>Ga0209510_1000255_pt1 | contig 78805 bp, 79 predicted proteins | sample BiotimSIPDNA_FD_185749 | JGI IMG/M metagenome (GOLD analysis project Ga0209510, IMG submission 185749) | Anaerobic biogas reactor microbial communites from Washington, USA - Biogas_R1 time_0 SIP DNA (SPAdes) (version 2) | ecosystem: Engineered > Bioreactor > Anaerobic > Unclassified | place...
CATTATATTTATCATTCATTTTCTGCTGGATGCGCTGGTGAATCTCTTCTTCTATTGCTTGCCGGGCCAGCAGTTCAGCTACTTTTTCTTCCATGCCCAGCAGCATGGCATCATAATCCTGTTCCGGTTCAATGCTCATAATCGTTGGATCCTGCTTTAGCAGTCTGTGTAAAGCCAGCAGCCGTTCTTCAATTTGTTCTGAACTCATCAGATCAATTGCGTCCAGCTGGCTGGCTTTTAATATTAGTCCCTGAGTGCCGTATAATCGGTCCAGGCTCTTATAAATTGATTCGATTCTCCAATGAAGCTGTGTTGTTTTATCTCGTTCCGGCCTTTTTGAGTTTTTGACCTCATATTGCACAATATATCCCCCTAAGTCTAATCTGCGGCTTTTACTATCACCACTATTTCAGCCTGAAGGAGAGGATAAACTTTAATTTTTACTTGGTATTCACCTAAATGTTTGATGGGTTCACCCAGGTCAATTTTCTTCTTATCAATATTTATCTTATGCTGTTCTTTCAAACTTTGAGCCACTTCTTTGGCAGTAACCGCACCAAACAGCTTGTCTCCTCCGCCAGTTTTAGCTTTAATATGGATAGTTTTCCCTTCCAACTGTTGCTGCAGTTGGAGTGCATCTGCTTTTTCCTTTTCTTTAAGTTTGCTCTGGCGCAGAGTCTGCTCTTCTACCTCCTTGATTCTGGTTTTGGTAGCTTCTTCTGCTAACCCTTTGGGAATGAGGAAATTACGCGCATAGCCATCGGAAACTTCCTTTATTTCCCCAACCTTGCCTTTTCCTTTTACTTCCTGCAAAAATATTACCTTCATCTATTAATCCTCCTTTTGCCTGTATGAGCCGATAATTTCAGCAATCATAGCAACTGTTCACCGCTAAAAAAGAATGTTGCTGATACCGGGATGCTGCGGGATGACTAATACGATGTTTTATCCACGCCAGTTGTCCAGGTGTTATTCCTGATTATAAGGTTTCTTTTTTAGACGGTTACTTTGATGCTTTTGGCTCGATTATTCAGCCATTTCAGGGTGAAAAATATTGTAATTGCTGTCTGAATATACCTGTTTGCGCTTACTTTTGCAGATATTTTTGTAAATCTGAGAGATCCCCATACCATTGCTCTACTTTATGGGATTCATTAATTTTCAGGGTTAATTTGGCTTTGATGGTAGCATCAATCAGCTGAAAGCTTACTCCTACCCGACGACCAAGTATGTAAGCTACAATAATGATGGCTGCCAATGCATCAGCTACAGCATCATTTCCCGTTTTGAGCAGTGCCTTAAACAACCCGCCTACCGAGTCTACCAGTTCGGCCTTTAACCATTCTATGGTTTTTAGATTCTTAGCCACATCTATTTCCCGACCTCGTCCTGCCAAAGAACCCACCCCCTTGTTTTTAAGGTTTCTTCGTAAAGGGATTATTTTCCTTCCCGGTTGTCCTCCAGTATGAATTAAGTAAAGCATTTGCTATCCCCGACACGATTTGCTGGCGAGATATAATTGAAAGTTTATTCGCGGATCGGCGAAGATGCCAGGGATGATGTAAAAAATGAAGCCCCCGCAGGGGCTTGCAAATTTATATTATTCGGATGTGTAGGGCAGCAGGGCCATAACCCTTGCCCGTTTAATTGCTGAGGTCAGCTGTCTCTGATGATGAGCACAGTTTCCGGTAATACGACGAGGCAGTATTTTGCCTCTCTCGGTAACATATCTTCTCAGCTTCGGTATCTCCTTATAATTGATACTTTCTACTTTATCAGCACAGAAGTTACATTGGCGTCTTTTTTTACGCCTTTCCTTCTTGATCAATTTCAGTTCCTCCTTTTCTAAAAGGGTACCTCCTCGTTATTGTCTTCGTTGCTGTCAACAAAGTCAACCTTGTCGAGATCGGTTTCACGACCTAAATTATCCCATGCATCTCCCGGGTCATTACTCCTGGCTGAACCCGTTTCCCGACCGGCACCTGCATTTCCACCTTTATCCAAAAAGCGCACATCGTCGGCAACTACTTCAACTGCTTTACGCTTTTGACCATCTTGTCCCTCATACGAGCGGATTTGTAAACGGCCTTCCACAGCAGCCAATCTGCCCTTGCCCAGATAGTTGGCACAGTTTTCTGCCAGACCACGCCAGGCAACTATATCAATGAAATCGGTTTCATCCCGATTAAATTTACGATTAATTGCCAGCGTAAATTTAGCTACCGCCACTCCATTGGGCGTATACCGCAGTTCCGGATCTTTTGTCAGGCGACCAATTAAGATAACTCTGTTCAACAAGGCTTAACCCCCCCTTATAAACCTTTAGTCCTCATCTTGACGAACAATCATATGGCGCAGAAAACGGTCGGATATTTTAATAACCCGGTCCAGTTCCTGAACTGTAGCCGGAATACCCTTGAAGTTCCATAAATAGTAAACGCCTTCCGTATAGTCTTCGATGCTATAGGCAAGGCGTTTCTTACCCCAGCCATTGACTTCCTCCACAAACTCGCCACCGAAATCTGCTATGATTTTCTGCAGTCTTTCTTTGGTTTCAGCAACGGTTTCCTCTTCCAGGTCTGGCTTAAGGATAAACATTATTTCATAATCGCGCACAGTTACACCTCCTCCCTATGGACTAACCCAAAAAGGGCCGGCTCCGCCCAAAGTCGGAGCAGGGATACACTTGATTATAACCTGATCAGGTACAAGTAATCAAGGTTTATGCTAAAGTATTCCTTTTATCAACAAACTTTTTAACTCTGAGAGCGGTTTTTCTATGATGTACGTTTCATTAAAAAGTGCCTTGAGAACTGCTGACTCCTGTTTAGTATTATTTTTAATGCTGATTATACAGAATTGTTGATTCTCCGGCATACCGCGAACGGTAACCAGATCCCCCGGACTAAACTGCAACGGTTTTACCAGTTTAAGATACATAGCTAATCCCACCTTTTTGAAGGTTGGCTTTTTTCCATATTATGTTGCATCCAGCCCAGATGTGATTTAATGCTGGTCTTTTTCCACTTTTACCAGACGGCGTTCAAATTCCATACGGGGTAACATAACCAGACGTTTGCATCCCTGGCATTTGATTTTTATGTCAGCCCCCATACGAACAACCTGCCATAAATAGCTGCCGCAGGGATGCTGCTTTTTCATACGGACTATATCTCCCAATTCAAATTGTTTTCTTTCCACTTTTCTCCCTACCTGCTATAATTTTATGCTTTAACCTTAATAGCCGGCTTCCCCGGTTCGGTAACCTCTCCAACCAATATCACCGGTATACCGTTTTCCGTCCAGGCATTTTTCAATTGGTCAGCCCGGGTTGGATCAACAGCTACCAGAAGTCCCCCGGCTGTTTCCGGGGAGCACAACAGGTCTCTGATTACCGGATTCAAATCCTTTGCAAACTGAATTCTGTCACCCAGGTAATCCCGATTGGTATATGCGCCACCTGGAATCAGTCCCATACTGGCATATTCCAAAACATCCGTCATAAACTTTATTTCCTGGCTGAATACCTGTACACTGACCTCACTGGCAGAGGCCATTTCATACAGATGTCCCAATAACCCAAAGCCGGTAACATCAGTGGCGGCATGTACGCCAACTTCAACCATAATCTGAGCTGCTTTCCGGTTTAAGGTTGTCATCCAGGTTGTTGCTTCGTCATAGGCCTCAGCGCTTGCCATTTCAGCTTTGATAGTGGTAGCAATTATTCCGTTGCCCAAGGGTTTGCTTAAATAGAGCAAATCGCCGGGCTGGGCCCCTTTATTGGCGGTTATTTTATCCGGATGTACCAATCCGGTTAATGCCAGACCGTATTTAGGTTCCAGGTCGTCAACTGTATGTCCGCCTGCCAGCAAAGCCCCTGCTTCCACAATTTTACTAAGGCCTCCGGCCAGTATCTGTTTCAATATCTGCAGATCTTCACATTGGGGAAAAGCAACAATGTTCATGGCCAGCAAAGGAACTCCTCCCATGGCATAAACATCATTTATGGCATTTACCGCTGCTATCTGTCCGAAAACAAATGGATCATCCACCATGGGAGTAAAGAAATCCAGGGTCTGAATAATGGCTGTATCCTGGTTTAAACGATACACACCGGCATCATCCCTGTTTTCGGTACCCACCAGCAAATCAGGGTGGGTGGGAAATTGAAAATCTTTTAAAATTTCTTCCAGGGCCCCCGGGCCCATTTTAGCTGCTCAACCGGCAGCACGGACCATTTGTGTCAGGCGAATCTGTTCCAATCTTCCCACCCCCCTGTTTATTCTTTAGAATGAAAATTCCTGCAGAAAAGCCCGATAAGCTTTATAGCTCATATATAAATCTGCTTTGCTGGTTACTTCAAAAGGTGAGTGCATTCCCAGTACCGCCGGGCCACAATCCACAACTTCCATACCATATCGGGCCAGGTACTGGGCAACGGTTCCACCGCCCCCTATATCAATCTTGCCCAGTTCGCCTACCTGCCAGATAACTTCATGCCGGGCAAATAGTTGGCGTAACCTGGCTAAATATTCGGGATTGGCATCATTGGAGTCATATTTACCCCGGGAACCCGTGTATTTGGTTAATACTACCCCGTGGGACAGAAAACTGTTATTCATTTTTTCAAATACTTCCGGATAATTGGGGTCTATGGCAGCATTAACATCAGCAGATAAAGCCGAACTGTTGGCCAGACACTGGCGAACCTTATAATAGTCAGCTTGTCCGAAACCATGCATCAAATCAGTAATCAGGTTTTCCAACAGTAACGATTGCAAGCCAGTGTTACCCGTGCTGCCTATTTCCTCTTTGTCAGCAAAAAAGCACATGGCCGTGCGTTTAACTGAGCCTGTCTGTAAAATGGCCTGCAGAGAAGTAAAGGCACATACCCGGTCATCCTGTCCATATGCACCGGTCATGCTGCGATCCAGACCGACATCTCTGGCAGGGAGTGCGGGAACCAATTCCAACTCAGCACTGGTAAAATCATCTTCATCAATGTCGTATTTTTCCTGCAACAGTTTAAGCACATATTCTTTAACCGGATTTTTGGCATCCTGGTCATCTTCCGGTCGGCTGCCTGTCAAAGCATTCATATTTTCACCTTTGATTGCCTCGGACATCTTTTTCTCCATTTGATCTTTGGCCAGGTGGGGCAGCAAGTCAGCAATGGTAAATACCGGATCGTCAGGGTTCTCTCCTATGGTAATCTTAATAGTTGTCCCATCCGGTTTTATAAAAATACCATGTAAAGCCAGCGGTATAGCCAGCCATTGATATTTTTTTATACCGCCATAATAGTGAGTTTTAAGAAAAGCCAGTTCATCGCTTTCAAACAGCGGACGGGGCTTCAGGTCCAGACGCGGGGCATCAATATGAGAAACTACCATATTTATCCCCTGTTCCAAAGGGTCCGTACCGACAATTATCAGGGCACCTATTTTACCTTTTTGTTCGATAAATAATTTTTGTCCCGGCTGAATCGGCTGGGAACTATCCCAACGAATGAAGCCATTTTTCATTGCTATATCACCTATATAGTTGATGGTTTCCCGTACGGTTTTTGACCTGTTTAAAAAATCAACATATTGATTACCCAGATTATAGGCCGCTGTGGTTTCTTCTTCATTCATGCGTATCCATGCGTTATTATTCTTTGCCTGATTATTTTCCTTCATAAAAATCAGCCTCCTTTATAGTAAATAGATTCCCGATATATTTCTTTATCTATGCACGCAGGCCAAACAGGGTTTTTCCCCAATTAAATACTTCCAATAACCCGGAAGCCAGAATAGAGTTATCAATGTAGCCGGTTAAAATAAGGGCAAATTCAGTTCCATTATCAGCAGCCGTGTAAATAAGCGGATATAAAAATCCCAATATCAATACCAGAATTAGAATATTTCGGCCTGCCGCTACCAGACTTCCCAGTATCGCATTCAAGCTGCCAAATCCCCCGGTAGAGATCAGGTTATCCAAAGTACCTATAAGCAGTTTTAACAGCTTGTTGCCCGTGAATAAAATTAGTAAAAATGTTATTATAGCTAATAAGCGATGCGCAAAAAATTTAGCAGGTGTAACCAATACCCCGTCTAAAGTTGACCAACCGCCTCCCACCGGCATGGTGGTATCAAAGAACGGTAAGTTATGTATAAAAAACTGTTCCAGAGCCGTTCTGACCGCCAAAGTATCTTCCAATAACTGACTAACATCACCGGTAAATATAATTGCAAGTAACAATGCCGTGAGCAGAGCTACGAATTCACCCAATACGATTACCAACCCATGACGCATACCAGATATAATACTGAAAATAATTATTGCTGCAATAACAATATCCAGTCCATTAAATGGCATAACCTCACCCTTTTAATTGATATTTTAAATAAAATTATATCATATCAATAAGTATCGATTAATATAAATCCGGATTGCATAGACCTATGTTTAAAGAAAGGTTTTAATGCTTAATCCTATCGTCACATTCCGCTTGTATTTGATATGTTTTTAGTGTATATGGATAATAGAGTTATATTGTATTCATATTTTTAAAAAGAGGTGCACAGGTGTCTGAATTTGAACAATTGGCTAATATTGCTACAGTAACAACTTATATAAAGGACTTCGGTATAATGGCACCGGTAGTTGCCTTTGGCCTGTTTGTTGTGCAAGCTGCCCTGCCGGTTTTCCCTTATGTTATTTTAGCCGCCGCCGGAGGAATTCTTTTTGGTTTTAAAATAGGCTTTTTCCTCTCCTGGTCGGGAGCCTTGTTTGGCGCCTGTCTGGCTTATTGGATTTGCAGAAAATTAGGATTTGAATGGGCTCAGCAGAAATTAAATAAGTGGTTTGGCTATGATGTGGAACGCACTAATGCCGGTATTGCCTTTTGGACTATCGTTATTGCCCGGGTCATTCCGGTAGTACCTACTCCCTTAATTAATGTAGCTGCAGCAGTAGGCGGAGTTTCTTTCTGGAATTTCTTTTTTTCATCAGCAATCGGCAAAATTCCTTCCGCGGTATTATATACCGGGTTAGGCCTGGCCTTGTTTAAAACCCAGGACATAAAACTGGCTCTAATAATCATAGGTGTAATATTAACCCTGGTAGCCCTTGGACGTTATTATGCCAAAGATTTCCTGTCCGGTCGTTCGGGGGTATAATTATATTTAGGTTATTAATGATAATCGAGAGGCGATATTTTGCCTTGACTGACAGATAACTTCTGGAACAAATAATAGGCAAGTTGGATAATCTGGAAACCGGACAGGTAAGTCTTATTGACGGGCAAAAGATCCTCGCAGACCGACAGGAAAAACTTGAAATAAGACAGGAATGGCTTGAAGCAGGACAAAAGAAACTTCAGAAAGATGTTTCTCTGATAAAGCGGTTACTTTTTTAGTAATGCCATATAACTCTGATTGGAGGGATATATTATTATTATTTCACATGTAAGATTGAGAAATTGGCGAAATTTTAGGGAAGTAAATGTAGACCTGGCTCAACGAGTAATTGTAGTTGGTCCTAATGCGTCAGGAAAATCAAATTTTTTAGACGTTTTTAGATTTATTCATGATGTTGCAAAGCAAGAGGGTGGCGGTTTACAGAAGGCTATTTCTCAACGCGGAGGCGTTTCTAAAATCCGCTGTCTTGCAGCACGCAACCTGCCTGAGATTAAAATTGAAATTCATTTATCGGAATCAATTGATAGTGAGCCTAAATGGAAATATATATTGGAAATTGTACAGCAATCCAGGGGACATCGAAGAGCGCGGGTTAATAAAGAAGAAGTCTATTTAAACGGAAAACAGATACTGAAAAGACCCGATGCTAATGATAAAAAAGATGACTTACGTCTTACACAAACCCATTTAGAACAGATTAATGCGAATGCAGCTTTTCGGGAAATTGCTGATTTTTTTGATTCAATTTCTTATCTCCATTTGGTGCCGCAATTACTTAGGAATCCAGAGTCTTTCCCTGGGCCTGCTATTCCAGAGGATCCTTATGGTCGTAGCTTTTTAGAGAAGGTTGCTAGAACAAGTGAGAATACTCGTAAAACGAGACTTAAAAAAATTGAATCTGCGTTAAGGATAGCAGTACCACAACTCCAACAACTCACAGATACAAAAGACGAAGCAGGGGTTCCGCATCTCGAGGCAGTTTATAGTCATTGGAGGCCTCGTGCCGGCAAACAACAAGAGGATCAATTTTCTGACGGTACATTACGACTTATTGGACTATTATGGTCTTTACTCGAAAGCGACTCTTTGTTGTTATTAGAAGAACCGGAGCTTTCATTAAACGGTAGTATAGTTTCGCAACTGCCATCTGTATTTAGCAAAGTTAGAAGTAGAAAGAAACGTCAGTTAATACTAAGTACGCATAGTGTGGACCTATTATCCGATAAAGGAATTGGAGGCGAAGAAATACTATTATTAACTCCAAGTTCTGAAGGTACTACAGTTACTGTCTCTTCCTCAATAGAGGAGGTAAGGCTGTTATTGGAAAATGGCGTAAGTCCTGCTGATGCTATTTTATCCCGAATACATCCAAATAACATCGAAGAACTGAGTCTGTTTTAATGAGTATTAAAAAAAAACAAATCATAAATATTAATATAATATTTGAAGATATTTTAAGTGAAGCTGTAATTAGGAAAATAATAGCTCAATCGGGTTGTTCCTTTCAGATTGCTGGTTCTATTAATGGACGCGGAAATGGTTTTATAAAAAGAAATATCAATGGCTTTAATAAGGCGGCCCAAGGCATGCCCTATTTTGTATTAACCGACTGTGACAGATATAACTGCGCAATAGCTCTTATTAAAGATTATCTACCCGATAAGATTCATCCGAATATGCTATTTAGAGTCGCTGTAAATGAGGTGGAGTCTTGGTTGTTAGCAGATCGAGAGGGGTTAGCAGAATATCTGGGTATAAACATTAATCTTATACCTATTGATGTCGAAAGCTTGTCAGATCCAAAACAGTCTTTAATAAATTTGGCAAACAAATCACGAAAAAAGGATCTACGAATAGGTATTGTTCCAAGAAGTAACAGCACGGCTGTTCAAGGGCCTAATTATAACGATTGTTTGATCCCTTTTGTTAAATATTCCTGGAGTTTAGAAAATGCATGCAAGAATTCTGAGAGCTTATTAAGAGCATTGAATTCATTATTGCGCTTCAATAACCAGATTGATTAAAAATACTGAATTAGCATCTATACAATATCAAGCATTTATATTGAGATTTTACCCATTAAGGCCCTTTGGTGTAACTATTCGTATAAAATGGCAATCATCCTGCAAAAATTCCATTACATATAATTGGCTTTTTTGATACTGATCCAGCGGGATAGCAAGGTTAATGTGTGCGGGATACGCAACAGCGGAGTTTATAAAAAGTTGATAGGTGGTCAATTTTCAAGAGAGTATGTGGTTAAGGCTAATGCCATAAATGCGGAAGGGAAACCGAATAACGATTGGGTACGTGCCCGGTTGAGAGTTGGTGTTGCTCAGGGCGGAGTCCTGGTGCAGAATAACCATGCATCCCAACCAGGACATAAAAACAACCTGTTGCCGATAAAAATGGCAGCAGGTTGTTGTATCTCCTTTAAATCCCCAATATATATGGCGGAGGCGTGTGCGAATCGAACACACCAGCGGCAGGATCACTACCGCACGACTGGATTTGAAGTCCAGGCGGCCCACCAGGACCGATCCGCCTCCTCATCTTGCGCTTTGCGTATATGAGTATATATCCCCAAAGTCTCCTTGTCAATCTATCCCGGCCTAAAGGTAAACATTGCTCTTATTTCTCAATACTGGGAGAGACTATTACCGAATCAATTTCATAACCGTGTTTTTTTATATCCTCAACTATGGCCTCGCAATCAAGGGTTTCCACTCTTAAAATGGCTTTGTATTTATCTTTCTTTTCATCATAGTAAACTACGGTATTTAGCAGACTAATGCCTTTGCTGGAAATAATTCCAATCAGATCAACCAGGGTTCCCGGCCGGTCCATTATATAAACATCTATACGACTATGAGGTTTTTTCACGCCCAGTATGTCTATAAATGCATCAAATATATCGGTTTCAGTTACTATTCCCACCAGTTTCCCATCGTCAACCACCGGCAAGCCACTGATGACATTATGACGCATAATGCGGGCCGCAGTTTCGATATAACTGTCTGAGGAAATAGTCAGTACTTCCTGTTTTTTTGGCAATATGTCCTTTATTTTGGTTTTTGCCAGGAGGTAGTTTAATTCATGAATGCTCAGCGATGTTGCGGAAGACGGCGCTGCCCGGTTTAAGTCAGTCAGGGTTACTATTCCCACCAATTTATCCTTTTCCATTACCGGCAGCCGACGAATTTTGTTTTCTTTCATAATACGAAAGGCTTCCGTCAGACTGCTGTCCATTTGCACGACCATAACATTTGTGCTCATACGATCTTTTACCTTCATGGTTAAAACCCCCTTTGTCAGTGTATCCTTTATCCGCCAAGATAAGCGTTTTTCACATCTTCACTGTGCATCAGTTCTCTGGCATTGCCCTGCAGGACTATTTCTCCCGTTTCTATTACATAAGCATAGTCGGCAATTGACAATGCCATATTGGCATTTTGCTCAACCAGCAAAATAGTGGTCCCTCGGCTATTTATATCCTTGATAATTTCAAATATTTCCTTGACCAGCAGCGGGGCCAAACCCATCGAAGGCTCGTCCATGAGTAACAGCTCCGGTCTGGCCATCAGGGCTCGTCCGATAGCCAGCATTTGTTGCTCTCCTCCACTCAAGGTTCCTGCCATTTGCCGGCTTCTTTCCTTTAGTCGGGGAAAGCGTGTAAATACAGTTTCCATATCATTATTTATTTCCGATTTTTTCTTGCGCAGATAAGCTCCCATTTCCAGGTTTTCCTGTACGCTCATGGAGGCAAATACCCTTCTTCCTTCCGGCACCTGGGAAATACCCAGTCCCACAATTTTTTCAGGTGGAACTTTAGTAATTTCTTCACCTTTAAAATACAGGCTGCCGGATCTGGGTCGTAGTAGTCCGGATATTGTTTTTAAGGTGGTTGTCTTGCCTGCACCGTTAGCTCCAATCAAAGTAACTATAGAGCCCTGTTCAACATTAATGGATAACTTCTTTAAGGCATGTATGGCCCCATAGTATACATCTATATCTTTTACTTCGAGCATTTTTTATTCAACCTCCTCTCCCAGGTACGCTTCTATTACCCTCTTGTTACTGCGAATTTCCTGCGGGGTACCTTCGGCTATTATCTGGCCATAGTCCAATACATACAGCCGTTCACAAACCCCCATAACCAGCGACATATCATGCTCAATAAGTAAAATGGTTAAGTTAAATTTGTCTCTGATGAGCCGAATTAACTCCATTAGTTCCTGGGTTTCCTGCGGATTCATTCCGGCTGCCGGTTCATCCAGTATTAACAGCTGGGGACTGGTAGCCAGGGCCCGCACAATTTCCAAACGCCGTTGCTCTCCGTATGGCAGGTTTTTAGCCAGTTCGTCCTTTTTCTTATCCAATCTAAAAATTTCCAGATATTTCATGGTCTCCTGCTCTAACTGGTCTTCTCCTTTGAAAAACCGGGGGGTTCTTAAAATTGCACTTAGGAGGCCATAGGGCACATCTTTATGAGCTGCTATTTTAACATTGTCCAGAACAGTAAGATCATTAAACAGGCGGATATTTTGAAAGGTTCTGGCTACCCCCTGTTCACATATGGTATAGGGTGCCAAACCAACCAGATCACGACCTTTAAATATAATGCTGCCCTGGTCAGGTTTATATACTCCGGTAATCAGATTGAAAACGGTGGTCTTGCCTGCACCATTGGGACCTATTAATCCCACCAGTTCATCCTGTTCCATGTGGAAATTAAAGTCCAATACAGCGCTGAGACCACCAAATGATTTATATAAATTGCTTATTTTCATCAGACTCATTTTCTTCCACTCCAAATCCTGCCAAAAGTCTTTAGGCTCAGTTCTTTGTTGCCCATTAATCCCTGGGGACGATAAATCATAACGATGATTAATATCAGGGCGTATAAAACCATTCTGATTGCCGGAAATGATTGCAGTGCTGCCGTTAAAGCAGTTATAAATATGGCAGCTATTATAGCCCCGGTTGTGCTGCCCAGTCCTCCTAAAACTACCATTACCAGTATGTCAAAAGACTTCAGGAAGTTGAAGGTTTCCGGTTTAATAATATAGAAGTAATGTGCATACATAGCACCAGCCAGTCCGGCAAACATCGCCCCGATAACAAAGGCCAGTACTTTGTATTTGGTAGTATTAATCCCCATCAGTTCTGAAGCTATTTCATCTTCGCGGATTGATATTATGGCTCGGCCATAACTGGAATTAATCAGATTAACTACTACCAGAATAGTTAATACGGTAGCTCCAAACAGCCACGGCCAAGTGGTCAGCTTGGTAATCCCCAATATTCCGGCCGGTCCGTTAACATAATCAATGTTTTGCAGGGTTACGCGGATTATTTCACCAAAAGCCAGCGTAGCAATAGCCAGATAATCACCTTTTAGTCTTAATGTAGGTACGCCAATAATAAATCCGGCTAATCCAGCGGCTATGCAGGCCATCAACAGACCTGCTATAAAAGGGTAATCCCACATATTTGTTACTATTACTGATGCATAAGCACCCACTGCCATAAAACCCGCATGTCCCAGTGATAGCTGCCCGGTAAAACCATTAATTAAGCTCAAGCTCACTGCGAGAATAACATTGATACACATAGAGGTAAGGTTAATTTGATAATACTGATTCAGCAAGCCCGCAGTGATAAGGTATTGCACCAGTGAAAATAATGCGGTCAGTACAATCACTTCTGTAGCAAATTTTATCAATTTCTTGTTTTTCTGCATATTTATCACCTACACTTTTTCGCCGGTATCTTTGCCAAAAATACCGCTGGGCTTAATTAGAAGAATCAGAATTAATACACCAAATGCAACTGCATCACGATAAAGGCTGTTGCCGTAACCACTGACCATGGTTTCCAGCAGCCCCATTACAAATCCCCCCACCATAGCACCGGGGATTATACCAATTCCACCCAGTACCGCTGCCACAAATGCTTTTAGTCCCGGAATAATTCCCATCAGCGGATTTACCGTATTATAATAAACACCTACCATTACGCCTGCCGCGGCCGCTAATGCCGAGCCGATAGCAAAGGTAATGGAAATGGTTTTGTCAACGCTAATACCCATGAGAACTGCCGCTTCCTGATCCAGCGATACAGCCCGCATGGCTTTTCCGGTTTTGGTCCATTTAATGATATATTGTAAAATCAACATAAGAACAACTGCGGAAACAAAAACAAAGAGGTCTTTATTTAAAATAGAAAGTCCGGCAATATCATAAGCCTTTATAGGAAAGGCTGAATCGGGAAAGACCTTCTGTGAAGGTCCGATTAAAAAGATAGTTACATATTCCAGAAACAGAGATACTCCAATAGCGGTAATAAGTGCAGCAATACGAGTCGCGTTACGCAAAGGCCGATAAGCTATTTTTTCAATTAGAACGCCCAGAATCGCACAGGTTAACATGGCTACTAACATAGCGATCAGAATGTTGGTTCCGAACAGAGTTAGCGAAAAATAACCCACAAACGCACCTACCATCATGATGTCGCCGTGAGCAAAATTTATTAGTTTTATAATGCCATAGACCATAGTATAACCAAGCGCAATTAATGCATAAATTGCACCCAGGGATAATCCATTGACGATTTGTTGTATAAGTTCCAGCAATGTTGCCACATCCCCCTAATGTTTAAAGAGGAAAGAGAGGGGGGTTCCCTCCCTTTCCATGAAACAGTTACTATGGTTGAATACGGGTATTCATAACTTGTTTGCCATCTTTGAATTCGATTATAACCCCGGCTTTAACCGGATTATGTTGTTCATCAATACTCATTTTACCGGTAATACCTTCAAAGTCCTTTATATTAGCCAGGGCAGCAGCCAGTTTGCCCGGATCAGCTTCTCCGGCATCTTTCAGTCCCTGTGCCATAATTTGAACCGCATCATAACCTAACGCCGCAAATGCATCCGGATCTTTCTTGTATTTGGCTTTGTATGCTTCAACAAATTTTACTATTTTAGGATCCTTGTCCTGGGAAGAATAATGGTTGGTAAAGAAAGTATTGTTTAATGCCTGGTTACCGGCAACACTTACCATATCCGGAGAATCCCAGCCGTCACCGCCGCCCATAGGCGCAGTAATTCCCAGTTCACGAGCCTGTTTAATCAGTGGAGCAACTTCCTGGTAATAACCGGGTACATAAATAAAATCAGGATTTAAGCCTTTAATTTTGGTCAATGCGGCTCTAAAGTCACGATCATCTTTAACAAATCCTTCTTTAGCTACAATGGTTCCGCCTTTTTCTTTAAAGGTTTTTTCAAAGTATTCAGCCAGCCCTTTGGCATAATCACTGGAGTTATCGCCATAGATAACTGCTTTTTTGGCCTTCAGATTATCAGCAGCAAATTGAGCCATCAGAGTTCCCTGAAACGGGTCGATAAAGCAAACCCGGAAAATATATTCTCTGGTGGCACCGGTTTTATCATCAACGGTTACATTGGATGCAGTTGCAGCAGGAGCAATCAGAGGAATCTTGTTTTCCATCATAACCGGAGTACTGCCGGCTACATCTCCGCTGGTAAGCGGTCCGATTTGTGCCACGATGTTCTGGCCTACCAGGGCTGCACTGACACTCATGGCTTCATCAGCAACCGACTTGCAATCTCTTTCAATAGGATTAATCTTCATGTCCAGTACGCCACCGGCAGCATTGATTTCTTCAATTGCCAATATGGCTCCATCTCTGGCGTTACTTCCATAGCTGGCCACGCCACCTGACAACTCAACATTTACTCCCACATTAATCATTCCGGCCTTATCTCCAGCCTTGTCACCGGTATCCTGAGCCCCTCCGCCGCAACCGGCTACAATGCTGAACATAAACAGCATAAGTACCAGCATCGCTACCTTTCTACTCGTCCTCATCCATCTTATCCTCCTTTTTTGTTTTCTAAACCTTCACAACCGTTAGCCGGTTACGAAAATTTAATTACGCTCCCACAAAAGTTAAAAATTATTCCTTCTGGCAGAGTTAATAGAAATGCTTCGCTCTCGAAATATTGTACTACTTTACTGCCATTTGAGCACCCCCGACCTTAAATGTTTTTTATTATCACTTTTTGTCTAAGGCTGCTTTAATTTGTCTAAAAACACTTGTCCTTCTATTCTTTCCCCGAAGGCTAATTACCTGCTAATCAGTTCTTAATTCTTATATCTCCTACCCGACGGGTGAAACGCACCTTATCGTAATATTCTATCAAAGGTACCGTATATTTACGAGAGGTGTTAAACAAGTCTCTGGTTGTAGCCAGACTTAATTCTTTTTCCCGGCTAAAATATTCTGTCAGCAAAGATTTACCGGTTTCAATTGCCTGGGCCGTAAAATAAATGTCGCCGCTTGATTTAACTATTTCACCGCTAGTTAAAAGATAGGAAAGTATTTCTGTAAAGAGGGTTTCATCTACCCCTATTCGGTCCCGTATTTCTTCTACGCCCGGAGGAGAAAATAAGTTCCCGTTCATCTCTTCCATAATCCGGAGGATGATTTGCTGTTCTTTTTCTCCGGGAGAGGATTCATGTGTACTCAGTGCTACCAGGTTATTACGATTAACCAGCAGCTCTTTATTCTCCAGAACACTTAGTATGGCATTAAAAATTTTGCTATTTAGATGAGGAAATAATCGACTGCGCAAATCTTCTTTTGAGTAACCGCTTCGCAATGGATAGCGCTGATGATAAGCTTTTAGCGTATCCTCAAGATTCTGATAAATAGCATTTATTCCGCGGGCACTGATATATTCTCCGGTTTGCAATTTCAGTATTTTTTCATCTTCCTGCAGCTGATCCAATTCGCTGCCAACTTGTTCCCCGGTTGCCCCGGTAGCTTTGATTAATCCGTTTAGAGAAACAACCTGCTGGGGATGAGCTTCCATTTCCTGCAACACTATATCGTATAAACTACCTTCTTCTTTAGTAGCTAATTGCTCCAGAATGTCTTCACGAAAACGCTTTTGCCTGGGCGCATTAGCATCAATTACCGTACCGCCGCCAATAGTTGTTACCGGTGAGTAATAGCGAATTACAAAAGGATCTCCTTTATAACCTACAATAGGTTTTTCCAAAATTATTTGAGCGTAAGTTTCTTCGCCGGGGAGCAGTTCATCCCTATCCAACAAGGCCACGCGGCCCATAGCTTCTTCCGTTCCCAGATGAAAACGGATACGATTCCAGTTTTTTAATTGCCGGACCGACGATTTTAATAGCCGCAAACGACAATCAACCCGATAAGAGGGAAGCAGAAACCCGCTGGTAGCTAATAAATCCCCACGATTTATTTCCGCAACATCAATCCCCTGTAAATTAACGGCTACTCGCTGGCCTGCATAGGCCGTATTTACTTTATCACCGTGAACCTGCAGAGTTCGGACTTTAACCGGTTTTTGTGCCGGCATTAACTCCAGGGTTTCGCCTACATTTATTTGTCCGGACCACAGGGTTCCGGTTACCACCGTACCAAAACCGGAGATAGTAAATACCCGGTCAATCGGTAGCCGGGCATGTCCAAAGGCTGGTTTCTCCTGGACCTCCGCTGCCAATCTTTCCAGTTCTTCCAGTAATTGAGGAAGCCCTTCACCCGATACTGCTGACAGCGGAATAATGGCAGCATCATTTAAAATGCTGCCTTTTAAGTATTGCTGTATTTCATCTTCGACCAGCATTAGCCATTCTTCATCGACCAAATCTTTTTTAGTTAATGCTACTACTCCTTTTTTAACCCCCAGCAGTTCTATAATATCCATATGTTCACGCGTCTGTGGCATTATTCCTTCGTCAGCAGCAATGGTTAATATTACTATATCTATACCAAAGGCCCCTGCCAGCATATGGCGAATAAAGCGTTCATGCCCTGGCATATCAACAATAGCCGCTTTTTGTCCGTTGGGCAGCATAAAGGGGGCAAATCCCAGTTCAATTGAAATACCGCGTTGTTTCTCCTCTTTTAAGCGGTCAGTTTCAATGCCGGTAAGCGCTTTTACCAGAGTAGTCTTGCCATGGTCGATATGCCCTGCTGTACCTATGATAAGTCTTTTCAAGCTTTTGCCCCTTTCCTGGTTTTATAGCACCTGCTGAATTAACCGAATGATTTGTTCGTCTTCACCATCCTGAAGGGTTCTGACGCTGATCAGCATTTTATCTTCCTGCCGGCGTGTAAGCAGAGCAGGTCTGGTTAATCGCAACCTTGCAGCTGTCTGTTCCAGAGTTATTCCCTGAAATTTGATGGCTACTCCCCATCCAGGTATACGATAAGTAGGGTAAGCACCTCCCCCTACCATATCCTCAAGTTCCTGGATTTCAATGGATTCAACATTTGCATGATCTCCTAACTGGTCATAGGCCAGCTTATATAGCTTTTGTGCCTTATAAAATAATTCCTGTGTTGGCTGGCATAACATCCTTAACACCGGAATGTTGATTGCCGGGTGCCCGCTCAAGTATTCCAACAGGGTGCCTTCCAGAGCAGCAATAGTCAGTTTGTCCACCCGTAATGCCCGAGTCAGCTGGTTTTTCTTCATAGCTTCTATTACGGTCGTTTTTCCTAAAATTATTCCCGCCTGCGGTCCCCCCAGCAGCTTGTCCCCGCTAAAGGTTATAATATCCGCTCCGCTTTTGACACACTCCTGTACGGTAGGTTCCTCTTTTAAGCCCCATTGCCCCATGGGATATAGAATTCCACTGCCTAAATCCTGCATAACCGGCAGGGAATACTTGTTTCCCAACTCGACTAATTCTGGTAAAGCGACCTCCTCAGTAAAGCCTTCTATTTTATAGTTGGAAGTATGGGCCGCAAAAAGCAGCGCCGTATTTTCATTAATGGCCTGTTCGTAATCGCTCCTGTAAGTCTTATTGGTTGTGCCTACTTCTTTTAAAATGGCACCGCTAAGTTTCATTACTTCAGGAATCCTGAAGGCTCCTCCGATTTCCACCAGTTGTCCCCGTGATACAATCGCCTCTCTGCCGGCAGACAAAGTATTTAGACCCAGCATTACTGCAGCAGCATTATTATTTACTATCAGAGCAGCTTCTGCGCCGGTGATTTCTTTTAAAAGTTGTTCCACATGTATATATCGGGAACCGCGTTCTCCAGTTGTCAAATCCATTTCCAGGTTGTTATAATGAGCTGCCATTTCCATCATATATTCTATCGCCCGATTGGACAGTACTGCCCGCCCCAGATTGGTATGCAGTACTACACCAGTCGCATTAATTACCGTTTGTAAAGTTCCCCGGGTAGATTTAAGGATTTCCCCATTAAAAACATCCCATATCCGAATATTAATAGCCTCTTTTTCCAGTACAGTTTCTGATTTGCGTAATTCTTCCCGCACTATTCCGGTTGCCCTGCGCAGCATATAGACAATAAACTCATGGTTAAAATCCTTCTCCAGACTACGAACTTCATCCTGTAATAGCAGTTCGTCAATAGAGGGTATCTTTCTTAAGCTACTCACCTGCTTACCTCCTTCGGGCAAGGTATAACTGTTCTATATTATATAATATCTCCTGAACAATGTCTTTTCCCTCTTTAAACAGTAACGATATCATTAATATGATGCCCAATAAACCAAATAATGGATATACTGTTCCTACTAATTGAGAAAAACTCAGCATGGCAAGTGGCAAGGCTAAAGTCATGCATAAAATCAGACATAGCTGATATCGTATTTTTATAAAATGAGCAATCCGCTGCGTAAAACCATAGGCGTTAGCTATAGCCGTAGTTATTATTCCTATCCATAAAACCAGGGTATATACACTTTTGGCCAAGGGTGATATCTGTCCCGATATATATAACATCGGAACTTGATAATGAATAACCGTTGGCATAAAACGAGTAAGCGCCATATAATTTAAAATGACTAATACTCCCAGGATCATACCACCCCATATGGCCCCAATAATTCCATCCCGACGGCTGGTTACAGTCTGGTATTCTGTTAATACTACCATAGCCAGCGTAAAATTATATGCCACATATAATATCGCGGACAACACCCATCTGACCTGGCCTGCAGGAACTACAAATGCGGTATAGCTAACCGCTTCCTTATGAGGCATTCCCCAGCATAAATAAACCGAAATTATAAGTAATAGAATTATTTTTATTGGTACCAATATATTATAGGAGGCTATTAATCCCTTTTTGCCAATAAACAATAGTACCATTACTACCGTGTAGCTTATAAACACTCCTAACCCTTTAGGTAAATATAGATGCTCATAAAATACCGCTCCACTTGCTGATAGCATTGTACTTATTCCCAGAAATAGAAATAGTGCCAACAATATATCGAAAATGATGCCTACTTTTTTCCCCATCCAGGTTTGCAGCAGATTTTGATAATTCGATTTTTTATGTCGATGGGCCCCGGATAGCAATACCCCTCCCAACAACGCAAATAGCACGCCGGCTAATATACAGCCTTTTAAACCTGACCCTCCATATATAACAAAAAACTGAACTATTTCCTGCCCGGAAGCGAAGCCGGCGCCAATTATTGCACCCAGATATCCGCTTACCAGCATAAGTCTAGCCTTGCCAGGTAACATTTGCTCTTCTCCTCATATCTTTTTATTGATAAATATTCCTGCCTTGAAGGAAATAACCGCATAATTTGTATGCCAATTGTTAAGAATTATAGAAATACCTGTCAGGAGGCGTTGTAGTGCAAATTCCCGGTTGCAGAAATACTGATGATAATTCCATTCATTATGAAGAAAGTACCTGTATTTCGTTTATATCTACACAAGTACACCGGCTGATGCAGGAGATGAATAAAGACTATACTCGACCACTGGTTTTTATGCCTATAGGGACAGACCGGGCAACTGGTGATTGTCTGGGGCCTTTGACAGGAACTCGTTTGAAGGGACTGCATAGTGGTGCTCTGGTATATGGATGTTTGGAGAAACCAACTCATGCGGTAAATCTCCCTGATATATTACAATATATAAATATGCGCCATAATAATGCCTTAATAATTGCGATTGATGCTTGTCTGGGTAATGCCAGTCGCGTAGGTTACATTAATGTTAAACCAGGAAAACTAAAACCCGGCAGTGCTCTGAATAAGAGTCTGCCTGAGGTTGGGGATTTTTATATTTCCGGGGTAGTTAATGTAGGCGGGTTTTTGGAACAGCAGGTATTACAAAACACGCGATTGCATGTAGTTTATAGTATGGCCGACATCATTGCCCGCAGTCTTTATTTGGCTTTAATTCGATTTGAACATCAGGTTGGGATGCAAAGCAGGGTTAGTATTAATTAATTCTGATTACGGTTAAACATCTCAATTATTTCGCGATCTTCCACCGCACTGTAATCTTTATAAAATTGACTGACTGCGTAGAAATGATTGGGAACGATCAGCGTTACAATCCGGGTGACTTCCTGCTCCAGAAATTGAAACGCGCTTTCACTGCATACAGGAGTAGCAATAATAATACTGGCAACTCCATTGCGCTTCAGGTAATCCAGCGCAGCTTTTATTGTAAACCCGGTGGCAATGCCGTCATCAACCAGTAAGACCTGACGATCTTTTAAGTCTATGGAAGAACGATTACCGCGTAACAAAGCATAACGACGCCGTAATTCTTTAATGGTATCATTGGTTAATTGCCTCATGATATCATGATCCATATTAGCCAACCGATTAGCCATGTGGTGATGAACCAATACTTCGCCATCCAAAGACACTGCACCAAGCGCATAATCAGGCAAACTAGGCGAACCAATTTTTTTAGCCATAATGATATCAAGCGGGCAGTCAAAATGTTGGGCGATAACTTCCGCCGTTATTACACCGCCTCGTGGAATAGCCAGTACCAAATCAAAATTCGCCTGTTCTTCCATGAGTTTCTGTGCCAGTAAATAACCAGCTTCTCGCCGATTTCTGAACAAAATCTCGCCCCCCCTGATTAACTTTTCTTTAATGTCATGGTTTTATCCAATTCGGGTTTATCTTTATCCCTTAACATTTTGGATGTACCATCCAAGTATCCACCCTCTTCAATAGTCAATAGATTACAGGTTAAATCCCCATACATTTTTCCGGTCGCCGTTATTTCTAAGCGGCCAAGTGCAGCAGCATTTCCCTCTATTTTTCCGGCTACCATCAAGTTAGTCACCTTAACCTCGCCTTTTATATATCCCTTCTCCCCAACGATCAGATCACCTTTGATTTGTATTCTGCCTTCCACTTTCCCATCCAACCGTATCGAGCTTTGCGAGGTTATATCTCCCTTTATCTCCATGCCTTCGGATATGATACTCTCAAGATTTGAATATTCCCTGGTTTTCTTTCTCAATCAAATATCTCCTTTACTATTCTATCTATCCGGTAAATAAATCAGGGGGTCAACCGGATCATCGCCCTTCAAAACGGTAAAGTGCAAATGTGGTCCAGTACTGCGCCCGGAAGTGCCCATTCTGGCAATTGGCTGTCCTTTTTTTACCCGTTCACCTTCTTCTGCCAGCAAACAGGAGTTATGTGCGTATTTAGTAATCAATCCTTCGCCATGATCAATGACAACTGTTCTGCCATAGACCGGCTTCCATCCGGCAAAAACTACGCGTCCATCCCCGGCAGCTACCACTTCAGTACCTGAATAGTTTGCAATATCTATCCCATCATGAAACCCTTCACTTCTCCCCCCAAACGGAGATTTCCTCCATCCGAAAGTCGAGCTTATCTCCCCTTCACAGGGCCATCTGTTGGGTAATCGACGGAAATATTTTTGATCATTCTTTACTCTGGCGATTAACTCGTCCAACTCTTTATCGGCAGAGTTTATTGAGTTCTTAATATTTTGGCTGCGTTCCAGAGCATTAGTTCTTTCATGAATTGAATAAACCTGTTCACCGCCTTTGCCCCCCCGCGAAGGTTGCACTGATTGCCGAGATTCTGCACTTATTCCCATTAATCTCTTTATTTCTGCCTGTTTATTCGCCAGGTCTTTTTGTTGTGCTTCCAAAGATTCTATTTCTTCATTCAATTGTCTTATGGTTTCGGCCTGGGAATGATTATCCTGTTTAATCGCCTGTACCCTGCGTATATCGTTAAATCCACTGGCATAAAGTCCAAAAATTAGTGCTGAAAATAGAACAAAAGCTGCCACTCCGCCTATTAATATTTTGGCTTTTGATGGTGAGAATGTCATTCTTCTGGGGTTTTTGGTTCCCTGGGGAATTATCATTACCGTATATCCGTTAACCGGTCGCGGTGTTTTTATTTTTCTACGGAATTTCATCGATATCCTCTCTGCTATATATTTTCTGCCGCTGCCAGGGAAAATGTTTCACGTGAAACATTTTCCTGCCGGTCTTACCAGTTTATAGTTTAATGCCCATAAGCTCCAGTAATCGCTCCAGGTCATCACCGTTGAAGTAATTAATTTCTATCTTACCCCCCGCACCACTGGTTATAATTTTTGTACGAGTTGCCAGGTGCTTTTCCAATAGATTCTCCAATTCAGAAATCTCAACTGATTTAACTGCTCTCTTTTTGCTTTTAGCTTTTTTATTCTTAACCGTTTTCTCCGTCTCTCGTACAGTCATTTTCCCGGCAATTATATCCCGCCCGGCTTTTAGCTGTTCCTGCTCATTTGATAATCCCAAAAGCGCTCTGGCATGACCGGCACTAATCATGCCCTGCTCAATATAGTCCAGTATCTCCGCAGGCAACCTCAATATCCTAATAGTATTGGCTATATGAGCACGACTTTTACCTACCCGCGAGGCCAATTTCTCCTGAGTATATCCGAATCTGTCTATCATTTTCCGATAAGCCTGCGCTTCCTCCAGCACAGTCAAATCATCTCTTTGAATGTTTTCAATTAATGAATATTCTGCCGCTTCCTCATCATTAATATCTTTAATTAATACCGGCAGCGTCTCCAGGCCAGCCTGCTGAGCTGCACGCCAGCGTCTTTCGCCGGCAATAATCTCATATTCCTGGTTTTTTACTCGTACCAGTAATGGTTGCAGCACGCCATGTTCACGAATAGAATCAGAAAGTTCTTTTAATGACTCCTGGTCAAAAACTTTGCGTGGCTGTTCCTCGCGCGGCACAATCTCAGCAATCGGCACCTCATTTATTGTTTCCTGCTCATAACTGTTGGCGCTGGCGGCGAACAATGCATCCAGACCTCTTCCCAGACCTCTTTCCGGTTTAGGCACGTCGAATCACCTCCTGAGCAAGCTCGGCATATACCTGAGCTCCTTTTGAACGCGAATCATAAGTCATTATAGGCTTACCATGACTGGGGGCTTCACTTAGACGAATGTTGCGCGGAATTATGGTTTGGTAGACTTCCTTTTTAAAATGCTTTTTGACTTCATCTACTACCTGAATAGATAGGTTGGTGCGTCCGTCAAACATAGTAAAAACAATACCTTCTACTTTAATAGTCGTATTCATTCTTCTACGCACCAGTTGAATGGTGTCCATCAGCTGACTTAATCCTTCCAAAGCATAGTATTCACATTGCAGAGGTATTAAAACCGATTTGCATGCCACCAATGCATTAAGAGTTAGAATACCCAGTGACGGTGGACAATCAATAAATATATAATCATAATAGTTTTCTATTGATTGCAAGCCCCTTTTTAATACACTTTCCCGGTTTTGATAAGCGGCCAGTTCAACTTCTGCCCCGGCCAGCTGAATAGTGGAAGGTAGTAAGTGCAGATTTTTAACCCGGGTGCTGGTTATAATTTTTTGTGGTTCAATATCGTCCACCAGTAAATTATAAACACAATATTTAAGCTTCTGGCGGTTTATTCCCAATCCGCTGGTTGCATTGCCTTGTGGATCGATATCCACCAGCAACACCCTGTATCCTGCCATGGCTATGTATGCCCCCAGATTAATAGCCGTGGTGGTTTTACCCACTCCGCCCTTCTGATTGGCTATAGCTATCAGCTTTGCCATTTGATTATTTCCACCTTTCACTAACTTGATTAAGCTATTTCTATTATCCATGGTTTAAATCCTGCTGCAAAAGCTATGTTTACAAATTAAGCTATTATTTTGCAGAAATATGGGCTGGATTCTACAAAAATAAAATCCCGAATCACCTTACAGAATCTTCTGAATTTCGATGAATATAGATTATTTTATCAATATCCCTTGTTTGATTGGTATGGTTTCTCTATAATGGAAGTATTATGGTATGGGGCGTTGCAATATTCAAGTGCATGTAACCTCTTCCCTTCTAATTGTTTGATGTTTTAGTCTTAGCAGCAGTTATAGTTTATTATAGTTGCTAAAACGGGGGTGGTTCTAAGCAGGTTAAAACATATAAATTCCATTAGAAATAAAAGGAGGGTCAGATTTAATGGGATATCTCTTTGCTACTCAAGAGCAAATGGATAGGCTGGTTGATTTTAAAGGCGCCCGTGAATTCCACCTTGCTAAGGATCGTCGTAAACGGGATAAGCGTATGTCCTTAACAGAAGCAATCGGCCAGTTTGTTCAGGATGGTGATATTTTTGCCGAAACCGGTTTTTCTTATGTAAGAAGTCCAATTCAGGCTTATTTTGAAATGCTTCGTCAGAAGAAAAAAAATATGATTGGCATTGGCTCCCCTATGTCAAATTGTTCATATATGATGTCTTTTAATATGCTTGCCGGTATACATCTTTCTTATATTGGCGTTGAAATGCGCGGTAACGATAAGAATTTTGCCCGGGCAATCAGAACCAAACAATCAGAAATACTTTCCATCTGGAGCCACGGAACTATGGCCCTTGGTTTCAAAGCCGCTCAATTGGGAGCCCCCTTTATTGCCTCCAAACAGCTCCTCGGCACAGATATGCTGAAAAAAAACCCTTATGTTGAAGTAATAGATAGCCCGGTGGGAACGGATAAATCACCAGTGGCTATAATTCCGGCTCTGTTTCCTGATGTATGTATAATCCATGTTCAGCAGGCTGACCGTTACGGTAACGCTGTTATTGAAGGGCCGGCTCTTAATGATATCGCGCTTTCAGCTGCCTGCCGCAAAGTAATTCTTACCGCTGAAAGAGTTGTGCCGGAAATGACTATTCGTAATAACAGCAACGCTGTCATACCTTTCTGGTATGTCGATGCAGTTGTTGACTTGCCTTATGGTGCCTTGCCAGGATGCTGTCCCGGACATTATTACTGGTCACGGGAATGGTGGGAATGGCTGATTCGTATTATTACCCCCAAAGAAGAGCATGTTCAACCATACTTTGATCATTGGGTATTTTCAACTAAAGACCAATATGACTTTATAGAAAAACTGGGTGGCATCCGTTTTATTGATACCGCACGTCAACAGATGCAGGCTGCTCAATATACTATCGACGATTCACTGGTAAACTTTGATTACCAGGAAGTTATCCCCAAATGGGATTAAGGAAGGAGGTATCTTAATGAGTAATATAGCACCGGCTAACCCCCTGGAGATGCTGGCTTATAATATCTCCCGCCTTATTAACGATGGGGAAATTGTTTATGTAGGTACTGGCCTTCCCATGGTAGGCGGTATGCTGGCCAAGAAAACCCACGCCCAAAATATCACTATGGTTTATGAGAGCGGTGGACAAGATCCTATAGAGGGTGACATGCCCTGGTCAGTAGGTTGTCCTTTTACTTTCCGTAAATCTCCCATGTCCATGGAAATGGCCCTGTCATTTGGCCAATGTGCCATCGGTTATGTGGATATCGCCTTCCAGGGCGGAGCCCAGATAGATATGTATGGCAATGTTAATACTTCCGTTATTGGCAGTTATGAGAACTTGAAGTCCATCTTGCCCGGTAGTGGCGGTGGAAATGATATCGGTTCCTTAACTGAGCAGTCTGTACTGGTTGGTCTTCAGACCCCGGATCGCTTTCCGGAAAAAGTCGACTTTATAACTACTCCCGGTTACCTGGATGGTGGAGATACCAGAGCCAAAGCCGGTCTGCTGGGTGGACCGACTGCAGTAGTTACACAGGTCGGAGTTTATGATTTTGATCCAGTTTCTAAACGGATGAGAATCAAGGCTCTCAATCCGGGAATGACTGTGGAAATAGCTCAGGCTTGCACCGGTTTTGAATTACTGGTTCCTGATAAGGTAGAATTTGTGGAAGCCCCTTCTGACGAAGTATTAACCATCCTTCGTAATAATGTTGATCCCCGTCGGGTCTTTACCAAAATGCCGGGAACCTAAACCCTGACATTTAAAAGACTTTAGAAGCAGGTAATATATTGAAGTGCACCCCAAATGCCGGACAAATAGTTCTATATTTGAGGTGCGCTTCATTTTTCATGCTTCTTTTTTCATAATTATCGCATATTAATTTCGGGCTGTTTTCAGGTTTTCCTGCCGTCTTTTGATTATGCGTATCACCAATTCAAATTGATCTTCGCGATCAATTTCGCTGACCGTCATATCAATACCTGTTTGTCTGGCTCGTTTTACCGTTTCCTTAATAGTATTGATAAATATCCTGGCATCGCGGATAATCATGGAAACATTCTGTCCTTGTTCTTTTTCCTGCTTTTTCGCGGGGATACTGTGTTGACAGAGACTGGCAACCATTTCCTCGGTTTCCCTGACGGTGAGTTCTTTTTCATATATTTCCCGCAATACCGTCATTTGCAATTCAGTTGAGTTCAGCTTTAGCAGTGCCCGGGCATGTCTTTCTGTAATAATATCCGGTGAAATCAAAGACTGGACTGGTTCAGGCAGTTTCAACAATCTAATTTTATTGGCAATGGAAGGCTGACTCCGGCCAATCTTTCTCGCTAACTCATCCTGGGTTAAACCAAATTCATGAAGCAGCACATTATATGCATTTGCTTCCTCCAGATAACTTAGTTCCCGACGCTGCAAGTTCTCTATCAGAGAAACTGCTGCGGCTTTTTCATCATTCATATCCTGTATAATGGCCGGAATAGTTTCATACCTTAATAATTTGCAGGCACGATAACGCCTTTCACCAGCTATAATCTGATAATCTTCTTTCGTCTGGCGGACTATAATTGGCTGGATTATACCATAAGCTTCAATTGATTGAGCTAATTCCTGCAAATCACTTTCACTAAACTGACAACGCGGTTGATAAGGCCCGGGCTTAATTTTTTCCAACGCTATGTTACAAACTTTCACCTCTGCATTTCGTCCCAGGAGCTTTTCCAGGCTTTTGATTACCAAGTATTCCACCTCCTATAATGGCCGTTTTGCAGGGATTCCAACTCGACGCGGATATATGGCCGGAGTAGATTGATTCTTTCTAATTAATACTATGGCACGGTCCCGTTCTCCGATCAGATTATAATGAAATACTTCTTCCACTTCACTTTGCAAAACGGTTAAGGCTGTCCGGGCAGTTTCGATTTCTGCCGCATAATTTTTACCTTTCCATAAAGCCAGGCAGCCACCTGTTTTAAGTAAAGGAATACCATACTCCAATAAAACCTGCATGGGAGCCACCGCTCTGGCAGTACAGATATCGAATCTTTCACGGAAATTACCGTCCTGTCCCAATTCCTCTACACGATGGTTAATAACGACCGTGTTTTTCAGCCCAATTTCCTGAACCACCCGGGAAAGGAAGGTTGATTTCTTCTTATCGGATTCTACCAGAGTAAAACTGGCCTCCGGATAATGTATAGCCAGGATTAGTCCGGGGAAACCTGCACCGCTGCCAATATCAATTAGTTTTTGTCTGTTTATATTCAGGTAGTTTTTTATCACCAGACTATCCTGAATATGCATGTCCAGTTCAGAATCAATGCTTTTGCGGCTCACCAGATTTTGTCGGGTATTTTCCTCGATTAACAAATCCCTGTATCTATTTACATTATATTCCATGCGCGTCTCTTATTTCCTTCTTTGTTTTTCCAAATATATTAATAAAATATTTATATCGGCAGGATTAACCCCGGCAATTCTCGACGCCTGGCCTACAGATACCGGTAACCGGGTAGTCAATTTGTGCAATGCTTCATTGGAAAGTCCAAATATATCTTTATAATTTATATCCTGGGGGATAATTTTACTTTCCAGTTTTTCAAATTTGTTAACCTGCTCTTGCTGTTTGACAATATATCCTTCATATTTAGTCTGGATTTCCAGTTGTTCCAATATATCCGCATCCTGCTCATCAATAAATCCCTGCTCTATAAATGCTTCCATGCTCATTTCCGGGCGGCGTAATAATTCCCATAAAGAGATACGATCCCTTAATGGGGCGCTTTCATGAGCTGTTAAAAATCCTGCTATTTTTTTGTCCGCCTGAGTAAAGGTGGTGTTTTTCATTAATTGTTTCTGCTTTTCCAGACAGGTTACTTTGTTCTGGAATATTTCCCAGCGGTAATCGTTAACCAGGCCTATCTGACGGCCTTTTTCCGTCAGTCGTAAATCAGCATTATCCTGACGCAACAGCAGCCGGTATTCTGCCCGCGAGGTAAGCAACCGGTAGGGTTCATCAATTTCTTTGGTAACCAGGTCATCAATTAATACCCCTATATAGGCATCACTGCGTTTAAGTATGAGCGGTTCTTTTTCCTGCACCATAAGAGCCGCATTAATCCCGGCGATTAACCCTTGAGCCGCTGCTTCCTCATATCCGGAAGTGCCATTTATCTGACCGGCGGTAAATAAACCTTCTACCGTATTAGTTTCCAGAGTGGGTTTTAATTGAGCCGGGTCTAAATAATCATATTCAATCGCATAGCCGGTACGAATCATACGGACATTTTCCAGTCCGGGAATAGATTTTAACACCTGTATCTGGACATCTTCCGGTAAGCTGGTATTCAGGCCCTGAACATACATTTCATCAGTACCTCGTCCTTCCGGTTCCACAAACAACTGATGAGCATCCTTGTGAGCAAATCTTACTACCTTATCCTCAAATGAAGGACAGTAACGGGGCCCTTTACCCTTAATAACTCCGGTAAACATAGGTGCGCGGTCCAGATTATCCATTACAATTCTATGCGTCAGCGGTGTACTGTAGGTTAGCCAGCAGGATAACTGCTCTCTTCTTATACGGGGGCTTATATAAGAAAACCTGTGCGGATTTTCATCTCCAGGCTGTTCAATCATTTTTGAAAAGTCGACACTCTTTTGACTGATACGCGGTGGGGTCCCGGTTTTAAATCTGCCCAGCTCAAAACCCAGGTCATGTAAACAGTCAGATAGTTTTACGGCTGGAAACTGATTACCCGGCCCGCCATCATATATTACCTCTCCTACAATAATGCGTCCTTTCAGATAGGTTCCCGAGGTTATTATTACTGCCCGGCATTTAAAATGAGCTCCGGTTTTGGTTATGATGCCGGTAACTTTTCCTGCCCGGGTTTCTATTTGTTCTACTTCCGCCATGAGTATGTTCAAACCAGGCTGATTAACCAGGGTCTTTAACATTTCTTCATGATATTCATGTTTATCAGCCTGGGCACGCAAGCTCTGAACGGCCGGTCCTTTCCCAGTATTTATCGTCCTTATTTGCAGGTTGGCCTTGTCAATATTTACCCCCATTTCACCCCCCAAAGCATCCATCTCTCTTACCAATTGAGCTTTTGCCGGCCCGCCAATTGAGGGATTACAGGGCATGGAAGCAATAAACTCCATGCTTAAGGTTATTAACAGGGTGTTGCAACCCATACGGGCACCGGCCAGGGCTGCTTCACAACCGGCATGACCGCCACCAATTACAATTATGTCATAGCTTCCCGCCTCGTATATCACCGGTCATCCTCCCATTTAAGATTTATCCTGTATAGTGTCTATTTACCAATACAGAATTCACTGAATATGCGATCCAGAACTTCTTCCTTTAAGTTCTTTCCGCTTATTTCTCCAAGCGATTCCAGAGCCCCCCATATATCAACGCCTAAACAATCCAGGGGTACAGAGTTTAAGTTATACCGGGCATCCAGCAGGTGCTGGCGGGCTTTTTCCATAATTGCTAACTGACGCAGGTTAAGCATTATTTCCATATCCTGTCCGCTCAGGTTTTCAGATAACACCATAGCTTCTATACTGTTTTCCAATTCCTGCAGTCCAATATCTTCTTTTACTGATCCCTTTATAACTTTTACTCCCGGAAAATATTGCTGCAATTCCATCTCGCTGATATTTTTTTCTTCCAGATCTTCCTTATTTACCAGAATAATAACCGGAGAACTTTCAATGCTGTGAAATATAACCAAATCTTCTTCAGTAATTCCGGACTCAAAATCAACCAGAAATATAACCAGATCTGCTTCGCTGATAACTTCCCGGGAACGATCTACTCCGATGCGTTCGACCAGATCATGGGTAGTTCGAATTCCCGCGGTATCCATAAGTTTGACTGGTATGCCCTTTATATTGAGGTAATCCTCAATTACGTCTCTGGTAGTACCCGGAATATCAGTTACGATAGCTTTTTCTTTGCGTAATAATGCATTGAGTAAACTGGATTTGCCTACATTGGGTTTTCCGCAGATAACCACCCGGATTCCCTCGCGGTATACCTCGGCCCTCTTTCCGGCAGCTATTATTTGCTCTATTTGCTGAATAATTTCAGCCAATTGTTCTTCCAAAGCCTGGTAATCCGGTTCCCCGACATCATCAGGGAAGTCCAGGCTTGCTTCTACCAACGCATTAATATGAATCAATTGATCTTCCAGCCGGTCTGTCTGACGGCTGTTATATCCATTTAATTGTCGCAGGGCCAGTCTTCTGGCTTGATCTGATTTTGCTCTTATCAGCTCTATAACCGCCTCCGCCTGACTGATATCCAGGCGGCCGTTTAAGTAAGCCCGTCTGGTAAACTCACCTGGTTCCGCCAGCCTTATCTTCAGTCCCATTATGCGGCGTAGAATTTGCCTGGCAGGCAGGGTTCCGCCATGACAGTTTATCTCAACCACATCTTCAGTTGTATAGCTATGCGGACTGCGCATAATGCTCACCAGGACTTCATCAATTAATTCATCCTGTTCATCAGTTATCCATCCCAGCGTCAATGTATGACTGGAACACTCGTCCAACCGAATTTGCTCCCGATATGGTTTAAATATCTTTTGAACCTTGGCTATTACATGCCTGCCGCTGAGACGGATAATAGCAATGCCGCCTTCGCCTGGTGGTGTGGCTATGGCTGCAATATCATCATATTGCATGTTTTCACTATCCTTAAATATAAGTTGTTTAATGTTATCTTACCAAAATACCAGTATATATACACTGCATCCCATAAGATGCTCATTAAAAAAGGCCCTTGCGGGCCCTTTTTGTATCTATTTTTTTAAGGATATTACTACTTTACGATTTGGTTCATCCCCCATTGAGTAAGTAGTAACCTGGGGGTCTCCCTGCAGAGCAGTATGAACTATCCTTCTTTCCTGGGAGCTCATCGGGCGCATAACTACATTTTTCCTGGTGCTTTTAACTTTATCAGAAAGTCGCACCGCCAAGGCTTCCAGCGATTCTTCCCGCTTACGACGATAATCTTCTACATCCAGTATTACACGAATCTTTTCTTCCCGGCCCCGGTTTAATATCAGGCCAACCATGAATTGCAGTGAGTTTAAGGTTTCCCCTTTGCGTCCAATCAATAAACCCATATCCTGGCCTACGATGTTTATTCGTATCCGGCCGTTATCCATTTCCACCTGATTAATTTGATAATCGATTTTCATGAGTTTTAACAGTTTCTCCAATACCTGGCGGGCTTCATTTTCTGGTTGAATCCGGGGAGTTACTCTTACTACCGCCGGCTTTTTACCCACAATTCCAAGTAGTCCTTTAGTAGGTTCTTCAATGATTTCGATGGTTACATCTTCGATTTTACAATCCAACTCTTCAAGGGCCGATTTGATAGCTTCATCAACGCTTTTTCCCTTTTTTTCGATTGTTTGAGCCTCCATTTTTTTTCTTTCCTCCTTTGTCCCGCCCTGTTTCCTGTTTCGGGGTGGTGACCGGCATAGTCGATTTAACAACCTGTTTCGTTTCTTCTACTGCTTCTGCTCTGATCCCTGTTCCCGTATCAGGCTGAAGTAATTTGCTACTGCGATTAACATATAATTGCTGAGCGATACCCAGAATGTTAAACATTACCCAGTACAATGGCAATCCTGCTGGCATGGTCCAGGCGATATATCCCAAAAACAACGGCATAATATATAACATTGATTTTTGCGTTGGATCGTTGGTATCAACCATCGAGATGCGCTGCTGTAAGTAAGTAGTAGCAGCAGCAAAAACAGCTAATAAATGATACGGATCCGGAGAGCCGATGTTGGGAATCCATAAAAATCTGGCATGCTCGACCACCCTGAAGTTGAAATTAAACAGCGATTGATAGAAGGCGATAAAGATGGGCATTTGAATTAATAAGGGTAAACACCCGCCAAAAGGATTAACCCCGTGCTCTTTGTACAATTCCATGACTTTGGTTTGCATAATCTGGGGGTCTTCTTTATATTTTTCCTGTATGTACTTCATTTTTGGCTGAAGTTCCTGCATGGCCCGCATGGATTTCATCTGCTTTTGAGTAAGCGGAAACATGATCAACTTAATGGCTATGGTCATTAAAATAATTGCCAGGCCATAATTTGGAACCCCCAGTGTACCGGTAAAATCATATAAAATTTGGATAATTTCTGCAAACCATTGTACAAATGAATGCCACAAATTAAACCCTGCTCACCTGACGGTCAGCAGGCTTCACCTCCTCATAATTGGGGAATCTCCGAGATTGTTGAACAAGTACTTTTTTACGTGTCATTCTGAGAACCTTAATTACACCCGCAGGGGCATCGGCAACATTAATTACACCCGACAGGGTGTATCGGTGGTACCCGTGAGGGTGTAGTCCCTTAGGGGGAATCTCGTTGGCTTAATCCCAGTAGTACGGCCTTTAAAAGATATCCTTCGTTGCCTGAAGCTTCTCAGGATGACATTTATGGCACTATTTCAGTGGTATCGAATCTCCCCGGGTCACTATTTACCTTTTAATATTACGGTACCGGGTCGTATCCTCCCGCATTGAAAGGATGACAACGCATAATTCTCCTGGCTGCCAACCAGCCCCCTTTGGTGATGCCATATTTTTCGATGGCCTCAATTGCATAATTGGAACAGGAAGGGTAGAAACGACAGGTAGCAGGTGTAAACCGGGATACTTTCTGGTAACCTCTGATTAACAGGATGGGAATACTTTTTACCATAAACCTGCCTTCTTTGTTATAATTTTAAAGTCTTTCTCCAGTAAATCACTTGTGACTTCACCAATATTATAACGAGCTACAATAATAATATTGAAGCCTTTTTTGTCGAGCTCATTTTTCCTAACAATTTCCCTTAATCTTCTCTTGACCTGATTACGGGTTACTGCTTTTCCAACCTTCTTGCTAGTTACAAACCCAAACCGATTTATCCCCTGGTTGTTTGGTTGATAAAAAAGAACCATGTATCTGCCTTGAATTCTTTTCCCACTTTTGTATATATTATTGTATTCTTTTCCAGCACTTATTCTAAATTCTCTGCTCAGCATGCAAAACCTTCTTCGGGGATAAAATAAAAGGCCGCTGGAACGACCTTACGCGGATAAATTTTTTCTTCCTTTTTTACGGCGCCCTGCCAGAATTGCCCGGCCGGCACTGGTTGACATCCGTTTGCGGAATCCGTGTTCTCTTTTTCTCTGCTTGTTTTTAGGTTGATAAGTTCTCTTCATTATATTATTGCCTCCTTAATTTTTCAGACACTTATACTTTTTTCAAATACCATATAATTATATGAAGGTAGATGCCCTCCTGTCAAGAATGTCTCTGTGAAGACACTCTTCTAATTAGCTTTTCTATCTGCTATTATTAATAATGATAACAAAAGTATAACCCGATTTATCGCGGCTGTTGTAAACATATGCGGTTTTTTCAATACAAGTTTTTCACATATTATCTTGTGGAAACATTTCTTTGTCCACAAATCAACAGGAGGATTCTTATGCTGAAAGCTCATGATTTTTCCGGAGCATGGAAAAAAGTTTTGCAGTTTATTCGTGATGAAATCGGGGATACCAGTTATGAAATCTGGTTTTCTCAGGTTAAATATGATACTATGCGCAACAATAAAGTTTTTATAAGCGTTCCCAATACCCTGACCCGGGAATGGATTGAGTCCCGTTATCTGGAGACCATGCAAAACCAAATGCGCAGTCTGACGGTACAAGATGTCTCCCTGGTGTTGACAACTGAACCGGTAACCGAAAAAGAAGGGAGTTTCCCTTCTTTAAATTCCAAGTATTCCTTTGACACTTTTGTGGTCGGTAATAGTAATCGTTTTGCTCATGCTGCCTCCTATGCGGTTGGAGAATCTCCTGCCCGTGCTTATAATCCGCTTTTTATTTATGGGGGAGTTGGTCTGGGGAAAACTCATCTTATGCAAGCTATCGGTCATCATATTTTGACCAGAAATAAGTCTGCCCTGGTGATGTATGTTTCTTCAGAACAGTTTACCAATGAACTAATCAGCTCGATTCGTGATGATAAAACAGCTGCTTTTCGTAATAAATATCGCAATATTGATGTGCTATTAATTGATGATATTCAATTCCTGGCTGGCAAGGAAAGAACCCAGGAAGAGTTTTTCCACACCTTTAACACCTTATATGAAGCCAATAAACAACTGGTCATTTCCAGTGACCGGCCACCCCGTAATATACCTACTTTAGAGGATCGGTTGCGCTCCCGCTTTGAATGGGGTTTGATTACCGACATACAGCCTCCTGATTTAGAAACCCGTATTGCTATCCTGCGAAAAAAAGCTCAGACCGATGGGTTAAATATTCCCTATGATATTTTAGATTATATTGCCAATTATATAGAATCAAATATTCGGGAATTGGAAGGTGCTTTAATCAGACTGGTTGCTTATGCTACTATTACTAATAAACCACTTAATATGGATACTGCTGCAGAAGCTCTAAAAGATATATTGCCGCCTCCAGGGCCTGCAAAAATAACTATAGAAATGATACAAAAAGAAGTTTGTTCCTATTATAATGTAGATAAAAATGAATTAATATCCAAAAAAAGACACAAACAAATTGTTGTACCCCGTCAAGTAGCTATGTTTTTATGTCGTTCTTTGACTGATGCTTCTTTTCCGCAGATAGGAGATCAGTTTGGAGGTCGTGATCATACTACCGTAATTCATTCGGTGGAAAAAATGGAACGGGAAATACAAACTGATTCGGAACTGGCTGCTATTATTGATATGTTTTATCAGAAGCTTGATTCTTTTCACTAATTTTATCTACGATTTATCAGCAGCTTTTTCCACTTAAACTTGTCCCATGTGACTTTTGGTTAACCGACTTTTCCACATATTCAATGTACCTACTACGATTACGACTATAATCTAATAAATAATAAATAAAAAAGCGGTTTTCCTGGAAGAAAAACAGAGGAGGTATTTTTTTGAAACTGACTATTGAGAAAAATGAATTATCGTCCCTTACCACCTTGGTGTACAGGGCGGCAGCAATTCGCGATACTATTCCGGTTTTAAGAGGACTTCTTATTGAAGCCAATCCGGAAAAGGGTCTTACTATGACTGCTACTGACATGGAGATAGGCATTCGTGCATCATCTGAACAATGTAATGTACATGAGTCCGGCAGTGTTTTGGTAAATGCCTATTATTTTGCTGATTTTATAAAATCATTACCTGACACTACTATAACGCTGGAACTTAATCAGGAATCTTCGCGTTTAAATGTTTTATATGGGCGTTCATCAGGTTTTATAAATACTTACCAACAGATGGAATATCCTAATCTGCCCATCGACGAGTTGAAAAAATATTTATCCATTCCTCAAAAATTATTAAGGGAAGCTCTGAAAAAAACGGTGTTTGCAGCTGCAGTTACCCATTTTCGTCAGGTTTTTACCGGGGTGTTGTTTGATATAAAAACCGATAAATTAAATATTGTGGCGTCTGATACTCACCGCCTGGCGTTTTATACTTATACGCTTGATCAGCCGGATATAGAACCACATAGTTTTATAATACCTACCCGGACCGTTAATGAGTTAAACCGGGTTCTGGAAGAATCTGATGAGATTATAAATATTGCTTTTACTGCAAACAATGTGGTTTTCTACAATGATGAACTCTTATTATTTTCACGATTAATTGAAGGACAGTATCCCAATTATGAACAGGTTATTCCATCAAGTTTTAATACCCGGTTATTATTTGATTCTGAAACCCTGATAAAAGTTTTGGAAAGATCCCGTACCATGCCGCTGGATGACAAATTAAAAATTCATAGCGTGCAATTAAATTTGCAGGAAACCGAAGTACAATTTAATACCCATTCAGAGGATATGGGTGAAATAGAAGATGTTATTGAGCAGGTCAAGGTGGATGGGGATTTTGATTTTCGTATTGCCTTTAATACCAATTATTTTTTGGATGCGGTCAAGTTATTTGCTTCAGAAAATAAATTTATTTCCATTGATTTATCCGGTTCACTGGGACCAAGTGTAATTAAAAATCCGGAACGCCAGGATTGCTTGTGTGTTTTGGTTCCGCTTCGCACTGGTCAATAAGGAGACGATTAACCAATTTGAAACTTTCAGGGCTACAGGTCAAAAATTTTAGAAACATTAAACACCTGGAATTATTACCTGACCAGGGGTTGACGGTGTTTTCCGGTGAGAATGCCCAGGGGAAAACAAATATTTTAGAATCAATATTTGTACTGGCCACGGGCAGTTCGTTTCGTACTAATACTGACCAGGACATGATTAATTATGACGCACAATCTTATGCCTTGAATTCCCGACACATTTTTAATCACCGTAAAATCGATCAAAATATTATATATAGTGCTATTCAGGGAAAAACCAGACTAATAAATGGTAAGCGGGCTAATCAGATTCATCCTGATCGTCTGAGAGTGGTGCTTTTTACTCCAGACGATTTATTTTTAATAAAAGGTTCTCCATCAAAAAGACGCCATTTTCTGGATTTTTTATTGAAGCAACTGAGTAACGAGTATTATTACTATTTGGAATCATATGTTAAAATCTTAAAAAAAAGGAATTTATTATTAAAAAAGGCTCAAGCTAATAGCAAGGCATTTACAATTACTAATGAAATGTTTATTGATAGTGCAGCCCAGGTCTTAATTAATCGCATAAATATGGTAAATTTACTGGATGATATAGCTGTTTCAATTCATGATACACTATCTGGAGGAGGAGAGTTGAAATTAAGGTACGCTCTTTCATTTCCTGTGGAGAGTGGTAAAATTAATCTGGATATTCTAAAAGAATCCATGGCAATTAGAATGAAACAGATTAGTGAGCAGGAAATAAAGCGTCAAACCTCGTTATTAGGTCCTCATCGGGATGATATAAATTTTTATCTGGAAAAAAGGCTGGCCAGGCAGTACGCTTCCCAGGGGCAGCAGAGAAATATTGCCGTAACCCTGAAATTAGCAGAAGTATTTGCTATAAAAAAGGTTGAGGGTTTTTATCCGGTAATGTTGCTGGATGAGGTTTTATCAGAGTTGGATGAGAAGAGACAGCTACGGCTGATGGAGTATCTTAATAACACTGGATTCCAAAGTTTTCTCACTACGGTTCGCAGTGACAAACTATTTGATAATGGGAGATCAGTTTATCTGGTTAACCAGGGTCAGTTATTAAGAAAGGAGTAGTTTTATGTATATTCACCTGGGCAACAATTATATAATTTCTGCCGGAGATATTATTGCCATTTTGAGTTTGGAGCCGCCGGTTGCCGATGAAGTCAAAGAAATTATTGAAATAGCCAAAATAGATAAAAAAATTACCAATGTAAGTGAAAAAGGGAAAGAAAAAACCCTGGTTATTTGCGATCAAGGACTCATATTTTCACCAATCTCTTCTACAACCCTGCAGAAGCGAGCTTTTAACTACCTGAAGGAGGTTTAGGATTGAACAGCTTAAATAATAATGGGTATGATGCATCTGATATACAGGTGTTGGAAGGTCTGGAAGCAGTTCGAAAGAGACCGGGTATGTATATAGGCACTACCGGCCCCAGGGGACTTCACCATCTGGTATTTGAAATAGTGGATAATAGTATAGATGAGGCAGTAGCAGGTTTCTGCGATTTGATCAGGGTCGCTGTAAACAACGATAACAGTATTACCGTTTATGATAATGGCCGGGGAATACCGGTTGACATTCATCCGCAAATGGGCAAACCGGCTTTGGAGGTAATTCTCACTACATTACATTCAGGAGGTAAGTTTGGTGGCAGCGGTTACACTATTTCCGGCGGCCTTCATGGAGTAGGTTTGTCTGTGGTAAGTGCACTTTCTGATTTAATGGAGATAACTGTATATCGTGACGGAAAGATTTATCGTCAGGATTATGGTAAAGGAAAACCATTAAGTAAATTGTATGAGGATGGCACCAGTAAAGAAAATGGTACCAGCATTCATTTTGTTCCAGACCCGGAGATTTTTGAGGAAACGGTGTTTGACAGTGAGATTATTATCAACCGCTTGAGAGAACTGGCCTTTTTAAATCAAGGTCTGCGGATAACCTTTACTGATCATCGCGTTGATGAACCAACCAGGGAATTTTTCTATAATGAGGGAATAAAGGCTTTTGTAACATATGTAAATAAAAGTAAAGATGTTCTAAATGATGAGCCGCTTTATTTTGAATGTAAAAAAGACGATGTGATTGTCAAAGTTGCTATCCAGTATAATAATGGCTATTCAGAAAATATTTATTCGTTTGCCAATAATATTCGTACCCAGGAGGGCGGAACCCACGAAGTTGGTTTTAAAAATGGCTTAACCAGGATAATTAATGATTACGCCAGAAAAAATGGTTTACTAAAAGACAGTGATGGTAATTTATCCGGAGAAGATATCCGCGAAGGCATGGCAGCAATTGTATCAGTTTTGGTTAAAGACCCTCAGTTTGAAGGACAGACCAAGACTAAGCTGGGAAATACCTATATCAGAGGAATTGTTGAGAGTGCGGTTTATGAAAATATGGAAGATTATCTTAATGAAAAGCCGCCTATCGCCCGAAGAATTCTGGAAAAAGCTATTTCCGCCCGCCGGGCCCGGGAAGCAGCTAAAAAGGCCCGTGAACTGACCAGGCGCAAGAGTGCACTGGAAACAACAACCCTGCCGGGAAAATTAGCCGATTGCAGTAATCGTAACCCGGCGGAGTGCGAACTGTTTATAGTCGAAGGAGATTCTGCAGGCGGCTCCGCAAAACAAGGGCGTGACAGGGCATATCAGGCCATTCTGCCCCTGCGGGGGAAAATCCTGAATGTGGAAAAAGCCCGCCTGGATAGAGTATTGTCCAACGAAGAGATACGAGCTCTTATTACCGCTATGGGTACGGGAATAGATGAAGATTTTGATATAAAAAAAGCCCGCTATCATCGCTTATTTATAATGACGGATGCTGATGTTGATGGTTCCCATATCAGAGTATTGCTGCTTACCTTTTTCTATCGCTATATGCGTCAGCTAATTGAAGAAGGATATGTTTATATAGCGCAGCCACCTCTATATGGACTTAAAAGGGGTAACGAGGTGCACTATTTTCATAATGAAGAAAAGATGAACCAGTTTATCCAGGAGTCCGGCAAAAAGTGGACCATTCAAAGATATAAAGGGTTAGGTGAAATGGATCCGGAGCAATTATGGGAAACCACCATGAACCCGGAAAATCGGCAAATTTTACAGGTAACAGTGGACGACGCCATCGCAGCCGACGAAGTATTTTCCGATCTGATGGGGGACAATGTTGAGCCACGCAAGGAGTTTATTCAGGCTAATGCGCAATTCGTAAAAAACCTGGATATTTAACGGGAGTGAAAAAAATTGTCAGAAAGTAATTTATTCGAAAACATCATACCGATTGATATTAAAAAAGAAGTAGAAAAGTCGTTCCTGGAGTATTCCATGAGCGTTATCGTATCCCGGGCAATACCAGATGTTCGGGATGGATTAAAGCCGGTTCATCGCCGAATATTATATGCCCTGCATGATATGGGCATGACCCATGATAAACCCCATAAAAAATCAGCCAATATTGTCGGGGAAGTAATGGGTAAATATCATCCTCATGGTGACAGTGCCATATATGAAACCATGGTAAAGATGGCTCAGCCATTTTCGATGCGCTATCCCATGATTGACGGACATGGAAACTTTGGTTCCGTTGATGGAGATTCAGCGGCAGCTATGAGGTATACTGAAAGCCGTATGTCACGCATTGCCGGTGAAATGCTGGTTGATATTGATAAAGATACGGTAGATTGGCGCCCCAACTATGATGATTCCCGTGAGGAACCCCAGGTGTTGCCATCCAGAATACCAAATCTGCTGGTCAACGGATCTGCTGGGATTGCGGTGGGGATGGCTACTAACATTCCTCCACATAACCTTGGAGAAATCATTGATGGTGCCATGTTGCTGATTGATAATCCGGAAACAGATTTGGATGCACTGATGAAAGTAATTCCCGGTCCGGACTTTCCTACTGCCGGGATTATAATGGGCACTAAAGGTATACGGCAGGCCTATGAAACTGGTCGCGGAGGCATAAAAATCCGGGCCCGGTACGTTATTGAGGAACGAAAGAATGGCCGAAATGCCATCATTATTAATGAATTACCTTATCAGGTTAATAAAGCCAAACTGGTGGAAAAAATTGCTGAATTGGTCAGAGATAAAAAAGTTGACGGCATATTGGATTTGCGCGACGAATCTGATCGTAGCGGGATCAGGGTCGTTATCGAGGTGCGCCGTGATGTTAATGTAAATGTAATTATTAACCGGCTGTTTAAGCATACCCAACTGGAAGACAGCTTTGGTATTAATATGCTGGCCCTCGTTAATGGACGACCGCAGACAATAGGATTAAAGCAGGCCCTGCAATATTTTATTGAACATCGTCAGGAAGTAGTAACCCGCAGAACCAGATATGACTTGCGTGTAGCCCGGGACCGCCTGCATATTGTGGAAGGCCTTAAAATTGCCCTGGATCATCTGGACGAAATTGTCTCCTTGATTCGTAACAGCAAGGATCGGGAAACCGCTCGCCGGGCTTTGATAGAGAGATATGATCTCAGTGAAATTCAGGCTAATGCTATTCTGGATATGCGTCTGGCTCAGTTGACCGGTCTGGAAAGAAATAAATTGGAAGAAGAATATCAGGAGCTGTTGGTTCGTATTGCTGACTACGAGGATATTCTGGCCAAACCGGAAAGAGTCCTGCAAATTATAAAACTGGATTTAAGTGAAATTCGTAAAAAATATGCGGACAGGCGACGCACTGAAATTAGTCATGAATCTTCTGATTACAATGAAGAGGACTTTATTGAAGATCATGAAGTTGTTATTACCCTGTCCAACCGGGGCTACATAAAACGTCTGCCCCTTGACACCTATAGAGCCCAGAAAAGAGGCGGGAAAGGGGTCAGCGGCACCTCCATCCGCGCCGAGGATTATTCCATCAGTGTAATCGTAACCAGTGTTTTGGCAACGGTGCTTTGTTTTACCAACCAGGGAAGGGTATTTTCGCTTAAGGCTTTCCAACTGCCGGAGGCATCAAGACAGGCCAAGGGATTACCTCTGATTAATTTCCTGGAACTGCGTCCGGATGAAAGAGTTACTACTCTGATTCCAGCCGGGGATTTCAATGATAAGCGATACCTGATGATGGTTACCCGTACGGGGACGATAAAAAAAGTGGCTTTATCAGCTTTTGAAAATATTCGTCGTAATGGTCTAATTGCCGTAAATCTAAAGCCGGAAGATGAACTGGTAGGAGTTATAAGAGTTAAAAAGAATGATAAGATACTGGTTAGTTCCTGTTGTGGCATGACCATAATGTTTGATGAAGACCAGGTTCGGCCCATGGGTAGAACTGCTACCGGTGTAAGAGCTATCCGTTTGCCAAATAATGCCTATGTAATTGGTATTGATAAATATCGCGAAGGTGCCCAGGCGCTGATTGTTACTGAAAACGGATATGGAAAAAGGGTAAACCTGACCGAATTCAAGCTGCAGAACCGTGGAGGCGTCGGAGTAAAGTCTATTGAACTTACCCGTAAAAATGGTAACATAGTAGGGTTTAAAGTTGTTTTCGAGGGCCAGGACTTGATGTTGCTAACCAGCGAAGGACAAATTATTCGTATTGAGGTAGAGGATGTATCTCTGCAAAAGCGATATTCCCGCGGGGTTCTGCTGATGAAACTGCCTGGAGATGACCGTATTGTAAGTCTTGCCAGGTTTGATGCCGAGAAAGAAGAAGAACAGGAAGAAGAACAAGAATAAGAACAACATGCCTGCCAGTACAACAGTCAAGCGGGTTAATATTCGAGGGGGTTCATACGAAAATGGCGGAAAAAGGTTCCTTAAAAGTAAAAACCGGACTGGCCCGGATGCTTAAAGGCGGGGTTATTATGGATGTAACTACTGCTGAACAGGCAAAAATTGCTGAAGCTGCCGGGGCATGTGCAGTAATGGCCCTGGAAAGGGTTCCGGCTGACATCAGAGCTGCCGGCGGTATAGCCCGTATGGCTGACCCGACTGTAATAATGCAGATTATGGAGGCAGTCACGATTCCAGTTATGGCCAAATGCAGGATTGGTCATTTTGTTGAAGCACAGGTTTTGCAATCATTGGGCATAGATTATATTGATGAAAGCGAAGTTTTAACTCCGGCCGATGATAAATATCATGTGAACAAAAACGATTTTATCGTACCTTTCGTATGTGGAGCCCGCAATCTGGGAGAAGCCCTGCGGCGCATTGGCGAAGGAGCTGCCATGATAAGAACCAAAGGTGAACCGGGTACAGGTAATGTTGTTGAAGCAGTGCGCCATATTCGTCAGGTAAATGATGAAATAAGATGGATCAGCAATCTGCCCAAGGATGAACTTATGAGCGCAGCCAAAGAGCTACAAGCCCCGTACGAGTTGGTTTTGCAGGTGGCAAAGCTGAAAAAACTGCCGGTGGTAAACTTTGCTGCCGGGGGAATAGCTACACCAGCGGACGCGGCTTTGATGATGCAATTGGGTTGTGATGGAATTTTTGTCGGCTCAGGAATCTTTAAATCCGGTGATCCGGCTAAAAGGGCGCAATCAATAGTAGCGGCTACCACCTATTATAACGATCCCCAGGTATTGGCTGAAGTATCCCGTGACCTGGGGGAACCGATGGTAGGAATAGATATCAGCACCATCCGGCCTGAAGAAAGGATGCAGGAGCGTGGCTGGTAAAACCACCGTTGGGGTGCTGGCTATGCAGGGTGCCTTTATTGAACATGAACAGGCTATTAAAGGTTGTGGAGCTAAAAGTCGTCAAGTTCGTCGAGCTCAGGACTTGCAGGAGATAGACGCGTTGATTATACCCGGAGGCGAAAGCACCACAATGGGGAGGCTCCTCACACAATTTAACCTGCTGGAAGAAATCAGATTTCAGGCTGAACAGGGTATGCCGATGTGGGGAACCTGCGCCGGCATGATACTAATGGCCAAAGAAATTGCAGACTCTGATCAAATGAGACTGGGGTTAATGAATATAGAAGTTAAACGCAATGCTTTCGGCCGTCAGGCAGAAAGTTTTGAGACCAGTCTGGCAATCGAAGGTATCGGTACAACCCGGGCAGTATTTATACGGGCACCTTATGTACAGAAAGTCTGGGGAAATGCTCAGGTGCTGGCCAGCTATGAAGATAAAATTGTTATGGTAAGGGAACATCATTTGTTAGCCACCGCTTTTCATCCGGAACTAACAGCTAAAAAGGATTTGCATGAATATTTTCTGCATGAATTATAAATAACTTGCCAGGTTGTTATTCCTGTAATATAATATATGCTAATCTAAAAATATCGAAAATTGATGAAGGGGAGTAGTAATTGCAATACCCTGATTAAGAGACCTGGTGGGGGTGCGAATCAGGCAGGGAGGCAACGAATCCGCCCTGGAGAGGGCTGTTATATAAGCAGTACCGGTGGTTCCGTTATAACTTTAAAGTGGATAGTTAGCCAATATCTATCAACCAGGGTGGCAACGCGGGAGTAACCTCTCGTCCCTAACCAGGGACGGGGGGTTTTAATATTTAAGGCTAAAAATAGCCAAGGAGGGTTTCATTAATGACAGGGGACCAATATTTGTTGCTTCCAGGCCCGACTCCCATACCGCAAAGAATAATTCGTGCTATGGGTAAATCTTTGATTAATCATCGCGGACCAGAATTCAGGGAACTATTACTGGGGGTTACAGAAGGGGTAAAACAAGTCTATCAGACCAATCAAAACTTACTGATTTATCCCTCATCCGGAAGCGGGGCACTGGAAGCAGCAGTAGTAAACTTCATTAGTCCGGGAGATAAAGTTCTGGCTGTATCTATAGGTGCATTTGGAGATCGCTTTGCTGCCATTGCGGAAAACTTTGGAGCCCGGGTAGAGAAGATGGACTTCCCCTGGGGGCAGGCGGCGGATGCGCAAGCTATTAAAACCCGCCTTGAAGAGGATAAAAATGGGGAAATAAAAGCGGTTTTAATTACGCATAATGAAACTTCAACCGGGGTATTTAATGATATAAAGACTATTCGTGAGGTGACAGTCAATCATCCGGCTTTGTTCATGGTAGACGCAGTCAGCAGCCTGGCCGCATTGGAGCTGAAAATGGATGAATGGAATCTGGATGTAGTGGTAAGCGGATCACAAAAAGCTTTTATGATACCGCCGGGATTAAGCTTTTTAGCTTTTAGTGACCGAGCTCTGGCTATTCACCGGCATAGTACCAACTGTCGTTTTTATTGGGATGTAACCGAGGGACTTAAATATCTGGAGAAGGGGCAAACTCATTTTACACCGCCGATTTCACTGTACTACGGTCTCAGAGAAGCCGTTAACATGATGCAGGAAGAAGGACTTGACCAAATAGTATCAAGGCATCGTCAATATCGGGATATGGTTCGCAGTTCCGTAAAAGCCATGGGTTTAAAACTGGTTGCTGCAGATGAATCAGCCTCAACGGCAGTAACATCTGTATATATCCCCGAAGCCGCAGGCGCAAATAGATTAAGGCAATATCTGTATGAACAGATGAACATTATTATAGCCGGCGGGCAGCAGCAAATGGATGATGTTATTATCCGTATCGGACATCTGGGTTATGTTAGAAACCTTGATTTACTTGCGGTTCTGGCTGCCTTGGAAATGGGACTTTTGAAAATGGGATATGAATTGGAAATGGGAGTTGGCGTTAATAAAGCGCAGGAATATCTAATGCAAAAGTTACCGGATAATCTGGAAAGGAGATAAAATAATGAATCATGGAAAAAAAGTTATTGTAACTGAAAGAATAGCTGAAGAAGGCCTGGCATTACTAAAAGCTGAATTGGAGGTTGATTTTCGGGATGGGATCTCCCGCGAAGAATTACTGGAAATAATCGACCGCTATGATGCCCTGATTGTACGCAGCGTAACCAAAGTAGATGAAGAGCTGATCAGCCGGGGTACCAATCTTAAAGTAGTTGGACGGGCTGGTAACGGGATAGATAATATTGATGTGGATGTATGTACCCGTCATGGGATTATAGTTGCCAATACACCTGATAGTAATACTATTTCCGCGGCAGAACAAACCATTGCCCTGTTGCTGGCCTCATCACGAAAAACTGCCTGGGCCAACAATTATCTAAAAGGGGGAACCTGGGACCGTAAACCGTTCCGGGGCGTGGAGTTATATGGGAAAACCGTTGGGATTGTAGGTTTGGGCAGAATAGGTTCCATGGTGGCTACGCGGTTAAAGGCTTTTAATATGAAAGTCATTGCCTATGACCCTTATATAGCTGATGAAAGATTCGAGAGATTCGAAACCGAGAAAAAAAATACCCTGGAAGAACTGGTCCGGGAATCCGATTTCATTACCGTACACACGCCCAAGACGGAAGAAACTTATCATATGATAAATGCCGAAATGTTTAAGCTGGCCAAAGACGGCGTTCGCGTGGTTAACTGTGCACGGGGCGGCATTATTGAAGAAGCTGCACTTCTGGATGCTTTAAGAACCAGCAAAGCTCACAGTGCCGGCCTGGATGTTTTTGAAAAAGAACCGGCCCTTAATAATCCTTTGTTCGAGTTTGATAATGTAGTAGTAACACCACATTTAGGCGCTGATACCTTTGAAGCCCAGCGTCGGGTAGGGGAAACTATTGCTGAGCAGGTAATACTGGCATTAAAAGGCGACATAGTACCCAATGTAATCAATCTGCCAACTTTGATGACCGATGAATTGGAATATTTACGTCCCTATATCGGACTGGCGGAAAAGATGGGTAACATCTATTATCAAATTGAAAAATCGCCGGTTACGCGTATAGAGTTGACTTATAGTGGTCCTATTACGCAAAATGAAACCGAAATGCTTACCGTTGCCTTTTTGAAAGGGCTGCTGGCACCGGTAATGATGGAAAATGTAAACTATGTTAATGCCCGTTTGATGGCCGGGGAACGGGGAATAAAAGTCTTTGAAACCAAACAGCCGCAGAGCAATAAACGCTATAAGAATTTAATTACTGTCAACCTGTTTGGCAAGGATTCGGAAAAGCAACTGGCCGGGACTTTGTCCAGGGCCCGCCAACCGCTATTGGTTGAAATTGACAGCTATGAAACCGAAACTAATTTAGAAGGCTATGTAATTATGGTAGAAAACATTGATAAGCCCGGAGTTATTGGCCCATTTGCCACTATGTTGGGTGACGGGGGGGTTAATATTGCCTCAATGAAAGTAGCCCGGCAGAAAAAAGGCGAGACAGCAGTAATGATGGTCAATGTTGATAACAAAGTTGAAGAATCAATCTTTGAACGACTCGAACAGGTGGATGGTATTATCAGCAGACCGAAATTGCTTAAATTCTAATTTGCCAGGCTAAATACATCAGGTAAATAATGGAGGACTAATTTTATGTTGGACGCCAGATTAATTCGTGCCAATCCGTCCGAAGTGGAAAAACAGCTGCAAAAACGCAACATTAAAGGCGCTTTAGACAAATACCTGTCACTTGATGAACAGCGAAGAAAATTTTTATTACGGGTAGAAGAACTAAAAAACTTTCGTAATACCAGCTCACAGGAAGTCGGCAAGATTAAAAAGCAGGGTGGCGATGCAGCTGATTTAATGGAAAAAGTCCGTCAGGTCGGGCAGGAGATAAAAGAACTGGATGATGAACTAAAAACGGTAGAAGCGGAAATGGAACAGATTCTGCTAAATATACCAAATCTGCCTCACCAATCGGTACCGGTAGGACCTGATGAAACTGCCAACCAGGAAATTAGTCGCTGGGGTAGTCCACATAAATTTGACTTTGAACCCCAGGCGCACTGGGATATCGGTCCAAACCTTGATATATTGGATTTTGAGCGGGCCGCGAAATTATCCGGAGCGCGTTTTACCGTATATAAAGGTGCCGGGGCAAGATTGGAAAGAGCAATAATAAACTTTTATCTGGACATGCATACCATGCAGCATGGATATCGGGAAATACTCCCTCCTTTCATGGTTACGGGTGATTGTATGATTGGAACCGGTCAATTGCCAAAGTTTGCCGATGACATGTTTAAAGTGGCCGGCAGGGAAATGTTTCTGATACCTACGGCGGAAGTGCCCTTAACCAACCTGTACCGGGAAGAAGTGCTGGAAGCAGCGCAACTGCCCATTTATGTTACCGCCTATACGCCCTGTTTCAGGGCAGAAGCCGGTTCACACGGGCGGGATACGCGTGGCGTTATCCGCCAGCACCAGTTTAACAAAGTGGAACTGGTGAAAATAGTCTCTCCGGAAAACTCCTATGAGGAGTTGGAAAAACTTACTGCTGATGCGGAAAAGGTGTTGCAATTGTTAAAACTGCCCTATCGCAAAGTGCTGTTAAGTACAGGTGATATGGGATTTTCCTCCGCCAAAACCTACGACCTGGAAGTATGGATGCCCAGCTACAATGAATACAAGGAAATATCCTCCTGTTCCAACTGTGAGGATTTTCAGGCCCGGCGGGCTAATATTCGCTATCGTCCGGCAGATGGAGGAAAACTGCAATATGTCCACACCCTGAACGGCTCCGGGGTAGCAATTGGCAGAACCGTGGCAGCTATTCTTGAAAACTATCAGCAGGAAGATGGATCAGTAATAATACCCGAAGTATTAAGACCCTATATGGGTGGAATAGATGTTATAAAAAAGGCCTAACCATGGGGACGGTTCGAGACTGTTGAAACCTCTTTTGCGTGTCATTCAGCACAAGCGAAGAATCTCGTTAGACTGTCGAAAGCCTCTTTTGCGTGTCATTCTGAACGATAGTGAAGAATCTAGCTAAAGACCGAATATTACGGATTTCCAAAAGAGATCCTTCGTCGCCTGCAGCTCCTCAGGATGATATTTATGGTACTTTTTCAGTGATAGGTTCTCCTGGCAGGGTCGCATTTACTTTGTCTATTTACTTAGTCTTGATAAGGGATCGGTTAAGGGTTAGTTTTATTGACAAGCAAGCTTAGGCTATGCTATACTTTCATTTGCATTGGGTGTGCAACGTATCCTCTCAGTGGAGGAGTGTCCGAGTGGTTTAAGGAGGCGGTCTTGAAAACCGTTGGGCTTCACGGCCCCGTGGGTTCGAATCCTACCTCCTCCGCCATACTAAAAACTGATTTTAAACACGGAGAGATGGCCGAGTTGGCTGAAGGCGCTCGCCTGCTAAGCGAGTAGACGGCTAATACCTGTCTCGAGGGTTCGAATCCCTCTCTCTCCGCCATTTATGTGGATGCAAAGCAAACTTAATATATCATGCGCCCGTAGCTCAGCTGGATAGAGTAACAGACTACGAATCTGGAGGTCCGGGGTTCGAATCCCTGCGGGCGCGCCATATTTTAGAACCTAATTAATAACCTGAATTGGATGAGAGCAGATAGTACTCGACTAGCGCCCGTAGCTCAGCAGGACAGAGCAACGGTTTCCTAAACCGTGTGCCAGGGGTTCGAGTCCCTTCGGGCGCACCATATTTGGCGGTGAGACCCGATGTCCGATGAGATATATATGCGACTGGCTCTGGCCTTAGCCCAAAAAGCCTGCGTGGCAGGAGAAATCCCCATCGGAGCAGTAATGGTTCAGGATGATGAAATCATCAGCTGGGCCAGCAACGAAAAGGAATTTAGAGAGGACGCTACCGCACATGCGGAAATGCTGGCTATGCAAAGAGCAGCCCGTTATCTGGGCAGATGGCGTTTATCTGATATAACCATGTACTGTACCCTGGAACCGTGTGCCATGTGCGCTGGAGCAATGGTTAACGCCCGTTTGGGAAGACTGGTGTTTGGGGCCAGAGACCCTAAAGCCGGGGCAGCAGGGTCAATATTTGATTTAGTTCGATTTCCCGGGTTGAATCATCAGGTAGAGATAACAACCGGGGTTTTGGAGCGGGAATGTGCCGATACGCTTAGTTCATTCTTTGCTGATTTGAGGAGAGATGGCCGAGTTGGTCGAAGGCGCTCGACTCGAAATCGAGTAGGCGGCTGAACCCCGCCTCGTGAGTTCGAATCTCACTCTCTCCGCCATAACCTTAAACAGATGATGACTGCGGAGTTTATAAAGAGTTAACCACCCTGCTGTGCAGGGAAAAGATAAACCTTATAACTATATATACAATCTGGAGAGGTGGCTGAGCTTGGCTGAAGGCGCTCGATTGGAAATCGAGTAACGTGTCGAAAGCGTTCGCGGGTTCGAATCCCGCCCTCTCCGCCACTAATTAAAGATTACCAAGGGGTTTCAGACTTAGAGCTGAAACCCCTTTTTGATATTTGTACTTACTCTGAGTGCCGGGTTGCTATTAAGGTTTTCAGAATGACATGTAAAAAAGAACTTATTGAACAAATAATGCAAGGTATGTTAATAAAAATGCTATTAATGTTACAAAAAATCACTAGACATGTTACAGTATTATTAAAGATTAGATGTATAGGAGATTTTATCTATGGGTAAAGTTAAGGTAGATAAGCAGGAATTATCGACTTTTATTCTGAAGAATATAGAACGGTATCCGAAAGAAATCGTTAAGCTTACAAGTGATAAATTTAACATTTCCAGACAGACGGTTTATAGATATATAAGAAAGTTAACAGAAGATAAACATCTTATTGTTAATATAGAGGGACGAAAAATATCATATAAACTGAATAATATTTGGAATTATCTTGAGTTTGAACTTAAGCAAAACCAGCTTGATGAAGAGGATATTTGGAGGTTGCATGTTAAACCAATGCTTCCAGAGTTGTCGCGAAATGTCAATGACATTTGCCATTACGGTATTGGCGAGATGGTTAACAATGTTATGGCACATTCTGGAGCCTCAAAACTAGAAATTGGAGTTAAATATAATTCCATCGTAATTGAATTCTGGATAATAGATAATGGAATAGGCATATTTACAAAAATACAAAGGGATTTTAATCTTACGGATAAGAACCATGCTATATTAGAGCTCGCAAAAGGGAAATTAACCTCAGACCCATCTCAACATTCAGGGGAAGGAATCTTTTTTACATCGCGTATGTTTGACGATTTTACCATCTTATCCGAAGACACAGTCTTTTTAGGACATGATAATAATGATTGGCTATTTCCTGATCGAAAGGATTTTACGAAAGGAACAGTGGTAAAGATGTTAATTGAAAGGAGTTCCAAGCAGACAATGAAAGAAGTCTTTGATCGGTTTACTCCTGGAATTGATTCAGAAGATTATGGTTTTCAAAAAACTACTGTGCCGTTAACACTATTGCAGTATGAAGGGGAAGCATTGGTTTCCAGATCACAGGCGAAAAGACTAATAGCGAGATTTGATCAGTTTAAAGAAGTAACTCTGGATTTTAAAGGGATAGAGATAATCGGGCAACCGTTTGCTGATGAAGTTTTTCGTGTTTTTAGAAATAAGCATCCTAATACGCAGTTTTATCCGATAAATACTAATGAAGATATTGATAGAATGATAAAACATGTTAAAAGCAAGGAGCAATAATGGTCCAGCGGGTTAGACTCTTTCCGGGGCATGCGTCCCTGGCCTTTTCACAATAAATAATTACCAAGGGGTTTCAGACTTTATGCTGAAACCCCTTTTTGAATAGATATTGACATAAAAATAGCAGGTCATTATAATAAATGCAATATACCAAAATAATGATGATAGGGAATAGTATGCTGATTCTCGGGCTATAGAGAACCGCTGCCTGGTGAGAGGCGGTCAAAGAGGCAGACAGAACTCACCCTGGAGTTGCCGACCGAAATCATTTTAGAAAGTAGGCTCGGACGGAACTTCCACTGTTAAAAGGAAGGGGATAGCGGGTCTTAAGATCCTGCATCCTGATGGAGTGAACGGCATTAGTCGTTAAATTGAGTGGTACCGCGGAGTTAGTCCCTTCGTCTCAGATTTCTGAGCGAAGGGTTTTTTTTACCATGGGAAGAATGGAGGAACAGCATGTTAGAATTACGAATCAACGGGTTTGGCGGGCAGGGCTCCGTTACCCTGGCTCACTTGTTAGCGCAGGCGGCCCTGGAAAATGGCAATCAGGGGCAGGCTCTACCTTTCTTTGGGGTGGAACGCCGCGGAGCTCCAGTGCGGGCAGCAGTGCGTATGTCCCCCACCACTATTCACGCGCACAGTCAATGTGAGCTGCCGGATTATTTGGTAGTAATGAGTGAAAAGCTCATCGAAGCGGCGCTCAGTGAAGGCATTACTGAGAACGGCACCGTGGTCATCAATGCTCCCCACGCTGTAGCCCTGGATAAGCATCCTACCTGGCAGGTGGACGCTGATGCTATCGCTAGCGAAGCCGGATTATTTTCGGCTGATGGGCCCTTTATAAATATTCCGCTGTTTGGTGCGGTGTGCCGGGTACTAAAAATCCCGCAAAATATAATGGAGCAAACCATTTTAAATAAATGGCCGGGAAGTGCTGAGCGTAATCTGGGCGCTGCCGTCAAGGCTTATAGCGCCGTCAGGCAGATTAGCATATAGCAATATTTATATTTGGACGAGTGAAAGGAATTGAAAAAATGAAATCAGTTACAAAATCCTACCGGCCTATTTCCTGGCCGATGCAGGGAGCTGGCGGTGATACTGGTTCCTGGCGAACCCACCGTCCGGTGGTTGACACGCAAATATGTACCAAGTGCCAGATTTGCTGGATATATTGTCCGGAAGCAGTTATTGAGCGCAAAGAAATAATAATTGATTACCGCTACTGCAAGGGCTGCGGGATATGTGCCACCGAATGCCCCACCGGTGCAATCAGCATGGAAAAGGAGGCGTAACAGTATGAAATCAGCTCAAGTTATAATGGATACCGGTGCTCATGCTGCGGCGCTGGCCGTAAAAAGCGCCCGGGTGGATGTAGTACCCGGCTATCCTATCACCCCCCAAACCAGCATTATGGAAGCGATAGCCGCCATGGTTGAAAATGGTGAGTTGCATGCTCGTTTTATCCCCGTGGAAGGAGAACACAGTTCCATGGCCGCTGCTGTGGCTGCATCCGCTGCCGGCGCCCGTGTTTTTACAGCCACCTCGGCCAATGGTCTGTTGTATATGCACGAAGTTTTACATATGGCTTCCGGTGGACGGTTACCGGTAGTAATGTGCAATGTTAACCGTGGTATTTTTGCCCCCTGGACTTTGTGGGCCGATCATCAGGACTCAATGGCTCAGCGCGATACCGGTTGGATTCAGTATCACTGTTCGTCCAATCAGGAGGTATACAACACCATTTTACAGGCCTTCCGCGTGGCTGAGCAGATTAATATCCCGGTTATGGTTAATTTTGACGGGTTTGCGATCTCCCATTGCCTGATGCCGCTTACCTTGCCGCCACAGGAGGATATCGACCGGTTCCTGCCCCCGTTTGAACCCGAATGGCGGCTTGATCCCGCTCATCCTTCTTCCTTCAGTAATGTGACCAATGCGCCCGAATACGCACCTTTTCGTCAGATGTTGTCTGAAGATAATCTGGCAGCGATCCCGCTGGTAAAGCAGTCCGCGCAGGAATATAAGGATATTACCGGCATGTGGGACGGCGATACTATCGATACCTATCGGCTGGAAGACGCTGAAGTAGTAGCCTTTGCTATCAACAGTATGGCGGCAGAATTAAGACTTTCCATTGATATTCTTCGTGAGCAGGGCATCAAAGCCGGACTGTTGAGGCCGCGTCTGTATCTGCCATTTCCGGCTGAGGATATCATCAGCGCCCTGCCGCAAAATGCTCAGGTAATGGTGTTGGACCGTAACTATAATTTTGGGCACCCCGGTGGCATTTTGGCTGCGGAACTGAAAAGTGTGCTCTTTGGCAGGCGTAACGACATCACAGTTAAAAACCGGGTTATGGGCATTGGCGGTATCGATCTGACCCGCCGTTTCATGGCTGCCGAGATTCGTGCCATGATGGATGATTAGAAAATGGCTGGGCCATAACATTAGTTGTGCTGAGGAATTATTACTCTGTGATATTGATAATAAGGCATAGACCCGGAAAGGAATGGATTAGATATGACTACCAGTATTAAAAAATTACCGGATATAGAACAGGTTTTAAGCGGAAACGGGGCCTGCGGCGGCTGTCCCGCCACCATGGCGCTGCGTATAGTAGGCAAGGCTTTGGGTTCAAACGCCATCATGCTGCTGACCCCCTCCTGCTCGGTAGCCAGCATGGGTATGACTCCCAAACTGGGCTACAACTGGCCCGGCATTAATATTTGTTTTGCTACTGCGGGCTCGTCGGCCTCCGGTATTACCCACGCCCTTGAAATAATGAAGGAAAAGGGTCGTCTGCAAGGCGAACTGCCCACCGTGTTCAGTTGGGTAGGAGATGGCGGCACCTATGATATCGGTTTTCAGGCGCTTTCAGCCGCAGCTGAGCGCAATGATAATATGATTTTCTTTTGCTATAATAACGAAGCGTACAGCAACACCGGTGTACAACGCAGTGGTGCTACCCCGCGCGGGAGTTTCACCACCACTACCCCCACTGGCAAACGCCAGCCCAAGAAAAACATGGCCCTATTGATGCTGGAGCATAATATTCCCTATGTGGCTACTGCCACTGTGGCTTATCCCGGTGACCTGTACGACAAGGTTGCAAAAGCCAAAAACATCCCCGGTATGAAATATATAGAGATTCTGGCCCCCTGCTATTTAGGCTGGCAGTTTGATATGCCTGAAACCGTGCAAATGAGCCGTATGGCGGTAAGAAGCGGTGCCTGGTTGTTATGGGAAGTGGAAAATGGCCGGATCAGCTTTAATAACCCCAGCTCGCTTATCATCAGCGGTAAAAAGAAGGCGGAGCCAGTGAATGAATATGTAATGAAGCAGGGGCGTTTCACCCGTCTGCTTAAAGGCCCTGACGCTGATCAGCGCATCGCCGAAATTCAAGGCGATATCGATCGCGAGATTGCTTTTATGCGGGAACGGGCGAAAATTATTATTTAAAAGTACAAGGAGTGAGCAGCTTGTCTTACGCTGTTGAGTATCGTTCAAAATTAGTCAGTGCCGAAGAAGCCGTAAAGGTGGTTAAAAGTGGAGATTGGCTTGATTGGGGGCAGATTCTTTCCAATCCCTATGCGTTGGATGCAGCGTTGGCAGCTCGTAAGGAGGAGCTTGAGGATATCAAGATACGCCTGGTTATGAGTGCCAAAGTGCATGAAATTTGGAAAGTTGATCCGGAAGGCGAAACCTTCCATATGAATAATTGGCATTTTGGCGCGGCTGACAGAGCCCAGCATGACATGGGAAATGCCTGGCATATTCCCAACCTTTATCGTAATAATCCCCTCTTCTATAGAAAGAGTCTCTATGATGATGTTGATGTAGCTATGTTTAGAGTTCCACCGATGAACAAACACGGTTATTTTAATTTTGGCTGCAGTGTAGCCGTCCTTCGCGCCATATGTGATGTGGCCAGAACGATCATAGTGGAGGTTTGTCCTGGATTACCCTGGGCGTGCGGCGGGCGTGAAGAATTATTACATATATCTGAGGTGGATTACATTGTGGAAGCTGATTCACCGGTAGTGGAAATTCCAGCTGCCCCGCCTACGGCAACAGATGAGAAGATAGCTGAACATGTAATGAAAGAAATGGTTGATGGAGCTTGTCTCCAGCTGGGAATTGGCGGGATGCCCAATGTAGTAGGCACGCTGCTGGCTGAATCGGATCTTAAAGATTTAGGCTGTCATTCGGAAATGTTGTGTGATGCCTTTTTTCATTTGTATGAAGCCGGGAAACTGACTAACAAGCGCAAGTCGATTGATATCGGTAAGACGACGTATGCCTTTGCTGCCGGAAGTCAATTTCTATATGATTGGATAGATAACAATCCCAGTCTGGCCGCCTATCCTACTACCTATACCAATGATCCTTACATTATTTCTATGAATGATAATGTTGTATCGATAAACAGCTGTATAGAGGTGGATTTATTCGGACAGATTTCTTCAGAATCATCGGGTACCCGTCATATCAGCGGCACTGGCGGGCAATTGGATTTCGTTACCGGTGCCTATAGTTCCAGAGGCGGTAAAGCCATTATTTGCTGTACTTCCAGTTACCGGGATAAGCAGGGTAACCTGCATTCGCGGGTTGTGCCCATGCTTCCCCCGGGATCAATAGTCAGCGTTCCCCGTACCCAGGCGCACATTGTCATTACCGAATACGGTAAATGCGATCTGGCCGGGCGTAGCACCTGGGAGCGGGCGGAGCGAATTATCAATGTTGCTCACCCTGACCTCCGGGATGGGTTGGTTAAGGAAGCACAAACAATGAAAATTTGGAGCAAAAGCAATAAGATAACACAATTTGTGTAGATAAAGTTGGCGCAGGCGGGAGGTTACAGGAATGATCGCTACATTCGTCTTATCCCCGGCGGCAGCCAAGCGTCTCATCGCACGGGGAGTAATCAATGAACCCGTATTTAGAAATGCCTATACTACAGGTAAAGTCATTATCTGTGTTGGCACCACCAATTCTTATATCGCTCATGAGTTAGGCCTGATAAACGCACAAGAGCAAGGTTTGTTTGCAGCAGGTGTCATCAGTAACGGATTGCCCTGTGTTGCTGCTGATAACCGTTTATCCCATATATGCCTGGAAAAAGGCCAGCGGGTAGAGGTTGATTGGGTGGAATTTTTAAACGGGTTTGGACGGGATGATGTATTTATCAAAGGGGCTAATGCCTTTGACGCAGATGGGAATGCCGGGGTGCTGATGGCCAACCCCGGCGGAGGAACCGTGGGGGCTTCTTTTGGTATTTTAGCCGCACGCGGCTCCCATGTAATCATCCCGGTAGGCCATGAAAAGATGATTCCCTCCTGCCAGGCAGCAGCAAAGATTATGGGTATTAAACGCATTGATAACAGCCTGGGTCTGCGCTGCGGTTTGGCCATTTTGCCCCGGGGAGAAATTTATACGGAAATAAATGCGTTGAATTCCTTATTCGGACTTGATGCCACCGTCGTAAGTGCTGGCGGAGTAAATGGTTCCGAGGGTGGTATTATGCTGGCAGTAGAAGGCGACAAACAACAGGTGCAAGCTGCTCTCACCATGGCCCGCAGCTTGCTGAAAGAAAAACCCCTGTCCGTATCGAAGCTATCCTGTAAAAATTGTATTATGGATTCTCCCTGTGATTTTAAAAGTGAAAAGTGAAGCGGAAACAATAAATAAAGTGGCCGGCAATTTCTTATTACGGCGCAGCAGCTTTAGACTGATTATTAACATTATATAAACAGCTTCATAATATAGATTAAAAACCTGCAGAGAGGAGCCGGTATATGGCGGTAAAAACAAAAAAGAGCGGGCTAACCCCCAGGACCTCTACGCCTCAGGTTGTCAGTCTGCCTAACCCATTTGCCCAATCAGTTGCCGGAAAGTATTTTTTAGGACAAACAGAGATATTAACCTTAGGAGAGGGGAATTTCTCATGGGGAGGGTTGATTAATCCCTCCAATTCTGGGGTAAAGCTGTTTGCAAATGTTTTTACAGTGACTAATTTATCCGCGGAACCCTTAACGGCCAGAATCTGGTTAAATGCGGATCTGTTCGGCGGAGGGAAAACGGCGACCAAAGTAAGTCCGTCCAATACCAGTATACAACCACTTCCCCAACCAGGAGTAAAGCTAAAGTATGAAGAATCAACCACCTTATTCCCAACTGGCGGGGTTAATGTCTTCAATCGGGAAGTTCCGCCATTTAGTACGATTGTAGGAGAAGAAGATGGCAAATATATATTCTCGCCAGGGGGAGCTTATATTATATTTTTAGAGAAAACCGGTTCGGGTCTGGCAACTGCCAGAATAGCCTTTGGCTGGTGGGAAGAAAAAGTATGACCTTCCGGGCAGGGATGATTTGTTTAATCATTTTAATAAATTATGTTTAATGTGAACCTGAATAGTTTTATGAGTAGGGGGTTTCAGAGTTTTATTCTGAAGCCCTTTCACTATGTTAATCACTTTTGCTTATCATTAAACCTGCAATAATTGTCCCAAATAATTTTTTATCTGGCAGGATTTTACCTTTTCGAAAAGAATATACAAAATATCAACATTAATTACCATTGACAGCAATACTTTCCACCTATAGCGATGTGTTAAATATTTAAAGTGCATTATGAAAGCGGATTAACACCTGAACTGTCGGAATGTTTCGTCTTATTTGGGTTTATACTGCATAAAAATTATTTAAAGGGGGTTATTATCATCGATCAGTTAAAGAAAATAGGATTAAAGGGGCGTTTGTTAACCTTAATATTTTTAACTGTTGCCGTTGTAATGGGGATCAGTCTATTGTTGAATACTGCCAGCATCAACAACCTGATTTCAATAAGTACGGAAAATAAATTACAATCCGATAGTAAAATGGGGTTAGCCTATTTGGAGGTTGTATATCCGGGAGAATGGTCTGCAAAAGACGGCTATCTGTATAAAGGAGGGCATTTATTAAATAATGATGCCGTGGTAGTAGATGAAATTGGTGATAATAGTGATTCCCTTATAACAATATTTCTGGGTGATACCCGTATAAGTACAACAGTAAAAAAAGAAGATGGAACCCGCGCAGTAGGAACCCAGGCTTCTCCGGAGGTAATAGAAACGGTATTAAAGCAAGGGCAACCCTATATAGGAAAGGCCAATGTTGTGGGTACTGAATGTGACACCATTTATGTTCCATTAAAAGATAAAAACGATCAAATTATAGGAATGTGGTTTGTAGGTAAAAGCGCTGAATTAATTGCCAGCGAAAAAGCCGCTGCACAAAAGGCATCCATAGCATATTCAATTGTATTGCTATTAACTACATTGGGCTGCGGATATATTTTCGTTAATATGATTGTTACGCGTTTAAATAAGCTTTTCACCTCAATAAACGATATACAAAACCTGGATTTTACTAAACAGATTCCTCAGGATATTTTAGATAGCAAAGATGAAATTGGATCGCTGGGCAGTGGACTGGAAAAAGCATTCCTGGCTCTAAGCGAAACAATAAGCCGGGTTCGCAAATCTGCAGACGAAAATGAAGCCAGTGGTCGGATTCTATGTGATGATGGGCAGGATATTATGGCCAGTATGCAGGAAGTCTCTGCTTCCACGCAAGAAATTGCCGCGGGCATGGAAGAAGTATCTGCGTCAATTCAAGAAGTTGCTGCCTCAGCAGAGGAGATGCAGGTTGTTTTCAATGTGCTGCAACAGGAGATGGAAATAGAGTCAGAAAAGGCAAAAGAAATTGAAAAGCGGGCATTAAAAGTTCAATCGACCGCTTCTATAGCTAAAAAGGAAACCGGTAATCTATATACAGATATACAGGCCAAAATACAAAAAGCCATTGAAGATGTAAAAGTAGTAAAAGAAATATCCAGTCTTGCTCAGAATATCGCCTCCATTGCAGACCAAACCAATCTGCTGGCATTAAATGCTGCCATAGAGGCTGCCAGAGCTGGCGAACATGGCAAAGGATTTGCAGTAGTCGCTGACGAAGTGAGAAAACTTGCTGAAGAATCTGCCGGATCAGTAAAAAACATTCAGGGTTTAACAGAACAGGTACAACAGGCAGTAGGTTATTTAACCAACAACAGCGAAGAGGTATTGAGATTTATTAACGATAAAATATTACCTGATTATGATTATATTGAGTCTATCGGTGTACAATATCGTGACGATAGTGATATTATTGTGCAGCTATCAGATAAGGTTATAACTGATCTGAAAAAGGTTGGTCATATTATAAACGAGGTTAACCGGGCTCTGGGCTCCTCAGCAGCAACTATACAGCAGTCAGCTGCAGGCAGCAAGGAAATTGCCAAAAGTTCTGAATTTGCTACCGGGGCAGCTACGAAAATAAATGAGGCAGCTGCACATATGGCCGAAACTGCAAGGGAATTGAGTCTGCAATTGGCGCAATTTAAAGTATAACTTATAGTACGAAATAAATCGGGGTCATCACCATATAAAACCAAGGGTTTCAGATTATACTGAAACCCTTTTTATAGTACGCCGGCATGGGGATAAGCACAATCGGGCGGACCATTTGTGTAAATATAGGCAGCACTGACTATGGTGATAAAAGAGTTTTTCATTATTTTGATTTACAAGTTAAAAAAAGCGCGTTATACTATGTGCAATATGATAAACTGATGAGCGAGAGTAGTAAGAATAAGGGGATGTACATAGAGAGCCGCTGTGTGGTGGGAATGCGGTTACATGAATTATTCCGAATGGACTTGCGAGGGCAGCCCGAAATTGAAAAAGAGTAGGCGCTGACGGGGACCCTGTCCGTTATCAGCGGGGTACATATGATAGTATGTAAAATGAGCGGGCGATTTTCGTCAATTTGGGTGGTACCGCAGAAGCATAGCTTTTGTCCCTGTATAGGGGCAAAGGCTTTTTTATTTGGGGTTTTAAATTTTGAAAAGGAGGGTGAGATTATGGGTAAAGGACGATTTGGGATTCATGGCGGACAATTTGTCCCCGAGACATTGATGAATGCAGTTATTGAACTGGAAACTGCCTACAATCATTTTATACAGGATGCAAGCTTTCAGGCTGAATTGCTGGAACTGCTGAATGATTACGCCGGCAGACCGTCGCTGCTTTATTATGCGGAAAAAATGACCCGTGATCTGGGCGGAGCCAGAATTTATCTTAAGCGGGAGGATTTAAACCATACCGGTTCACATAAAATCAACAATGTACTGGGGCAGGTGCTGCTGGCCAAACATATGGGCAAGACCAGGGTTATAGCCGAAACCGGTGCGGGACAGCATGGTGTGGCCACCGCTACAGCAGCCGCTTTGTTAGGTTTGAAGTGTGAAATATTTATGGGCAGGGAAGATACAGAACGGCAGGCTTTGAATGTTTACCGTATGAAGTTGCTGGGGGCAACGGTTCACGAGGTTACCAGCGGAACACAAACGCTAAAAGATGCCGTTAATGAAACTATGCGTGAATGGACTGCCCGGGTAGAGGATACTCATTATGTACTAGGGTCAGTAATGGGGCCGCATCCGTTTCCCACCATCGTACGCGATTTTCAAAGCATAATTGGCCGGGAAGTTAAACAGCAGATGCTGCAAAAAGAAGGGCGGATGCCGGATGTGTTAGTAGCCTGTGTCGGCGGGGGCAGCAATGCGATGGGATTATTTTATGATTTTATTGAAGACACCGATGTTCGCCTGATTGGCTGCGAAGCGGGCGGACTGGGTATTGATACTGATAAACATGCGGCCACGGTGACAACTGGAACCATAGGCATATTTCATGGCATGAAATCATATTTCTGTCAGGATGAGTATGGTCAGATTGCTCCGGTTTATTCGATATCTGCCGGTCTTGATTATCCGGGTATTGGTCCTGAACATGCCTGGCTGCATGATTTGAAGAGGGCAGAATATGTTGTGGTTACCGATGATGAAGCGGTGGACGCTTTCGAGTATCTATCCCGCACGGAAGGAATAATTCCGGCAATTGAAAGTGCGCATGCGGTAGCTTATGTGCGAAAACTGGCCCCCCTGATGGACAAAGATAAAATTATCGTAGTAAATCTTTCCGGAAGAGGAGATAAAGATGTTGCGGCTATAGCACGATACAGGAGGGTTGATCTCTATGAGTAGGGTACAACAGGCATTTTCCCGAGGCAAGGCTTTTATTCCGTTTATTACTGCCGGTGATCCGTCGCTGGAAATCACTGAAAAACTGGTAATTGAGATGGCGGCTGCCGGAGCCGACTTGATTGAGATTGGCATTCCTTTTTCCGACCCGGTAGCTGAGGGTCCGATTATTCAACAGGCGGATGAACGCGCCCTGACCGCGGGTACCACCACTGACGGAATTTTAGATATGGTGGGCAGAATACGCCAGGTATGCGATGTACCGCTGGCCTTTATGACTTATATGAATCCGGTGTTTACCTATGGCACGGAAAGGTTTATGCAAAAATGCCACGAAGCAGGCATTGATGCAGTAATTGTTCCTGACCTGCCGTTTGAAGAAAAGGATGAATTGCTATCCGTCTGTTCCCAATATGGAGTTAAGTTGATATCACTGATAGCACCTACATCCAGGGAACGCATCAGTATGATTGCCAGGGAAGCACAGGGATTTGTTTACTGTGTATCCTCAATGGGGGTTACCGGGGTTCGTGAAGAGATTAATACCCGGGTTGGGGAAATGGTAAAACAGGTTAAAGCGGTCAGGGATATCCCCTGTGCGGTAGGCTTTGGCATTTCCACACCTGAACAGGCAGCACAAATGGCTCGTTTTTCCGATGGAGTAATTGTAGGCAGTGCCATTGTAAAAATTGTGGAGCAGTATGGAGCAGATTGCATACCATATGCGGTAGACTTTGTGCGTAAGATGAAACAGGCAATTGATTAAATTTGAGGATACGCTTGCTTATTAAGAGGGTTGACAGGATTTAACAAGGGATTTATTATTAACCATAATTAAATATAGGTTTAGTTTAGATGAGATGAGTTTAGATTAGCTTAGTGGAGCCAGGTTAATTATTTACCGAACCGGGGCCTCTTCAGGCGCTGGTTTTTTTGTTCTTATGAACGGGAAAGAGCATATTCCTTAGTTATGAAACGGGGTGAGATGAGCAGAGAGGAGAGGAGAAAAGCGGAGATTTGAGCTGAGTGGACTTATAACACTTATATAATTAAGGAGTGATATTTTTGGTTCAGAAGGTATTAAGTAAATTAACCGCCCGGGAAGACTTATCGGCTGAGGAAGCTTACAGCCTGATTTTGGCGATTAGCAATGACCAGCTGAGCGAGGTGCAAATTGCCGGGTTTCAGGTAGCTTTGTTAATGAAAGGGCCGACCCTGACGGAAATTACTGCTATTGCCCGCGCCATGCGGGATGTATGTGAAAGCATTGCTCCCCGCGTTCAGGATGAACTTATGGATACCTGTGGTACCGGCGGCGGGCTCAGCACCTTTAATATTTCTACGGCGGTAGCGCTGGTTGCTGCTGCGGCAGGCATTCCGGTTGCCAAACATGGCAGCCGGTCAATATCCAGCCTTTCCGGCAGTGCTGATGTTCTGGAAGCTTTGGGAGTTGAAATTAATCTTTCTCCCCGGGCAGTAGAGAAACTTATTGAGGAAATAGGTATTGCATTTATTTTTGCCCCGCTGTTTCATCCGGTGATGCACAAGGTGTTGCCGCCTGAACAGGAGTTGGGTATAAAGACCATTTTCTATACTATCATTGGACCGCTGATAAATCCTGCCCGGGCAACACGGCATATCATGGGAGTTTATAAACCGGAGTTATTGGATATAGTTTCCGAAGTAGCATTATCCTTAGGCTATACTCGCGGCTTGTTTGTACATGGACTGGATGGTTTGGATGAAATTTCACTGATGGGTAAAACCAGAATTAATGAGATTAAAAATGGATCGGTTATCAATTATGAAATTGCTCCTGAGGACTTCGGTTTTAATTGTTGTTCACTGCAGGATATATGTACCGGCACACCGCAAGTCAATGCAGGTGTAATTCGGGAAGTCTTTTCCGGAAAAAATCAGGGGCCGCGCCGTCAGGTAGTGATATTAAATGCTGCCGGAGCCCTGATGATAGGAGATAAAGCCGGTTCTTTCGCTGAGGGGATTGAACTGGCCAGTGAAATAATTGACAGTGGCAAGGCTCAGGATAAGCTGCAGCAACTGATAACGGCCTCGCAGGATTTCCGATTGGTGGTTTAGGATGAAGCAGGAAAGAGGGAAAAGCCCGACCAACCAGCGGTTTTCTACAGCTTTATGGGATAAATATCACTCCGGAACCATACCGGTAATCCCGGACATAAAAACCAGCTCCCCGGGAGAAGGAGATTTATTGCAGGGACGCGATCCGGTTGAGCTGGCCCGGACGCTGGAAAGTGTGGGGGCACCAGCCATCTCAGTAGTAACTGAGCCGCAATATTTCGGAGGTTCATTGAAACTGTTGCAGCAAGTTGCCCGCGCAGTTTCAATACCGATTTTACGCAAGGATTTTATTAATAACCGTACGCAATTATCGGAGAGTATAGATTTAGGGGCAGCTGCCGTTTTACTGATTGCAGCCATGCTGCAAAAAGATCAATTATTTAAGCTGGTGGAAGAAGCCTGGCAGTTGGGATTGGAGCCGCTGGTAGAAATTCATAATGAAACTGAATTGGCCGTGGTTAGTGAGTTAAGGTTACCGCTTTTGGGAATTAACAATCGCAATATTGTGGAGCTGGAGACTGATGATGGTAATGTAACTACCACCGAAAGATTGGCTGGACTGGTACAACCGGGGACTTTAATAATCAGCGAAAGCTCCATAACTGACCCGGAGGATGTTAACCGGGCTATCACTGCCGGTACTCATGCAGTTCTGGTGGGAACTGCTCTTATGCAAGCTGATGATATGGCAGAAATGTTTCGTGATCTCAGTGAACCCGTCAGGTATAAGTAATCTTCCCAACCATTGGGAGAAAAGAGAAATTATGATCCGCTGCAAAATACCCGGACTGGGTGATTAAATATGCAGGAGTCCTGGCGACAAATATTTGTTCACCCAAACAAAATGCATTATACCTTTTGCATTGAAACCAGGTTATCCATTAGAAATAGGTGCAGATAACCATTATTTAGAGTCATGTACCATTAAATGTTGCAGGTTTACCGGATAGGGGACAGGTTTTAAATCAGTAGTTTCTGCACCCGGGGAAAGATTTTTTATAGCCACAGATAACATCAGCTTCAGACGGTTTAGCTGGTTTACTTCACTGGCGCCCGGGTCATAGTCAATGGCAGTTATGTTGGCTTGCGGGTAATTCCTTTTTAACTCCTTGATCATTCCCTTGCCGGTAACATGATTGGGGAGGCAGCCAAACGGCTGTACACAAACTATATTCGGAACTCCACTGTTAATTAGTTCTATCATTTCTGCAGTCAGGAACCAGCCTTCACCGCAATGGTGTCCCAGTGACATTATCCGGCTGGTGGCATTCGCCTTTTCATAGATAGGAGCTGGTGCCGTAAATCGATTACTGTTGTTAAGATGCTCTTTTACCAGTTGGCGGCTTTTTTCCAGCGTGTTGATTAAATATCTGCCAATATATAAATTAATTTTATTTGCAGCCAGTTGTTCAAATCTGAAAATATAATCATAGGCACAGTAGAGGAAGAAATCCATCATGTCAGGCAGAATAACTTCAGCGCCTTCATCTTCCAATAGTTTAACCAGATTGTTGTTGCCTACGGGATGATACTTTACCAGAATTTCACCTACCACTCCTACGCGCGGTTTTTTTACCGATGATATGGCCAGTTGATCAAATTCTTCAATAATATTTTTTATGTTTTCGGCAAATTCCGGTTTGTTACCGGTGAGTATCTGACTGCGACAGCGTGTTGCCCATTTTTCATAGAGCAGATTGGCAGAACCGGGAATTTTTTCGTAGGGCCTTACCCGGTGCAGAACCCGCATTAACAGGTCGCCATATACAATTGCCGTAATGGCTTTCTTAAGCAGACTCAAGGTGACTTTAAAACCGGGGTTTTTCTCCAGCCCAAAAAGACTGGCGGATAATACTGGGATATAACCAAACCCGGATTCGTTTAAAGCCTTTCTTAATAAGCCAATATAATTGGTAGCCCGGCAACCGCCCCCGGTCTGGCTGATGCCTACCGTTGTACGGCTAAGGTCATACTCGCCTGATTTCAGGGCCATTAATATCTGTCCGATAACTATTATGGCCGGATAGCAGGCATCGTTATTAACATATTTTACGCCTTCATCAATAGCTTGCCGGTCAACCGAAGATAGTACTACGAGATTATAGCCTTCAGCTTTAAAGGCATCCTGCAGCAGTTCAAAATGTATGGGTGACATTTGCGGAACCAGAATAGTATGATCACGCTTCATTTCCTTTGTAAATATAATCCGGTTCAGTTTATGGCTGGCAGGGGCGGCAACCGGATAGCTTTCCCGGCGCTCGCTCATTACTGCCTTAAGTGAGCGCAGCCTTATTTTGGCCGCTCCGAGATTGGCGCCTTCGTCGATTTTAAGCACGGTATAGATTTTCCCGCCTCTTTGCAGTATTTCCTGGACCTGGTCGGTAGTAATGGCATCCAGACCACAGCCAAAGGAGTTTAGCTGAACCAGTTCCAGATCAGGCCGGGTATTTACGAAGCTGGCGGCGGCATAAAGGCGTGAATGATACATCCATTGATCAACAACCCGAACCGGTCTTTCCACTGTTCCCAGATGGGCTACGGCATCCTCAGTTAGTACCGCCATGCCCATAGAGTTGATAATATCCGGTATGCCGTGATTTATCTCCGGGTCCAGATGATAAGGACGACCAGCCAGAACAATTCCCTGCGTACCGGTTTCCTGCAGATACTGCAGAACTTCCCGGCCTTTTTTTCTAATATCAGCTTTAAAGTGTTTATCTTCCTGCCAGGCACGGTTGACTGCCCGGATGATTTCTTTTTTGGATATTCCCCAGGAACTAAACTCCTGATATAAACGCTCGGTTAGTTGTTTTTTATTATCATAGGGCAGAAAAGGGTTAATCATATTTACATTATTTTTACGAATAATATCCATATTATTTTTTATTACATCCGGATAGGAAATAACCATAGGACAGTTAAAGTGATTGTTGGCCTCTTTTTGTTCGAGACGCTCATGAATTATCGAGGGATAGAAAATATGCTTTATTCCCTGATTGACAAGGGAAGCAATATGACCATGTACCAGTTTAGCCGGGAAGCAGGCGGTATCAGATGGGATAGTGTCATTTCCCATTTCGTAAACTGCCCGTGATGAACGGGGGGATAATTCCACGCGAAAACCGAGGCTGGTGAAAAAGGTAAACCAGAAGGGATAGTTTTCATACATATTCAGCACCAGGGGAATACCCATAATACCCCGGGGAGCTTTATTTTCCGGCAGTGGTTCATAATTCAGCAGGCGGTTATATTTGTAATCATAAAGATTAGGGATATATTGCTGTATTTTATCTTTTTGCATATTTTTTTCACAACGGTTACCGGAAATAAATCTATTTCCATCCAGAAATTTGTTTATAGTAAGCAGGCAGCTGTTACCACATCCTGCGCAACGGCTTAAGCGGGTGGTCATAGAAAACTGCTGTAATTGCTGTTTTGATACCAGCGTACTCGATTGACCAGCCTGACTGCGCTCCCGGGCGATAAGGGCTGCTCCGAAAGCTCCCATCAGAGGGGCAATGTCAGGACGGGTTACTTCTTTACCAATAATAATCTCCAGGCTTCTTAATATGGCATCATTTTCAAAGGTGCCCCCCTGAACCACAATTCTGTTGCCCAGATCTTCCGGATTTCTCATCTTTATTACTTTAAACAGGGCATTTTTAATAACCGAGTAGGATAATCCGGCGGAGATATCGCCGACGGTAGCCCCTTCTTTCTGGGATTGTTTTACCATGGAATTCATAAATACCGTACAGCGGGAACCCAGATCAACAGGGGATTCGGCCAATAGTGCCAGTTCGGCAAAATCGTCAACCGGAATGTCCAATGAATGGGCAAATCCTTCGATAAATGAGCCGCAACCGGAAGAGCAGGCTTCATTCAACATAACATTTTCTATAATACCGTTTTTAATCTGCAGGCATTTCATATCCTGCCCGCCAATATCGAGTATCAGATCAACCTGGGGGTCAAAAAGTCGGGCCGCAGTATAATGGGCTATCGTTTCAACTTCCCCGATATCAATGTGCAGGGCAGCTTTTATCAGGCCTTCTCCGTAACCGGTTACAGCAGTATTAGCAATTCGGGCTCCCTCGGGTAAACGGTTATATAGATCATTTAATATATGTATAACTGAATTCAGCGGACTGCCGGTATTATTTCCGTAGAAGGAATATAAAAGACTGCCGGATTGACTCATTAAAGCTACTTTAGTAGTAGTAGAACCGGCATCAATACCCAGATAGCAATCACCATTATATAAGGGGAGATCACTGCGGGAAATCTGGTGCCGGCTATGTCGTTTTCTGAATTCATCCAGCTCGGATTGATCTGCAAAAAGGGGTTGCAGATGGGAGATTCCCTGTGCGCCTGATATATCCAGATTATCCAGCCGCTGAATCAGGCTGGTTAAAGGAATGACGCCGGCAGAGCGGGAGGCCAGAGCAGCTCCTGAAGCTACATAGAACTGAGCGTCATCAGGGAACAAAGCATGCTGCTTATCCAATTTGAGAGTTTCAGTAAATCGTTTTCTTAATTCCGATAAAAAATAAAGGGGTCCGCCGAGAAAAGCGACATAACCCTTTATGGCTTTTCCGCAGGCCAATCCACCTACAGTCTGATTGACCACTGCCTGAAACACCGAAGCAGCAACATCTTCTTTCCGGGCCCCCTCATTTAATAAGACCTGAATGTCAGTTTTGGCAAAAACCCCGCAGCGGGCTGCCACCGGGTAAATAATGGCAGATTGTTTGGCCAGTTCATTTAAACCAGCAGCATCAGTGCCTAACAAAGTAGCCATCTGGTCAATAAAAGCACCGGTTCCTCCAGCGCAGATGCCATTCATACGCTGATCTAGACCGCCCTCAAAAAAGGTAATCTTGGCATCTTCACCGCCTAATTCAATAGCTGCATCGGTATGGGGTATAAATTTTGCGATGGTCAGGTTACAGGCGATTACTTCCTGAATATGTCCTATTTCCAGCCAGTCAGAGATAGACAGCCCGGCTGAGCCGGTTACCATAACTGTAACCGGCAGATTACCCAACTGTTCCAAAGCGAGTTGTAATAATTCAGCGGTATGTTTTAGTGTTTCGGCATTATGGCGGCGGTAATCTTTATAAATAATAATTCCTGATTTATCGGTTATGACTAATTTAACTGTAGTCGAGCCAACATCCAAACCCAGATGAAAAAGATCGCTCATATGTTTCCCTCCAAGAAATATCTGCGATAAAAACATTATTAAAGCGATTATTGTTTCATGCTAGTTTATTAACCGGGTATTGTCAAATAAAGAACTGGTATGGAATTAGCTATATAAGCATTAAAAGGCGGAAGAAAAAAACAGGTTCCATTATTAATCTACCGGGTTTGTTTAAGGATTTTATTATAAACCACTATATAGTCATCAACCATGCGTTTTTGAGTGAAGCGTTCCTCTACCCACTGGCGGCAATGGTTGCGGTTAAGTGTTGCAATCCTGGCTAATGCCTGGACCGCTTCTTCTACCGTATCCACCAGAAACCCGCTTTTTCCCTCTTTGATTACCTCAGGCATGGAACCCTTGTTGAATGCGATTACCGGAGTCCCACAGGCCATGGCTTCTACCACACTTAGCCCGAAAGGTTCAGCAAAAGATATGGGATGCAAAAGTGCCAGAGCTCCACCCAGCAGATCATTGCGTTGCCGCGGTCCAACCGGACCCAGATAAGTGACTTTGTTTCCATCAATCAGCGGAGCAATTTGCTGATAATAATAGACTTCGTCCTGAATAATCCCGGCAATTAACAGGGGCAGATCAGACTGACGGGCTATTTCTATAGCTTCACGCGTGCCTTTATCGGGATGAATGCGGCCGAAAAACAATAAGTAATTGCCGGCTTGCGGCTGAAATTGAAATTCCTCCAGTTTGATTCCGTGATATATAGTGGCGCAGTAACTTAAATCTTCACAACGGTCTGCATTACTGATGGATACATAATGAACATGATTGTTACAGGCTTTATAAACCGGTAATATACGCGGTGAAGAAAAGCCATGTATAGTTGTAATCACAGGAGTTTTTACCAAACGACTATAAGACAGCGGCAGAAAATCAAAATGATTATGAATCAAATCAAACTGAGAAGCCTTTTCAAATAGATTGGCAATATGCAGACATTCCCATACTTTTGGATCCAATTCCCGGTCTTCTTCGTAGGGACGAGGGCATATGGACTCCAGCTTACCCGGACTAAGGGAATCAGCGGTTGCAAAAAGGGTTACATCAATGCCGGCATTGACCAATCCGTCTGCCAGCAACCAGACAATATTTTCCCAGGGACCGTAATGACGCGGAGGAGTACGCCAGGCAATAGGGGATAATAAAGCTACTTTCATCACTATCATTCTCCCGGATAAGTTTTAAAGGCCGCAAACAGGCTGCGAATATGGGCGGCGAATCAGAATTAAACGGTGGTCTTACGCACATTACATATCTGCATTCCCAGGCCTTAAACGGCGACTCTAAAAATTGCTCAGCATGCATACCCGGCGTAACCGGGATATTTATGCCCACAGAAACATTTTATTATAGCCGCCCCTGATATTGTCTGTATTATAGCCGTTTATTAATAGGTCTATACCTTAGGTGGTATCACTTCCAAGGCCGGGTTAAAGGCTTAAATATGAAAAAGCAACGGCGAAAAGTTTTTATATTTTAAAACCGGCTCATTATAATTTCACAGTGGCTCTGAAGGTACAGATGTATCCAAAAGAGAGTCAGGGCATACGAAAGGGGCATTGGCATAAGAAATGATTTTGAAATTTTTTTATCAGTTTAGCTGCAGCTGTATTATAATTTAAGTATTCACCGGCAAGTATTTTTAGCGGCAGGAGTCAGAGGAACTGTATATGAAAAGATTAAAAAGGCGTATATTGGATGAAGCCACGGTAATTGGTACGGATATTTTAAAGGTTGATAATTTCCTGAACCATCAAGTAGATGTGGAGTTTTTAACTGAAATAGGTGCTGAATTTTATAAGCGTTTCGGACCGGAACAGGTAACGAAAATATTAACTGTTGAGAGCTCCGGAATAGCAGTTGCCTGCATGACCGCACCGTTTTTTAAGACTCCGGTGATATTTGCCAAAAAAGTTGAATCACGAAACCTGGTTGACGATACTTATAGCAGTGAAGTTTATTCATATACCCGGGATAAAACTTACCGGATACATGTTTCCCGCAATTATCTCAGCGCCCACGATAAGGTGTTAATAATTGATGATTTTTTAGCCAATGGCAAAGCGGCTCAGGGGCTGATTGATATAGTCAATCAAGCGGGAGCTGATTTGGTTGGCGTTGGCATTGTTATAGAAAAGGGTTTTCAGGAAGGCGGCAACCAGTTGCGTCTATCCGGGGTTAAGCTGGAATCGCTGGCAATTATTGCTGACATGAATGAGAACCGGATTATTTTTCAAAATGGAGATACGGATGCGGATTATGCAGATTAGGCAACGGGATTGTCGCCTGCAGCTCCTCGTGATGACCATATAGGATATTTTTTCAGTGGTTTCGATGCGGGTTAAACATACCTGTAACTAATCACCTGCCAGCGGTTGATTTTACTATATTAACCACCGGGCTAATCCTTGCAATGGGGTGGAAAAGAAGGTACAATAAACTGGCAAAGTCACGGAGAACTTCCGGCTTTTGCTGATTTAGAAAGATAATTTGCCGTGCTAGACGGGGAATTAGCGGTGCCCTGTAACCTGCAACCCGCTACAGCAGGGTCGAATTCCTGAGCTGAGGGCTTGCTTTGTAAGGTCTGCCTTGAATAAGTGGCAAAGAAGTTTGGGTCCGGTGCAATGGGACATCTTGAACCGTGTCAGGTCCGGAAGGAAGCAGCACTAAGGGATCAATCCCGTGTGACACAGGGCAGCCTGAATGGAGCAAACTGTTCAAGTTACGCTTGGAAAGCATTCTCGAAGCCAGGTGCACGGCATTATATTTAAAAAGACAAGGTCTTTAGTTTTAAACTGGAGGCCTTTTTGCTTTTTTTATCTTAATCTGTGCGAAAGGTGATAATTTTGTATAATGATATATAGAGTTTTAAATAGGGTAAGGAGGCATGGTTATGGCCTATATGGCATTATACCGGGCCTGGCGGCCACAGGGGTTTAGCGAAGTAGTGGGGCAGGAGCAAACTGTTACCGCCATCCGTAATGCAGTGCGGACGGAAAGACTTGCTCATGCTTATCTGTTTTCCGGACCCCGGGGAACCGGAAAAACCAGCATAGCCAAGATTATATCCAAAGCCGCCAATTGTGAAGAGTTGAATGATGGAGAACCCTGTAATAAGTGCTCCTCCTGCCAGGATATAAATAATGGCAACTTTATGGATGTTATTGAAATAGATGCTGCATCCAACCGGGGCATAGATGAAATTCGTGATTTAAGAGAAAAAGTCAGAATTCTGCCAGCCCAAGGTAAATGCAAAGTATATATAATCGATGAAGTACATATGTTGACCAATGAGGCATTTAATGCCCTGCTTAAAACTCTGGAAGAACCGCCTGACTCGGTTATTTTTATTCTGGCGACTACTGAGTCAAACAAGATTCCAGCTACGATAAGATCCCGCTGCCAGAATTATCAGTTTCGGCTCTTAACCTTACCGGAGATTACACAGCGTCTGCAGGAAGTAGCTGCAGTTAATGAAATGAATATTGAGGAATCAGCCCTGCAGTTAATGGCCCGCCGTGCACAGGGGGGATTACGGGATGCCCTGGGTACACTTGACCAGGTATACTCATATAAAGGACCCAATATAACCAAACAGGATGTACTTGAGGCTCTGGGGTTGGTTGACGATGTTTTTATTGCCGAATTGATGGATAAGGTCTTTGCCAATGATACTACCGGATTATTATCCTCACTGGCCGCAGCAGTTGGTCAGGGCAAGGAACCCGAACAACTGGTGCGGGAAACGGTGCAATATCTGAGAGATTTAATGTTTTATATAACTCTGGGGCGTACTGCCGAGTTAACTGTGGTAACCAATGATACCCTGTCAATATTGGAAAAACAACGTAACCTGGTAAACACTGATAAACTGCTGCATGCGCTTCGTTTTATGACTGATAGCGGACAAAAGCTGCGCTATAGTGAGAGTCAAAGGCTTACCCTGGAAATTGCTTTTTTAGAATTGGCGGCGTTATTTTCTGCTCCTACGGTGGTCGTAGCAGAAAAGACAGAAAAAAAGACGGCAACTGCTGCTCAGACGCAACCAGCACAGAATAAAGCCCATGCAAAAGCCCCGGATCCTTTGTGGGCAAAAATCCTGGCCGGAGTAAAGCAAGTAAAAGTACCTACACATGCTTTGTTATCGCAGGGCAAATTGCTGGGAATTAAAGATGATACTGCCTATATTGGTTTCCGAAAGGGTTATAAATTCCATAAAGAACGCATGGAGGAAAAAGCTAACCGGGAGATCCTGGAGGGGGTCTTAAAAGAATTATCCGGACGAACGATAGAAGTCCAGTTTATTTTTTTGGATGATGACCAGTATAATGATATTATTGTGAAGAAAGCCATCGAGTTTTTTGGTCCTGATATTGTAGAAATAAAAGATTAAAGGGGGATATAGAATATGAAGTTTAATCCGGGTATGGGTGGTTCAATGAAAAACATGCTTAAGGAAGCTAAAAAAGTTCAGGAACAGCTTGTTAAAAAGCAGGCAGAATTAGAAGAAACAGAAGTGGAAGCTGCGTCCGGAGGTGGAGCAGTAACCGTCAGAGTTAACGGACGCCAGGAAATATTATCAGTCAAAATTAATCCTGAAGTCGTAGACCCGGAAGACATTGAAATGCTGGAAGACCTGGTTTTGACAGCCGTAAATGAGGCAGTTCGTAAATCACAGGAAATGGTTTCAGAAGAGATGGCCAAAATAACTGGCGGCTTTAATATTCCGGGACTCTGATTTAGTTAAGAAGTTTATATACAAAAGCCCTGAGTATAATGCTAAAAGGAGGATACTATGGTCAGGCTGGCTCGTCCCCTGGAAAATTTAATTGACCAGTTATTAAGGCTTCCTACCATAGGGCCAAAAACTGCACAACGCCTGGCGTTGTATATATTGAAGCTACCCATCGATGAAGCGCGGCTAATAGCGGATGCCATCGTCGCTGCCCGCGAAAATGTTTTTGCCTGTTCCCAATGCGGATATCTTACTGATACTGATCCCTGTTCACTATGTCTGGATACGCAAAGAGATGACAGTATCCTTTGTGTGGCCAAAGAATCCAGTGATATCATATCCATAGAGCGTACCGGTTATAATGGCCGCTATTTTGTATTAAACAAAGACTTTCGCCTGTTGGGCGACTATATGCTGGATGAGTTGGATTTACAGCCTATGGTGGACAAACTGGTGTCAGGCAATATAAAAGAGGTTGTTTTGGCATTAAATCCTGATATTGATGGGGAAGTGCTGTCGCGTTATATTGCAGATATCGCCCGTCAATATCCGGTAAGAATTACCCGGTTGGCACATGGACTGCCGGTAGGCGGAGATATAGAATTTGCGGATGAAATTACCCTGCGTCGGGCCATAGAAGGGCGTAAAGAATTCTAACATAAATCAAACCCGACCGGCATATGTTTTCTATACATTCCCAAAGTCGGGAGGGTATGGATTGAAAATATGGACACTGATATGCAGGCGGGTATCTGCACTGATTCTATATGATGAATTTCAGCGACTGCCACCAGGCAAAACGGATGAAGAACTGTTAAGGGAAGCTCAGGCGGATTTAGAAGGAGCCGATAACCTGTTTATGAGAATGACAGAACCGGAAATGGTTGATTATGCAATTTATCAGCTTTATGCCGCCGAGAAACGCTACAATTATTTGTTTAAATTAATAAAGGCCAAACGGTTAAATGAACTGGAGGGGCGGCCATGACAAATATAATTCTGGCAGGAATATTGGTCTTGATTATCCTCTATGCTGTAGCCAAAGTATTTATGCAGCCCATTAAATTGCTATGGAAACTGGTAATAAACTCGGCTGTCGGCATTATTCTGTTATTGATTGTAAACTATGTTGGAGCCTACTTTGATTTTTCTCTGCCAATTAATATTATTACCGTTTTAGTAGCCGGATTTTTAGGGCTGCCCGGCATATTGTTATTAATTTGCTTTCAACTATTAATGATGTAATTGATTCAGACAATATAAGTATTTTTTAAAATGAGGCTTAAGCCTCTTTTTTGTTATGAACAGTTATTATATAATGTAGTAATTCAATATTTAGCAGCGGAAACAATGGGGAACAGTAATGTTCGCACGAATTTTATGGTATAACATAATCATTTAATGTGAGTATTATTTGTATACTTTAAGATAAATATTGACTCACAATTAACTGCTCCCTTATAATTATAAAAATCGAATGGCGGGAGGTGTTTATTTACGCCATTACAGAACGAACAGTTGAAGCTTATGTAGGAGAATATGCCAGCGGAAAAAGTGAAATGGCAATAAACCGGGCTCTGGAACTAAGTGCTCAAGGTCATAGAGTTACTTTGGTTGATCTTGATACAGTAGAGCCTTTTTATACATTAAGGCCCTTAAAGGAGTTTTTAGAAGGTTTAGGATTAAACCTGATCAGTTTTTCCACTCAGGATGCATTTGGCCTGGGAGAAACAGGAGCTATGCTTAACCCGCGCGCACGCTGGGCCCTATTTAATGAAGGCGATATTATTTTAGATGTTGGTTATGGCGTGTATGGAGCTCAGGCTCTCAATCTGGTAGAGGGGGCTTCTGAATCAAAGGAACTGCAGATTATTGCAGTAATAAATGCAACCCGTCCGATGACCAACTCACCGGAGCGCATAGCTGAATACCTGCAGGAACTGGGTCGGGTGGACGCTATTGTTGCCAATACTCATCTGGGTGATGAAACCACTTTCGAGACAATCATGGAGGGCAACGAAGATATTATTGCGGTGGCCAGACAGTTTGATATACCGGTGGCTTATATAGCTGTTGAGGAAAAACTGGCAGCACAGGTATCAGAATCAAAAAAAGATATTCCAATCAAGATTATTAAACGATATATGCCCAGTGCTATGTGGTAAAACAGGAATGTTTCACAGGAGGTGTTAATAATAAATGCAAACTAATTTAAAGGTTATAGGAGATACAAAAAAATCATTTTTAACTGGAAATGAAGCGGTTACCTGGGGTGCCCTGGCTGCCGGAGCAGAAATGATGTTTGGATATCCTATTACTCCGCAAAACGAAGTAATGCATTATTGGACTCGTCTCGCACCTAAATACGGGCGAGGATTTCTGCAAACCGAAGATGAAATTTCAGCCGGTTTTACGGTTTGCGGAGCTGTTCAGGCAGGAACTAAAGCTTTTACTGCTACTGCCGGACCAGGAAATGTACTAATGCAGGAACCGTTTGGTATGGCAGAAGCTATGAGATTACCGTTATTTGCGGTTATTCAGCAAAGAGGCGGGCCCTCATCCGGAACCGTAATTTATTCACAGCAGGAAGTAGGCTTAACTACTTATGGCGGAAACGGTGAAGGCCACCGGATTGTATATTCAACCGCAACTCATCAGGAAATTTATGACTATACCATAAAAGGGTTTAATGTTGCCTGGAAATATCGTTTTCCTACCTTCCTGCTGGGAGATGGATATCAGGCCAAAATGAGGGAACCTCTGGAGATGTATGAACCGGAACAACGGGGAATCGAACTGGTTCCAACTTATCCCTTGATCGGGCTGGAGGGTCATATCGGGGAAAACAGGGACCCGCAACATTTATGTAACATATACAGCCTGGAAGAAGAGCTTTATGAAGTAGTACTGCGATTTGCAGAGGAATACGAAAGAATCTCTCCCGAGCTGGTTGAATACCGGGAAGACCAGTGTGATGATGCTGACATCATTATTCTATCCCACGGAGTTGTATCGCGGGCAGCAGATGATGCAGTCAAAGCCCTTCGCGCCCAGGGAATAAAAGCTGGCAGTTTCAGGCCAATTACCCTGAGGCCTTTCCCGCAGGCTCAGTTAAGAGAAGCGATTGCCAGAAGCGGAGCCAAAAAAATGCTGATTGCTGAATCGGCTTACGGTCAACTGGATCGCATCACCAAACAGGAGATCTACGGAGAAACGATTAAAATAGAGACTCTATTTAAACCGGGCGTTGGTATTATTGATTACGATATTATCAGTAAAGTTAAAAGCATACTGTAATAGGAAGGGGGCCGTTTATAAATGATTACACCAGCTGTACCCAAATCATGGTACCTTCCCTCCAAGCCGCATAAATTTTGTCCGGGTTGCGGACATGGGATTGTGCTGAAAGCTTTGGGAGAAACCATAGATGAACTGGAGATTCAGGACAATACCATATTTGGTTGTGATATAGGATGTTCGCTTCTATCCTGGGATTTCTTTGCCTGTGACTCAACCCAGACCCATCACGGCAGAACTACTCCGGTAATGGTAGGAATTAAAAGATCCAGACCGGAATTAATCACCATTGGATACATGGGGGATGGAGGTGGTTATTCAATAGGTTCACAGCACCTGCTGAATGCTGCCGTCAGAAATGATAAAGTTACTTTAATTCTCGTAAACAATACCAATTATGGAATGACGGGCGGGCAGATGGCCCCGACCACCCTGCCAGGACAAAAAACTGAAACCACACCCTATGGACGCGACCCGGAATTAACTGGTTATCCTACCCGGGGACCGGAGTTTCTTGCGGAACTTACTCCTGACGGGGCTTATATAGCCCGGGCTACGGTTTCCAAATACAAACAGTTAAAAAGATTTTTACGCAATGCGCTACGAAATCAAATGGAAGGCAATGGCTTCTCTTTTGTGGAAGTATTATCAACCTGCCCAACCAACTGGAGAACCAATGCTCAGCAGACCTGGCGTTTTCTGGAAGACGAGATGGAGCCTTACTTCCCGGTAGGAGAACTTAAGAGTCCTTTTGGTAAGGGAGGCGACAAATAAATGGCTTTAGTTAAAATTGCCCTTGCCGGTGAAGGCGGTCAGGGAGTACAATCAGTAGCAGAAATTCTGGCCGAGGCGGCTTATGATGAAGGAAAACAGACTATATACATTCCCAACTTTGGACTTGAACAGCGGGGTGGAGTATCCATTGCATTTATCCAGGCCAGTGATGAACGCATTGGTGCCCCCAAGTTCAATAAAGCTGATGTAGTGATAGCTTTAAGTGAAAGAGCAGTTAGTCGTACGGCGACATATTCTGATAGCAATACCCTGTTTGTTTACGATGCCGGGTTTAAAGTGGGTGATGAGGATTTCCCGCGGGAGTATAAGCAGATTATTGGTCTGCCCGCTCTGGAAACAGCTAATAAGGAACTGCATCCCCGGGTTTTTAACATTATTATAATGGGTGCAGTAATTGGCTTAACTAATGTGGTCAACTTTGAATCAGCCAAAAATGCTTTGGAAAACAAACTGGGACATAAATTTGAGAAAAATCCGGAACTGCGGGACCTGAACTTCCGGGCTCTGGAGATGGGGAAACAGATGGCAGAAAGATCTCTGCAGGAAGGGGGGGCTAAATAATGACCGGGACTAAACCAATGGAAGTGCTCTCAACTCCAATGGAGAAAGCTGTATTTCATATATTCCCTGCTTATTGCAAAGGATGTGGTTTGTGTAAAGAAAAATGCCCCAGCGATACTTTAATGTGGTCAGAAAAGTTAGGTGTATATGGTACCCCGACAGTAAAGCCTAAAGACGAGGATAGTTGTATAGCCTGCAAGATATGTGAAATGGTTTGTCCGGACGCAGCTATATTTATTGAAAAAACCCGCAAAAAAGCTCAATAATCATAATCGGGAAATAGTTATCGGGACGGTTTTATATGTATTTTGAAGGGAGCAGAAAAAAGATTTCTGCTCCCTTTATTAATAAGTATGGCTGAATGATAAATCATACTAATACATTTGTGAGGTAGATGGTTAAAGTAAAGACATCCTTAGCAGAGTAAAATAAACCGGATTGCATTAAGTTATACAAAAAAGCAGATATACAGTTGATTTTCACTAAAAACAGCTATATAATGTACAAGGTTGCGCTCGTCAGGGTACAACCACTGTTATTACGCTTCGCCAATCATTATAAAAATACTTGACACGGTAAAATGGGCGTGATAATATAGATTTTGCGCTGCGGGAGACCGCGGAGCGAAACTGGACGGAAGCGGGGGGCAAAGACTCTGACGATGTCAGGAAAAGCCGACTGAAGATGACCAGAAGCCTGAGG
>Ga0209510_1000258_pt1 | contig 78437 bp, 52 predicted proteins | sample BiotimSIPDNA_FD_185749 | JGI IMG/M metagenome (GOLD analysis project Ga0209510, IMG submission 185749) | Anaerobic biogas reactor microbial communites from Washington, USA - Biogas_R1 time_0 SIP DNA (SPAdes) (version 2) | ecosystem: Engineered > Bioreactor > Anaerobic > Unclassified | place...
CGTCGGCGGCCTCCTCGGGTGGAACACATCGACGAAAGTGAAGAACTGCTATGCGCAAGGAACTGTCGGAACGATTACGTGCGCGGGTGGACTTGTCGGCGCGAACCGCGGATTCATCACAACATGCTACGCCACGGGCGAGACAACGGCAACCGGATATCCCAAAGAGTCCGGTGGCCTCATTGGTATCGACAATGGAACAATCACGAATTCCTATTGGGATTCGACGACCACCAAAATCAGCGGCGGCAAAACAACAGCGCAAATGAAAATGCAATCCACGTATGTGGGCTGGGATTTTGCGAATACATGGACTATCGCAAGCGGGAGCTATCCCACGTTGGCCGTAGGCGGCAGTATCAAGATTACCATTTCGCCGACGGACGCGGTGACTTCGGGCGCGAAGTGGTCTGCCAATGGCGGCGCCACGTGGAATGCGAGCGGCGCATCGGTGTCAAATCCCGCAGTGGGTACGCATACGGTGATTTTTAAGGATGTCGATAACTGGGGCACACCCGCGCCGATTACGATTAATATGACCAAGGGCAAGGCGGCAACAGGTTCGGGAACATACGAGGCCCTCGGGAAATTGTGCATCAATATTGTGCCGTGGCCAGCGAAGAATGAAACGAAAATTTATAACCCTGAAATTTATGTCCGCAAGAAGGACAATAAAGCTGCGATCGACCCGAACAATCCGCCGGTCGTCAATCCTGACAACTATGAGGAATTGCCCAAGTGGAGCGTGGACGGTGGCACAACCTATTACGATTCCGGAATGACAGTCAAGGTGCCTGTGGGCAAGTATTACAAAATCACTTTCAAGGGTGTGACAGGTTGGACGACTGCCGGTAGCATCTATAGCGGAAATGCCGGAACGGACGGAAGTATCTGGTGCCCGGCGAATTCGACCTCGACGGCGAAAGCTGGCTACCGCCAGCAGATAGGTAAGATTAAGGCGAGTGTGACACCGACGGATGCCGCGACAAAAGCGACATGGTCGGTCTATCTGACCGATGGTTGGAACCAGCACACAGCCGCGTATGAGAGTAATCATTATCTGATCAAGGACGCTTCTGTTGTCGCGCCCGAGCAGACTGTTCCTGTCGCCGCGAAATATACGTGTGTTTTTGGCGATGTGAAGAACTACACCACGCCCGATGAAATGAGAAGTCAGGCTGTGACGAATGGCGCAACGAAGACGGTGAGCGCCGCCTATACGGTGGATACAGGTTCGGTCAAGGTGACGTTCACTCCACAAGACGCTATTGACGATGGTTGCAAGTGGAGTATCAATGGCAAAAGTTATGTCAGTGGTCAGGTGGCAACGGGTCTGTCTGTCGGGACAAAATACGAGATTACCTTCACGGCCGCGACGGGTTGGGTTGCGCCTTCGAAGATTAGAGACGTGTATGTAACGAAGGATCAAGTTCTCGAGAAAACGGCAACATTTACGCGCGGTCGGGCAACGATACAGGTGAATATCGCCGGTGGAATGCCACTGGACGCGCGATGGAAAATCGTGGATGACCCACAGGGTGACATTTGGCGTAAGAGCGGCGATAAGGTCAGTCAGGATGTGAATAGTTATACAATCGAGTATCAAACAGTGGATGGATGGAAAACACCTGCTAACAAGAGTGTGTCGTTGACCAACGGCCAGACCTCGATTGTCGAAGCGATTTATTATCCCATCAATGGCAGCGGCACGGAAAAGAAACCGTATGAGTTGACGGATATCGAGATGGTGCAGTGGATTGCGGGTCGCGCCGAGGACGGTGTGACGACGGGCGTCTACTTCAAACTGATGAACGACATCGACGCGTCGGATACGAAGAACTGGAATTATGACAAAAATACGGGTAGTTATCAGGGCTTCTTGCCGATTGGTATGTTGGATTCCGATTATCAGCGTTTCAATGGCAAGTTCTACGGCAACAACATGAAGATTAGCAATCTGTTCATCAATCGTGACGCGAACAGTGTCGGTCTTTTCTCATTCACAGGTACGGAGAGCGAGATTTATGACCTGAATGTTGACGAGGCCAATATTACGGGCGCAAGCTCAGTGGGCGCGTTGCTCGGCATGAACCGCGGACTGGTGAGCCACTGCTGCTCGCATGGGTTTGTCTCCGGTCAGAGCGGCGTGGGCGGCCTGATGGGTCAGAATGACGGCAAGATGGAGAACTGCTTCTCGATGTGCGAGGTGACGGGAAATGTCGACGCCGCCGGTCTGATTGGCAGTCTGCAGTTCAACGGCGAAATGGAATATTGCCATGCGGCAGGCAAAGTGAACGGCACTAAGGGCCTGATTGGCGCAACGGTGCGCGGCGACTATGCTACTTCTATTACGCGTTGTTACTGGGATGTGTACAGCACCGGTCAAGATTTGGGCATGCTAGAAGACGGCAGTGAACCCGAGACAAGTCTGAAGGGACTGACGAAAGAAAAGAGTCTCGCTTGGTCAAGCTACAAAGAGTGGAACAGCGGTATCTGGACGAACATCGAGGGTGTGACACATCCTTATTTCAGTTCACAGACGGATGGTTCGCTCAAGGTGACGTTGACGCCTGCCGAGGCTGCAACAGCCGGTGCTCGTTGGAGTATCAACGGCGGCAAGTCGTGGTACACAAATGATATGCGAATCTCGTTGCCAGTAGGAGTTTATAAACTGGAATTCAAAGACGCGGCTGGCTATGCGACACCTGACCCGCAGACCGTGACGATTTTGCGAGACCGAGAGAACCCTGTAAACAAAACGGGTGAGTATTCGCAGGTGACGCAGGGTTTGAAGGTAACGATTGAACCCGAAGAAGTTCGCGATGCTGAGGCAAAGTGGAGCGTGGACGGCGGCGCGAAGTGGAACAACAGTGGTAGTACGTTGGCGCTGAATCCGGGTAGCTACACAGTGATATACAGCAGTGTTGAAGGTTGGGATACGCCCAATCCAACCAAAATCACTGTAGCTAAGGACGAAGTGACCGAGAGTATCGGATCTTATGTGGAACAAGTCGGCGCGCTGAAGGTGACAATTACGCCTCCGGAGATTGCCGCTAAAGGTGAGTTGTGGAGTATCGACGACGGCGCGAATTGGCACACGAGTGGCTACACAATCGAAAACTTGCCAGTGGGCGAGTACACCATCACGTTCAAGGATATCAACGGTTGGGTCAAACCTTCCGACAAGAAAATCACTGTTATGAAGAACGAAACAGGCAACGTGACAGCTATCTATACGATGATTAGCGCGACGCTGACGGGTGTTGTCGAGAACGGACTTCCGTCGGCTGCACGTTGGAGCATTGACGGCGGTGAGACATGGAACGCGAGTGGCGAATCACTGACGGTTAGCGTTGGCACACACACAGTGACTTTTGAACAAATTGCCGGGTGGGTGGTGACTCCTGTCAGTCAGGAAGTGACGCTTGATCGTCTCGAAAGCAAAACCGTGACGGCGTCTTATCGTCCGTTGGGTGATGGTACTTCTGCCAATCCGTATCAGATTAATCAGATTGAACATTTGGTTTGGGTTGGCGACCAGACGGCGGACGGCCTGAGTAGCGGCACATGCTATCAGATGGTGGCAGATGTCGATGCGGCTGAAACGCTGTTGTGGAGCGATGGCGCAGGGTTCAAACCTATCGGGACAAGCGACGCACCCTTCAATGGTAAATTTGACGGAAACAACAAGAAGATCTCTAACTTAACCATCAACTATACGTCGAATAACGGCGTGGGACTGTTCGGTTATGTTGGTGCCAGTGGTTCCATAAAGTTACTCGGAATCAATTCCTCGACTATCTTCGGCTATAACATCGTTGGTGGTTTTGTTGGGACGAACTATGGAACATTGACGCAGTGCTATCTCAGCGACAGCACGGTGTATGGTTCGAATGCTATCGGTGGCATTGTTGGTCGCAACGGTGGCAAACTGTACAATGTTTACGCAGAGGCTGTTGTCGAGGGTACGACTCTTGTCGGTGGCTTGGTAGGTAACAATCTGCCATCCGGCGCAATCAACATTTGCTATTCGGCCGGACGTGTTATGTTGACGGACAGCACAGGTGTTGCCGGTGGTTTGGTTGGCAAGAATGAGGGCGGTCAAGTTGACAATAGCTATTGGGACAAAGATGCTTCTGGAATCGCAATTTCGGATGGCGGCACCAGCAAGACAACAGCCGAGATGCAAACGAAAGGAACTTTTGTCGATTGGGATTTCGTGAATATCTGGACGATTATCAACGGAAACACGTATCCATATTTTCAGACGGTTGCGGATAGCAAATTGAAAGTGACACTGTTGCCCAAAGAAGCCGAAGACGCCGGGGCACGTTGGAGCATCGATAATGGTCTCACTTGGGATCGCAGTTTGACGCGTACCATTCCCGCGGGCACTTATGAGATTACCTTTAGAGATGTAGTGGGATGGGAAACGCCGCAGCCGACAACGGTTGAGGTAAAGAAGAGCACTTCCGACAAAGATATTCAAAGCGTGGACGGCGTGTATAGCCCGGGAAGCCTTACTGTCAATCTCGTGTCGAAAAATGATTATGACGCTTACGATGCAGTGACGAGCGGAGCTATGTGGAAATTTGTGGGCGGCGGTGTTTCGTCTCAAAATGAGTGGTTTGAGTCGGGTGCGACGATTAAATCCTTACCGACAAATACGACTTATACCATTAGCCTTAAGGCTGTTCACGGTTGGAATGAATCTGAGCCATTTGACGTTTATTTGGCTGATACGCCAACGACGTCGGTGGTTGCAACGGGTACCTATGAGCGCGCATTGGGCGTTTTGCAAGTTGTTATGTCGCCGGATGATGTGACCACAGAGTCCAAAGCGCAGTGGTCTGTCGATAATGGAAGTACATGGTACGACAGCGACACAACGATAGCGCTTCCGGTTGAAACTTATACGGTTACTTTTAAAGATGTTGAGGGATGGAATGCGCCCGCACATCAAAGCGCTTCGATTGAGAACGGAACTATCACATGGGTGATGGGAGAGTATACCCGTGAGGGTATTTTGCTAGTCAACATTTTGCCTGACGAAGTGACGACGGCGTCCAATGACGCGCAGTGGAGTATCGACGGCGGCGCGAACTGGAATGACAGTGGCACATCGTTGACGCTTGATGTTGACGAGTATACGGTCACGTTCAAGGATGTGGTTGGTTGGGATACGCCAACAATGCAATCCGTGAGCATCGAGAATAATAAGACAGTGACGACGACGGGTGTTTATGCTGAGCGCGGGCTGTTGCAGGTCAAGATTAGTGGACCGGCGGAGGCTGCGTGGAGTATCGACGGTGGCATGACGTGGAGTCAGGAAACTGAACCGGTCTATCTGAGTGTTAGCTCAGTTTATGCGATTACTTTCAAGGATGTCGCGGGCTGGACGACGCCCACACCGCAGAATATTCGGGTGGCAGTCGACGAGACACGGTTGGTGTCTGTGGTTTACGCGTGCGCTCCGCAGGGCGCAGGCACGGAGGGTAACCCGTATCAGATTATGACGCTGAATCATCTCGTTTGGTTGCAGGATCAAACGACGACGCTCGGTCTGACGAAGGATAAGTACTATCTGTTGATGAATGACATTGACGCAACGGATACGCTCTATTGGAATGACAGTTGGACGACGGGTCCTGTTCGTGAGGGCTTTGTCCCGATTGGCACCGACGAGTTGGCGCCGTTCCAAGGCGTGTTCATGGGCGGCGGCCATGTGATTGAAAATCTGTTTATCAATCGCGTGAACGAGCCTAATGTCGGTTTGTTCGGCTACATTGACTTCTCCGCGTCGATTACCGATTTGGGTGTCGGCAACGTCAGCATTTCGGGCGACGAGGCCGTTGGCGGTCTGGTCGGGTACAACTTCGGCATTGTCGATGGTTGCTACACGACGGGCACGGTCACGGGTGCGAAGAATCTCGGCGGTCTGGTTGGCGAGAACGCCAACACGGTCGAGAATTGCTACTCGTTGTGTTCGGTTGCCGGTGGCGAGACTGTCGGCGGCTTAATTGGGTACAATGCCGAGGGTTCGTTCATCAGTGATTGCTACGCGGCCGGTTCGGTCGGCGGTAGTGCGAATGTTGGCGGCCTGATTGGCGTTGGCGATGCGGTTGCTGGCGCGATTGTGTCCTGCTACTGGGACAAAGAGGCGTCGGGAATTTCGACGTCTGCCGGTGGCACTGGCAAGACGACGGCCGAAATGAAAACGAAAGACACTTTCCAAGGATGGAATTTCGATACTCCGTGGGGAATGGTGAATGGGTTGACGCGTCCGTATCTGAAGGCGCTGAGCGACATGGGTAGCATCACGGTGACGCTGCAACCGGCAGAAGCGGTGACGAGCGGCGCGGCGTGGAGCATCAACGGCGGTCTTGATTGGAACAAGTCGGGAGAGTCGATGTCTGATGTTCTCGCGACAACCTATACGGTGACGTTCAAGGCGTTGTCGGGTTGGGATACGCCAGCGGCGGTTGATGTCGTGGTCGAGAAGGACGCGACGGCAACGACGACGGGCGTATATGTCAAACAGGTCGGTTCGCTGACGGTCGATTTGGCTCCGGTGGCGGCTGTTGCGGCGGGCGCGAAGTGGAGCATCGACGGCGGCGCGACGTGGCATCAGAGCGGCACGGTCGTGACGGACTTGAAGCTTCAGACCTACACGGTGAGCTTCAAACCTGTTGCGGGCTGGACGACTCCGGCCAATCAGGATGTGACGATTCTCAAGAATGATACTGTGACTGTGACGGGCAACTACGTGCAGCAGTTCGGTTCACTCAAGGTCAACATCACGCCTGCGGAGGCGGTGTCGGCGGGCGCGAAGTGGAGCATCGATGGCGGCAAGTCGTGGCGCAACAGCGGCATGACGGCAACGAATTTGCCTTTGGCCACAACCTACATCATCTCGTTTAAGGTGGTGGACAGTTGGGGTACACCTAAGCCGATTTCGGTTTATCTCGCGAACGAAACGCTCGTCGAGGACAAGGGCGTTTATGGTCTTGATATTGAGTTGGTCGACGGCACATTTACGAAGGGCATCACGAGCGCACTGGCGCCCGGCGAGACGCTTGACTTCAAGTGGACGACAGTCGCGAATGCGGCGGTGACGTCGCCGTTCTGGTGCGAGATATTCCCGAGCAAGACGGGTGGTTTCGATCAGGTGCGGACAGGTGGCACGGTGACGAGTTCGTACAAGGCGCCCGGCGTGGCGGCAACGACGACCACGCTTGTTCCGCCGTTCCTCGTCCTCAACACACTGCCCGACGGCGTCTATACGCTGATGCCGAGCGTGAACCGCGCGACGGTGAGCGACGGCGCTCTGGCTGAGACGGATTACGCGAATAACTGGCTGTCCGTGGCGGGCAAACGGTTGTCGATTCGCAACACGAAGACCGCGAACATTGACTTGCGCATCTCGGATGTCGCTATCAGCTACAATCCTGCCACGCCGACCAAAGTCGGATTCAGCGGCACGGTCACGAATGCCGGTACGGAGAATCTGACCAAGCCGGGCGCATGGGTCGAGGCGTTCTACGGGACGCTGACGGCCGAGTGCGTGTTGATGCCGCAGGGCACCATCGGCGCAGGCCAGAATATCAACACGCTAGCGGCCGGTGAGTCGACGACCTTCACGCTGACGGGAACAGTCGCGGCGGGCGTCATGAATCGGGCGTTTGCCGTCGTCGCCGACAGCACGAATATCGTGCCCGAGACGAACAAGGTGAACAACTCGTATGTTTGCTATGACCCGTCGATTCTGCCTCCGGGCAAGGACAACGGCATCGACTTGGCGATTACGAAGATGACGGTGGACGCGTCGCAGCTGACACCGAACGCGGTCAAACCCGGCGACAAACTCAAGTACAGTGTGACGGTGACGAACAAGGGCACGACGACGCCGAGCGCTCCGGTTTATCTGGAGCTGTTCGCGTCGCAGGACGGCGGCGTGAGCAACGTTCAGGGCGTGACGTTCTGCTGGAGCGAGCAAATCACCGCACCGGCACTGGGCGCGACGCAAACGTATAGCCTCGAGAAGACCATCAACAGCATCGGCGACGGTGTGTATTCGTTGGTGGCGGTGGTCAACCGCGACGGCGCAGGCGCAAACCCGGGCGACATGACGCCGCTCGACAACCGTTGCAAATTCGCGGACGGGCGCGTCTTCCTGAGCACCCCGGCGGAGAGCGGCACACGCAACATCGTCTGGAGCGAGGGGCCGACCTTCACGCAGAGCGGCGACAAAGTGACCGTGAGCGGCACGATCAAGAACATCGGCAACGCGACAACGCGGGCCTTCTGGACCGAGGCGTTTGTCGGCACCATGCAGGAAAAGACCGGCTACTTCTACAAAGACAACGCGACTGTTTTCGCGGGCGGCATCAACTGCACACTGAAGGCTAACGAGGAGAAGGCCATCACTCTGACGGGCACCGTCCCGGCCGGCAAAGTCGTCGGCGTGTTAGCCGACAGCACCGACGTCGTCGCCGAAACCGACGAGACGGATAACTACGACTACAGCGAACTGATGAAATAGTCGGCGAGCGCAACACAGAATCGCAACAGACGCGGCACACTCATGGCAACACGAGTGTGCCGCGTCATCGTTTGATTGAGCACAATGTTGCCAGTCTTGGGACCAGAGAAACCAATAAGGCAACTAGGGCCAACTAATAAATCAACTAGCTTTTACTCCACCACTCCACTCTATTTTTAGGCGACAAGGTCTCTGGTGTATATGTACTCGTATACTATTTGCTGATACTTTGTGACGTCGGGGGTGTCGCCATAGCTGTCGGGCAATCCTTCGAGTAGTGTGTCTCGTATCAGGTTCATCACATGCGCTCTGGTTTCTTGCTTGTCTCTCCAATGGTCAAGCTTTGCGATTTCTTTCTTTATTCTCTGAAGCAACGTTGTCGCAACATCCTTCAGTTTCTTGATGTCATTCTTGCTCAAGTTATCGCGGAATAACATATCATAAAGCGAAAGTTCCTCATCACTCGTAAAGCCTTCGCGGATATAGCGCTTTTCTTCCTGATCTAATTTACTTGCGATATCAATCAATTCCATGAACGTTTTTTCGATGGTCGCGCGGTCTTGCTCACGGTTATATTCATCGATGATCTGCTGATAGCGCTTATAGTAGTCGATTCTGTTTGGATTTGACACCAGCATCTTCTCTAGCTTCTGCTTAATGGATTCTTCCAAATCCATCATCAACAGATTCTTTGTGCGCACTTTCACAAACTCACTGTGAAGCAAATTAAAATTTATCGCGCTGATGTCGAATACGCGGGGCGCCTCCGAGATCATCGCGTCCGGGTCGATTTTCACATACTCACTAATGATGTGATTAATCTGAACCATCAAGTCTGTTATGTCGGTGTGCTTTTTCTTCTTTTGTAATTCATCGTGAATTGCCGTTATCGCCTCATACTCTTTACGGAGATTTCCTTTGATTTCCGCGCGTGTAATAAACTTCATCAGGCGTCGCAGCTCAGACGCGTAGGCGCTAAAGGTCTTTTTGTCCGCAAGCGTTCCACAGACCGCATTTGCGGCCGTCCGCAAGTTGGACAACTTCGAAAAGTTAGCCGCGTCAATCAGATTTTGTAAGTCGAACCCTTTCTGTGCCAAGAAGGTTTTCGCCTTCTCGACCGTATCCTTCACTCTCGCGATAAGTTCCTCTTTGTCAATGGTCGGGTCCGTTGCTCCGGCATTGGCAACGTTAACGGTATAATCCGCAAGCGCTTTTCTCAGAGCCTTAACGATTCCAATATAATCGACAATCAGACCATTTCTCTTTCCCTCATTAACGCGATTCGCGCGCGCGATTGTCTGCATGAGGGTGTGTGCCTTGAGCGGTTTGTCCAGATACAAGCATGACAAGCATTTCACATCGAAGCCCGTAAGCCACATAGCGCAGACAAACACAACCCGAAACTTATGGTCTTGGTCTTTGAAATCCTTGTCCAGTTCTCTTCTTTCCATTTTCTCGCGATGGGTTTTGATATCCAGATTCCACTTTTCGAACGTCCGCATCTCATTCTGGTCTTGACTGATGACAACGGCCATTTCAGTTTCTTCCATCCACTTCAGCTTATACTCGAGTTCCTGTGCCTCCTGTTGTGACGTCGACTTTTTAATCTGTTGTTTGAGCGCTTTGATTTCCTCGGCCCAGTACTTCTTGACGTAGTCGAACATCCGCACACAGGTTACTTTGTTGAGGCAGACAAACATTGCCTTTCCGCTTGTCCACAAATCAGAGTAATGCTTCACGAAGTCATGCGCGATAATCTCAAGCCTTTTATTGGCCGTTAGCAAATGAATCTCTTTTTTGAATTCCGCTTCCAGTTTTTCCTGTTGGTCGCTGTCAAAATCGGCTTTCTCAATAGCATCCATCATCCTTTGGTGAAGCTCGGGATTATTCAGCTTGAGTTTCTCGCCCCGATTCTCGTAATACAAAGGTACTGTCGCGCCATCTTCGACCGCTCGTTTAAAATCATATGTCGAGACATACCCGCCAAAGGTTCGTGCCGTAATGTTATCACTCGTGAGCAGCGGTGTCCCGGTGAAACCAATACGAGCCGCGGTCGGAAGCAGCGCCATCATATTATCCGCGAAGGTTCCATATTGAGTGCGATGCGCTTCGTCTGACATGATGATAATGTCATGGTCGGGATAGATTGGGTTTTCATCTTGCTTATTAAACTTATGTATCAGCGTGAAGATAAAACTTGGATTGCCATGCAGTTTTTGCACAAGGTCAGCGGCGCTTGTCGCGATAAACCGGGATGCCTTTGCTTTGCCAAGCATCCCGCAGTTTTCAAAGGTATCACTAATCTGTGTGTTCAATTCCTCGCGGTCAGTCAGGATGATAAAAGTCGGAGACCCCTCGAACTTGCGGCGAATTTTCTGCGCGAGAAACACCATCGAGTAGCTTTTGCCCGAACCTTGCGTATGCCAAAAGACGCCCAACTTGCCGCCGTTCTGTTTTCTCGCGGCGTATGTCTTCATCGCCTCATTCACGCCAAGATACTGATGGTTATTGGCGAGAATCTTTGTGGTGTGCCCATTCGAGTGGTCAAACAGAATAAAGTTCTCAAACAAATCCAAGAAATTCTCTTTCTTGCAAATGCCGCGCAGCATCGTCTCGAGAGCGACACTGCCTTGGTCTTCTTCAGAGAGGCGCTTCCATTCATGGAAAAACTCATATTTACTCCCGAGTGTCCCCACCTTGGCCTGCTCACCGTTCGAGAGCATCAGGAACGCGTTGTAATAGAACAACTGAGGGATTGTGTCCAGATAGTCCGTGTAATTATCCACGTAGGCATTCTGCACATCCATCGTGTGTTTCTTTAGCTCGATAAAGAGTAGCGGAATCCCATTGACAAATCCGACAATATCAGTACGTCTTCTGTGAATGTTCCCGTGAATTTTCAATTCCTTAATCGCGAGAAAATGGTTATTCTCCGGAGCGCGAAAATCCAACACCATTGCTTTCTTGATTTCCGTTTGACCATCCGGTTTCTTCACCGTGACAGGGATTCCGTCACGAATCAGAAAAAACTTCTCTTCATTCACTTGCAACAGCGACGCGGACGCGAGCCTGTTCTCCAGAACAATCCGCGCCTCATCAATCTGATTATCCGTTATCCATGGATTCAGTTTCCTGAGAGCCGCGGTAAAATAGCGAAGCAGCAAAATGTCCTTTTCTGAGGTTCTCCCGAACGTGCCATCTTCACCGAGAACTTCAGTGTTATAGGCAAAGGCGACCTCCCAACCTAACTCATCGCAGAGTAGGTTTCCGGCGCTTTCCTGCACGAGGATATTTTCGGAATAGTCGTAGCTCATAGTCTTTCTCCTTCAAACTATGATTGATTTTGCCGTCTCAGACAGTTCATAACAACGCTGATCATTATCTCTTTCTCTTCAGGCTTGGATTCCGCAATCATAATCGTGAGCGCAACTAGCGTATAGTCATCCATTGCTTTTTCGCCGTTCACGAACAAGGCACGGTTTCTATCCAGAAAATACAGGAAAATCGCCGCACCGATTCTTTTGTTCCCATCAAGAAAGCTGTGGTTCTTCACAAGAAAATACAGGAGGTGCGCTGCCTTCTCTTCCAGCGATGGGTACAATTCCCGCCCGCCAAAGGACTGATAGAGATTGCCGATGCTGCCTTGGAAGGAATCATCCTTTTCTCTGCCAAACAAATCAGATTTCTCACCAAAGCTCATTTGAGCGATTACATCCTTACATTCTTCATAGGTGAGTTCGTAAGTAGCAGGGCTTCCCTTGGGGCGTCCCATGCATTGGTGGTCATAGGAATCCAACAGATTCAAGGCCTCGCTGTACCTCTCGACTACAGAAAGCACCTGCCTGCCGTCCAGTGTATTTTCAACCCTTTTCAGGAGTTGAATCACCTCACCAAGCTGTGAAAGACGGTGTTCGTTTACGGCGTAGCCTTTCAATATGTAATCCTTCAACACGGCATTTGCCCATCTGCGAAATTCAATCCCGCGCTTGGACTTGACGCGATAACCGACGGAGATGATGACGTCCAGATTGTAGTATTTCGGCGGTCTGGAAGCTTTTCCCTGACTTCTGTCGAAAATTTCGACAGAAGTACTTTTCTCCAATTCGCCCTCTTTGAAGATGTTTGCGATATGGTACGCGATGGAGGAGCGGGCCGTATCGAACAGCTCACTCATTTGGTCTTGCGTAAGCCATACCGTTTCCTGATCGACAGGCACAGAAAGCGCTACAGCTCTATCGGCTGTTTCAAACAGAACAAGTTCATTTGCGTTCATGGGATATACCTCTATGATACTTCAACCTCTCTTTTCACATCGCGCGAACCTTCTCTTTGAACCGTTGCAAATTTTGCAACAGTTGACAAGTCAAGTTCTTCCTGCAAAATATTATTGATATGCTTTCCTATCGTTTCACAGCACAGGCTACTTTACGCCATCAACACGCAATTCTTGGGGTGTTGTTCTCAACCTACTTCCTTTACTTATCATAGTCAAACCACGTCCAAAAGTAAAGCTTGTTCATCAAGTAAGTAAAGCATCAAAAGTTTGAACTATACCTCTATCTCCCCACTCATAAGCTTCGGAAGCAAGCGGTCGCGGGCTTCTAATAATAAACTGTTTTGGGAACTTAAGGAAGTTATTCTTTCGTGTAGTTTGATTGCCATCATTTCAAACCTGCTTAGAATGATTTCATTTGGAATCCCAATAGACGCTCTTTCTATCACATCTCGGTATAGTTCTTGTTGATTGGTTGAACCTCTGCCCATTCCCATAAGATAGCTTTCTTGATTCTTGATTGAATGATAGAGGAAATTCTTATACTCTATTGACCGCACAAGTGTCACATGAGAATCGAACGTTGTATTTGCGTATTCTCCAAACACTTGCCCAACGCGTCCTAATGTTCCAGAACCTGTTGAACAGATAACCGTATCCGATTCCTCGATATTCAATTCCTCGACATATTTTTTCGTTTGCCTTCTAGCTAATGAAATGTCCATTATTGACTGACGGATGCACTTTTGGTTGATAACAAGATACTTTCCGCTATCAGAATAACTTGGCGTGATCCCACGTTCCACAACCGTAGCAAAATCAGATACCGTTGCCTTCCTCCACCCTTCGGGGACGCCATCGATGACTTTTACATGTTCGTGTCCGGGGAAGCGTAAATCAACAAACCATTCTTTATATAATCTCTGGGCTGCCTCTTCGAGAAGTTTGATTTGCTTCTGATTGTTTTCAATGAGGTTGTCGTAGGTGGAGAGAATGTCCGCAATACGGCGCTGTTTCTCTAAATCAAAGTCTGGAACTGAAAAATCGAGAATTGCTTTTTTATTTCCTCTCGGCATCTTCGTTCCGTTAGCACCAGACATCATAAAGTCAAAAAAAGCGTCTTGTGAGAGAACATAATAGAGAAACTTTGTATCCCAACTATCGTCATTTTTTCTAAAGACTAACACATCATTTGAACAACCACTTGCTCTATTTGAATACCATATTTTCTTAAAATATGGTCGTATGTTGGAAACGAGAATATCCCCAAAATCGTATCTGGTAACAGTACTAGCCCGAGGCAAGCTTTCACATTCTTTTATGCCACCACGATTAGCTACCATGTTGTCAGTGGTAATATATTCCTCCACTTTTAGCTTTGTAACACCAATTCTATCGGTTACATAATGAGCCACATTTCTTAATTCAATCATAGCCCCATCTCCTTCATGTTCTGCGAGATGGTGTCCATCAAGTCGTTTGATTCCTCCTGTAAGGAAAGCAGTTCGCGATGGATTTCCGCCATGCGTTCTTCGAAGTCCACGCCGTCATCTTCCACCGGCGCGACGCCGACATAAGCCCCGGGTGTGAGTGACCACCCTTTTTCCTCGATTTCTTGTCGAGACGCGACTTTGCACAATCCAAGTACATCCGCGTACTTGCCCTTGTTGCCAAACTTCTCAACTAACCAGTTTGCTTCTTTGGCAATCGTGAGCGCGTCGGTCAGTTCTTCCAGTTGAGCGTCATAGTCGCCCTGAGTTCTCTTCTTCTCGCGCCGGTTGGCCGCCTCCACCGCCGCCTTGGCCTTGTGGCGTAGCGCCTTGACCGCCGCCGCCAAATCACGCGCCTGCTCGGCAAAAGGCTTGTCGCAGCCGAGTGCCGCGCGATACTCAGCCAGTAATCCCTGATACTTCTGCGTTTCGCCGCGATATAACCACACGATGGCATTCAGATTCTTCATCTGCCATTCCGACCATTCGTTCAGCTTCCGGTCAACAACAGTATAGTAGTTTCTGGCGTCGATAAACAGGACTTTGTCCTTGATGGCTTTGCTCTTGCCCTTATCAAAGAACCAAAGAGAACACGGCAATGTTTTTGTGTAGAAGAATTTGTTGGCGACACTGAACATCACATCGACATGACCCGTTTTGATGAGCTGCTCGCGGATTGCTTTGTCCTTGTCTTGGCTATCCGTCGCCGAAGAAGCCATGACAAATCCGGCGCGTCCATGGTCGTTCAGGTAGCTGTAGAAATACGAAATCCATAGGTAGTTGGCGTTGCTGACTTCCTTTTTGTCGTTGACGTTTGTCATGCCAAACGGCAGGCGTTTGGCGTTTTCGCAAGACTCGGGCTTGACCTTGTCTACATTAAACGGCGGATTCGCCATGACATAATCACAGGTGCCATCGAGATGATGGGCATCGTGGTAGAAAGTGTTCGCTTCGTTGCCCGATTTGATGACTCCGGTTAGCCCATGAACAGCCATGTTCATCAGGCACAGTTGGGCGTTGTACTCGCGCAATTCCTGTCCGAAAAAAGTCATGGCGTTGTTGGCGTTCATGCCCGATTGGTTGACGAAATCTCCACTTTGAACGAACATCCCGCCCGAACCACAGGCGGGGTCAAGTAACACGCCGCGTTTAGGTTCAATGATGTTGACAATCATTTTGACTAGCGATTTTGGCGTGAAGAACGCTCCGTCGTCCGTGGCGATGTTCTTGGCGAATTTGTTGATGAAGTATTCGTAGATGCGTCCGACAATGTCGCCGCCCACCTCGTCAAGCGTGCTGTTGTTGAAGATGCGTAGCAAGTCCGCAAGCATGTCATCGGATAAGTCCGTGTAGTTTTTGGGGAGTACACCCTTGAGCAAATCGCTCTGGTCCTCAATCAGGAGCATCGCGTTGTTGACCACCTCGCCAAGGCTCGTCATGGGGTGTCCGTTTTTGTTCTTGAGTTTGGCGTTCGCGATATTCACCGGCAGGTTCACGAGGTAGTCATACTGCGCCTCTTTTGGCAGATAGAGCGCGCTTTTCGCGACGAAGTCACTTGCTTCGAGGGGAATGATTCTGCCTTTGCGAGAGGGGCGATTCTTGAGGATTTCAGCTTCGACTAACTTGTATCGGCCATAGGCATAGCGTAGGAATATCAGGCCGAGAACCGGCATGCAATACTGATTCGATGTGAGCTTTGAGCCTTGGCGCAAAAGATCAGCCGATTCCCAAAGTTGTGTTTCCAGTTTCCGAATGCTGATTGCCATTGATTCCACTACCTCATGATGTTGTGTCACATACTGAACCGCGTCAGCGGGCGATGGTGATGCCCGCGCTGAACGTGTATTTTGATGTTTTGTTTTGTGTAATTAGCTACATTATATGATTGAAGTTCGTTCTTAAAAGATTGTCCGAAAAGGTTTTAGCTAGAGTAAAGAGTTAAGAGTGAAGAGCTTCAATTAGAGTGAAGAGTTAAGAGTGAAGAGTGGAGTGGTGGACTAAAAGCTGTTAATTTATTAGTTGGCCTAGATGGCTTGGGGGAGGCGAGGGTGGTGTTTGTGCGGTTAGTTGGTTGGTGGATATTTTTGGGGGAGTCTGATTGTATTATTATAGATAAACCTTTGCTGTGAGGGATGGGCGATGAATCTTGATGTATTAACTGATGAAGTGCTTGAGGGGAAACCGCTCGGGCGGGCGGAGGCTTTGTTTTTGTATGAACAGCCGCTTGCGGAGTTGTGTGGGAATGCGGACAGGATCCGTCGGCATTTTTGTTCGAATCGATTTGATATTTGCGCCATTATCAACGCGAAAAGCGGCTGTTGCTCGGAGAATTGTAAGTTTTGCGCGCAATCCGCTCACAATCATACTTGCGCGCCACGGTATCCTTTGCTTTCAAAAGAGGAAATCTTGGCTCAGGCGGCGCTCAATCACGAGCAGGGCGTTTTGCGGTATTCCATCGTTACTTCCGGGAAGTGTCTTTCGGACGCGGAAGTGGATGAGATGTGTGACGCGGTTCGAGAAATTAAAGAGAAGGTCGGGATTTCTGTTTGCGTTTCCTTTGGCTTGCTGAGCGAGCAGCAGTTTCGGCGGCTGAAGGATGCCGGTGTGACGAGGGCTCATAACAATCTGGAGACTTCGCGTCGGAACTTCCCGAATATCTGTACCACGCATACGTTTGACGATAAGGTGCAGGCGATTCGGTGCGCGCTTGCTGCCGGTCTGTCTGTGTGTAGCGGCGGCATCATGGGACTGGGCGAGACTGTTGAGGATCGGATTGATATGGCGCTCAGTCTGCGTGAACTTGGCGTGAAGAGTGTGCCGATGAATCTGCTGAACCCAATCTCCGGGACGCCGTTCGGGCACAATGAGTCTTTGACGGATGACGATATGCGCCGAATCGTCGCGGTTTATCGGTTTATCCTTCCGAGTGCCTTTATCCGTCTGGCCGGTGGCAGGGGGCTGCTCCCGGACAAGGGTCGGGGTTGTTTTGCCTCGGGGGCTAACGCGGCCATTTCGGGCGATATGCTGACAACGGTGGGGATTACAACGAAAACGGACATGGCGTTGTTGCGCGAGCTTGGGTATGAGGCGAAGATTCTCGATGAGTAAAAGCCTTTTTGTTGGCGGAATTGCCCGATTGTGACTGCTTTTGAATGACTACAGTTTATAAAAGTATGCGATGCAAAAAGTAATGAATATTGCGTAGCGAGTATTTACTAACTATATGCACGAGGGGCTTAGCACTTGTTGTCATGAATGTGTGGTTGCCATGTATTATGTGTGGTTGCGGATGGTGCCGGGTGTTAGGCGATTGGGTCTTCGGCAGCGGCGAGGAGGCGCAGGAATTCTTCTTCTTGGATGATTTGTACGCCTTTGGCTGCGGCGGTTTTTAGTTTGGTTGTGCCGACGGCATCCGGCCCTGCGACTACGGCCCATGTTTTCGCGCTGACGCTGCCCGAGACTGTCGCGCCGAGAGCTTCGAGGCGATTTTTTGCCTCATCCCGTTTCATGCTCGACAGGGTTCCGGTCAGTACGAGAGTCCGTCCGATAAACGGATTATTCTCGTTTGCTTTCGGGTCGTCACCGGCAACAATAGTTATCAGTGTGTTCTCGAATCGAACGCCCGCCGCCCGCATGCGGTCGATGGTTTTGCGGTGCGCTTCGTCCGCGAAGTAATCCACGACGCCACGTGCTGTTACACTGCCAACGCCATCCACTTTCTCCAAATCTTCAGTGGTTGTCGCCATCAGATTTTCCAATGACCCAAAGGTGCGCGCAAGATCCCGTGCCGTTGTCGCTCCAACTTGCGGAATGCCGAGCGCAAACAACACGCGATGCAAAGGAGCGGCCTTGCTCTCTTCGACCTCATCGACCATGATTTTAGCGAGTTTATACTCCTTCTTTTCGGCGCCCTTGACATTAGCGTCTGACGCACGACGGCGCAACAAATCTGTCCATTGCGCCTCAGTCCAATAGTAAATATCGGCGATATCATTTAGGATTCCGCCATTCATTGCCAACCGCACGGATGCCTCATCCAGTCCCTGAATGTCCATTGCCGCGCGACTCGCGAAATGGGTGAACTGCGCGCGCTTGCGTCCCTCGCAATTCTCGTTTTGACAGTATGGCGAAGCATCTCCCTCGGAAAGGACAACGGCCCCTCCACATTCGGGACATGACGCCGGGATGGCAATCTCGGTTTCTTTGCCAGTGCGCACATAATCCTCAGAGACGCGCAGAATCTTCGGGATAATTTCGCCGCTTTTTTCGACTAAAACATCATCGCCGACGCGAACTCCAAGACGGCAAATCTCATCGTAATTATGCAGTGTCGCCCGCTTGACTGTCGTTCCGGCAAGCTGTACGGGAGCCAGCTCCGCGACCGGAGTCAGAATTCCGGTTCGGCCGACTTGCCATGTCACGGCGAGCAGTTCTGTCGACGCGCGCATTGTGTTGAACTTGTACGCAATCATGTAGCGCGGCGACTTGGCGGTCGTCCCCAGAATGTCCCACCATGCGCGGCGATTGACTTTCACGACAAGTCCATCCACCGGATATGGCAACTCGTGGCGCTTGTGTTCCCACTCGCGCTCGAACTCGATGACCTCGTTAATCCCGTGACACAACCGATATGTGTCGTTCACGGGCAAACCCCCGGCCGCAAACATCGACAACAATTCGCTGTGAGTCTCGGGCAACGCGTCTCCCGAGGCTGCGCCGACCGCGTAGAACCGAACCGAAATGCGGCGTGATGCCGAATTGAATTCATCCAGTCGCTTGAGTGTTCCGGCCGCGAGATTACGAGGATTCGCGGCGGGCTTTTTGTTGAGCTGATCCAACGAGTTGTTGATTCTGTTGAAATCATCAAATGTCAAAAACGCTTCTCCGCGCAATTCCAAAACATCAAAAGCCGCAAAGGCATCGGATAACTTGTTCGGAACATTGGGCGAGCGTGATAAGCTTCCGGTGATGATTTCGCCATCCTCGCCGTTGCCTCGCGTTGCCGCATAGCGCAACTGGGCATGCTCATACATCACTGACACCGCGATGCCGTCCAACTTTAACTCGACGACATAATCGACAGGCGTTGACGCCTCGGCAAGCTCTCCCGCGGATGACAGGGCCTCGCGCACACGATTGTCGAAATCAAGCAACTCGTCCTCATTATACGTGTTGTCAATCGAGAGCATTCGTTGTGCGTGGCGCACGGTTTCGCCGGTACGGTCGACGGCGCCGCCGCCAACCTGATTGAGCGGCGAAGCGATGGTTAGCAACTCGTGATTCGGGTCTTTCTTTTTCAGTTTGTCTTCTTCGGTTCGCAACTCTCGAACGAGCTTGTCATACTCATAATCTTCAATTTCGTTGCGTCCCTCAGAATAATAAATCTGATCGTGATGAGCAATCTCGGCGCGTAAGCGAACAACCTCTGCGGCGTGCTTTTCCGCTTCCGGATTTGTTGTTGGCTTGGGTGCACCCGCGCCATCAACGACCTCGTCAAAAAGTGATAATTGCTCGGGTTGTTTGGATTTGTCCATATTCGCCATGGTTATTGTCGCACGCTATTGTGGTGGCTGTGGCTCGGGGCCACGCTTGCCGTTCCGAATCCATTCTTGGCGCGCCATCATGTAGGCGCGTTTTTTGTCCAATTCGCTTATCTCCACGTCCATTCCGGGCAGCCCGCGGTTGGGCAGGAACCTCTTGAGAGTTTCCAGTGCGGGGTCCGGTTCAGCGTCTGTTTTTTCGGCCGCTTTGTTTCGAGCCGACGACTGCTCGCTTGCGACTTCATCTGCGCCTTTGATGATTGGCAGAATGCTATGTGCCAGAACAAGCTTCACCGCCTGTGGCGTTTTGGCTCCCATCATGGTGGACTCAATCTTTGTCCGCAGCGGGTCTTGCGCGGGTTTCATGCGCGCCAACAGGAACGCGATCCGTTCGCGCGGGCCGTTTTCCTTAACCAGAAGCAACTCGCGCAACAGCGAATCCATCAGCATCTCGAACTCATTTGCCTTGCCGCTAATCTTTGGCAGCAAATCCAGAATCGCGGTTTGCGCCGCTCCCGCAATCACCGAATCGGCATCGCCGAGCAGCTCAACCATTCGCGGCAGCGCGCGCACTTCGCCCGCCTGCGCCAATCCGACGAGTGCCGCGACGCGCTTCTGACGCCGCTTGCCTTTGAACATAAAGCTCGTCGACAAATCGTCAATCATCTGATAAACATCGTTGCCAATCATCGACAAATCATTTTTCTTTTTGCCTGCAGTGGACTGCATCGCCTCGGGGATGTTGGCGTCGCTGTTGCCCTTGCGCTTCGCGACCTTCATGTGGGCTTCCATCAGCAACGCCGCGGATTCGCGTCCGGGCATCGGCAGGCGCTTTGACTGCGCCATGCGGAAGACTTCCGACAGCAACTCGTCGCCGGCCTCGTCCTTCTGCTGAGAAATCGCGTAAACGACGGACGCCAAAACGGTGTCCTTGGTCAGGGGCAAACTGGATTCCGACGAAGCGTCGTAGTAGGTCTCCTGTTTGTACATGTCCCGGGCGCCATGGTGCTCTTCCGACTGCATGGCAAGTTGGATGACCATCTGCCGCAGAACCGGCAATTCCTCTGGCGTCGGCACTCTGCCAAACAATTCGGCCACAGCCAGATACGCGCCGCAATAGCGCCCCAGATTAGATTCGACGGTTTTGACAATCACTTCGGGCACAACGGGCATCAGACGAATCAACAAATCGATCAGCGGCTGACGCCATCCCAACTGCGTGCGAGCGCCACGCAACGCCAAGCGGGAGTTATCCGGCAACCACAGCAATTCCGTGGCCGTTGCGGCGCCCCACTCGCAAATATTCTTGTCGGTCTCATCAATTTTCGCGTTGAAAAAGTTCAGCAGCACCGCGACCTTGAAATCTGTTTCCGTCATGGGAATCACGTGAATCAACCGCTGAATCATCCCATTGCGTTCTTTGGGCGGCAGCGGGCGCAACCCACGCCCAATCGACTCAATCACCGTATAGGCAAGCCGTTTGTGTTCGACATCCAGCACGGGTTGCTTGAGCAACTCGCGCAAGAACTTGACCAGCGCGTCCAGCGCCTTCGAGCCGCTTATCGCGCCCAACGCATAGGCGGCCTCGATACGTGTCCGCCCGCCTCGCGCCTGTAAACTGCGAATCAGGAAAGCCTCGGCCTCGGCGATGTGCAAAACCCCGAGCGTCTCAACCGCGAACTTTCCGATACGTGTTCCCTCGGACGCGTTCTCGATTGCGAAATCCAAAAACAATTTGCCCAGTTGCGGTATTTTGCCCAACGCGCCAAAAACGCGCGCGGTTGTCAGTCTGGCCGTTCGGCCAAGCGTCATGTAAAGCCGCTGTTCCGCGCCTGCCGCCGCCGCCGTGCTGCTCACATTGCGCGGCGCGAACTCGCTCAAAATCATCACCATCTCGGGCAAACAACTATGCGACGGGGTGCAAACAACGCAGCGCAACAAGGCGCGCATCTGTCGGTCAAAGGTTGCCACCTGCTCATCCGATGGTTCGGTCAAAGACATACGATTTGGCAGCGACTTGCTCAGCTCAATCACCGTTTGCGTCAGCTCCGTGTTCATCGACGCGATTTCCATGTCCTGTCGTCGCGCGGCAACCTGCGCGGCCGCGGCGTTATACTCGTTTAGAAGAATCATAGCGTCATTGGGTTTAAATCCCCAGCGCTCGGGTGTCGCGCCAACCGAACGGACAAACGCGAAAGAACGCTCGCGTTCGTGCAACAAACCGCCAAGCAGTGCTCCCACTTGGCGCAGACGCATCTTGCGATCCTCTTCCTTGGTGGCGGAATTCACCATCTCCTGCATCACCGCGCTGACCACATTCATATTGCTCGCCTTCATGGCGTCAACCAAATGATTCGACAACCGCTCATTCACCAGACTGTTCAGGCGTCGGCGCCAATTCATCGTTGCCTCGACATCGGATTGAATCATCGTGCGAATACGCGTGATTGGGCCACTCGGTACGGTCGCCATGCGTCCCCACAACATCTCGATTGCGCTTCCGTGAAATTCCGAATACAAACGACTGAGCAAATTCCCCGCCAACTCGACAAGCATCAATGCATCGACGCCGTCGGAAGGAAAAGAAGAAATGATATCAAACGCGACATCGGAATGCCCATTGATAATGGCACGCTCCAAATTCCCTATACGAGGATCGACCGGTTCTAAACTCTCCACCTAAAACACCTTTGAAAATCCCAAAATCTTTGATATTAATAGTATACAGGCAAAAAGTTCTACTTGCATAAAATTATTGAGTCCCCACACAAACAAAAAACAAAACCACCTGCCGCTAACAAAGATTGTCTCTGATGCTATGCAATGCTATTTCGAAAAGAAATAAGTCTCGCAAAGCTTTAGTGTCCATCATGAACATAAAATGTCTCGTGTTTATGTTGTGTTAGCGCAATCTAACTTTGCCTCATATTCCGCGGAAAAATGTATTATTGCAACAGGACGATGCGCAACAAAGTAAACGAAATAACTCCGTCTCCGAGGATTAAGAAACAACCGAATTTGCAAATCAATATTCGGCTCATTACTTCGTTGGCAATCATTGTCGCGTTGCTCGCTCTGGTGACGCTGTGGCAGATGCATAACAGAATCGTGACGGCTTGGGAAAACGAAATTGATAGTCTCGAACAGATTCTCTCGGAGTCGTCGACGCTCGGTGTGCCTGATGATATTCGCGTGCAGTTCTCGGAGTTGGAGAATCTGATGCGTAACTTTGAGAATCGTATCGCGATTAAGCATATTCTTGTCGCGAAGAAGCTCCCTGACGGAACGGAGGCTGTTGTCTATCCTTTCTACGCGCGCGCATTGGAGTATGCCGGTACGTCTGCGCCTAACGATAGGCCGACAACGGTGGGACTGGGGACGGAATGGATTAAGCGTCCGCTGTATTTTGATGGGATTCCTCTGGGGACTCTGATGGTGAATACGGACAAGACGACTTTGAACTTTGTCCGTGGGCTTGCCGCGAGTATGATTGTGTTGCTTGCCGCGTTGCTTGTGACTCTTATTATGCAATTGCGCAGGCAGCAAGTCCGGATTTCGCAAACGACGATTGAGATTGAACAAAAGCAAAAAGAACTTACGCGTATGGAGCGAATGGCGCTCGCCGGACAACTGACGGCGAATTTGCTCCATGACCTAAAGAAGCCGGTGCTGAATATTCGGAATGATTTGGATGATATGCCAGAGCTCACCGCGCAGGAACGGGATACGATCCGCGGCGAGGTGAAGGCGTTCCTGAATATTCTTGGGGATGTGGGTCTGGAAAAATTTGTCGCTCCCGAGACGGAGGCCGAGTATCTCGATGTGACGGAACTCATTCTGCGCAGCGCGGCGCTTGTGAGGTATGAGCGCAAAGGGTGTGAGTTTATCATCGACAAAACGCTCGACGAACAGAACCTACCTCCGGTTTTCGGAACCCGCATCAGGCTCGTTCAGGTGTTGTCGAACATTATGGTGAACGCGTATCAGGCGATGGAAGGTAATGGCAAGCTGACGGCGTCGGCAAGTATGACGGCGGATAAGAAGTTTGTCGTCATCAAGCTGCAGGACAACGGGCCGGGCATTCCGCCGGAAATCATCAGCAAGATATTCTCGCCGTTCCATACAACCAAAACGCCCGACAAGGGCACAGGTCTTGGGCTGTATATCGCCGAGACAATTACGGCCGAACATGGCGGGCGAATCGATGTGCAGAGTCAACCCGGCGAAACAATTTTTACCATCTATCTTCCGGTCGCGCCCGAAACAACTTAAGGATAAGTATATTTATGTCTGTCAATGAAGACCCCGCAGTCTGCGAAGCTGCTGAAGCTCAAGCCTCTGACGCGCCCCTCGGACGGGGCAAGAAACCGTGTTGGTTGACGCTGGCCGGTGTGGCGGCAGTGGTGCTTGTCGCGGATGTCATCACGAAGTGGTGGGCAACCGCAATGCTCACGCCGGATGGCTTCGCGGGACATGACATCGGGCTGTCGTCGTTCCTTTTCCCGACACAGGCAATGGCACAGGCGATGGCTCAGCCGAACTATCCGCCGCATGAAGTCATCTCCGGATGTTTCAACTTTTATCTGGCACACAACACGGGCGGCGCTTTTTCGGTGCTGAGCGGGAATCCCCTGTTGCTGGCGATCATCTCGCTTGTCATTCTTGTCGCGCTCATCGGTTGGGCGCGGACTTTCTCGCGGCAGCATCTGCTGTCGTTTGCTGCCACGGGCATGGTTATTGGCGGCGCCATCGGCAACATCGTTGATCGGCTACGCTTCGGGTATGTCATCGATTTCATCGACTGGTACTATGCGTCGTCGCACTGGCCCACATTCAACGTTGCCGACTCTTTTATCGACATCGGGCTTGCGATTATCATCATACTTGCCATCTTCACGAAACAACTCGATTCTGACCCAAAATCGGTTTCGGGGGAAAAAAAATCAAATAAGTCTGCATCTGAATGATGAAATTAGATTTGGAAAAAAAATTTGGATGTAAGATTATAATATACTAAATTAAAGGGAGCGACTTGTAACAGAAATGAAAAGTCACAAGTTTATGTCGAGTATTGTTTTAATCATCGCAATTGCTCTCTGTGTTGTTGTCATGGTATTCTTTGGGAAGAGACACAACGAGCATTCCCCGTCAACTCCGGCACCAACACCACAGGCAGTGATTCCGGCTCCGGCGCCCTAAGCGTATAATTAACAGCGGTCATTGTTGTAGATAAAAGGGCAATGAACTCAAACGCCCATACATCACCCATATCCGTGCCGCCGCTTAGTATTGCGGGACTGCTGATTCACTCTCGCGTCATCACGGCACCGTTGTGCAATAACAGCGATAGACCGTTCCGCGAAATCATGCGCTCTATGGGGGCGGAGATGATGTTCACGCCGATGGTCTCGGTGGAGGGACTGACGCGCGATGACTGGGGAACGTGGAATATCCTTGATTACGAGGGCGAGCGAGCGCCTGTTGGTGTGCAAATCGTGGGGTCGAACCCGGAACGGATGGGGCTTGCGGCGGATATTATCACCAAGCGCGGCGGGGTGGCATGGATTGACATTAACATGGGATGCCCGGCAAAACATGTGACGGGGAATGGTAACGGATGCGCTATTATGAAAACGCCGGAGATTGCGGTGGAGTGCGTCAAGGCTGTGCGCGCCAATACGAATCTGCCGGTGAGTGTCAAGCTACGTTCGGGATGGGATGACGAGCATCTCAATTTCATCGACCTTGCTCCGGCCTGTCAGGAGGCGGGGGCGGACGCCATCATTTTGCATCCAAGGACGCGGAAGCAGGGCTACAGCGGTTCCGCGAACTGGGAGCACATCGCGCAACTGCGTAAGGTCATTAGTGTTCCGCTCATCGGCAACGGCGACATTACATCGCCTGCCGACGCGATTCGAATGATGCGAACGACGCAATGCGACGCGGTTATGATTGGTCGGGCACTCATGGGAAATCCATGGCTCATCACGGCTTGCGCTAGCGCCATTGACAAATTCATCGCCGGAGAAATCACGCACGAGGATCAGGTACCGGGCGACGAAATGATTTACCCGGATGGGGAAGAATCGGAAATCTCGGTCAGAGTGCCGCACTACATGAAGAATGTGTCGGTGGATGAACGGCTCGCGCTCGTCATCGAGCACACGCGGACGAATATCCAGTATAAGGGCGAGAAGCGTGGCATTCTCGAAATGAGAAAGCACAGCCAACACTACATTAAGGGTTGTCCGGGCGCAAAACGAATGCGCGAAAAACTCATGACCATTACGGATTTTGAGGAACTGACGCAGGCATTCACGCAGTTCCGAGTCGCGCTCAAGGAACACACCGAGAAGCGCAACAACCTCAACCTAAATCAGCCCCGGTAGGCTCTACCAACGGAGAACCGGTTTGCCACTGCTGTCCTTGAAGGTGCCCACTGCGATTGAATACAAATCGTAGAAAAAGCGGCAGACAAAGAAAATGGAGTAAGCGAATACCAACGACAAGAGTGTGGGCATCCATTTGTCGGCCAACAAGGCAACGAAAAAGTATAACGCTCCCCATAATGCAAGCACGGTGAACATGCAGAACAACAAGCCTTCGGTGACGCGTTTTACATAAAACAAATGCAGAAAGAAACCGACCTGTCCGGACAAGAGGAGAAGTAGAATCGTAATCGTGCGGGACTTCGGCGAAATCTCGCAGTCCGTGGGGGGAGGGTCAAACACTTCCGCGGGAAGGAACAACGCTAGCCACTTGTTTTTGCTGCGCATAACATTGCGAATGATGACGAAAAGTAACGTGATGAACGCGACAAAAACACCTATCGCAAAAGCGCATATATTCTCGTAGAGAGTATCAGGGTTGTATCCCTCCGTCGGAAAATTGGCAACGATATGCCAAAACGCGTAAAGACAAATCAGCGCGGAAATGCACATACCAATCGTGGCTACGATTTTGTCTACGCGCCGCGCACTAACTCGCTTTGAGCGCTCCTCTGCTGTCAATTCCGGCACTGCTTCTTTTGTGTCATTCATATGAGTCGCCCCCAACCTTCAGTATTATTTCTATATACAAAATATTCAATTATTTGTTTATCGATATAAATAATAGAATCCGATTGATGAAATTGAACAGCGATAATTCCAACTCCGGTTGAGGCGAGCTTTGCCCGCGTCCTCAATCTCGGGGTCGACCGGACGGTCAAACGCGAAACGCCATGTTTCCGGATTGACGCGGCCAAAACGCATCCCCATCGCACGGCGCATCGCCGGGAAGGCGTCGCGGGCGTGAACACGTAGCTCTATCGGCGCGGACAACTTCAGGTCGGGCGAATGCACCGCCAGCGCTAAGCAATAGTAGGGTTCGCTCATGCTCTCGAGTGGGAAAGATTTACAGCCTGAGGGCAAAACATCAAGCCACATGTCTTGTGTGATTGGGGGAATCGTGGCGGTGACGCCGGAGGCCAACTCCACCGTCTGCGTGCTTGTGGCGGCGTCGATGCGCAACCGAGGCTTGGGGAGCGGAACAATACGATCAAAGACAAAATCCCGAATACCCGAATCACGATAGCGAGCCAGAATGCCGGCATTGCACAGGACAGGATAGTAGCCCGGCGCCGCGACCTTGATCCAAAACAGATTTGATTGCGGATGTAGGGTGGTCTCGCGCAAACGCAAAGTGAGAGCCGCGCCGCTCGTTCCGTCGTCTGCCACAGGAATGGGCAACTCGCCCATTGAGAAAAACTCCGGCGTCGCGCCGTTACGTGGAACGGAGAGAATCGAGTAGAATTGGTATGGCGGCTTGACGGGTTGTGGCCACGAGATTTCATCGATTTTGGACGCCTCGATGTTCGATATATTTCGCAGCAATGACAACGAGGTCGGCGCGACAGTCGTGCCGTTCTCGGCGTCAACCATCCGAAGATTGAGCGTCAAGCTCCGCACACCTTTGTCGCGGTTCGCGACGGGGGCGCCAATCTCAAGCGATGCCGTCGAGGTTGTTGGCTCGGCCGCGCCGCAAATGCCAAGGATAAGAATGATAGACGATAGTAAAAAGAATCGAATCATGAAAAGGTCTCGCTTTCTATGGGGTTAATGAATGAACATCGCGTCGCCATAACTGAAGAATCTGTAGCGCATCCGCACGGCCTCCGCGTATGCATCCAGAATTGCCTCGCGCGACGCAAGGGCGCTGACTAACAACAGCAGAGTGCTGCGGGGCAAATGAAAGTTTGTGATGAGCGCATCCGTCACGCGCCACTTGTAGCCGGGCGCAATCATGATGCACGTTGCCGCCAAACCGGGCACGACGCAGCCTGTGGCCTGCGCGCTCGCCTCGATGCATCGCGTCGTCGTTGTTCCAACGGCCACAACGCGGCGACCCTCACGGCGAGCCTGATTGATGCGATTGGCCGCGTCGTCTGAAATCGTGTAGTGTTCCGTATGCATCTTGTGCTCGGCGATATCCTCGACCTCGACAGGCTTGAACGTCCCCGCGCCAACATGGAGAGTCACCTCGGCTGTCTCGATGCCAGTCGCCCGTAGCTGGTCAAGCAACTGACTGGTGAAGTGCAGACCCGCAGTCGGGGCGGCGACGCTGCCTTGCGGTCTGGCGTAAACGGTCTGATAACGGTCATCATCGGCGGCCTGAATGATGGGCAAACCCAACTCACGCCGACGGCGAACAATATACGGCGGCAACGGCAACTCGCCAATCTCGTCGAGTATCGGCAAAATATCCGGCACAGGAAACTCGAACACGCGTTCGCCCTCATCAAGAACTCCGCGCACCACGCCTTCGATGGCGCCATCCCCAAACCGAACTCGCTCGCCGAGGACCAGTCTCTTTGCCGGTCGACACATCGCGACCCAACGGCAACAACCCACGGAGCAAGCATCGGCTGATGGTTCGAGCAACAAGGCCTCTACCTTGCCGCCGCTCGGCACGCGTGTGCCATACAGGCGCGCCCGCATGACACGGCTATTGTTCATCACCAGTAAATCGCCGGGACGCAGCCAATGCCCAATTTCGCAGAAATGCGAATGTGAACGCTCGCCGCTGTTTTTGTCGAGCACCAGCAATCGCGACAACTCGCGGCGATCGGCGGGCTTGTCGGCAATCAGCTCAGGCGGAAGTTCATATTCAAATTCACTAATTCGCAATGTTCTCATCCTTTGCTTCGGTTGTCGCGGTCGTTGTCGTTGTGGTCTCGGTCATGCCCCAGTTGGCGCGGAATAATGCCAACGGATGCGAGAACAAGAACGGTGTCACAAAGTCCTTCGGGTAACGGCCAAGCATTTTAGATAAGGCGACCGTTCCTTCGTTATCATCAGGTGTGGTCACGTACACGAGCCAGCGAACACGAGCTGTTTGTGCGATTTCCGCACGCATTGATGGTGTGACTGTCGTCCATGAATCGGAAGTCCAAAGACGCAAGTATTCCTCGCGCATTGACCAAAACTTCTCGGGCGGTAGCGTGTCCATTCCCCAACAATTCTCCTCATCTGCCATCAGCTCACACCGACCTGTAAATGCCGAAAAAAAGTGAGGGTAATTTGACGAAATGACATCTGTTGGCTCTGTCTTCTCGCGAAGATATTTCAGAATTCCTTCGCTTTTCGCATTCACGAACTTGAAAGATGGTTGAGAGAATGGGGCAAGGCTAAGTGACATTGTGGAATTGGGGAATATGAAAGTCGCCAGTATGAGTAATGAAGGTACCGCGAGCGCAACAATGCGAGATTTTATGTGCGCAAAGAATGGAATTGTGAATAGCAGTCCAAGCTGCCAAAACCGCACGCTGTTGAACATTCGGAACCATCGATTCCATCCGTCAGGCGCGAAAACTCCTTGCAGTTGATAGAGCAATCCAGCCGTCGCAAGGGCAAACAGTATGATGCCACCGCGGAACAAACCGCTACCTCGCAAAAAGCAAACGCCAACAATGCCAATGGATAGGACAATCAGAACGGGAAGAGTCAGAACCCGGAAATTCTGTTGCCAAGATAACCATTCACGCTCATAGTAACCGGGCACTCCGGCGTAGGGAAAATGATTCATCGCTAAAAACAGAATGCCGATTCCCACCAACGCAATCATGACGGCGAATCCCGCTCGGCGCGTTGAAGGCCGTGCCAACATGGACAACATGACGACTGTCAGCAATACACCTGCAACGACGGATGAAACAGTATGACTGATAATAAGCAAGTAAGCGATAACAATAGCAATCGCGGTTGCGCGCATTGCCTTCTGATGGCCTTTGAGATCAAACAGTAACCACGCAAGCAGTAACAGTACCGGTGTCACTAAGAAACTCGTTTGTGGAAAAAACAGGAGGTCACCGCGTTGAATAACAAAAAACAGTGCCGCTATCGCGCCAAAGAAAACCCCATGCCACTTGCGCATACTGCCTGCAAACCTGCAACAGACAAGTCCCAGTAATCCGGCCGAACACGCCCCATGCGTAACCATCCACGACATCGCGCCGACATAAACGCAATTGCCTCGCAAATAGGTCAGTCCGGCAAGTCCGCAATGACACAGCGATGGATAGTAATTGCCAACGCCTGCCATGAAAGGATTTTCGACCGGCCAACCACCACGCATCAAAACCTGTTCGGCCAAAGCACAAAGATAGAGGCAGTCCATACCTGTCCAGACTTGGCAATATATCCAATTCATATTTCCATTCGGTGCTGGCCAAAGACCATTCTGTAACCACATCACACCCATAAAAAAGAGTCCAAGGATTGCGAACCCGATGGCGCACCATTCGCCCGGGTTTGGTTTCACGCGAATCTGCGCAGGCGGACAGTGTTTGGCAACCTGTTGCCGGTAGATGACGAGTCCGCTAAGGAGGGCGACAATCCATGGGCTGAGCGCGTAGTAGCGAATCGAGATGGTTCCCAACACAAGCGTAATGCCGGACCACATGAGTAGGCTCACCGGAACGGATAACAGCAGCAATGTGACCAAGCCCCAACGGCGGCGCATAAAAAGCAGTGGCACTGTTCCGCTCAAAACCGTAAACAAATGCATACGAAGTGAGCATGCCGGTAGTGCCGCCCCCACCATGAGCAGTAGGAATATCCCGAATGGCAGTAACGACCTTACGTCGTGATGCCGACTGTAACGGCCAATCTCTGTCATCTCACATCCTGTATGCAATTATCAATCCTTATAGTGTCAGAATCCCCGTCCGATGCAGATAAACGCCTATCACGAGAGCCGCCAACCCAAAGCGGTACCACGCGAAGAGGCCATAACCATAGGAGGTAACCCATTTGATGAGGAAGTGTATCGCAAGCAGACCCACAATGGCGCTCGTGATGATACCAACAATCACCGGCATTCGCGCGTCCGGTCCAGCGTTGAGTAAGGTCGTTATCTTGAGCATTGTCGCTCCGGCGATAATCGGTGTCCCAAGCAGGAAGGAAAACCGTGCCGCATCTGCCCGTGTCAGGCCAATCAGCAGCGCGGCAACGATGGTGATGCCGCTGCGTGAGACTCCCGGCACAAGTGCCGCGGCCTGCGCCAACCCAATGACAAGCGCCATCGTCCAACTCAAGTCGGCCATCTCTTTTGATTTCTTGCCCACGCGCTCGCTCCACCACAGCAGAACACCAAATACGGCAAGGTTCACGCCCAGTATCCACATGAAATCGGTGCGTTCGTAGAAGAGATTTTCAATTGGTTCTTCGAAGAGCTTGCCCAAAATCGCGGCCGGAATCGTCGCGATAACCAACTTTGGCAACAGCGACCCGCGACGGGTGCCGAGCCAACGCTTCTGGCGGCAATCGCCAATGTAAGTGGCGAACAGCATCAGCCAGTCCCAGAAGAAGTAAATCAAGACCGCAATCAGTGTGCCCGCATGAAGCGAAACATCAAACGCTTGCGCGAATTCCGGGGGATAGGATTCCATGGTTTGCCAGCCAAACAGCCACGGAACAATCCGCAGGTGAGCACTCGAACTGATGGGCAAAAATTCGCCAAGTCCCTGAACTGTTCCCAAAACGATTGAATGCCAAAGCGTAAGCATGAACTAATAATCTCCAAAGTCTTATCTAAACTGAATACAAATACAAAGAATATGAATGGATAAATTTCCGGGCGGGTCAATAGGTCACGAACGGCTCTGGGCAAACTCGCTTGTGTTGCCGCGCGAAATCGAGGAACTAACGGTCTTTGCGAGACCGACGAATCTGGTCGACGATAACCGCCAGAACAATCACGATGCCGGTAATCAGGCGCTTCGTTGGTTCGCTGGCGTTTGCCTGTGCCAGACCGGCACTCAGGACACTGATAATCAGAACGCCAAAGAAGCTGCTAATCAAATTGCCCCGACCACCGGACAAACTCGTTCCGCCAATGACGGCAGCGGCAATCGCGGTCAACTCGAAACCATTGCCGGCGTTTGGATCGGCGGCGCCCAAGCGTGAGCACAGAACAATCGACGCCAGACCAACAAGCGCGCCGCTGATTACGAAAACGGCGAGCTTCAAGGGGCGCGGGTCAATACCTGACAACCGAACGGCTTCCTCGTTTGTGCCAACGGCAATCAAGCGGCGGCCGAACACCGTTCGCGTCAAAACAATCTGCGCGATGAAGACTAAGAGCAGCGCAAAAATGAATACAGCGGATACACCAAACACCGACGCATTGGACACGCAAACGATTGGCTCGCCAATATAGACCGTGCGCGAATTGGTCACGAGATACGCTGACCCACGGGCGGCCTCGAGCATGCCAAGCGTGACGATGAATGAGGGCAACTTCCAGCGAACGACGATGAAGCCTGTTATCAAACCGCAAACGGCGCCGGTCAGAATGCTAAGAATGGCTGCCGGAATCAGCCCGAGTCCGAGTTTTGTCATCGACACTCCGAGCACCGCGCCGCACAAACCCAAGACGCTACCAACGGAAAGGTCAATCTCGCCCGTTATCAAAACGAAGGTCATCGCGATTGCAATCAGTATCGCTGTCGGCACCTGATTGGCGACGGTCACGAATGTCGCTGTGCTCAGGAACGAAGGCGCAATCATCGCGAAAACGACAACAATCAACAACAGCGCGACCAACAGGCCTGCGTAGTCTTTCAACACGGAACCTCTGGCGCCGACACTCACCGGTAAACTCAACTTACTCATTAACAGTATTCCCTTCAACCACACTCGACTTATCACCAAGATGTTTCAGCAAAGCCGCTTCCATAATCTTCTCGCTCGTCCACTCGCCGCGCGCGAACTCCGCGACGCTATAGCCCGCGGACAGCACGACAATGCGATCACAAATCATCGACAATTCCATCATGTCAGAGGACACAATCAAAACGGCCTTGCCATCGACAGTGGCCAGATGTCGGATGAGTTTGTAAATTTCAACTCGCGCGCCCATGTCGATTCCGCGTGTTGGCTCGTCGAAAATCAAGATGTTGCAGTCACGCAACAACCACCGCGCGATAATCGTTTTCTGTTGATTGCCGCCGCTCAGATGACCAACCGCCTGCTCGATACCTGAGCACTTGACGCCCAAGCGTTGCGCGTAATCCGTTGCGACGTGCCGTTCGCGATTCGGGGAAATCCATCCCGGCAATCCCGAAACAACGGAGCGCATATGCGCCAATGTTATGTTGGCACATATCGCCAGAGGCAGTAACAGCCCCTGAGATTTTCGGTCTTCGGGTATCAGCGCGATGCCGTGCGAGACGGCCTGACGAGGGGACTTGATGCGAATCGGAACGGTACTCTCGCCAAGATAAATGTTTCCGCCTGTCGGACGATCCGCGCCAAACAGGCAGCGGACAGACTCGGTGCGACCTGCGCCCACAAGCCCCGCAAGACCTACGATTTCGCCATAATGCAAATCGAACGACACATCGTGAACCATCGGCGGATGCCGCAACCCTTCGACGCGTAACGCAACACGACCTCGCGAGTCATGAGCGCCGCGCAAGTCTTCCATCTCGCCCTTTAGCTCGCGCCCAACCATCAAATGGATAATCGAATCAAGCTGCAACCCGTTCGCCTCGAGCGTATCAATCATGTGACCATCACGCATGACGGAAACATAATCCGCTATCTGCAAAATCTCTTCCATGCGATGCGAAATATACACGATGCCCATGCCATCGGCGCGCAATTGCCGTATCTGCTCAAACAGCCGCACAGTCTCCGATTGTGTCAGAGAAGCCGTCGGCTCATCCAGAACCAACACGCGACACTCACGAGCCAACCCTGCGGCAATCTCGACCATCTGCTTTTGGCCAACGCCCAGATGACTGCATAGCAAATCGGGGTCAAAACCGGATAAGCCTACACGCTCCAGAGCACGGACTGACATCGAACGCAAAGTGGCACGGTCAATCAGGCCGCACTTGACGGGCAAGCGGTCGAAAAACAAATTCTCCGCAACGGTCAATGTGTCAAGGATGTTCAGTTCTTGCAGAACCATCCGAACGCCAAGCGCCTCCGACGCCGAACGTGAAAGGGGCGCATACGCTGCGCCGTCGCGTAGCATCGAGCCGCCGTCCGGACGTTCCAATCCGCACAGGCAACGAGTCAGCGTACTCTTGCCCGCGCCGTTCTCGCCAACAAGGGCATGGACGCTGCCTGCATAGACGGAGAACGATACATCATCCAACGCCTTGACGCCGGGATAATGCTTGCGCAACCCGCGGCACTCGAGCAGCGGTGTATCCGAACGAGAAATCATAACCGAAAAACGACGACTGAAACTACTTCAGAGAATCCGCTGTGACCAACGAAACTGTTGTCTCGAGGTCTGCGGGAGCGGCGTTCTTGTCCGCAAGAAGTTTCTGCGCATACTCAATGCCGAACACAGCCAGCTTGTCGCCGTACTGATCTGCCGTCGCGGCCAGTTTGCCTTCCTTGACCAGATTCTGTGCCGCGGAAATATTATCGAACCCGCCGACAATAACATCGGCGGACTTGCCTGCTGCGGCAATCGCGCTGACGGCGCCCAACGCCATGTTGTCATTCGCGGCCAAGACGCACTTCAGATTCGGGTGAGCAACCAACATCGAGCCGACTAGCGTATTCGCCTCGCTCATCTCCCAATTCGCCGTCTGCGACGCAACCAGATTCATCCCACGATTCTTGATGGCATCCTCAAAACCAAGTTTGCGCTGCTCGCCGTTATATGCATTCGGAACGCCCTCAACGATGACGACCTCGGAACCTGACGACAATTTGTCCAACACGTAATTGCCGACAGCTTCAGCGCCTGTGCGGTTGTTCGGCCCAACAAAAGGAATGCACAAACCCTTCTCTTTCAGGATTGCCTCATCGAGACGGTTGTCAATATTGACGACAATGATATTCTGCTTCCGCACTTTCTCGAGCACCGGAATCAAAGCCTTGGAATCTGCCGGAGCAATGACAATCGCGTCAACGCCCTGTGCCGCCATCTGCTCGACAAGGTCAATCTGACGGGTAACATCTTTCTCATCCTTAATTCCATTGGACAACAACTCGTAACTCTTCGATTCTTCCTGATGACGCTTTGCGCCGGACTCCATTGTCTGGAAAAACTCATTCGCCAACGACTTCATGACCAACGCGATGCGAGGTTTGGCGGTTGCGTCAGGGCTTCCTGCGGGGCTTGCGGCGGTATCACCGGAAACAGAAGGTGAAGAACCATCACAACCGACGAACAAAAATGACGTTCCGAAAAACGCTAACAAGATTAATCCAAACGAATAATGACGTAAATTTACCATGACACAAATTCCTGTACTGAGACTAAATTTTATATAACCTTAAAGCGTTATAATGCCAACATATTCGCCAAAATCTGACAGCGCTACTCTGTTTTGTCGATAGACTCGACAGAATAAATTCGAACACAAAAACATATATAAAATCAACGGAATTATGAAAACCGAAATTTACAGCAGAATAACGATGAACAATCCTCGCGACATTGTTGCCGCGAGCTGGCAATTTTATTTTTATTACGCTTACGCGAGGCCTGCGGGCTGCGCGGAAATTTCGGATTTATAATGAAGTAAATCCGGCTTTTTCGACGGATAAAGACCGCAGGCTCGTGAGAGGTTCAATCGAGCTTGCGGTCTTTTTTTTGTTTGAAAAATCCAAAACATAAATTCTAAATAGATTGGGAGACAATCATGAATATCGGAAAAGCGATTCGCATGGAACGCTTAATTAACAGACAGGACGGACGTACCATCATCGTCCCACTCGACCATGGAGTCAGCGTAGGCCCCATTGACGGACTTGTTGACATACGGCAGACGGTGAGCAAAATCGCCGAAGGCGGCGCAGACGCAGTGCTTATGCACAAGGGACTTGTCGGATGCGGCCACAGATCGAGCGGGCGTGACCTCGGGCTTATCTTGCACCTGAGTGCCAGTACCTCACTGTCACCATTCCCGAACGCCAAAGCCCTCGTCGCAACGGTCGAGGACGCGCTTAGGCTTGGTGCGGATGCTGTGTCGGTTCACATCAACATCGGAGACGAAACCGAGCACGATATGCTCGTGGACTTCGGGTATGTATCAAGTGTCGCACGTGAGTGGGGTGTCCCGTTGCTGGCGATGGTGTACGGCAGAGGCCCCAACATCAAGAACGAATACGACCCCACACTCGTCGCGCATTGCGCTCGTGTCGGCATGGAACTCGGGGCGGACGTCGTGAAGGTCGGATGGACAGGCAGCGTGGAGACGTTCTCCAAAGTCGTCGCAGGTAGCTGCATCCCTGTCGTTATCGCCGGTGGTCCCAAACTGGACACGACCAAGGCATTCCTGACCATGACAAGAGACAGCATTCGGGCGGGTGCCTCCGGTCTCAGCGTCGGCCGTAACATCTTCCAGAATCCCGATCCGCAAAAGCTACTCACGGCTCTGCGCGGCCTTGTCCACGAGAACTGGTCGCTCGAACAGGCGCTCGACGCGACGGGAGAAAACGCATGACCGGCAAAACCGAGTTTGATATGAAGTTGTCTGACCTCAGAAATCAGATTGACAGTATCGATAAACAGATACTCGCTTTGCTGAATCAAAGAACGTCAGTTGCTTTGGAAATCGGGGGGCTGAAAAGCCGTTGCCCGGGGGCGGCGGTTAAGTGTCCGCAGCGTGAGGAACAGGTCAAACTCGCGCTGCAAGCATTGAATCAGGGACCGTTAACAAATGACGACATTAGCGAAATATGGAACGAAATTGTGAGCGCTTCTGTCAGACTGCAAGAGAGAATTAACAGTGAAAAGAAATAGTAAATTCGTTTTTGACAAAGTAGTAATGTGTTGTAATGCCCTCGCGCTTAGTGAGAAAAAAACGAATGACGTCGAATTGAGAAACGCATAGAAATGAAAATGATTACTCAAACTGCGAATATACAAGTATGCCCGTCTAAGTCTATGTCACATCGTCTTGGGATATGCGCGGCGCTTGCGGATGGGACGTCAACTCTCGAGAATAATCTCGACTGTGCCGACACCCGTCGCACTGCCGGAGTCCTCGCTGCCGCCGGAGCGGTCGTGCTTGCAAAGGGCAAAGGCGCATGCGGAGCCAGAAAACTCGAAATCATGGGCATTCCCCTCGGAAAGGGCAACCCGCTCTACTCCAACGATATCCAGGGATTCTCCTGTTGCGTCGGCGATTCCGGGACAACATGCCGATTCCTGACGCCTGTGCTTGCGGCAATCGGGATCTCCGGGACACGCTTCCATGTTTTTGGCAGCGAGAGAATGGACGAGAGACCAATCGAACCACTGCTGAAGGTGCTCCAACAACAAGGATGCCAGTTTGAGTTTCTCGGCAGAGAGTGGCACACGCCGTTCATCATTATCGCCAACGGAATTAATGGCGGTCGCATCGAGATTGATTGCGCCGACACAAATCAGTATCTTTCCGGGCTTTTGCTCGCGGCACCTCTCGCGAAAACGCCGGTGACCATATTCCCAACCGGCCGAAGAATCGCGTCGTGGAAGTATGTGTTGCTGACGCTTGACGCGATGGAAATGTTCGGTGTGAAAGTCGTCGTCTCGACGCGGCGCAAGTTGCTTGATGAGTGGGCGCCGATTGATTGGCGGAAAATGGAAGAAATGCCCAAGCCGGGTTATATCAAGTTTGACATCAGCCCGTCCACCTACAAACCCTCAAAGGTTTCTTGCGATGCCGACTGGTCAACGGCTTCCTACTTCCTCGCGGCCGGGGCACTCGGGCCAATGTCGGTTCAAGTCGAAGGTCTCGACAAAGCATCGCTACAGGGCGACCGGGTTATCACTCAAATCCTCAAGAAGATGGGCGCGACCATTGTGACCGACGAAGTCTGTGTTACAGCGAAACCGGCCTCAGCCGGGGAACTCTGCGGTGTCGAGTGGGATATGTCTTCGTATCCTGACCTTGTGCCCACGGTTGCCGTGCTCGGTGCCATCGCGTATTCTGGCCCGACCAAACTCTACGGAGTCGAACACCTTGAACTAAAGGAAAGCAATCGGATTCAGGCGATTATTCAGGAGCTTGACCGCATCGGCGCCACTGCCAAGATGGAAAATGGCACGTTGATTATCCAGCAACTGAACAATATCCAGAGAGCAAATCTCCGGAACACCTCGGTTTTCTTCTCCGCGCACAACGACCACAGACTTGCCATGAGCCTCTCACTTCTGGAACTTATTGGGATTACTGTCAAACTTGACAATACGGACTGTGTCGCGAAGTCATTTCCGCAATTCTGGGAGCAATGGGACAAAATCCGACAACTCATGGCCACAAAATAAAAAAACGAATTCGTTCTCAAAACGAATCCGCCCTTGACTCTTCGCGACTATATTGCGGGATGTTAAGGGGCCGGAGTTGTCTCCACACTATCATTGCTCAGGTTTTCTGAGTGAACGTCGGACGTTGGCGCAGGCGTCGGAGTCCGAACGATTTTCTCGTCGATAATGCGCCGTTCATTATTGATTTCGGTCACAGCGGCAAAGGCCTTGCCGGCGTCGATGAACGAAAATAGAACCTTACGAATGGGTGAAATCTCGACCTGATTCGCGATGTCTTCCACTATGTTTTTATAGGGCTTGACCGATGTTGAGTGGTAATTCGAGTAGTTTGCGTAGGCTAGCGCCGCGGGTGACGGCTTGAAGTTGTCAAGACGATTCTTGGGGGACACCTGTTGCATGCCGAGCTGGGTTGTGGCGATTGAACGAACCGTTTCAGAATCAAGTTTGACGTCGCGACTCTGCTCCAGTTCCCTAATCTTTCGCATATTCTCCATCTGCAAGGCACTTGCGCGATAGGTTTCCGTGCGCATTTCGAGTGTCAAGAAGCGCAAATGAGCGACGCCATAATTCAATACGAACAGCAAAACGACCAACGCTAGGCCACAAAATGCCCCAACGCCAATCCTCCGGCGGTTTTGTGTCGTTCTCAAATCCACCGTAATCAGCCGCGGCGGACCGGAACGAGGATTCCGTTTCTTATTCAGCATCGTCTCTCTGCGATATCTTCTGTATGTTACCCGCACTTAGAATACCCGCACGAATAACATTTTCTACAACCTTCTTCGGTGACCAAAACGCCTCTTCCGCATTCCGGACACTTCTCCTGATTGTTCCTATTTATAACAGACGAATCTGTAACTTGTTCGGTGACATTTTGTTTTTTTGAGACAAAACGAGACTCGACAGAAGTCTTGGGCGCGCCGACTGTAGAACTGGCCTTGATTTTAACCCTAAACGAGCCAGTGCTCAGTGCTGCTTCTTGCTTTTTCTCCTCCTTTGGTGGGGTCGAAATGGGTGCCGCTTGCTTGTCGGAATTGCTTCCCACATACAAAACTTGTGCATCGCGCGAGCCATCACGATAGATTGTGACGCCCTTGCAACCTTTTTTCCATGCCAAGCGATAAACGTTTGCGACGTCATCACGCGTCGCCGAATGTACAAAGTTCACCGTCTTGCTCACGGCGTTCTCGCAAAACTCCTGGAATGCCGCCTGATGCTCCAGATGCCAGTATGGGGTGATATCGTGCGCCGTCACAAACACATCCAGCACATCTTGTGGAATGCCCTCGATGTCATGCAGCGCCTTGCCGTCTGCCAGTTCCTGCATCAGGCTTTCGGAGTAGAACCCACGCGCCTTGGCGACTTGCTCGAAGAACGGATGAACCTCGACAAGTTTGTCGTTATCCATCACAATCCGATAGAAACTCAACGAGAACAGCGGCTCGATGCCTGATGAACAACCGGCGATAATCGAGATGGTGCCTGTCGGGGCGATTGTCGTGACGGTCGCGTTGCGGCGTGGTTTGCCAAAGGTAAACCACGGGTGATTCGGGTCGGCGAAGACGGAATTCGAGAAATTGCCAAAGGCCCCACGACTTACCGCAAGGGATTCGCTTGCCAGTGCCGCTTCCTTGTAGATGAATTCCATCAACTTCGAGCCTGTGCGGACGGCTTCGGGCGTGTTATAGCCGATGCCCATCTTGAACAGTAAATCCGCAAAACCCATCACGCCGAGACCAATCTTGCGATTGCCCTTCTTCACCAATTCCTCGATTTGAGGAAGCGGGAAATTGCTCTGCTCGATGACGTTATCCAAGAAGTGAACCGACTCGTGGACGCAGGTGCCAAGCCGCTCCCAGTCGATAACAAAAACGCTGTTGCCGCCCATCAGGTTGCGCGAACGGATGCCATCCTCGCCCACAAGCTCGGGCAGACTGCACTCGCCGGTAACCGCTGGCAACTCGTTGCTCCATGCGGGGGCGGGGACTTCTTTGAGGAAATTGTTCAAATTGATTGAGCCAAGATTGCACGCCTCATAAGGCAGCAATGGCTGCTCGCCACAGGGGTTCGTGCTCTCGATAGAACCGAGACTCGGGGTGGCATTGTCGCGATTGATGCGGTCGATGAAAACAATTCCCGGGTCGCCGTTGCGCCATGCATTGTCGACAATCTTGTCAAAGACCACGAGAGCATTCAGAGAGCCAACTTTTTTGCCATTGCGCGGATTGATGAGGTCATAATCCGAGCCAGAATCCACAGCCTCCATGAATTTCTCGGTGATGGCGACGGAAATGTTGAAATTCGTAATCGACACCATATCCGCTTTGCATTCGATAAATTCCAGAATGTCCGGATGGTGAATGCTCAGGATGCCCATGTTGGCGCCACGCCGAGCGCCGCCCTGCTTGATTGCCTCGGTCGCCGCATTGAATACGCGCATGAATGACACAGGGCCGCTGCTCACGCCTTTTGTCGAGCGAACGATGTCACTCTTGGGGCGCAACCGCGAAAAGGAAAAACCTGTGCCGCCGCCTGTTTTGTGGATAATCGCGGCATGTTTGACCGCGTCGAAAATGGAATCGATGCTGTCTGCCACCGGCAGCACGAAGCACGCGCTCAGCTGTTGAGGGGCGCCTTTGCCTGCATTCATCAGCGTCGGAGAATTAGGCAGAAAATCACATGACGCAATCATCTTGTAGAACTTTTCGCGTGTGCGAGAGACACCCTCTTCGTCTGCGCCATAGCTGCGGTCAGCCTCAGCGATGTTATTCGCCACACGATAAACCAAGGATGTTTCGTCTTCCAGAGCGTGACCGGAATCATCGCGTATAAAATACCGTCGCGCAAGTACCGCACGAGCATTCGGACCAAATTTTGGCTCCATACCGCAATAAGGCTTCTCATTACTACTCATAACAAAACACCCAAACTAACTGTTATCCCAAACCATATTTGTACGGTAACAAAACCCCACAATATCTTGTACCAGACATTAACATAGTATGCTATATATAAGGTAAAATAATCAAGAAAAAAAGCGCCTTTGCTCAAAAAAAGCACAAGACCTTGTATTTCTCAGTATTAGCGAGCTACAAAATATATCTCTTTACTGTATACCACCCTATATAAACCACAATAAATCGATGTATCTCTGTTACTAAATGCTAAATCCTCACAAAAATCGTCCCCAAAACACCAAAAAAAACAACACTCAAAACCGGTGTTGTGGCTTTGAGTGTAAATCAAAAAAAATGGTGACCGATCTGGGACTCGAACCCAGAACAAACAGATTAAGAGTCTGCTGCTCTACCAATTGAGCTAATCGGCCACACGGCAAGAAAAAACATACCAAAGCATATGAGCATTATTCTTGAGAGACTACGTTTTTTTGTTGAAGAATGTTTCTCCTAATCATAAATAATCTAAATTCGTATGAGACATAAACTCGTTCATATCCTGTACGCTCTCGCGATTGTCGCGACAGCGAATGCTCTTGGCGCACAGCAGACGCCTGTGGCGGTATCGTCATCGTATCTCGAGTGTGCCGTCGCGGAGATAACCTCCGCGCCTATCGTCAGGCTTACCGGCTCCACGGGATGCCCCGGGCACTTTGACCTCAAGCCATCCGACGCCAAGGCGTTGACCAAAGCGAAACTTTTCTTTTGCTTGGACACACAAGAGGACATGGGTACTAAGCTGAAGACGTTTCCCAATCTGCGCATCATCCCGATTCATGTTCCCGAGGGGATGATGGTGCCGACGCACTACACCTCCGCTCGCAAACAGATTGCCGACGCCCTCAAGCAGTATGACCCCGAGACCTCGGCGACTGCTATCGACGCGCGACTTGAGGAACTCCGCCCCGCCGACCTCAGACTCTCGCGGCTTGGCCGAGCGCACATTCGCGGCCTCATTGGCAAGAATGTTCTCGCGTCCAAAAGACAGTCCACGTTCTGTCGTTGGCTCTGGATGAATGTCGTTGGCGAATTCGGCCCGACTGAAACGGTGTCGATTGCGGAGCTGACAGAACTGGCTCGAAATAAGAATGTCGAGTTTGTTATCGGGAACAAACATGAGGGGGACACCGTCGCAAAGGCGCTGGCCGAACAGCTCAATGTTCCGCTGGTCATGTTCGCGAATTTCCCCGATATGTCCCCGCAGGAATCGACATGGAAATCTGTTTTCATGGGCAACATCAAAGCGCTCACGGCGACGGCATATCAGGCGGAAATGAAGAAGCGCAGTGCCGCGACGACGACCACGATTGAACTCAACGGCACAACGACCGAGACTGATACCTCAGCGACAAGCGAGACGGAACACCGTTAAACGCGGTCAGTTCTATTGCTCATTCCAGTCTGTGATGTTGGCATTTGCGCGGACTGTGACGGGATAAACGGCCGTGAAGTTCTGATAATTCGCGCAGATATTTGCCGTACTGTCCTTTGTCAAACTTCCTGACCCGGTGACGACGCCACTCTCGCTGACTGTTGCGACGGACGTATTGCTCGAACCCCATGTTACAGCGGTGTTGATGGTGCGTGACCCGCCCTTGTTCATTGTCGCGACGGCATTGACTTGCACGGACTTTCCGGCATTCAAAACACTACTCGTGGCGGACAAGGTCAAACTCGTAGGATTGGAACCGCGGGCGTAAATGAAGCGCCAGACCGAGTTTAGATTCATGTAGCCATTGTTGTGACCCGGCGTGTCATAATACGCCAGTCGGCCATCTTTGCTAGGATAGGAGATATTCTTGTTGCCGTAGGGGTCGTAAAAAATCAACGTGTGCTGATTCTTGACGTAACCCATGCAGGTTGTGTAGTGGCCCGATGAGGTGATGCTGTTCAGGACAACAAAGGGATACTCGTTATCGATTTCGGTGCGGGCCTTGGTGATGCCGGTCTCGCCCGAGACGGAATCATCGCACGATGAGGTGAGTCCGCAGGCGCTGATGAACTCGGCGAGCCGCTTGCTCCGGCCCAGTGATGACGCGTTGTAGTCTTGCAGGAACCACCCGAAAACACCGTAATAGCCAGCCAAATCCTCGCCCCATGCGGTGCTCGAAGCTGCGTTGAAGGTCTTGCCGTTGATGGTGAAAATATCAGAGATATATGAGCCCCAGTAGGAGATATGACTCCCGCCTTTGGACGTGACCGTAGGTTTGGGTGGCAGCTTCCAGTAGTACTGGGTGGCCATAATGCTCGCGACCGAACCGCAACAAGAATGACCGCCGGAGAATAAGTCCAGTGAATCGTAAACTTGGTTGAGGTACGGAATCAGTCCCGTGAAATAAACACTCGTGCCGACGGTCACTTTTCCGTTCGACTTGGTGGGAGTGCCCGTTGGCGCCGCAGGTTGTTGCGCGCGAGTATTGCGCAAAGCGCGCGATGCACGGGCAATCTCCGCACTGTTCGCGACCGCTGCGTCACCCTTCGTGTTCGTCACGATGCGGGCGTCGAAATTGCGCGAAAATAAACTGTGTGTCGTCATCGAATTCACGTCAACCCGCACACGTTGCGTTCGTGCCGTGACATCGCCGTTGCTCTCGTACTGCGAGAAGCCGACGGCGTCATCGCCTAACCAACATGCTTCGGGAGCACCCATGCATGTGCGGCGAATCGTTGTGACGTTGCCCGTCGCGATGGCTACGACAGCCATATCTCCACGGCTCGTCGTCACCAGTACACGATCGCCGGAAGGACTGAAGATCGGCGCGAATCCGCCATCGACATGGCCGCACCGCCGCATTGTATCGGCATCCGGCGCAACCACATACACATCGCCTGTCGGGGATATAACAACGACGCGGGAACCATCGGGCGACACGGCGCAATGATTCGCGACGAAACCAAGGGACTTTTGGCGGGGAGCGGCGAGCGTTCCATCCGCGTCAATTCGCAAAACAAAAAGTGCTTCGCCACATGTCCACGCAATGGCATCCGACCCACCAAAAGATGGATTGCCTGCGACGGCTGTCGGCGAACTCAGACGAATCACGCGACCGGTGTCGCGCAAGTAAACCGAAGGCACCTGCAAGAGAGAACCATTGTCTGACGGGACATAGTCCTTGTAGCCGACGCGACTGCCATCTGCCGAAAAACTTCCGTAGTAGCAAGCATAATCGTTCGAAACGAGTAGAACCGAATCGGACGAATTCATATCGCGCAACCTCAGACCAAAATCGCCCGAGGCGCATTCTAACACAGCGCGACCATCCGCCGATAAGGCGACGGGACGAGCGGCGTCATCGGCATAAACGTTTGAGCAACCGAGCAAAACGGTGAGGATGAACAAGCATGGAATTAACTTTTTCATGACTTCTTACTACAAACATTGTCAAAAATAATGAATGATAAGAGCGGCAATACGCGCAAGAGTTGAGCAAATTGTCTGATTTTTATGAATGAAAATCGTTATCATCTGCACATCAAAGTGCCCCAAATGGCGGGAACGAGAAACCTGTCACGCAAGGGCATTGTTCTATGAAATCCGCACAAATTCATTAGGGTCAATGATACACGCAGCTACTTGAATGCGCTGCTTTGCCAGATGCCCATTGACTAAGACAGATAAAACATAACACCATAGTATGTCATCGAAAATACTTTACATCACACGCCGCGCCGAGTTCGCCGCCAGTCACAGACTAAAAGTGACAGGCTGGGACGACAATGCAAACTCGATTGCGTTTGGCAAATGCGCGAACCTCCACAACCACGGACATACTTATACCATCGAGTTGACTGTCGCCGGTACACCTGACGAAACGACCGGGATGCTAATGGATTTGACGGAACTGAAAAAACTCATACAAGAACACATTATCAACCATGTCGACCACAAAAACCTCAATGAGGATGTTCCATGGCTTCAAGGCATAAATCCAACCGCGGAGAATCTGTGTGTGGAATTTTGGAAACGAATCCAACCGTATATGCCTGCTCACGTAAGACTGTATAAAATCAAAATTTGGGAAACCGAGAATAACGCTGCCGCGTATAAAGGAGAGTAGTAATGAGAGATAACAACGGAAATAGAGGCGGAGGCGGATTCCGCGATCGCAAACTTTTTGGAGATCGCGATCGGAAACCTTTTGGGAATCGTGACCGGAAACCCTATGGCGACCGTGACCGGAAGCCATTCGGTGACCGCGATAGAAAACCTTATGGCGACAGAGAACGTAAACCGTTCGGAGATAGAGACAGAGACCGCGATAGAAAGCCTTATGGCGAGCGCGACAGTAAACCCTATGGCGACCGTGACCGGAAGCCATTCGGTGACCGCGATAGAAAACCTTATGGCGACAGAGAACGCAAGCCGTTCGGCGATAGAGACCGTAAACCTTTTGGTGATCGCGAGCGCAGACCTTACGGTGACCGAGACCGCAAACCGTTCGGCGACAGAGACAGCAAGCCTTATGGTGATAGAGAGCGCAAGCCCTTCGGCGACCGTGACCGTAAGCCTTATGGCGACAGAGATCGCAAACCGTTCGGCGACAGAGAGCATAGGTCTTTTGGAGATCGTGACCGCAAACCGTTTGGCGACCGCGATAGAAAACCTTATGGCGACAGAGACCGCAAGCCGTTCGGTGACCGCGAGCGTAAGCCGTATGGTGACCGTGACCGCGAGCGCAGATCTTATGGCGACCGCGACCACCGCGATGAGCGCCCACGTTACGAGACGAAACCCGAAGACAGTTTTTTCCGTCCCCCCAATCGCCGCATGTTCAAGGGTCTGTATGACCCGAACGCGGTGCAGGAACCACGCCGCCCCCGTCGCGAGGAAAACGAAGAAGAATATGGTTTCGGCGATTTCTCGCATCGGCGCGAATTCGGCGACCGTGAGCGTAAACCGTATGGTGACCGTGACCGCGACAGAGGCTCCTTTGGTGACCGCGAACGCAGACCTTATGGCGACCGTGAGAGAAGTTCCTTTGGCGACCGCGAGCGTAAGCCGTATGGCGAACGCGACCGTGAACGCAAATCCTTTGGTGACCGTGACCGTGACCGTGGCTCTTTCGGCGACAGAAAACGTTTTGCCGACAGAGGCGAGAATTCCGAGTATTTGAGCGAGCTTGCCATCCCTAAGGTTGCCGGCCGCAAACCGGAATTGCTCGCGCCTGTCGGGAGCCGCGAGATGCTGAAGGCCGCTATCGAAAACGGCGCGGATGCGGTGTACTTTGGTCTGAACAATTTTAACGCGCGGATGCGTGGCGCAAACAATTTCACGTCGGAAGAACTCCCCGAAATTATGCGGACTCTCCACGAGAGAGGTCTCTCCGGTTTTGTCACGCTGAACACGCTCATTTTCACGAACGAGCTTGACGAAGCGGCGGGACTTGTGCTGACATGCAGCAACGCCGGTGTCGATGCCGTCCTGATCCAGGACCTCGGACTTGCGTGGCTCATGTCCAAACTTGCGCCCGAACTCCCCAGACACGCCAGCACACAAGCTGCGCTGACATGCGCCGAGGCTGTTCACGCCACCAACACATGGGGGCTTGCCTTCTCGCGTGCCGTCGCGCCTCGCGAACTCAGCATCGCTGAACTCAAGAGACTTGCGGATGAAACGAATATCGAAATTGAAGCGTTCGCGCATGGAGCGTTGTGCATGAGTTACAGTGGGCTTTGCTGTGCCAGCGAAGCGCTCGGAGGCCGCAGCGCCAATCGCGGTGTTTGCGCGCAGCCGTGCCGTTTGCCCTACACCCTTTGCGTTGACGGAGAACCCATCCGCGACGCGAACCTCGTTCGCTTCCCGTTGTCGCCCAACGACCTTTGCGCTTTCCCGCTTATCGGCGATATGATTAGCGCGGGAGTTGCTGCACTGAAAATCGAAGGCAGATTGAAAAACGCGAGATATGTCGCGGCGGTGATTTCGTCGTATCGCGATGGCATCGACCAAGCCATGCCACCTCACGCGAAGGCGAGACCCTCGCGCCCGGTGATGACACCTGAAATCAAACGCAAACTCGAAATGTCTTTCAGCCGTGGGCTTTCCACCGGACATCTCAACGGCACCAATCATCAGACTCTTGTCGACGGAAAGACACCGAAGAATCACGGTATGCTTATCGGTGAAGTTGTGTTCGTGACGAAGACCGGCATGGTCGAAGTTCAGCTTTGCGCACCGTTGCGCACCGGCGACGGCGTTGTTTTTGAATGTGGCAATCGCGCCGAAAGTCAGGAAGAAGGCGGACGTGTCTACACCATCGAACGCGGTGGACAAAAGTTTGATTCGGTCGCGCCGACAGAAAAAGCGCCCCTCAGATTCATGTTGTCGTTCGGCAACGACGCCCTTGTTACGGAGCGAGTGAACCGTGGCGACAGAGTTTGGAAGACGAGCGATGTCGAACTCGAACAGATGCTCGACGCGACCTACAAGAACGCGGAATTCCTCTATCGGCGACCGGTCGTGGCGGAAGTCGAAGGCAAAGTCGGCGATAAACTCAAGATGACCATGACCGATAGTTTCGGCAACGAAGTGACGGTCGAGGATACGGAAGACGCGGAATGGGCGAATGACAGACCATTAACGCAGGAGACACTCGAGGTTCAAATCGGGAGAATGGGCAACACCCCGTTCAGACTGCGCCGCCTCGAAGCGAACATCGACGAGAACATGATGGTGCCGCTCAGCCGACTGAATAACATCAGACGGAGCGCTGTCGAAGCGCTGCTCGAAAAGAGAAGAGAGAAAGGCACAAATCGACCCGTTGATGAGATGGCGCTTGCGCAGATGCGTGAGGAAATCAAGACGGAATTCGCGGAGGAGTTTGGCAAGGAAGTTGTTCCGGCCAGCGAAACAAAAATTTCCGTTCTTTGCCGTACAATCGAGCAAATCGAAGCGGTGAAACTTCTCGAAAACATCGACACGATTTATGTTGAACTCGAAGACCCGCGTCAGTATGTTCAGGTTCGCGAGATGATTGGCGAGGACGGCCCGCGGTTTGCCCCGGCCACGATCCGCGCAATCAAACCCGGCGAGACGCACTATGTGCGGACGCTACTCAATTCGTACCCGGATGCCTTGCTCGTTCGTGGTCCGGCGCAATGGCAGATTCTTCAGCAGAGCAATTGCCCCGTTCCAATGACGGCGGACTTCTCGATGAATATCGCCAACGACCTCACGGCGGCGCTCATGCGCAAAGCCGGTTTCGAGCGGATGGCTTTCTCGCCCGAACTCGCAATCGAAAACATTTGCGCATTGCTCGAAAACAGTGTGCCCGCGTGGTTCGAGCCGGTTGTCTATCAGCGAATTCCGATGTTCTATACGGAGCATTGCCTCTACTGCAAACACACCGCGCCGAACGAAGCAACGAAGTTCCCCGAATGTGGCAGACAGTGCGAGTTCAAGAATATCTCGCTCCGCGACCGCAAAGGCGTCGACCACGTTGTCAAAACAGATGACGCTTGCCGCAATATTGTTTACGCTAGTGAACCTAAGTCCATGTTGGCGAATGTTCCCGCTATGGTTGCCGCCGGAATTCGCAGAATGAGAATCGATTTTGTCGATGAGGACAGCTCGACTGTTCGTGACATCGTCAGGCAGTTCCGCGAAGCGGCTACCGAAGTTTGATGCTCGCACTCAATCACGACACTCCAAGCAAATCCAAAATGTAATGAGCACCTTGCAACGCCCCGTCCGAAGAAACTCGCTCGGGGCGTAGACTTAGTGTCTCCTCAAGCCCCGTAAGCCAATTGCCACTCATCATGTCGCTAACGGGCAGATGAACCGCGCCACCCCATGCGTCGACGCCCGACCGCAAATAATGATACTCGGCGAACTCCGGACGTGGGTAAGTCAGGCACGGCACTCCGTTTGCCATGCAGGACGAAAAGGCGCCGTAGCCCGGTTTGCACATCACGCAATCGCAAGAGGTAATCAAGTCCTCGAACGGCCACAAGTCCGGGTCGACAATAGATGCGCAATCGCCGACGGGCCGATAACTCACAAAGCGAACGCCACGGATGGAACGCAACCGCTCTGTATCCAAATCGCCCGTTCCCCAGAGGCCAAGGTACAAACACACAAGCCGCTCATCATCGCGTGCGCCTACCGACTGCCGCAACTCCGCACGGCGATTGCGAACGCCACAAGTCGCAATCAAATCGATGTCTTGGCGATGCGGCATGTAATTCATCGGGAAACTCAGCGGTGTTCGGAGAGTCAGCGACGCGCACTCGTAGTCCGCGCGATAGGCGGTTATTAAATCTTCCCGTCGTTTGTCGCCGACAGTGCAGGGCGCAAGCACGTCGCACCACGTGAAATTCGTGATACAAACGCCGGGGATACCAAGACGCGAAGCGACTGCAAGCGGATAGGGGGAAATGTCGCTCACAACGAGCGTCACGCCCTCGCTCATCAAGAAACGCCCCAGAGCGCCGCCATCATTTTCGACGGATTCCTGAACACGAAGGCACTCGCGAAAACTCGCCTCCCAGTCAATCTCGAAACCGGACGCCTGCACCGGCCCATGATCCCATGAACGGCTAATCACGCGAACCGGACGGCCGCACTCCCGCTCAATGAAATGGCGATCGGCAAGAGAAAAGACAATCACGCGAACCTGTGACGCCGGCAAACGCCGAATCACCTGCGTTGAACGGGACGCATGACCTAAGCCATGACCCGAGATAAACCAACCAATAACCGGTGTTTTGCTTGATGAATCTATCATGTTTATATAACTTACAAACATAACACCGGCAACGAAATATCGTCATTACACACCATCTGAGCGATGTGAGAGTGATGTGTTTTTCAGATATAAATTTAGAATAATAATTTCAAATCAAAATAATGGTTATCAGAATTTGTCTCAGTTTCCCCAAAGCACGCTAGGCAAATCAAAAACAAAAATGTAAAAGGAGTTTTATTTTCACATGAGAAAAATGGTTTTTTTAGCTGTTATCGCGCTTGCAGCAGTTGCTTCTGCTCAAGAGAATAAAACATATGACGCGTATCAGATTAACGACTTTGAGATGACCGGCGACGGCACAAACGAAGTCTGGAACGATGTCTCGTGGGCCGGTGGCACCCTGTGGCTTTCCTACAGTGATAGCTCGACTTTGCCCAGCAACATGCAGGCGGACTTCAAAGCAGCCTATTCCGCTGACAATCTCTACATCTTCACGAAGAGACTCTTCCCCGATGCTAAGAGCATTATAGGCAATCCCGGTGGCGCCTTCACATTCGCCGAAGCGGATTCCGAATTCTTCATTACCGGTAGTGAGGCTAACTTCTATCACGGAGCTTTCAAAGCCGGCGCCAATTGGGAAACAACAGGCGAAGCTGATAAATCTTTCGACAGCGCAGGATATGCTCCATGGCCAGCGCCCGCTGACAACACCAAGGTCGAAGCCAAGACGAAGTTCACCGATGATGGTTGGACTTGCGAAATCAAGATTCCTCGCGTTGGAACATTTGATCCCACTATCTGCGATTTGGTCAATGGAACATCCTTCCAATTCCAGATTTGCTTCTCGACAAACGCCGCATACAGCTTCACAAGATGGAGCGGTCCCGGAGTCGACGCCGGTGGTTTCATCAAGAAGCCTTGGGGAACACTCAACCTTGTCAATGGCGTTGCTGCTGTTAACGACTGGTCGCTGTTCTAACAGTAAAGAAGTATCTTAAAAACGAAATCACATGCGTTCTCCTCGCTATCTCGGATAGTGGGGAGAACGCTTTTTATGATGATACCATTTTGTATGGTCATTAGGACTTGAGCAGAGTTTTTACGTTTTGAGCATTATAGTAAATAATCTGTTATGCACACCATAACCTTAGATTAAGAGAACGCAACTCAAAATAGAGGTCTCATGGAATTTCGTAAACAGTTGACTTGGCTGATGCTTATCGCGGCACTTTTGCCGCTGATAGTCATTGGTACGGTTGTGATTACGAGAGACTATCAGAATCATCGCGCGACGATTTACAAGAACATCGAGGCGAATGTCTCGCTCAAGGCAGGTATCGCCAATCATCTTATCGCTGATATCAGCGAGATGGCGGATATTTTCGCGCATATGCCAATCATCATGGACAGCCTCAGCGAGTACGACAAAACCACAACAATATCGAGCGACAGAATCACCAAAATCAGGAATCTGTTTTGCTACACCAAGGATGTCAAATCGCCGGTCACTCTTGTTTCTGTGTTCGACACTAGCGGAACTTGCCTAGTGTCGAACAACCCATTATACGAGGGAACAATCATCGAGCAAAAAGCGAATCTGTCTATCGCGGAAGAAATGAAACTTGCCGAGAGTAAGGGCGTGCTCTTTTCTGAGATTATTACGGACAATCAGTATACGCGTGACAAACGGATGTACTATTGTGTCAAGCCGGTTTTGGAAAACAGAAAAGCCTTGGGATATCTCGCGTTCCTACTGTCGGCTGAATCACTTATGGATGTGATTACGATGGCAGATTCACCGCGGGACAACAAAACATTCATTGCTGTTTATGACCAGTATAACCGCTTCATCAACTCGAACCCGCCTCACTACCTCATGGATTTGAAGAATGAGGTCGGCTTGGTGGACTTTAAAGATACTTGGGAGAAAATCGACTTCCACGAGAAGCCCAATGGTTTTTTCACTTTCTATAATTATACTACCGGCGAACATCGATTGGCGTTCTACTGTTGTATCGAGGGGACGGAATGGAAAATCGTTAGCTCGACATCCGAGCGTCAAATCGTTATGTCAGCTGTCATCAATGCGGTGTACATATTCATTTTCATTCTTGTTGTCGCGGTGCTGTTCTTCCTCATTGCCAACCGCTACGCGAACGTCTTCAGTAACAGGCTCAAGAAACTCATTCAACAAATCGAGACCCTCAAGCCGTTGCAGCGTATCGATATGAATACGAAAACTCATGAAGTCGACAAGCTTATCACGGCTTTCAACAAGATGTTGGATAAGTTCGACAAACAGAATACCGAACTTGTCGCGCGGGCAAAGTATGACCAGTTGACGAAACTCTATAATCGCACCTCGTTCGAGGAAACGGTTCGGCGGCTTATTAAACAGTATGACCCCGAAAAAGGCCCGAAGAAATCGTATCTCGTTTTCCTGTTTGTCGACATTGATGACTTCAAGAACTTCAATTCGCAGTACGGCCACGACTTTGGCGATCGCATCATCCGATTTATCGGTGGGATTTTGCTCGACGCGATTTATGGTCACGGCTACGGCTGCCGCTTCGGGGGCGATGAATTTGTGCTGTGCATCAGCGACCAAAATGTCATCACCAACTTGGATACCTTCATCGACAATCTGACGAAACGGCTGTCCTCCGAACTGATTGTTCGTGAAGGCGAGACCCTACAAATCAAATGCAGTATAGGACTAACGCGCTTCCCCGAGAACGGAACATCCTACGAAATTCTGATTGAGAAGGCCGACCAAGCCATATATAACATCAAAATCAACAGCAAAAACGGCATGAAGGAGTCTGATGAAGAGTCATGAATATCTCCGGAATAGCGCGAATGGCCGCCCATCAAAAACAAGGAATGTGTTGTTGTTGGCGACAACGAGAAGTCGATATCATCTATGAAAATTCGTAAACAACTGGCATTTTTGCTCATCATCGCAGCCATCCTTCCGCTCGTCATTATCAGCGGAACCTTCATTGCGTTAGGCTACATGTACTTGCGTGATTCTGTCTTTGAGCAACTCGCGTCTAATGCCGAGCGTAAGGCCACTATTGCCGAGAGAAACATCAACACCATCAAGGAAACGGCTCTTGTTTTCTCTCGTGTTTTTGCTGTTCGAAAGGCGCTCAACGAGTATGACAAAACCTCAACGATTACGCAGGAATCTATGAATCCTATTCAGATTCTATTTGAGAGTACTACCGACATCAAACCGTCGTACGTTTTCATTACGCTCAATGACAAGGAAGGAAATCTCCTTTTTTCGTCGAGTAACGAAGAAACCAAAAACGATCTTCCAATCTCGGCGGATTTGATGAAGAAGTCGCGCGAACACGGGTTCTGCTTCTCTGAAATTATCTCCAACAGCAGTTTATATAACGGCAAGACGGTTCATATCTGCGTCGTGCCTGTGAAAGATAATGACACTGTCATCGGGTATATCACATTCTTCCTCTCCATGAAAGAATTCATCAAGGCCATTGCGCTGACTGATGAAGACTACAAAGAGCCCAACAAGTTCACCGTAATCTATGACAACAACAATTCCTTTGTGAACACCGTGAACCCCCAGCGCCGGCACAACTTGTCGCAAGTGGGCGTGATGAATGACTTTGCAGAGGAATGGGCGAAAGTCAATTTTCCGACGCATCCAAAGGGCGTTTTCACGTTCATGAACTTGCGGACAAAGACTAAACGAATCGCTTATTACTCTGTCATTCCGAGTACCGGTTGGAAGGTTGTCGAAACCGAGAATTATAACACGATCGTTTTCCCAATTTATCGAATAGCGGTTATCCTGTTCGGTTTTATGGTCATTGTTGCCGGTCTCTTCCTCTATGTCGCAACCCGCTCCGCGGGATATTTCGTCCGAAAAATGCACAAGGTGATTTCGCAAATCGAAGATAGCAAAAGCAAGGGACTCATGAGCCCGATCTCGGTTGTCACTCGTACCGATGAAATCGACCTTATGATTAATGCCTTCAACACGTTGCTTGATGCGCTGCAAGAAAAGAATACCCAGCTACTCAAGCGCGCGAAGTACGACCCGATGACGAAGCTATATAGCCGCACCTTCTTTGAACCGGCCGTGCGTGAACTCATCAACAAGTTCGAAGCCGGAAAGTCCCCCTCCAAGTCTTACCTCGTGTTCCTGTTCATCGATATTGACGACTTCAAGAACTTCAATTCGCAGTACGGCCACGCCTTTGGCGACCGCATTATCCGATTTATCGGCGAGATTCTGCTCGACGCGATTTATGGTCACGGATACGGCTGCCGCTTCGGGGGCGATGAATTTGTGCTGTGCATCAGCGACCAAAACGTCATCACCAACTTGGATACCTTCATCGGCAATCTGACGAAACGGCTGTCCTCCGAACTGATTGTTCGTGAAGGCGAGACCCTGCAAATCAAATGCAGTATAGGACTTACGCGCTTCCCCGAGAACGGAACATCCTACGAAATTCTGATTGAGAAGGCCGACCAAGCCATGTATAGCATCAAAATCAGCGGCAAAAACGGCGTCAAAGAATTTGACAATTAGAGTCGGATGCAGGCTCCGGGGCTAACGGCTAAGTCATGCATGCATATTCGCTCCGGTCTGAGGTAATGCGAAATTATGAGAGGAGCAGAAGCATGTCTAAGTTGTTGTCGGTTGTCACGTTGTTGGTTGTTGCGTTGTGCGGTTGCTCGCCTGCGGATAAGCCGCTGACGGGTTATGTTGAAGGCGAATACGTTTATGTTGGGCCGACAACGTGTGGCGTTCTGGAGTCGATTGCCGTTGTCGATGGCAGTCAGACGCATGCGGGCGACGTTTTGTTTCATCTTGATACGGCTCGTCTCAAAGCGGACCTTGGTGCCGCGGAGGCCGGCGTCCGGAAGGCGCGGGCGACTCTCGCGGATTTGGAAAAGGGCAAGCGTCCGGAGGAGGTTGACGTTATCAAGCGGAAGTTGGATGACGCGCAGGCTCGGCTGGATAACGCCAAGATTGAGTATGAGCGCGCGGCAAAACTGATTGAGACGAATACGGTCAGTCAGTCTTCGGTTGACGCGTTGAAGATGCAGTATTTGTCGGCGCAGGCGTCGGTGAGTCAGGTCAAAGGCGAGTTGGCGGTGGCGTCTCTTGGTGGGCGTGAGGATTTGCTGCGGGCAGCGAAGGACGATATTGAGATTCAGGAGCAGCGCACGAGTCAGGCTCGCGAGTTGTTGCGTGAGGCTTGCCCGCGCGCCGTGAGTGATGCGTATGTGGAGCGGGTCATGTATCGTGTGGGCGAGTATGTTCCGGCGGGTGCTGCGGTCGTGATGTTATTGCCGCGTGAGAATCGCAAGATTCGGTTCTTTGTGAGTCAGGAGCAGTTGCCGCGCATTCGTCTCGGGCAGACGGTGACGGCCTCCGCGGATGGTGTCGAGAAGGCGTTTCGTGCCCGTGTGAGTTATATCTCATCCGAGGCGGAGTTTACGCCTCCCGTCATTTACAGTGTTGAGTCTCGGAGCAAACTTGTGTTCATGGTCGAGGCGCGCCCCGAGACCTTCGATGAGGCACTCCGTCCGGGTCTGCCGCTGAGTCTCCGTCTGGATTAGGGGAGCGCATTGTGACGCCGACCTACGCGATTGAAGTCTCGAACCTGAGCAAACGTTTTGGGAACAACACGGTTGTTGACAACGTCAATCTCCGCGTTCCCCAAGGCAAGATTTATGGTTTTCTGGGGCCGAATGGCAGCGGCAAAACGACAACGATTCGCCTTTTGTGTGGCCTGCTGACGCCCGATGGCGGCACGGGCACTTGTCTGGGGTATGACATCCGCAAGGAATCCAACAAAATCAAGCAGCAAGTTGGCTACATGACGCAGCGATTTAGTTATTGGGAGGATCTGACCGTTCGCGAAAACCTGATGTTTGTCGCGAATGTTTTTGGTCTTGCTCAGCCGTGCGATAGTGTCGAGGCGATGTTGCGGCGGTTTGGTCTTTTGAGCCGTTCAGAGCAGCTTGCGGGCACACTTTCGGGTGGATGGAAACAGCGGCTTTCGCTTGCTGCGTGCATCCTTCACTCGCCCAAATTGCTTTTGCTTGACGAGCCGACGGCGGGAGTTGACCCGCAGGCTCGCCGCGATTTTTGGGATGAGATTCATCAGCTTGCTCGCGATGGCTTGACGGTTCTGGTCAGCACACACTACATGGACGAGGCCGAGCGGTGCCACGCGATTATCTATCTCTACTACGGGCACATTATCGCCGAAGGCAGCGTGAGCGAGGTCATCGCGAATTCCGGCCTGCAAACGTGGAGCGCCACAGGCGCCGATGTGATTGGCGTGATGAATGAGTTGAAGTCCTCACCGGCCGTCGCGACGGTTGCGCCCTTTGGCAATGTCGTGCATGTCAGCGGAGTTGATGGCCAGGCGCTTGAGCAAGTGATTGAGAGCTATCGGGAGCGTCGTGGGATTCAGTGGAGCCGGACAAGCCCCAGCCTTGAGGATGTGTTCATCTACTACATGCACAACAACGGAGGTCGCGATTGATGTTCCGGCGATTTCTGGCGATACTGATTAAGGAACTCACGCAGCTGCGTCGCGACAAATCCACCTTTGCCATGGTGCTGGCGATACCGGTGATGCAGGTGTTCTTGTTCACGTACGCCATCAACAATGACCCGAAGCATCTTCCGACGGCGGTGCTGATTCGTGATAACAGTATCGTCGTGCGTGACCTGACGGCGGCGATGACGAACAGCGAGTATTTTGACCTGACGACCCGAATAAGCACGGATGCGGAAGGGGACGAGCTTCTGCAAAAGGGCGAAGTCTATTTTGTGCTGACAATCCCCGAAAACTTTACGCGCGATTTGTTGAGTGGGCGCAAGCCCGCGCTTTTGCTACAGGCCGACGCTTCGGACCCCTCGGCAACGGCGAATAGCATCGGCGCTATGTCGGAGGTGATTTTGCGGAGCATCCGCCGCGACCTCACCGGCAGTGTCCGTTCAATGGTCAACACGGAGATGCCCATCGACCTGCGGATTCAGCGGTGCTATAACCCCGAGGCAATGATACGGTATAACATTGTGCCGGGGCTGATTGCCGTGCTACTGACGCTGATGGGCATTATGATGACGGCGTTGTCGCTGACTCGTGAGAATGAACGTGGGACGATGGAGACGATGCTGTCGATGCCTGTGCGTCCCCTCGAAATCATGGCCGGGAAAATCGTGCCGAATCTGATTGTTGGCCTCATCCAAGCCGCGTTTATCCTGATCATGGCCATCTTCTTTTTCAAGGTGCCCTTTTTGGGAAGTTGGTGGGTGTTTGTGCTGTCCATCATTTTGTTTATTACGGGGAATCTTGCCATTGGCTACACCATCTCGTCGCTTGCCAAAAACCAATTGCAAGCGTTACAAATGACGATTCTGGTGTTCATGCCATCGTTGTTACTTTCCGGTTTTATTTATCCATTTGTTGGGATGCCTGGCTGGGCACAGGCCATCGGCAACTGTATTCCGGTGACCTATTTCATGCGCATTGTGCGTGGTATCATGCTCAAGGGCAACGGTCTTGCCGAGTGTTGGCCGCACATCTGGCCGATGGGGATTATTATCCTGATATTGTCGATTATCGCCGTCAAGGTCTACAAGAAGACACTTGATTAGTCAATAGTGAGTCACGCGGACAGACGCCTTTTCGGTGGAATAATTGCGTAAAACATTTTTTTTGCTAAATTGTAAAAAAACACTTGCATTTATTATAGCGATTGCATATAATCATTAATAATGGAAACTATTGATACAGATATTGCTTTCAATAGTCCAAAACATTAGAACTACTTTTGAAAAGGAGTCTTATATAGTATGATGAAATACTCTTTCAGTTTATTGGCAGCTGTCGCGCTAGCCGTTCCCGCAATGGGTGCGGAAGTTGTGCTTGACGACTGCAACCAACTTGGCGGTTGGATATGGGAACAACACGGCTATAACGGTCAACGTGAAACCGTCGTCGAGTTTGACGCCACCGAAAAGTTCGAAGGCGCAGGGAGCATCAAAGTTTCGTATGCAAACTGGGGTGATGCCTATTGGGAATACATGGCTGTTTGCCCGCTGGCACAACCCATTGACCTCAGCGCGTTCACGTCAATCAAATTCAACACCAAGTTGATGAATGACGCCAACGGCAAAAGCATCCCCATGTTCATCCTTGCCCTTGACGAGAAAGACAATGGCTATTTCTGCAGCGTCGACAAAAGCACGACGACCGAATGGCAGGAAATGGTCTGTTCATTCGACAAGTTTACGGTCAACTCTCGCGGCAATGCGTACGTCAACAACGTCGCGATTTCGCGCATCACCAAGCTTGTTTTCGCGACCTATTTGAATGCTGCAGCCGAAAGCCCCACATATACAAACGGCTACTGGATTGACAACATTCGCTTCGACGACACAGCCCCCGTGACCAAAGCATCCGAGAGCATCCTGAAGTGCGAAAACGTTGCTGACTGGGAAGTCTACAACGGTGGCGGATACACAGATGAAAACCATGTTGCAGATAACACAGTCGCTGTCACCAAAGACGGCAACGCCTTTAGGGCCGATATCCAATTCGGTGACCACTGGTATACAAGCGGATTCCGGAAGGATCTGCCCACCATTACCGACCTCTCGCAATACAGTTCCGTTCGCGTGAAGTTAAAGGGTAACATTGTCAACGAAGGCGGTTTGGCCGGCTATGTTCAGTTAAACCTGATCGACGAAAATGGCGCACAGGCAGACGCTCGCATGAATGCCGCCGCCACAATCAACGAATGGGTCACCGTTGACATGCCCGTTATCCTTGGCAGTGCAAGTGGAGCTGCAGATGGCGTCTTCATCCAGAACGTATGGGACGGCGACAAAAATTTGGATATGACCAAAATTAAGACCGTCAGGTTCACCTTCATGAACAACGGCGACAGCGTCAACGCAGTCCAAGCCAATGTTTGGATTGAAGAACTCACCGGTATCAAAACAATCGTTCCTCCTCCCTACAAGACAGTTACCGCTGTTAGAGCAACATCGCCCCTCGTCTTCGACGGTACAGGTAGCGATGCTCAGTGGCTCCAAGCCCCGTGGGCAAACGGCTTCGAAAAAGATGCCGGCGTTGCCGCAGGCGCAGACTTCCAGAGCCAGTTCAAGGTTATGTATGACGACAACCAACTGTATTTCTTGGTTGAGTACTTCACCGGCGCGACCGCCAAAAAGTTCTATGCTCCCGATGCCAACAGCTACCAGAACCAAAGAGGTTACTACAACCCCGATACTGGTGACTGGGTAGACAGCTTCGGCGTTTGGCTGTGCCCCAAGAACAACAGCGACGGTGGCATCTACCAGATTTGCCAATACATGGAGACAGACTCGAGTGCGCATCAACCCTCCGGCTCGAACAACGGTTATGTCTACGGCGCGACCTACACCCCAGGTTGGGGCGGTTGGGATCAATCCTCTGGCGCAATCATTTGCAAAGCTAAAGAAATGACAGACAAAGTTGTCTTCGAAATTGCGGTTCCTTACACCTCGCTTACCGTTGCTGCTTGCAACACGGGCAGTGTCGCTGTTCAGCCCGCGCCTGCCGATGGCGATGAATGGTACCTCCAGGTCTCCCGTAGCAGCTGGACAACCAGCGACACGACAGAAGCCTCCGAAGACTCCATGTGGTGTGTCGATCCTAACAACCCACCCTCGGGCGCATCCGCGCATCCGATGGGCGCAGTCCGATTCGGCGCAGGTGCTGCCGTTACCGACTGGTCGCTCTTTTAGGATAAGCGAATGATTCTCGAATAGAGAATCCGGTCGCAAAACATGAACCGCTCCGAGCAATCGGGGCGGTTCTTTTTTTATGTGCGTTTGTGTTGACTACTCGCTGATGGAAAAGAATTTCGTTCTGGCTGTGTGTCCGCGGACGAGGCTCAGATTGCTTCGGGCAATGTTCAGTTCCTTTGCGAGCATCCGCGTGACGGCATCGTTGGCGTCGCCCTTGTCCGGCGCCGCCGTTGTCCAGATCTCAAACAACTCATCGCTGTGGCGGACAATCGCGTTGCGTTTGGCTTTGGGGTGGACTTTGACTTCAATCATTGGTCTTGCTCACGGAAGTGGGTGCTTGGGGGATGGAGGACTGGTTCAGGAGTTCCTCCCAACCGTAGAAATGCTCGAAGTGGTCTTGAGTCGTCATTCCCTCGACCGCGATGATATGCAATCTGTTTTTGTCCGCGCGCTCGGCAATCTTCTTTCCCCGAATATTTGTTTCCTTGGAGGGCGTCCAGTTCGCTTGGGTGCGTGTCGCCAACTCGCGAGCCGCGCGATAGGTCATGTTGGTGCGATACTTTTCCTCCGGCGGATAGAGGAACGAGAAGACCATCGTTCGTGGCTCCTGTCCGGCGACTTCGGGTGCCGCAGCCTGTTGAGCGAAGTCGGCGATGGGCGCCAACATCTCCGGGTCGATTTCGGATTTTCCGGCTCGGCGCGGATACAGGGAATCCGCAAGGAGTACAGCCGTTACCATCGGCGCATAGCGTGCATCGCGCAGCACCGCGTCAACGCCTGTCCAGCCGCCGCTGAACGACGCGAGCACAATGCGTCGGACTTCGCCGGTTGACTTGCCCAAACGCTTCATAACGCCGTTTGTGCCGTTCACGATCTCGTCTAGCGTCTTGGGGTCGGCCAGCAGTTGGGGGTAGCCATAGTTCGCGGCGTTGACCGAGACGAGGACGGCGTTGCGGCGGGAGTGGACGAATCCTTGCTCCGCGCACCACGCCGCGCCATGGAAGAAGAGCACGAGGGTGATTTGCGCATCAGGTTCGGGCGTGTAGTAGTCCGGGACAAAGAGCGTTCCGGCGCCGACCTGCGTGTGATAGCCCTGCAGCTTTTCCCGCGGCGGCGGAATGAGAGTGTTTTTCGTGGCCGATTGAGTCGTTATCTCACTCAGCTTAGTCATCGGGTTTTGCGTCAGTCCCATTGCCTTCTTCGCGATGGCGGCGTTGGGGCTTTCAGTCGTCGACATGTCGATAATCCGCAATGCGCTTGCGGTGTGTGGCATCAGCGCCATCGCGCAAACGATGCTTGCGATGCCGGTTAGCGATTTCAGGTAGTTACGTCGTGTTCTCATTTCATCCTCACTGTGTTGAAACAATAGGGCGACAGGGACGATTCACACGCCACTGTCGCCATCATAGTCGTTTTGCGGTTTTGTGTTACGCGCGATGAAGAGGGAATTGCGAGGCCAACTCGGTGACGCTCGCGTGAACCTTCTTCACGAGTTCTTTGTCCTCGGGCGCCTTGAGCACCTGAGCGATCCATCTGGCGATGGTCTGCATTTCTTCAGTTCCCATGCCACGTGTCGTGAGCGCCGGTGTGCCGATGCGAATGCCGCTGGCTTCCATGGGCTTGCGCGTGTCGTATGGAATCATGTTCTTGTTCGTTGTGATGCCGGCCTCCTCGAGCACTTGCTGCGCGATTTTGCCGGTGATTTCGCCGATACTGGTCAGGTCAATCATCATCATGTGGCAGTCGGTTCCGCCCGAGACGAGGCGTAGTCCCTGTGCCTGAAGTTCCTCGGCGAGCGCGTCGGCATTCATGCGGACTCTGTGCTGGTAGTCCTTGAACTCGGGCTTCAGAGCCTCGCCAAAGCAAATCGCTTTTGCGGCGATGACGTGCATCAATGGCCCGCCCTGAATTCCGGGGAAGACGGCCTTGTTGATTGCGGCGGCGTGTTCGGCTTTACTGAGCACCATGCCGGAGCGTGGGCCGCGGAGGGTCTTGTGCGTTGTGCTTGTCACGAAATCCGCGTATGGCACGGGGGAGTCGTACAGTCCGGCGGCGATGAGTCCCGAATAGTGCGCCATATCAACCATCAGCAAGGCGCCGTTTTCTTTCGCGATTTCCGCCATCTTGGCGAAGTCGATTTGTCTTGGATAGCTTGATGAGCCGCCGATGATGACCTTTGGTTTGAACTCTTTGGCCTTTGCCGCCATGTCGTCATAGTCGATTGTCTCGGTGTCTTTGCGCACGCCGTATGATACGGCGTTGAAGTACTGCCCCGACAAGCTGACGGGCGAGCCGTGCGTGAGGTGACCACCATGGGCGAGATTCATTCCGAGGAAGGTGTCGCCGGGCTTCATCGTGGCGAAGAATACGGCGGTGTTTGCCTGTGCTCCGGAGTGCGGCTGAACATTGGCATGCTCCGCGTTGAAGAGCTTCTTCACACGGTCGATTGCCATTTGCTCGACCACGTCGACACACTGGCACCCGCCATAGTATCTTTTGCCAGGCAAGCCTTCGGCATACTTGTTTGTCAGGACTGTTCCGAGTGCCTGCAGTATGGCGCGGCTAACAAAGTTTTCGCTCGCAATCATTTCGAGCCCTTCGCTTTGGCGAGCTTCTTCGGCGCAAATGGCGTTGAATACCTCCGGGTCCGCCGTTGCCATCGTGTTGCTTTCAATCCATAAATCGCTCATGGTTGATATGTCTCCTGTAATATGTAGTTCAAAACTTTTCGTTCTTTGGCATAGAATCAATGAGTTCTACGCGTCTCTGATGCCGACCGCCCTCGTAGTCCGTTGTCAGCCATTTATCCAGAACGCGGATGTTCATCGCCGGGTCCTGTTCCCGCGCGCGCAAGGCAATGGCGTTCGCGTTGTTATGTCTGCGCGACATCTCGGCCGCATACTCGTCCGTGCAGAGAGCACAGCGAATTCCTTCGTATCTGTTCGCGGCGATGCTGACGCCCAAGCCGGACCCACACATGAGGACAATGCGGTCGACGGCGCCCTCGCGCAGAGCCTTTATCGCCGGAACAACAACACATGGATAGTCCACGCTCTCTTTGGTGCTTGTTCCGCAATCCAAAACCTCGTGCCCCAGGTCGCGTAAATGTTCAATCAAGGCAACACGCGCCTCAAAGGCGGCGTGGTCGTTCGCAAAAACAATTCGCATCTTTTTTCATATCCCGAATTATACAGATAGAATCCTTTAGCAAGTACCCTCTTTTCGGTATAATAATTTCTTGGAATCAATGACAAAGAAGCGTCACCGATTGGCAGTGCGAGCGATGGCCTCGGCCTGTTTGAGGTTGCCTTCGGCGCGGCGCAACAATTGCTCCACCTTCTCGACAGGTACCGAGCCGCCGATGTTTGCCGCTTCGGTCAGGTCGCTGCATGCGTCAAAAACGAACACTTGCAAATTTTCCCAATCGTCTTTTGATAGTTGTCCCTTTTGTGAGCCGTATTTGAGCGACTGAAGCTTCTTGGCGTAACCCTCTAAGTACGTGCAGGTGCTTCGGGTTTCGGCTACGTCAAGATGCTGCCCGGGTTTGCGTGAGTCCACTGCTTTTTGGAATCGCGCCTTTGCTTGGCTGACAGCTTGGTCGGTGGGCAACGCTTTCCATGCGTCTTCGGTGAGTGTTGTGTTGAGATCCGTGGGCGGAGGCAGGGGCGGCAGTGTCGCAAGGACGTTCTCCGCTTTGGTGACAGGGTCGGTGGTTTCGCCCTCGACGATGACACGTGCGAGAGCAATTGTTCCCGTAAGAGTTGTGGCTCGTGCCTTGATTTCCGCCGCAAGTTTCTTTGCCTTCTTTTCGGCCGCTATTTCCTCGGGCGCTGAAGTGTTCGTGTCAGTCGCCGTTGTCATCTGCTCGCTGGCGGTGGTTGTCATTTCCGTGTTGCGTTTTCTTGCGCGAATTTTCTTCGGTGTTCTCTTGTGCGTTGTGATAGATGACTTTTGTTCTTCCTGCGCGGGGGCCGGTTTCTTGTTGTCACAGGCATTCATCATTATCATTGATGTTGCTACCATCGCAGTTAGCAGAATTATGTATTTTGTTCTCATGGTCATTTCCTTGTGATAACAGTAGAAGAACCCTCTCTCGATGAGATGAGAAAGGGTTCTTCTGTGTTATGATTTCTTGTTTTGCAACAGGAGTACAGAGTTACTGCAGTGTCCAGTCCGCAACACCAGCGCCCGATTCAACAGTGATGTTCTGTGAGAGAGGCGCTTTGGTCGCGAATGTGCCGCCGGTGTTGGCGGGGGCAAGCGCGACAAGAATTTCCTTGCCATTGTCGCCGATGATGAAGTTTCCGGCGGGGTCAGTGGCGAAGCAACCATAGGTTGCGTTAACCGTGAACGCAAGCGAGGCAACGGTGTCGGCCGCTAAGTCGACGACTTTGGAACTGGTGGCTTCGCTGTCGTTTCCGAGATAAAGAATATCTGTGGAGGAGCTACCTCTGTTCATTGCGTATACTTCGCCTTGCGGTCCGAAGCAGACGTAAGTAATCGATTCGCCAGCGGCGCAGTCGGCAATCCATTCCGCAGTGGGAAGAGCCATTCCTTCCGTAGCATTGGCGAGTTGTTCAGTCGTGAAACGATAAACCTTTTTGCCTGTTCTGTCGACGCAATAGACATGGTCACCATAGGTAAAGGCATTTTTCGCCGAGGTGGCACCGGTCAACAACGTAATGCGGGTTGCCTCATCGGGCAAGTTGGTTGTCTTGTCCATTTCGGCGCGATAGAAATTACCACCGGCTGCCTGAAGGAGGTAGCGTTTGTCACCATAGTCAAATACTGTGGCGCCGCGGGCATAGAGTCCACTCAGCATACCGTTTGTTTTGTCGACGATATCCGTATCATCTGTTCCACCAACTTGGAACGCGTAACCTGCGCTAGGGTTGGTATTGCCATTTTGTCCGGAGTATTGGAGTGATGTTTGACCGTCGGGCATCCAACCTGCACTCATAACCATGGAACTGGCAGGCGCTGAAGCGGATTTGACATTGGCTGTGTCTTTACCTTTTTGAGTTTCGGTCGGGAACCACCATCCAAGAGCGGCGTCAGTGTTCATGGCCCAACAGTGGTCGCTGCCCAAGGCCGAAATCATCATGATGCGTCCGAAGTTGTCAAGGTCTTGATCCGTCACGGCCAGAGCGCCACGGGGCGAGAAACCGTTATAGATGGAGCGTGTCGCATCGGGGCAGGCGTCCGCAATGGGGTTGGCTCCTTCATCCCAGTATTCCGAGTAAAAGGCGTTGATGACTTTTTGCTCGGCGGCGGCGCCGGTGACAGAAATCTGAAGTCTGTATGCACCAGCAGTAGCAGGGGCTTTGACGGTCGCGCTATTGACGCCCGCTGCGGTTGTTCCAACGGCGGTTGCGGCGACATTGTCGCTTGCGTCAAGAAGATTGACGGCCACGTCTTGCGCAGCCTCATTGAGGAAGTAGGTTACGTCAATATTTGCGTTTGTCGCGACGGTTTTATTCGTCGCCGCTACTTTTGACGCGAATGGAATTGCGTCCGCAACGGAGGCAAGCGCGAAGGCGCAAGCTGCCAATGCGATAATATTAAGTTTGTTCATGCGCATATATCCTTTATATGATTTTGATATGGTTTCCCTATCACTTAATTAATTATAGCCGTTATTTCTGAAGAAGTCAAGAAAAAAAACATAATAACTAAAAAACGCCCCGGTTTAGCAGAGTGTCCATAAGACAGTAATCCATCAAAAATTACGGATTACGGCATCTGTCAAACAGGATTGGAAACAAGCAGACGACATTCAACTTCGGTTAGGTGTCGTCTGTTTTGTGCGTTTAAGGGTCGAAAATTTCTCATTTTCTGCTTTGTGGTGTGTTGTTCAAGAATGGATAATACCCGACTTCATATCCCGTATGAATTGATTTGAAAGCACTAATGAAGTCATTATTCAGTATCTTGGCTTCACAGAGAAGTTACACTTTAATGCGATAGTTTTCGGCGGACCTATTGAAAAATATCTAGGCTGTATGCTATAATGTGTGTACACACAATTGAGGAGGTGCAGTATGGCTATACCAAAGCTGAAGGAACAGGATATCATTGATGCCCTGAAATTTACCAACGAGAACGGAGTTCCCGAACATAATATGAGCGTAAAATATGTATTTGTTTCTGAGGATGGAAAAAAGTATCCACCGAGTATGTAGTAGCCGTTGCTGACCATTTGGCAAACGGAATATTTCCACGGACGGCTCTAATGCCGTAGAAGCAAAAAGTTTTCTGGAAGGACAGGGTTTCATTATGGAGACAAAGCAACAGGAGAAGTTCGAATTAACCATTACCGCAGAAAAAGATGAGAAAGAGACCTCGGCGGCAGAAACGGAGGCCGCTGTTCAGGAAGAACTTGTCCAACAGTTCAAAGGGTATCGGAATCCTTTCTCCTCTATGCTGATTGAATCCAAAAATCTGATCTTCAGAGGCGCACCCGGCACTGGAAAGTCCTATCTCGCCAAAGAAATTGCTGCGGATATTATCAGCAATGGTTATGAGGATAACTATAGTTGTCTTACTGACGAGCTGAAAAAACAGGTGGAGTTTGTTCAGTTCCATCCGAGTTATGACTACTCTGATTTTGTGGAAGGACTGAGACCGAAGGTCAACGACGATGGGACGATGGGCTTTGAATTGCAGGACGGCATTTTCAAGAAGTTTGTCGCCCGTGCCAGAAAGAACTATGAGGATTCACAAAAATCCCCAGAAACAATGGAAAAGGAAATCATGGTTCAAGAATCCATGACGGAGTTTTTCTCCAGCGTTGAGTTTGGTGTTGACACATTTAAGACGAAACATAAAAATGAATTTACCATTACCAGCGTGGATGACAGGCATATCAATGTCTCCATTCCCGGAAACGCATCTGTCAACAAGCTTGCTCTGAATCTGGATGAAGTTAGAAGGATGCTGGAGTCCGGACAGGAGTTTACAAAAGTAAAGGACATTACGACCTTTTTTGGAAAAACTTTTGCTTCACAAGGGTACTCCTATGACTTACCCATCTACGAAGCTATTAAAGCCAAGAAAATCACGGCTTCAAAAGCAAGGACAAAACAGGAGGAACTGAAAAAATACATATTCATCATTGATGAAATCAACCGCGGCGAGATTTCAAAGATTTTCGGTGAACTGTTCTTTGCAATTGACCCCGGTTATCGTGGAAAATCTGGTGAGATTTCTACGCAGTATTCCAATCTGCACCCCAACCCGGATGAAAAATTTTATATCCCTGAAAATGTCTATATCATCGGTACTATGAACGATATTGACCGTTCTGTGGATAGCTTTGATTTTGCTATGCGTCGCCGATTCCGTTTTGTGGAGCTTCCGGCGGATGAGCGCCTTGAGATGCTGGCATTGCTGGAAAATGAGGAATTGGAGGCTGAGGCAATCAGAAGAATGGCTGCCCTTAATAAGGAAATTTCTGCAGTTGAGGATTTGAACAAGAATTATCAAATCGGTGCTTCTTACTTTCTCAAGCTGAAAACACTGGACTTTGATCAGCTATGGACCGATTATCTGCAACCGCTCCTCCAAGAATACATTCAGGGGATGAAAGATGAAGAAGAGATTATGAAGCGGTTTGCGAAGGCATACGGCTATCCGAACCAGTCCAGAGGTGATGTACATGAAGCTACTCAGGATCAAGGATAACGCCCAACAGAAAAAAGAGTCATTTTCTCAAATCAGAACCCTCACAGGCAAAATAGCAGATAAAACCTTGGAGCAGCTTGAGCGTGAAGGTGTGTTTGTGTTCCCGGAAATCTTAAAAAATGCAGAGGACATTACGCAGGATCAGATGATTCTCAAAAGCGTAAATGACACCTATTGTACAAGGAATGTAATGGGCTTTCTGGGCTGCGGTGATGAGCGGCTCGTTATCGAATCCCGTTTTTGCGGAAAGGGTGAGGATTACTTTTTCCGGTATCTTTTGGACAAAGTTCTGGACTTTCCTAATATTGTTGATTTGCAAACTGATGCCAATCAGGACAATCGGCTGTTCAATTTTCTGCTGTTCCTGTTTCCACATTACCTGAAAGCAGCTATGCGCAAGGGCTTATTCAAAAAGTACATCCGCCGCAGATACAATGACGGAAATGTAAAAGGAACAATAGATGTTGCACGGCACATTGAGAAGAATACACCCTTTGCCGGAGATGTTGCCTATAATCAGCGAGAGTTTTCCTATGACAATAGCCTGATGGAACTGGTAAGGCATACCATTGAATTTATTAAAAGAAAACCTTATGGGAACAGCCTCCTTATCAAAGTGAAAGACGAAATAAAACTCGTTATAGATGCGACTCCGACATATGAGCCATATGATAGGCAGAAAATCATTGAACAGAATAAAAAGAATACTGTCCGCCGCGCTTATTTTAGAGAATATCTTGCTTTACAGAGGCTGTGCCTTTTGATCCTTCGGCATCAGAAACACCAAATCGGTTCGGGATCGAGGCAGATATACGGCATCCTGTTTGACGGCGCATGGTTGTGGGAGGAATACATCAATTCACTGATAGAGGATATGTTCTATCACCCAATGAATAAAGGCAGCAAGGGTGCGCAGAGACTGGGTGCGCAGAGACTGTTTGATGGGAATGTTGGACTTATCTACCCCGATTTCATCAGTCGTAATAGCGAGATGCGGATTATTGCAGACGCCAAGTACAAACCTATCAATAACATCGGAAATCGGGACTATTTGCAGGTGCTGGCTTATATGTTCCGTTTTGATGCTAAGGCTGGCTATTACCTTTATCCAGAGGCATCCGGTGTTGATGACCAGAAATTACGAATGAATCGTGGTTCGACCTATGAGGGAAATGTCATGCCATGTGATGATATCACCGTTACCAAACACGGCTTGAAAATTCCCGTAGATGCACAGAATTACTCGGAATTTACCACAAAAATAAAGACTCAGGAACAGGAATTCATAAGCGTGTTCCCCAACAAGCAAGCGCACGAGTGGGTACCGCCGTGCCCTACTTGCCAAGTATGAATTTCCGGTTTGGGTACTCACTGGATTTGCTTGCTATTCGTCGTTCCCCATAATAGCAAGTGCCATTCCCTTAAATGGAAATCGGCGGCAACCGCCGCCTTGTCTGCCCAAAAGCGAAACGGACGGACGCTGCCAATGCGATAATATTAAGTTTGTTCATGCGCATATATCCTTTATATGATTTTGTATAGCCGTAGTTTCTGAAGAAGTCAAGAAAAAAAAACATAATAACTAAAAAACGCCCCGGTTTTGCCCGGAGCGTTTTTTTTGTCAATTTCTTCGTTAGAAGAAAGTTGTTTTTAGAAAAGTTCCCAGTCTGCGACTTCGGCAGCATAGACGAAGTTGAAGGAGCCCATGGGATAGGCTTTGCCCCATGCTTGGAGGTCAGCAGGATCTTGTCCCCAAACCGCGAGCACTGTGTTGGGCGTGTCGCCGCTAAACTGGTTGGCCCAGTGGCAGACGTTGCCGTACCATGTGTCACCGACAGCGGGTTTGCTCATTTGAGCAACGCCACCGTTGGCTGTTGCGTCATTCAAGCCCGCATAAGGAACTTTGACTTCGAATGTGACTTTTTGGGCACCCAAATCTTCTTTTGCTTTGACTTCGATGTTGGCGGAGGTAACGTTGGCCCAGCTTCCTGCTGCATCGATGGCACCGAAGAAGAAGCCATTGTTGGAAGCAGTGGGCTGATGTCCGGTGGCGTCTGTTTCGAAGTAAGGCATAATCTGATAGTAATGGCTCGAGCCTTGTGTGTTGCCTGCGGGTGATACGAAGATATCAAATTCGTTCATGAAGTTGGTGCCGTCGTAGTAGGCCGAGACAAGCTGGTTGGCGTTGTTGTTGATGCCATAGTGCTTACCATCGGTGGCGCCTGTGACGAATTCAAGCAGGAAGTACATGGATGTCTCATCCCACATTGTTTTGAATTTGCCCTGGAAGTCAGCGGGGACTTCTGTGGTTGAGCCGCGTTGTGTGAACGCTGCGGTTGACCAAGCGGCCTTGTTCCAAGCGGCATCGCTCCCGGTTCCGTCCATGGCGATTGGCTGGTCTGTCCAGACGCAATCGATTGTTTTCGCGCCTTCAGGTTGCGGTCCAACCGGTATCTTGGCGGTGGCGGCCAGTGTCATGCTCTTAATCTTGATGGTGGCTTCTTGTCCGACGACGTCCGGGTCTGCCACCTGTTGAGGTTCGTAGCCAATTCTGATTTTCTTGACTTGGGTCGCGTCGAAGTCTTTGTTGGCATTATAATCGCCGCTATATGTGCCGAAGCGCCAGCAGCTGAGGCCATAATAAGTAAGATCCTGGCATCCCGCTGTGTGCGTGGGCGCAAAGGAAACACCACCATCGGCGGCTTTGAGTACGTTGTAAGCCAAGGAGGCCATGACTTTGTCGTTCACGTCGATGAGGTGCAGGTCGAGAGTCGGATTGACGGCGGCCATGATGGCATCGCCTTCGACGTCAAACTTGGCATAGGCCAGATTGGAGCAGTCGATTGTTTCAGGCAATTCGATTTCGGCGCCTTTGGGAACCCATGTTGCAAGGGTGGTTGTGAGGTTCATGGTGCCGGTGCCTTGAGAGACAACTCCGCCATCAAAGGAGGACCAATCTGTCGCGCTGTCGGTCGCAAAGTCAAACTTCTTGATGACCTGTTCGTTGTCGGTGCCTACAAAGAATGAGAAGTCGTCGAGTTCGAACGAGAAGGAACCGTCGGTTTGGACGCCTTCACGGTCGTAAACGGTGATACCGAATTCGGCGATTTTCGAAAGGTCGATGGCGCGCCCGGAGTTTTTCCAGATGGAGGTCTGGAGGCCGTGTCCGAAGTCACCGGTGGCATCCGTTGGGGATTGCGCCAGAGGAATCATGACCTCTGTCCAGTCCGTATGGGCGGTTGGAAGCAGGCCGGAGTACATGATGCGCATGACTTCGCCAGCCGCATCCTTGACGTAGAACATAACGCTGAATGGGCTGACTGTTTCGTTCTTAATCCAAACGGAGAAGCCGTCTGCCTCTGCCATATCAACGGATGTGGCAAATGTCGCGACCGGATAATCCCATGAATGGAATCCGGCGTATGTGCATGCTGAGTCACCCTGATAGGTGTAGTCAACTTTGATGCCGTTGCCGGATATGCCGGCTTGTTTGGCAAGGACGACTGTGTCTTGTATTGCCGGGGATGCCCAAGTTGCGGCGTTGCCACTGTAGTCTACTGTGCTCTCAAAGTCACAGAGGACAGTCTTTGTGTCTGCTGCGGTGGCTGCTGCCGTGATGGCGAATGCTGCCGCAACGAGTAAACTTGTATATTTTGTCATATCGATAAAATATCCTTTCTTATGATTAATGACTTCTGCTACGTAAATTTAGGAGTCTATATTTCTCCATTAATAGCTATTATACTTAAGTTGGGTAATAAATGCAAGTATTTTTCGCAGTGGTCGTGCTTTTTTTGTTGGTGTGAAGAAAAATAATTTAGTAATATTAGCAGTTTAAGTCTGTTATTTGATTTTCTTGCCACAGTAAGGGCAATAACACTTCTCGCCATGTTCTTCATTTTGGGCGTGTTTGGTTTCGATTTGCTCGATGAAGCCCGCTGAGATAATACCGGTTGGGATGGCAACGAGTCCGATTCCGAGTAGTGCGATGATGGCGCTGAAGATTTTTCCGGCGATTGTGATGGGGTAGATGTCGCCGTATCCGACGGTGGTCAGCGTGGCAACCGCCCACCACATTCCGGAGAATGCGTTCTGGAAGACCTCGGGTTGTTGCGGGTTTTCGAATGTGTAAATGAGAACCGACGCGATAACCATGAGGACCATGACGACGAAAATGGATGATATAAGTTGGTAGCCTCTTTCTTTGAGTACCGTGCCGATGGTGGATAGTGAGTCGGTGTATCGGTTGAATTTGAAGACTCTGAGGAGTCTGAGGACTCTGAGCGTTCTGAGGACGATGAGGTTCATCGGAATGAAGTAGGGGAAGTAGAACGGCAGTATCGCGAGCAGATCGATGATGGCCATGCCGGAGAAGATGTACTTGAGTCGTGCTTTGCCGGGTGTGCAGTCGGGGTGGAGTAGGTCGGCCGTCCAGATTCGGGCGGCGTACTCGAGCGTGAAAACGATGACGGTGAATGTGTTGAGTGCTTGGAAGAACCGTTCGGTTTTGATGTCGACTTTGACGGTACTCTCGATGACAACAACGACACTGATGAGAATGAGCGCAATGATGATGATGTCGAAAATCTTACTTACGACGTCTCCGGGTTTAGCAATCTCGACAATCTCGAAGACTCTACATTTTATTTTTAGCCATGTGTTCATCTTCATCAGCCATTCTTTCGTGATTTGGTTTGGTTCTGTGATGAGGATATCGTTTGAGTAGGCATTTCAGTCACATGTAAGTTGTGTTTGTTGTGTTTGCATAGTTGGAGTTCTTGTGGGTAATTTAAGATAAAACCCGAAGGGAAAAATAGAAAATGAGTATGAAGTTGCCCCGTTTTGGGACAGATGGATGGCGTGCGTTGATTGCGGAGGATTTCACCTTCGACAATGTTCGCTATATTGCGGCGGCGATGGTTGCGCACGCGAAAGATTTTGCTCGGCTTTGCGCCACAGCGAGTAGCAAAGAGGGTGCGGTTGATTTGAAGATGACGACCTCGGATGTTTTAAATCCGACGATCGCGGTCGGTTATGACACGCGTTTTCTATCGCCCCAGTTTGCTCGTGCGTTAAGCGAGCAGGCGGCTAAGTGCGGGGCAAAGGTTTTGCTGAGCCGCGCTCCGTGCCCGACTCCGGCGTTGTCCTTTTCGGTGAAGCATTTGGGTTTGCCCGGTGGAATAATGATTACGGCGAGCCACAATCCGCCGACTTATAACGGCGTGAAATTCAAGAGTTATTATGGTGGTTCCGCGATGGTCGAAGAAACGCGCGCGATTGAGGCGCATTTGCATCGGATTGCGGAGATGGATGAGATTCCGACCAGTGCGGGCGGTTCGGTGACGGAGGTTGACTTTTTGCCGGAGTACTACGCGAACTTGGAGAAGTTTGTGGATGTCGACATTCTGCGTCGCTTCAAGGGTCGCGTGATTTTTAATCCGATGTTCGGCGCGGGTTGCAACACGGTTGATGCGTTTTTGCGCAAACTGGGCGTTGATGTGCTGACGCTCAATGGCAAGCCGGATCCGATGTTTGGCGGGAAGTCCGGGCCTGAGCCGGTCGCGATGAATATGTCGGAACATATCGAGGCGATGAAGTCTGACGCGGGCGCCGTGCTGGGCTTGGCGACCGATGGCGATGCTGACCGTTTTGGTGTTTTGGATGAGGATGGCGAGTTTGTGCAGTTGCATGACTTGATGCCTTTGCTGTTCCGCTATCTTGTTCGGACTCGTGGTTATAGCGGTGATGTTGTGCGCACGACCTCGATGGCGGATACCATCGACAAGGTCGCCGGGAAGCTTGGGCGCACGGTTTATGAGGTTCCCGTTGGCTTCAAGAATGTTTGTGAAGTCATGCTGAAGAAGGATATTTTGATTGGTGGCGAGGAGAGCGGCGGCTTTGGGTACAAGAATCATGTGCCGGAACGCGATGGCGTTTTGAGCTGTCTGCTTGCGGCCGAGATGATGGCGTCTACAGGCAAGAGCATGAAGGAAGCCGTCGCGGAACTGCGTGCGGAGTTTGGGCCATTCGCCTATGACCGGATTGGCAAACACGCCAGTGATATGAATAAGCTGCGTGCGAATTTCGCGGGTCTGAGGGCGAACCCTCCGTCGGAAGTCGTCGGAATCAAGGTTGCACGTGTGAATCTGATTGATGGCGTGAAGTTCTATCTTGAAGATGGCAGTTGGATGTTGATGCGTCTGAGCGATACGGAACCTCTGGGCCGCGTTTATGTCGGCTCCGGGACGCGCGAGCAGGTGGCGACGGTGCTTGGCGCCGGCGAGGCGTTGCTGTTCAAGGATTGTCAGTAGGGGGACAGGCGATATGAAGACTGCGTTATTCTGTTGTGTTGCGATGCTGCTGTGCGGCGATGTTTTCGCTCAAAGCCGTGATGAGGCTCCGCTGCTGCCCGAGGGCGTGCATTCGTTGGTCGGGAAGTTTGGTGATGTTTACAAGAGCAGTAAACAGGCGTTCAAGCCGGTGAACGATGCGTTTTTGCATCAGGTCGTTGTTCCGGCGGCGGAGACAGAACAGGTTCTCCAGAAGAAGTTTAACAAAGTAACGTTGGAGGCCGGTAAGACGGCGGGCAAGGTTGCGACGGGCGTTTTCAAGACAACCACTCGCATGGGCGGGCGCTTCGTCGAGGGCGTCGTCAGTAAGAAGGATTAATGTCTCCGAATACGATGAATAGTTTGCAGCGTGTGACTGCGGCCTTTGCGCATGAGTCGCCGGATCGAACTCCGGTGTTTGAGTATGTGATGCAGTCGCCGATAGTGGATTATTATTTGAATCGCATTTACGTCGCAGACCCGTCGAATTGGCGTCAGGCCGTGAGCGACCTTGGTTGGTCGGCGGCAGTGCGGCAGGCGGCTTGTGATCAGGTTGATTTGGCCGTCGCGTTGGGTCATGATATTATTTACACAGTGCCGTCCGAGCCGATTGATGATGTGGCGCCGACGCCGATTGACGCGGAGGAGCCGGAGGATCGGATGGCAATTCGCGTTGAACGGCGTGAGGCCGAGAGCGATTTGTTACCGGCGGCGCGGTTGGAGATTTATCCGGCAGTTGCGGCAGAGTTGCGTCGGCGCGGATTGTCCATTGTGATGATGGCGCCGACTTTTACGCATGGCGTTTGGGATGATGTTGACCTGATGCAGACAATGTTGCTCGAACCTGAGATTGCGCATCAACACTTTGAGCAGTGTACGCGTCGGGCTATCGCGTTGGCGAAGTTTTATGCCGAGACAGGTTGCAAAATCATTGGCGTCGGCGGCGACTTTGCGGGGAATCGTCCATTGATTTCGCCGAGTGCTTATCGGGATTTTATCGTGCCTGAAGTGCGCAAAACTTCGGAGGTTTGTCATGCTCTGGGTTGCTATGCAGTGAACGCGAGTGACGGAAATTTGTGGAGCGTGATTGATGACTTTTTGGTTGGATGCGATGTCGACGGTTACATTGAGATTGACCAACATGCCGGGATGGATTTGGGAAAGTTGCGCGAGCGCTTTGGGCGGACGCATACATTTTTGGGGAATCTCGATTGTGGGAATACGTTGAGTTTTGGGACGCCGAAGGATGTTTATCAGCATGTGCAGGCGTGTCTTAACGTAGGTAGCGATGTTCGGTGGGGTTTGGGCGGCCATATCCTGACGGCGAGCAACGCGATAACGGCTTCTGTTCCGATTGAGAACTATGAGGCCGTTCGCCGCGCATACACTGACCATTTGTATCGGTTGTAGGGCATTTGGCCATGGACGCGAGTGCTCCGGATAACGAACGTTTTGTCCTTCCCGCGATTGTTCCGCATGGCATCGGTCGATATGTTTTTATCTGCTGTTGTCTGTTTTTGTTGACGGCAGGCATCTTGTTCGCGGCCGCTGTTTATCAGCTTTTCGACTTCTTTAGCTGTGCAGGCTTGGGTGTCACTGTTCTGATGATGGGCGCCTATTTTCAGAGCTATCGCAAACAATTGATTTTTGATGATACACCAACTTCACGCGTGCAAGGTGTGTTTCTGGGGCGCGTCGAGTTGTCCGGGATCACCGTCTGCGAGTCTCCGATGTCGGGGAATCTGAGCGGGTTGCCATGTGTGTGGACGAAGACCATTGTTGAGGAATTGTGTACGCGGAATTCGGGCGGCAAGACAAGCGCGAACGTTTGGGTTGAGATTGTTGCGCACGAAAGTTATGTTCCGTTTTATTTGAAGGATGATTCGGGCGAGATTCTGATAGATTGCGCGGGTGCGGAAGTCGTGGGGGATGAGATTTATTGCCGCGAGACAACGCCTGATGATGAGATGTATTTTGGAAAATGTATGAAGGCCGAGGATTCACGGACGCAGCATCGGCGGCGCTTTCGGGAGCAGACACTTTTGGTCAATAGCCCCGTTTATGTTTTCGGTTACGCGCGCGAACGCACGGATGTTGTCGCTCCGATGATTGGCGGTCACTACACGTTGCCGTTGTATTATATCGCGGCGGGCGGCGAGATGGATAGCGTGACGCAGCTGAAAAAGAAAAAGTCCATTGCACTGCTGATGGCGGGCAGCTTTTGGGGAATCACGATGTTTTTGTGGCCGGAGTTTACGATGAAGTCGGCGGTTGATTATACGATGTCGCTCCTGTGCTTCAATGTGTTGGCTTGGCTTGCGATCAATTTCAATCGATTGGTTGTTTTACGTCAACGTGTGTACGAGGGCTTTGCGCACCTTGAGGTGCAGTTCAAACGCCGCTCCGAGCTGATTCCGACCCTTGTCGGGATTGTATCTGCGGTACGCGATTATGAGGCTGATGTGCAGAGAAATTTGTCAGAGTTGCGCGCACTGGGACAGCAGTCTTTTGTGGGTGACAGCGTGAAGACGCAGGAGGCCGCGCAGGCTTTGCAGGCACTTGCGGAGTGTTATCCGGAGTTGAGGGCGGGCGAAAACTTTTTGCGTTTGCAGAAGGAGTTGTCTGATACCGAAACTCGGATTGCGTTGGCGTCGGCGTATTATAACGACATCGCGACCTATTGCAATACGCGGTCTTCGATGATTCCGTCGAATTTGATTGCGCGGATGGTGATGATTGAGCCATTCCCGCTGATTAATCGGGTCGAATTCGACGATTGATCAGAGAAGAGTAGCGTCGACTTTTTCGAATTTGATTTCTTCGTATCCCATAGCCGTCCAGTTGCCGGCGGCATCCTTGTTGACTTGGTCATCCCAGTAAACAAAAAGCATGGGGAAACCCGTTTGGTATCGCGCTGAGGAACTGTCGGTGGCTTCGAGCACGACGACTCCGTCCACAGACATTGTGATGGTGTTGTTGACCATCTGGGCGGAGTAGAGGTGCCATCCGTCTTTGGGGTCGATGGCGTATCCTTCGTTTCTCGCGATGAAGTCCCATGTGCCGTCGGCGTTTGCCCGCATGATAAAGGGTGTTCTCTCGCGCGGGTAGAATCTGCCGGATTTGGGTGTCCAGTACGAGCCTTTGGAGCCGAAGAAGCAGAAGTATCCTTGGCGTGTCCATGAGCTATTGGGTGTCTTCGAGTATGGTGCGCGTAGCACCACGCCGAACGCTTCCTCGGTCATGATAACCGGTTCCCATTTCGCGTAGCCCCAGAAAGAGAGGCGCTGGCCGTTGAGATTCCATTTGGTCGCGTTGGGTGCGGCCGTTGGATAGAGCCTGTTCCATGCGCTTGAATCGCGGAATCGAATCATCTTTTCATTCACGTTTGTTGTGCGCTTGGGGAAGCCGATACTTTCGGGCGTCGTGACAGTCGGGAAGCCCCAGTCATTCCATGTACACGTAAGTCCGGTGCTGGCTGGGATGCCATTGTTCATCTCGGATGTGGGGACGTTGTTGATATTGACATAGAGTAATGTCTCGTCCGCGAGTGCCGTGGCGCAAGTGGCCGCCGCAAGCGTGAACGCCGCTGCGGCGCTGATGATGTTGTTCCGGATATGTCTGAGTGTAGTCATTAACTGTAATATATAACACTTTGGCGGGAAAGTTAAGGGGATGTTTTGAAAAAATGCTGCTGCTATAATCAACAAACGGATTGGCTCGTTGAGTTTGAACCAATCCGTTTGCTTAATTCGCTGAGTTCAAATTCTATAAAAGAGACCAGTCGTCAACTGAGGACCAATTGTCGATTCTCTCAAATTTAATTTCTTCGATTCCCATGGTGGATTGTTTGCCGTTTGAGTCGGTTGCGTCGCAATCCCAGTATGCGACAAGCATCATGTACCCGGCGCCGGATGCACGTAAGGTGACACCGAAGTCTGTTTCTTCGTTTGTGACAAGATTCCATTTAGCATAGCCGTAGAAGCTGACGCATTGGTCTGCGGGGCAAAAATCGGGTGTGGTGTCCGCATTTGTTTGATAGATGACATTGTATGCGGACGAATCGCGCAGAGAGATTGCTTTTTCGTTTGCGTTTGAGGCAACACGTTTGGGGGAGAGTGTTCTGAATCGTTTTGCGGTGATTGTTGACAGTTCTGTGATGCATTTCAATACTCAACATCATAGCCATTATCATCGCCACGAATTTTGTAAAGTACTTTGATTTTTGTGTGGTTTTGATTAGATGGTAAAAAGAAAACTCCCTTGTGTTGAGGAAACACGAGGGAGTTTTGCATTTGATTCTCTGGAATCTGAAGGAAGAGGATGCTAAGTTTGTCGTTGATGGTGTACCGACCTAAGAATGTGATCGCGGAGT
>Ga0209510_1000259_pt1 | contig 78418 bp, 74 predicted proteins | sample BiotimSIPDNA_FD_185749 | JGI IMG/M metagenome (GOLD analysis project Ga0209510, IMG submission 185749) | Anaerobic biogas reactor microbial communites from Washington, USA - Biogas_R1 time_0 SIP DNA (SPAdes) (version 2) | ecosystem: Engineered > Bioreactor > Anaerobic > Unclassified | place...
CGTTCATCCTGAGCCAGGATCAAACTCTTCACTGTAATGTTTTTTCTCATTATAGTTCCGATAGACCTGCCAGGATCTCCTGCTCCATTGTTCGTTTTGTTTCTAGGAATGACTTATTGCTTGCTGCTGACTTCTCTCTCACTTATTGCTAAGCCCGTTTCCGCCAGCGCTGCTTGTCTGAATGTATGTTCGCAGTCTGTCAAAGATCTCTGTTCAACGCCTCCCCTGCGGAAAGCGAGTGCAAAGGTAGGAACTTTTTAAATAATGACCAAATGTTCGGACGATTATTTTTAAAAAAAGTGCGTTCCGGACGCTATCGGACAGGAAACACGCACTTTCGGAACGGGGAAACGGGGGAAAATGGAAGGAGGGGCATCCTGAGGGCAGGCGGAACTGCCCTGGAGCGTGCGGACATCCGGGAGGGGACCGGAAGGGGTTCGGAGGGAGCCGGGGCATTCTTCCTGACCCGGCCAGGGGGCATGGAGAGGGAAGGGAGGGGGCATTGCTCCTCGCCGCCCTGCAACCGCACATTATATATTATATGCCATGTGGCATGTCATACACATCAAGCCAGGTGGCGGGAATCGGATTCCTTGCCAAAAAGCAGGCTGCATGGCGTGAGCCGGGAGGGTTGCATGAATTTCCCCAGATTCCCATCGAAGACCTATCGAAGGCGCATCGAAGGATGGGGGAAGCATGGGGAGGGGGAATCGAAAGCGCGTGTCTCGATTGTCTCAATCGCAGCCAGCCGGATGCGCACGCTGGAGCAGGAGGGATGGGGACGCGGCAGGCGGGAATGTCGTCCTGGAGGAATGCCTGCCTTTCCCTGGAGCTGTTCTTTATTCTGGTGGCGGGAACGGAATGCTCCCTGACTCTGCCATGGAAACGGGAAAGACGGTCTTCACGGATGGCTATCATCGCTCTTCAATGAGGATGCAGGGCATCTTTACTTATAACTCGGGGCAACCTTTACTGGTGACGCAGGGCGGTCTTCACAGAGGATGCGGACTGGTCTTTACTGAGGACAAAAAGAAGGGGCAGGAATGAGGATCTCCGAGAGACACCTGCAGAAATCAGATGTTCTCCTGATTTCATTGAACTCACGTTATTTACCCCCTCACTATACCATATGGTTCGTGACTAAATACCATATGGTTGCCACTCGAATACCATATGGTTGCTGGTCACAAGATATATACCTGCTGTTTTCAGGAAAAGAAACGAGAAAAGAAACGGGAAAATGACGTGATAATCCATACTTCACTATCCTCACACTCATCTGTTTATCATTTTCTTCCGCATCATGATGAGAATAGGAGTGAACCATTTCATCAAGTATTCTTTTGACGTAAACTTGTAAGAGAACCCCATTTCCCAATCGAGAAGCATAATAGTTTATAATTTCACAGCAATCCTTTTCCCACTATTCAAAGGAATGGTTTTTAGGAATTAAACTAATACTATTAGGGAATTTCCTCTTTGATAGAGGGTCTTTTTTTATATCTTTGCCACATCAATAAAAAAATACAGTTATGAAAAGATTCCGTTACTTATGCGCAGCGACAATGATTGGATTTTCTTCCGTCGCATTAGGGCAGACACACTCAAACTACACTTTCAAGGAGGATGCTGTCATGTATAATAATCAGCGAGTGGTTGGAGCTGACATGTGCACCTTTCGCGATCTGGGTCATGGTTATGCAAAAGACATCCTCAATGTTTACATAAATGGAAAGATTCTTGACTATGTGGATCCGACCACCTTTCGATTGACTGAATCACAAGATTCCGAAGAGATTGGAAGAGGTGGTGGATACCGCCACAGACGTGATGGGAATGCCGATTATCAGAGCTACGATGATGGCTATTATTACGACTATAGAGAGGAAGGTTATTTGGTTTTTAAAAATGACGTACTTTTCAATGGAAAGAAGGTACAAAATGCTCATAACAAATCATTTAAGGAGTTAGGCAACGGCTATGCTAAGGATTCCTTCCGTATATTCTACTGCGGAAATGAAATAGATGGAGGAATGAGCAGTTCCTTCGTTAATCTAGGAGGAGGCTATGCTAAGGATTCCTTCCGTATATTCTACCGCGGAAATAAAATAGATGGAGGAATGAGCAGTTCCTTCGTTAATCTAGGAGGAGGCTATGCTAAGGATTCCTTCTCTGCCTACTATAGAGGAGTGAAAATTACTGGAGTTACAGCCCACAGTTTCGAGTATTTAGGTAGAGGTTACGCTCAAGACTCATGGAACACTTATTTCTTAGGAAAGAAGGTTGAATGACATAAAGTCGTGGAAATGGAATGAAAAGGGGAAACAAACATTCATGTTTGCTCCCCCTTTATTTTTTATTAATGATAGTACTATCAATTTCCTTTCCAGAAGTCATCGAGTTTCTTCTGCTCTGCCACCTTGGAGTCATACTCAGCCTTATTTCTATTGTACTCTGCCTGACGACGCTGCACATCAGCAATACGTGCACTGAGACGATTAGCCTGACCAGAGATACTTGGGTCTGCAGATGCGGCACGGCGTGCAAAAGTGAGTGCTTCCGAGTAATTCTTATTCACAGCAGCACGCTGTGCACGATAGAAATCCACCTTTCCTGCCATTGAGGGGTCAAGTGCTGTAACCATATTGAGATAAGTATCCGCTCCGTCCTGTCCGCTTCTCGTGAGCGCATACACGATTCGCATAGCGATAGACGCCTTCTGCTTGTCATTATTGCTAAGATTCAGAGCCTTGTTGTAATAAGTGATAGACTCTGCATTTTTCTTCTGCTTTGCGCAGAGCTGAGCAAGACCTATAGCAGACGTATAAGTAGGCTTGATGTCATAAGCATAACGAGCTGCCTTGAAATAAACATCCGTATCATCACACTCGTTAGAAGCAAGAATGTCAATCACAGAAGAAAGGTAGTTGAAGTCCGTCTTCTTCTGCTCCACCTTAGGAGTGAAGATGGCTATCAACTGCTCGCGATCGGCAGCACGAGATTCAGCAAAAGTATTCTCCACGCTAAGGAGGGTTGGGTCATACTGATCCACAATCTTCTGCGCCGCAACACTGTCTTCAGCCTCGTTAGCCTTTGCCAACATCTTCTCACACACCTCCTTGCAAAGGATATAATCCTTGAGGAATTGCTCACGGAAGTCTGGATTGTTCTTAAACTTGGCATAAGAAGCGTCAAAATATCCATAGAGGACAAAGCCCTCCACTTCCTTGCTTGGGTCATCATTGACAAGCTGAACGCCTTCTGTAAACATGTTGTAAGCCTTGTCAAGCGAGTAGTCGTCCGCCACACCATGTCCGAAATAATAGAAGTCATAAGCCTTGCGGCAAAGAATGGCACCACGACTCGTCTGCATCTTGGCTGAAGAGAAAGAGTTGAGTTCTTTTACCAACCTGATGCGCTGGTCATACATATTCATCAGATCCTCAAAATAGACCTTCTTCTTTGCCACATCCGGCTCGGTCTGCACAAGGCTTTCTAGCATGGTTGCTCCACGAGTATATACAGACACCTGCGCCAGAGGTGCATTTTCCATCAGATACTTCCAAGTTGGATAAGCCTCTGCATAATCATTTGATTTGAAATATTCCTGAAACAAACTAAGATTGGTCAAAGCCTGAATACTGTCAGTTCCATGACCTATACGGTCATTCACGCTTGTACCCTCATACTGCGCAGCAGCAGGTAAGACCGCCACCGCAACAACAATAGCGGTTAAAAATCTTTTCAAATTCATATTCTTTTCCTTTTTTCTAATTCAGGAGCGAAGTTCGTGTTTTTTTATCTTACAACATCATTTTATGTGTGAAAAAAAGATAAACAGCCCGAAATACAAGTAAAAACCTTTCTTTCCATCTAAAAAGCATACAGCACACGACAGAGAACCCCGATTCTCCATATCGGAACATATAGAATTTTCCAGAAGGGAGAAGCATGAATTTTCACCTATTTTCGTCCCGAAATCATCTCGAAGGCCTCTCGAAGGCTTATCGAAGCCTTGTTGAAGAGAAAAAAGCATCATTGGGGAGCAGATATTTCCCCAAGGAATCACTGATTCTCATGTATTGCTTCCCAGAAAGAGGATTTTCACAGTTGGAAAAACGCCTCCCACTTCCCCACTCTTTCTTGCCTCAATACGTTTCGTACAGATTTTCTCTGCTTGAATCAGTCTTTCAACATGACAAGATCGGTGATAGACATGAAAAGTTCGTCATCTACTTCTGGTGCGAGAACTTCGTCTGTGGAACTTGCAGATTCGTTCGAGGTTTCAAGACAAAATGTTTCTAATTCCACATGCTCATCCTGAGCCATCGGCTTAATGTATTCCTTTTTCATTTTATATTAGGTCTTTTTGATTGTATTACACGGTGAGATTTGCCTAAAAAAACTCTTCAAAAAGAGGTTGGCAATGTTTAATTAAGTTTTTGATGTGACAAAACTACTGAAAAAAAACAACATTTATAACAAAAACAGCATTCTTTTTTGGTTTTAAATGAACTATTTGCATAAAGAAGGATAGCATTGTATGTGAAAAGAACAAAAATAGAGGTATTGAAGAAAAGAATTGTGGAAACATACACGAGAAGTTTCCCTTCTTGTTTTAGACATTGTTGGATTGGGGGCAACCCTCCTTTTCAGATTATCTTTTAGCGAATATTTTGCCTCTATCACATCAAAAACTTGCAAAACTCACTTGACATATAAAATAAATTCGTAACTTTGTGCTCGCTGACTCTTATGATGAGTGGGGAATCTTTGTGTCTCAACACAACATGATACAGTTATAATCATTCCCGACAATCATCAGATTCAAAGACTCCCGCATTCTACTGAACTCACGTTCATGTGTAGAAAGCATTCAGCAACAATGATATAAAACAACTGAAAAGACCATCGTATGAACTATTCCGGATTGATTATAGCCGTCATCACCTTCCTTGTCATTGGATTATTCCATCCCATCGTTATCAAGGGAGAGTATTATTTCGGCACACGTTGTTGGTGGACATTCGCCATTGCTGGCATCGTTTTTATAGCTGCCAGTCTTTGGGTACAAGACGGCATGCTTAGCCCCATCCTGGGTGTTGTGGGCTGTTCATGCCTTTGGAGCATCATTGAGATTTTTGAGCAGAAACAACGTGTGGAGAAAGGCTGGTTTCCCATGAATCCCAAACGCAAACATGAGTACAAGAACTCAAATCAGAACAACAATATCACCCAAAAACAATAGCGAGACAGGCAAGAGACAGTGCCAGTGAAAGCCACTTCGCTGTTGCCAAGCGCACAGATGCAGACCGCATCACACACGAAAAAACAAAGCTGCTCATGTGTCACATACCATTGGAAGCATGGCAAGCAGTTGTCAAAACACCTTAGAGAGCAACAACAATGACAGATGTATGGATTAGTGCCGCTGGGCTTTGCGGCGCAACAATAATTGGTTCTATCCTTGGCTATTTCATCAAGGAGTTGCCACACAAGTGGAACGACACAGTACTTGGCTATTGTGCTGGCATCATGCTTGCTGCCTCAACCATTGGTTTGATTGTTCCTGCATTTGAGCAAACCGACTTGTGGTGGATGGTCGTTTTAGGTGTAATGGGTGGAGCATTATTCCTGAATGTTCTCGATTTCATCATTCCTCATCTACACACCATCACAGGACTTGATCCTGAGGAACATAAAACTAACTCCACACTCAACCATGTATTGCTCTTTGTCATGGCAATAGCCTTGCACAAACTTCCAGAAGGCATGGCTGCAGGCGTGAGTATGTGTTCCGCAGATGGCGTTACCGACTGGAGCGTCTCTATAGGCATTGCCTTGCAAAACATTCCAGAAGGAATGGTGATTATCGCTCCCCTTCTGGTGGCAGGAGTTTCAGCCCTGCGCACATTCGGCATCTCCATTGCCATCGGATTACTTGAAGTGATTGGAGTCTTCATCGGTTTTGGGTTGGGAGCAGTCTCAGAGACTCTTCTGCCCGTCATGCTTGGTTTTGCAGGTGGGGCCATGCTCTATGTGACAAGCGATGAAATGATTCCAGAGACACATACACATGGCTATCAGAAGCAAGCAACCTATGCACTCTTGCTGGGTTTCATGACACTGATACTGCTCGACAGGACCTTTGAATAAGCGAATGAATAGATCCCGTCTATAATTGCATTGACCAAATCGTTTGTATGTCTATGGATATATTTATACCTTTGCATCATCAAACACTGAAGCAGTGAAAGCAGAGCCTACTAAGCTTTGCAGATTTGCACCAGAGTTCGACATAAAATAAAAAATAACACAATCATTTAAAAACAAACAATTATGGAGAACTTCAATGAAATAATCAACAGCAATCAGCTGACATTAGTAGATTTCTTTGCAACATGGTGTGGTCCTTGCAAGATGATGCACCCAGTACTGGAACAGCTTAAGGAAGACCTTGGCGATAGCGTCCGAATCATCAAGATAGATGTTGATAAGAACGAGGCACTTTCTATGCAATACCGCATCCAATCTGTTCCAACACTCATGCTCTTCAAAAAAGGCGAAGTAGTTTGGCGGCAGAGCGGGGCAATGAGTCTGAACGATCTCAAGACCCTAATCGGTCAATATCAATAAATAACAACTTAAAAACCTTCTATTTATGCAGTACAGATGTTCAGTTTGTGGGTATGTGTATGACGAAGACAAAGAAGGCGTCCCTTTCACAGAATTGCCCGACACATGGCAATGCCCATGGTGCAGTGCACCAAAGTCTTCCTTCGAGCTGGTAGAAGACATAAAAGCAGAAGACCACCCTACTCCTGCTTCTTCCACAGAACCAGCACAACACACCGAAGCAGTCCACCATGACATGCAGAAACTTTCTGTAGGACAAATGGCAGCCCTCTGCTCCAATCTCGCCCGCGGTTGCGAGAAACAATACATGCCACAAGAGCAGGCACTCTTCAACGAACTTGCAGATTGGTTCACAAAGAGCACTCCTCAAGTGGAGGATGCAACAGTAGAGGCTATTGCCAAGCAACTCCAGCAGGATCTGAACGATTACAAGACCGTTGATCAGATCAGCAAAGACAACAAAGATCGTGGTGCACAGCGAGTATGTGTATGGGGCGAGAAGGTGACACGCATGCTCAGCGTACTTGTCGAACGTTATCAGAAGGAAGGCGATGCCATGCTTCAAGACACAGACATCTGGGTTTGTTCTATTTGCGGATTTGTATTCATCGGTAAGGAAGCCCCCGAACTCTGTCCTGTATGCAAAGTACCAGCATGGAAGTTTAACAAAATAGATAGGAGGAAGTAACTATGGAGAAAACAGTTTATGCAGTACGTAATCTGCGCCTCTGTACCAAGGATTGTCTCTGTCTGTATGTTTGTCCCACAGGTGCAACAGACACGGAGAACAGTATCATTGATGTAGAAAAATGCATCGGTTGCGGTGCTTGTGCTGACGCTTGTCCGTCCAAAGCCATCTCGCTGATGCCCATAGAATTACCTCTTCCTCAGGAAAAGACGAAGGCTGTAGTTGGTACACTCAATGACATGATCACCTCTAAGTCATACGTAGAGCAGTCAGCCCGCCAGATTGCAGAAACAACAGAAAGCGAAACACTCAATCTACTGATGAAGGCTGTAAGCCAAAGCTCACGTATCATAGCAGAAGATCTGAACAGAGAGGCTGGTTTCATGCTACCTCAATCCGAAAACACCCAGAAAGTGCTTGAGGAGTTGGTAGCAAACCCACCATCAACAGACTTCCCAACAGAAACAGCAAAGAAACTGCTGACAACAATTAAATTTCAATCAAATTCAAACAACAACAATTAAAAACACTACAATTATGGCAAATAAATATGCAGGAACACAGACAGAGAAGAACCTTGAAGCAGCTTTCGCTGGTGAATCACAGGCTCGTAACAAGTACACTTATTTCTCTTCAGTAGCCAAGAAGGAAGGCTACGAGCAGATTGCGGCCCTCTTCCTCCAGACAGCAGACAACGAGAAGGAGCATGCAAAGATGTGGTACAAAGAACTTCACGACGGCATAGGAACTACAGACCAGAACCTTCTTGATGCAGCAGAGGGTGAGAACTACGAATGGACAGACATGTACGAAGGTTTTGCCAAGACTGCTGAGGAGGAAGGCTTCAAAGCACTTGCAGCCAAGTTCCGCCTCGTTGCGGCCATCGAGAAGCGTCATGAAGAGCGTTATCGTGCACTCCTCAACAACGTAGAGACTGCTCAAGTATTTGAGAGAAGCGAGGTGAAGATATGGGAGTGTCGCAACTGCGGTCACATCGTAGTAGGAACTAAAGCCCCCAATATGTGCCCCGTATGTGCTCACCCACAGTCGTACTTTGAACTACACATGGATAATTTTTAAATCAGAAAGCCTCATGATCTCTACAAAGATAACGACCAACACAATACTCGCTACTGAGGATGGAGAAGTGGTTGGAAAGATTGAGTTTGAAGAAAAAGATAACGAACTAATCATCCTACACACCTATGCCTACCTCAGTGGCAAAGGTATTGGCTCTCTGCTGATGGATGCAGCAGTAGCCTACGCCAAGGAACAGAACCTGTCCATCAAACCAGTATGTCCCTTTGCCGCAAAGTACTTGGAACGAAAAACCGACTAACACAACAAATAGATATGACAGCAAGCAACAAAAAAAGATACCTCATAGTAGGTGGTGTGGCAGGTGGTGCAACAGCCGCCGCACGCATCAGACGAGTGGCTGAGGATGCAGAGATTGTTCTCTTCGAGAAGGGTGCTTACATCTCTTATGCCAATTGTGGATTGCCTTACTATATAGGTGGAGTCATCGAGGATCGCAACCGTCTGTTTGTTCAGACACCTGAAGCTTTCGGCAAGCGATTCAACATTGATGTGCGTACACTGAGTGAAGTGACTGCCATTGACACAACGGCAAAACAAGTGACTGTCCGCACAGCCGACGGTAAAGAATACACTGAGAACTACGACAAACTGTTGCTCTCACCAGGTGCATCACCCGTTGTCCCTCCACTTTCAGGTATTGACAGCGAAGGCATCTTTACATTAAGAAACGTCAGCGACACCGATCGTATCAAATCATACATGACTGACCACAAAGTGGAACGCGCTGTCATCGTAGGTGGAGGATTCATTGGCCTTGAAATGGCAGAGAACCTCAAACATGCTGGTGCGCAGGTGGCTGTGGTAGAGATGGCTCCTCAGGTGATGGCCCCTATCGACTATTCGATGGCATCACATGTTCATGAGCACTTGCAGCAACAGGGTGTCAAACTGTATCTTGAGCAGGCTGTGGATTCATTCACACGTGAAGGCGACGAAGTGATTGTACATTTCAAATCAGGCATCAACCTCAGAGCCGACATGGTGCTGCTCAGTATTGGTGTCAAAGCAGAGACTCGCCTTGCACAGGAAGCAGGGCTGAAACTGGGAGAGATGCGTGGAATCTGGGTGGATGAATACCTGCAAACATCAGACGAGAATATCTATGCAGTAGGCGATGCCATTGAATACCCACACCCCATCACTGGCAAGCCCTGGCTCAATTTCCTTGCAGGCCCGGCAAACCGTCAGGCACGTATCGTTGCCGACAATATGGTATTGGGCAACAGTGTGAAGTATGAAGGCTCTATAGGCACATCCATCGCCAAGGTTTTTGATATAACTGTCGCCGCCACGGGTTTGCCTGCAAAGCGGCTCAAGCAGATGGAGATTCCTTATCTCTCTGCCACCATCCACAACGGTTCTCATGCTGGCTACTATCCTGGCAGTCTTCAGATGGACATCAAAATCACGTTTTCTCCAACTGACGGCAAACTGTATGGTGCGCAGATTGTAGGTTATGATGGTGTTGATACACGTATAGATCAGTATGCATTGGCTATCAAGCAAGGAGCGACCATTGAGCAACTCACACGGCTGGAGCATGCCTATGCACCTCCGTTTTCTTCAGCCAAAGATCCTGTAGCCATCTCTGGTTATGTGGCTGGCAATATCCTCAGCGGCAAGATGAGTCCTCTTTATTGGCGTGAGATGCAACAGGTAGATACATCAAAGGTAACCCTCATTGATGTTCGCACAGCAGATGAATACGCTTTGGGTACTATATCAGGAGCCGTAAACATTCCATTGGATGAACTAAGAGAAAGACTGTCTGAGATTCCAAGCGATCGACCTGTATGGTTGTTCTGCGGTGTTGGACTGCGTGGTTACTTAGCGTCAAACATACTCAAGGGTCATGGCTACAGTGAGGTCCGCAATCTGATTGGCGGTATCAAGACCTATCATGCAGCAACAGCCAAAGTTGCCTTGCCAGAAGGATTTGACCGCAGTTCAGACACCAGTTCATGCAACACCTCAACTTGCAGTTCAGATAAGACCATCGTCAAGATAGATGCATGTGGCATTCAGTGTCCTGGTCCTATCCTCAAGATGAAGCAGGCCATGGACACACTGACTGCTGGTCAGCGGTTGGAGATTCGTGCCACCGACGCAGGTTTTCCACGTGATGCCGAGGCATGGTGCAGAACTACAGGCAACAAGTTTCTAAGCAAACATTCTGAAGCAGGCATACATATTGTAGAGATAGAAAAGGCTACACCATGCTCCATAGAAGCATCCAAACCTCAAGCAAACGATTTGGGAAAGACACTGATTCTTTTCAGCGACGATTTGGACAAGACACTTGCCACCTTCGTACTTGCCAACGGTGCGGCAGCAACAGGCAAGAAAGTCAGCATCTTCTTCACCTTCTGGGGTCTCAACGCCCTCAAAAAGGCACAGAAGCCAAAGGTGGAGAAAGACATCTTCGGGCGTATGTTCTCATGGATGCTACCATCCGACTCCACCCAATTTGCACTCTCAAAGATGAACATGCTGGGCATAGGCTCAATGATGATGCGCTATCTCATGAAAAAGAAAGGAGTGGATTCGCTTGAGTCACTGCGTCAGCAAGCGATTGACAACGGTGTGGAATTCATCGCATGTCAAATGTCAATGGATGTCATGGGCATCAAGCGTGAAGAACTTCTTGACAACGTAACAGTAGGTGGTGTGGCAAGCTATATGGAACGTGCTGAACAGGCAAACGTGAATCTATTCATATAAGTCTATGAATATACAGCAACTTAGATACATCATAGCACTCAACCGCTTTCGCAATTTTGCGAAGGCGGCTGATTCGTGTAAGGTCTCACAGCCAACACTGAGTGCCATGCTCGTGAAACTGGAGGAGGAACTTGACGTCAGAATCTTTGAACGATCCAACAAGTCCGTCACTCCGACCACGGCAGGTGAGAAGATCATACGTCAGGCAGAAAGTGTGCTGATGGAACTGGATAGAATTGGTGAGATTGTGTCAGAAGACAAGGGAAGCATAGAAGGCAGGTTCTCCCTGTCGGTAGGACCAACCATCGCTCCATACATTCTGCCACAGTTCATCAAGCACTACCGTACAAACTATGCTTCGGTAGAACTATCCATCAAGGAGTTGAAGGCTGGCTTCATGCTCGACGCTCTGCTACGAGGTGAAATAGATGCTGGCATTGCCATAGCAGGAAACACACGTGATGGGGTGCTTGAGATTCCGCTCTACACTGAAAGGTTCTACGTCTATCTTGCCGAGAGTTGCTGGCGCAAACTTCCTGTCTTCAAGCCAGAGAATCTGGAGCACGAGAATATGTGGATCATGAAAGATGCGCAGTGTCTTCGCGACAGTGCCTTTAGTTTTTGCAAGGCACGTAGCAAAGGGCATCACATCTATGAGGCAGGCAGCATTGAAACACTGATACGCATTGTTGATGAGAATGATGGATTCACCATCATTCCAGAGATGCACCTGCCCTTTCTCACGGAGAAACAACGCAACAATGTTCGGAGAATAGAAGGAGATTACCTGTCTCAACGCCGCGTCTCACTATATATCAAAGACGATTATATCCGTCAGCGAATGCTCAACACCATCATAGATACCCTGAAAGAGTTTATGCCAGAGGGGATGCTTGGCGAAGGGATTGTGAAATATGGAATAAAGTTGTGATGACACTCGCAGGAGACAAAGCGAGTTTGACAAAATCACCACACTCCAACACAATTGTTAGGGATGGCGAATAAAAGCAAGCATTTGAGAGGATGAAACAGTTGGATTTCCCTGCCATTTGACACATCAAATGACCGATGCTTTCTTCGTGTTCAAACGCACAATTGTTCATTGGCAAACGAACAATTATTCAAGTGTCGATGAACAATGCTTCAAATGCCAATGAACAATCGTGCGTTTGCCCTCGAACCATGCGTGCGTTTTCGCCTTGACAAGCATGGGTTTGACAATACATCAACTTGCAAATAAAAGAAGACAAGTGAGATGAAACAACATGAGTTCGGTTTTGTACCGAACTCATGCACTTATAAGTTAAAAACATTCCGTCTTGCCTTGGGAGGTGCATCATGCCGCATCTCCCTTTTTTGTATCACAAGACTGGTGGAACATGTTATTCCCACTCAATTGTTGCTGGTGGTTTAGAGGACACATCATAACATACACGGTTCACACCACGCACATTGCGAATGATCTGATTGCTAATCTCAGCCAGGAACTCATAAGGGAGTTTGGCCCAGTCGGCAGTCATAGCATCAGCTGATGTTACTGCACGGAGAGCCACAGGATTCTCATAGGTACGCTCATCACCCATCACTCCTACTGACTTGACATCAGAAAGGAGAATGACACCTGCCTGCCAGATTTGGTCGTAGAGAGAAACCTCTATCTCACCATCTTTCATATCGGCTGGCACACCTGCCGCAAGCACCTTGCGTGCTTCCTCGCCTGAAAGTCTCACCTTCCAGTTGCGCAGTCCCTGAATGAAGATGTCATCTGCTTCCTGGAGCACGCGTACTTTCTCTGGAGTAATGTCGCCTAAGATACGTACAGCAAGACCTGGACCAGGGAATGGGTGGCGAGTGATGAGATGCTCAGGCATCTGAAGCTGACGGCCCACCCTGCGAACCTCATCCTTGAAAAGCCACTGGAGTGGCTCACAAAGGGAAAGTCCCATCTTCTCTGGCAGACCACCCACATTGTGGTGAGACTTGATGACCTTGCCTGTGATGTTGAGTGACTCGATGCGGTCAGGATAGATAGTGCCCTGAGCAAGCCACTTGGCACCTTCTATCTTCTTGGCTTCTTCCTCAAACACTTTGATGAAGCCTGCACCAATAATCTTGCGCTTATTCTCTGGCTCATGCACTCCTGCAAGTTCTGAATAGAATTTTTCAGAGGCATCCACACCTACAACATTGAGTCCGAGACATTCATAGTCGCGCAACACATCGGTGAATTCATTTTTGCGAAGCAAACCATTATTGACAAATATACAAGTGAGATTCTTGCCGATAGCACGATTGAGGAGCACAGCTGCCACGGAAGAATCGACACCACCAGACAGACCGAGGATGACTTTATCTTCTCCTACCTGCTCACGAATCTCAGCCACTGTCTGATCAACAAATGATGCGGGCGACCAATCTTGTTTGCCACCACAGATATCAACCACAAAGTTGCGGAGAAGTTGTGTGCCATCAATAGAGTGGAATACTTCTGGATGATACTGCACACCCCATATCTTCTCATCGTTGGCTGCATAGCCTGCAAACTTGACAGTAGAGGTGGAGGCGATGCAACGGAAGCCTTCTGGAAGTTTGGTAATAGTATCGCCATGTGACATCCACACCTGACTATTGGGAACAAAACCCTTGAGGAGCGGATTGCCTTCTTCCATAAACTCAAGGTTGGCACGGCCATATTCGCGCGTGCCTTCTGGTTCAACCTTTCCTCCAAAGGTATGGGCCATCAACTGAGCACCATAGCAGATTCCAAGGATGGGGTATTTGCCACGAATGGGACTGAAGTCGAGTTGGAATGCACGATCCTCATAGACGCTGTAGGGCGACCCTGACAAAATCACACCAATAATATCGGGATCATCCTGTGGAAATTTGTTGTAAGGCATAATCTCGCAGAACGTGTTCAACTCACGCACACGACGACCAATGAGCTGAGTGGTTTGCGAACCAAAGTCTAAAATAATGATTTTCTGCATAATACTTTTTATTCATGAGCGGCTACGTTGTCGTTGCCAGAAAGCACAAAGTTAGGTATTTTCCATCAAACGTATCTAATTATCACTTCACTTTTTAATGAGGGAATAGTAATTTAGCCAACAGTCCTCACCAATTTTCATTTTCAACGAATGCTTCCGCCTTGGCAATCGTGTCGAGTTTGCCTACATCAAGAAGATGAAGACGAGCATCGGGGAGAGCATAAATGGCAACCTGATTGCAGATGCTAAGATAAAAGTCAATGATGGAAAACTTGCCTTCCCATGCGTCCATCAAGGGAAGAAGGGAGGGATGAAACACCTGAATGCCCGAAAAGGCATAGAGGTGGAGAGTTGAAGGCTGAGGGAAGTGGGTTGAAGGAAGAGAATCGAGAGAAACAGTGAGGTTTTCCCTGTTGAGAGGAAGAAGGTCTGGATGACCTTCGCAGTCAAGAGCCTTGATTTCAGGAAAGGGCGACTTGACCTGACCCGTGGCAATATTGACCCATCCTACAAGACGGTTGGTGTGAGAAAAAAGGAGATAACGCTGAGTGTGGCGTGCTGACACGAGAAGTGTTGTGGCAGGCTGAGCATAGAGAGCCTGAAGATCAGCATTGGAGAGAATATCCACGTTGTGGACGAGAATGGGCTCATCGTTGGAGAAAAGGCGAGAAGCCTTCTTGAGTCCCCCACCCGTTTCGAGAAGCATGGAGGTCTCGTCGCTGAAATGAATGTTGATGCCAAAAGAGTCATTATCCTCAACATAATCAATGATCTGCTGAGCAAAGTGATGGACATTGATAACCACTTCTGTGACTCCTATACACTTGAGCCTCTCTATGAGAATCTGCACAAGAGGTTTGCCATTGACAGGCACTAAAGCCTTTGGCATTGTGTCTGTGAGAGGCTTGAGTCGAGTGCCAAGACCTGCTGCAAAGATAAGTGCATTCATGAGCGAGGGAGAATTTGAGAGATGTTTTGTTCACGATGACAAATGTGAACTTCCACACCATGTTTGGAATGAATGTGTTCTGCCACATGCTGGGCTGAATAGACTGAGCGATGGCGACCGCCTGTGCATCCAAAAGAGATCTGCAGATGGGTGAAGCCACGTTCCTTGAATCTTTCCACATGGAAATCCACCAATCGATATACACTCTCAAGGAAGGCGAGGATTTCACCATCAGCCTCCAGAAAATCAATGACAGGCTGGTCAAGACCTGTGAGAGGTTTGTATTCATCATAACGCCCCGGGTTGTGAGTGCTGCGACAGTCGAACACATAGCCTCCTCCATTGCCACTTTCATCGGCAGGTATTCCTTTCTTGAAAGAGAAGGAATAGATCTGCACCACGAGGGGTTGCTTGTCGGAGGAGGTATTGAGATAGGTGTCATCCTGCTTGAGGCAGTTGGCCACCTTCTTCTTCTTCTTTTCTTCTTCCGCATCTATGGCTTGGCTCTGTTCTGCGTGCAGACGAATGAGTTGCTCACAGAGATGCTGAAGATACGGATAGGGCTTGCAGACGCCAAGAGTAAGTTCATGCTGAAGATTGTGCAGAGCAAGAGGAATGCTATTGATAAAGTAGGCCTTTTTCTCCCAAAGACCACGATAGCCATAAGCACCTAACACCTGCAAGAGGCGGAAAAGCACAAAGAGGTGAAGACGCTGAAGGAATTCTGGCTTGGAGATTGTTTTGTAGGGCTTGAGAGCCTTGAGATAAACATTGATGAGGAGGTCTCTGTCTGCATCAGTGAATTTTGCAGAGGACTGCCAAAGAAAGGAAGCGACATCATAGTAGATGGGACCTTTGCGACCACCCTGAAAATCGATGAAGAAGGGTTCACCATCCTTGATCATTACATTGCGAGACTGAAAATCACGATAGAGAAAAGTATCCTCACCATCACCCATGAGATCGGATGCCAACTGCTCGAAGTCATGCTGGAGTCTAAGTTCATTGAACTCAACAGGCTGTAACTTGACAAAGCAGTACTTGAAGTAATTGAGATCGAACATCACACTGGTGAAATCCATTTCACGCTGCGGGAAACAATGTGAGAATATCTCTTTGGCTTCGGGATGTACAACGGGAAGGTATTGTATCTGTGGCAGAGACTGAATAGCCTTACACAAGATGGAGAATGTCTCTGGACAGAAAGATGTATCTGCTTGACGAGGCAACATGATGATGTCGTGAAGCGAGAGGTTGCCACAGTCTTGCTGAAGATAAACCATCTGATCGTCAGAAACGGCCAATATCTCTGGCACTGGCAAACCATATTGACGAAAAGCCTTATCAATAAAGATGAAGGACTCATTCTCCTCTGGATGAGTACCTATCACACCAATCAAGGTCTTTGCGTCAAAACGAGAGAGTTCCTTTCCTCCTTGAATGCGGAAATAACGACGATTGCTACCTGCTCCTGCAAGTGGTGCAATATCTTTAGGCTCTACACCTGTCAATGTGACATAAAGTTCTTTGATACGTTCCATTATAGATATAGGGGAAATGAGAATACAAGAATTAATCTTTACGGTTCCAAATGCTCATGACCTTGTTGCGCACAGCGATGATATTGAAGATGCTGACGATAAAAAGAAGGACACAGCCTACACCAAGAGAAGGAAGGATGCCTGGAATCTCAAGGTCGGGGAAGAAGTTCTCAAACATGTCAAGATAGACACCTCTCACCATAAGCATGATGACTACTGCAAGGACAAGCACAAGGACATTGAGACCAACAGTAAGAAGTTGGTAAGGCAAAGCCACTCGACCGGGGGAATAGCCAATAAGCAGGAGGTTCTCAAGTTTAGAACTATTCTTCTGAACCAACAGAAAAACGCTGAGCATGAGAATATAGAAGGAAAGCATGCTGATGACCACACCCACCACCATCACTATGCTCACGATGACACGAAGAACAAAGGTGGTCTTAGAAGCATCAAGCTTATCCTCATCCGTCTCATAACCACGATCCTGCAAATAAGAAGTAATGCGGTCGTCGGCCGGGTTATTCACCTCCATGATAAGTCGTGTAGGCTCTTTGGGAGCATCCTGCGAAGCATATTGCTGATTGGCCCAATTCATAAACTTCTCTGGTACAAGGATTGTGTTGAGTCGGGAAGAGAATCCTACAATACGCCCGCTGAAAGTGTCGTTGTTGCCATTGCCATTAATCTGTACTTTAAGTTTCATCGCACCTAAGATTCCTTCGCTGAGTTTGGGGAGACCTTTACCTTGAGCATAACCAAAATTATAAAGGTCAAGATAATTCTTTGGTAGAATGATGGGAATCTCTTTTTCTCCCACATGATAGTCCCAATCATCGCTCTTGACATCTACAAACTGATCTGGTACACTTTCAAAGAACATGTCTGTGGAAAAGTTCACAAAACCATCCACATCGAACTGTGCTCTCACGCTGTAGGAACTGGGAGTGAAGGCACCAAGATGCTCAACAAAAGCCTCCTCATTGAGTTCATCAATCTCAGAAGCGGTGAAAGTGTTCTCCTTGCCTATCAGGGAAGACATAGCACCTATACGCTTATTAACAATGAGGTAGTCCGCCTTCATGAAACTATCTTCACTGTCAAGAGCCTGATAGTCTTGATAGAATTGCACTCCAAGAAGAATAATAACCACACCTACAAGGTTTGCGAAGAAGAACCCCATAAACTGAGGAATGCTAATATGCTGACGTAAAAGTTTCCAAACTAAATTCATGATGAATATATACGTGTAGGGTTAGAGTTTGAACACCTGATCATAGTTCAGGTTGATATGTTTGCCAATACTTGTAGTAATGATAGCCGCACCTTGTTTCTGAGCTTCAGCAATCATAATGCGCCCCATGATTTCAGAGTTTGCATCATCAAGGTGGCTGATAGGCTCATCTACAAAAAGAAAGTCGAAAGGCTGGCAAAGAGCACGGATGAGTGCTACACGTTGTTGCTGACCAAATGACATACGTCCGAGATTGGCATTGATCTTATCTGTGATACCCAGCATCTCAAACCATTGAAGAATCTGTTCTTGGGATTGAAAACCTGTGAGTTTATTTTTAATCTCTACATTCTCCATGGCTGTAAGTTCAGGAAACATGCGAAGTTCCTGCCAAAGGAGAGCAAAGTGACATTGTCGGATATTAGTCCATTTTGACACAGAATATCCTCGAATATCCTCACCATCAAAAAGAATCTGTCCCTGATAGTCATGTCGATAACCATAGATGTAGCTACAAAGGGAAGACTTGCCTGTACCAGAATTGGCTTCCACCAAATAAATCCTTCCCTTCTCAAACTCAACATCCTGCTTCCAAATATCGCTTACCATGTCATCTCGATGGATAAAAACATTGGGCAGAGTGTTCTTCAACTGAATCTTATTCATTATTTAAATAATAGTTTCAAAAAGTTGTCTTTCTTATCGGTTAATTCTACGACCATGGTCATCTCGTCAGCAGAAGCAGACTTTACTACAATAGACTTCAACGCACGCAGTTTTTCTCCCCACCAAGGAATCTGGAATATCATGGTATTGTGAAGTGCTGCCAAATCCACATAAATAAAGAACTTGCTCTTCTTGATGTCGGTCATGTAGTTATCCAACACTGATTGTGGAGCAGGTGACATGTTTGCCTTTTCCGAAGCAAAGAAAAGTTCCTTCTTCTCCTTCACACCCCATAGATAAGTGTCCCTCTCCATCTGCATGGAATAAGCGTCTTTCCCTCTGCTCTGCATAGATAAGCCATATTCCTTCATGCTTTGTTTCCAATAATCCACATCAGCAAGAAAATCCGAATTGGACAATTGAACTTGTGCCAAATAAGCAATATCATTATTACCCAGATTCTGCAATTCAATAGCAACATCACCATCCACTGCACGCAACATTTGCTCTATATCAACAGCCCTCTCCATGAGGAAAAGCATTTCCTTTGCCTGCTTGCTCTCCTTCATGTGGCTGAGCAGCCAGTCTCCCTTCAGATTAGCAGCACCCCAAACAACCATATTGACTGAAGGATGCGCATAAGTGGCTTGAATGGAACGGAGATTCTTGTTTGCATCGTCAATGAGTTTCTGAGACATCTCATCCTTTCCCCACACTTTCACACTAAAATAGATTTTTCCTTCATCAAAATTGATCGTATTAAGTGCCTCCATCTGAACATTCTGTTTAGACAAAGGAAGCCACACCAACAGATTTTCAAGACCAGACAAAGCCTTCATATTATTCTTGTTCAGTTGAGAATAAATCACCACATCCTCCTGATGCTCATTCATCTTGAGATGTGCTTCAGAAGAACTGAAGGAATCCTCTTCATCCTGTTTCATCAACTGGCGAGCCATACGTCCAGTAGAGGCATTGCCACCCTCCAAACTTGTCAAAAGGAGAAATGTATTACTGCTATATGTATATTGTATATCATCCAGCAGAGAACCACACATCAGGCTTTCTTTCTCTATAGGCTTTGTTGCCATTCCCTGCTTCTGAAGCATCTGTATGGACTTCTTCAGGTCTCCATCATCATCCACCTTGATAGAAACACCGAAATGCTGACCCACCATAAACACATAAACAGGCATGCTAAAGTCGAGTCCCATGGAACTGGGGTCATTGATATAAGACTGCATCTTTTTCACATCTTTCCCCTTCACCACAGCAGCAAGCATACTGCCGAGCATCTCGTTTGCTGAAGAATGAGAGAAATCCGCCTTCTCTGTGAGAGACTTCACGTCTATCTTCACAACAGCCGATGCATCTGCAGGAATCACACGCTGATAGTCAGTATTGCTACATGAGCAAAAAATGAATGCTACCACTGCTAAAGCAGATAATAAATGAAGATGTTTCATAAAAAATCGTTATAACTTTATTGAAATAGAATGAATAGGCTTTATTCCCCAATTCATACAAAACTTGTTCACTTCAACTATTGATTGGCAAGATTCATGAGATGAACCGCCACAAGAGCTGCTGTTTCCGTGCGCAACCTACTCTGTCCCAGTGTCACGCTCTGGTATCCTGCCGCTTCTGCCATCTTCACTTCATCAATAGAGAAATCACCTTCAGGACCAACCAGAACCAAGGTGTCCTCACCCTTTTGAAGCACATCCTTCAAGGGCTTCTTATCTTCCCAACCCTCTTCTTCATAACAATGGCAGATGAACTTCTTCATGACTCTTCCGCTCTCTTGTTCCGCCTTCTGTATCTTTTCAATGAAAGAGCGGAAAGCCATCATCTCGTTCAACAAGGGTTTCCAAGCCTTATGGCTCTGTTTCATGGCAGACACAAGAATCTTCTCCACACGTTCTGTCTTCATCACCTCACGCTCTGACCATCTGCACTTCAAGAAACTCAGTTCATCAAAACCTATCTCTGTTGCCTTCTCAGCAAACCACTCTGTTCTGTCCATATTCTTTGTTGGGGCTATAGCCACATGAAGATGAGCAGGCCACTGACGATTCTGTGGAAGCACTTCCTCCACCCGATAGCCACAACGCTTCTTGGCAGTCTCTGTCACCACAGCACGGTAGAACGTTCCCCTACCATCCATGAGCATCATCTCGTCACCCATCTGCATGCGCAACACACGCACTGCATGCTGGGCTTCCTCTTCAGGCAGTTCCACATCTGTAGAAGCATTAGGAACATAAAAATAACGGACTTCTTTCATCTTGAGTATGGATTGTTGAGAATCTCTACGGCTATTTTGTCACACGAGCATAGGCAGGCAAACCTATAGAAGCAAAATCTTTATCAAGATATTTGAAATAGCCTGTAATGCCTATCATCGCTGCATTATCTGTTGTATAGGAGAACTTAGGAATGAAGATATTCCAGCGATAACGCTTGGCATGATCCTTAAAGGCATTGCGAAGCCCATTATTAGCACTCACACCACCTGCCACTGCTACCTGATTGATGCCTGTATCCTTCACAGCCTTACGCAGTTTCTTCATGAGAATATCCACAACAGTCTTTTCGAGAGATGCGGCAAGGTCTTCCTTGTGATGCTCTATGAAGTCGGGATCATCCTTGAGCCAATCCCTGAGATGATAGAGAAAAGAAGTCTTGAGACCAGAGAAACTATAGTCGTAGCCTCCTATATCAGGCTTGGCAAACTCAAAGGCATCAGGATTACCCTGGCGTGCCAGCCTGTCAATGATTGGACCGCCAGGATAGCCAAGCCCCATCACCTTAGAACATTTGTCAATAGCCTCACCTGCCGCATCATCTATTGTCTGACCGATAATCTCCATGTCCTTATATGAATTGACCTTCACAATCTGACTGTTACCGCCACTGACAAGCAGACAGAGGTAAGGGAAGGAAGGCTGCTCATGGTCGTCTTCACTCTCACGAATGAAATGTGCCAACACATGGCCTTGAAGGTGATTGACATCTATCATTGGAATGCCCAAACTACGTGCCAATCCTTTTGCGAAACTCACACCCACAAGAAGGCTACCCATCAAACCTGGACCACGAGTGAATGCCACAGCATTCAAATCTTCTTTGGCAATGCCGGCACGCTTGATGGCAGCATCTACCACTGGCACAATGTTCTGCTGATGTGCGCGACTTGCCAATTCTGGCACCACACCGCCATACTCCACATGAACAGCCTGTGAGGCTGTCACATTGCTCAACAAGATTCCATCCTTCAGGACTGCAGCACTCGTATCATCACACGAACTTTCTATTGCAAGTATATACATTTCTTCGAGAGTAATAAAGTATTAAGTAAAAAGACGAGGAAACTCCATCCTAATAGGTCAAGATTTCCAAACCCTCTTCTGTCATCAGATAGGTATGCTCCCACTGAGCAGAATCGCTATAATCTTCTGTCACCACAGTCCAATCATCTTCACTATCCACAAAAACCTTCCAGTCTCCAGCATTGATCATCGGTTCTATAGTGAACACCATTCCAGGCACGAGCAACATGCCCGTACCCTTCTTGCCCCAATGCTCCATGTCCGGTTCTTCGTGAAACTGATTGCCCACGCCGTGACCACAAAGATCACGCACCACTGTGAAACCATTCTTATGAGCATGCTTGGTAATAACCGCCGCCGAATCGCCTACAAATGAGTAGGGTTTGGTCGCCTCAGCCCCAAGATCCATACACTCCTTTGCCACCTGCACAAGCTTTTCGCGCTCTGGAGTGGTATTGCCTATAATGAACATGCGGCTGGCATCTGCATAATAGCCATCAACAATCGTTGTACAATCCACATTGATAATGTCACCCTCCTCCAGCACTTCATCCTCGCAAGGAATGCCGTGGCAAACCACTTCATTGACACTTGTACAACAACTCTTAGGGAAACCCTCATAGTTGAGGGGTGCAGGGACACCACCATTTTTGATGGTGAAATCATAAACAAGCCTATCTATCTCCAAGGTCGAAATGCCCTCACAAATCTTTTCAGCAACGAGGTCAAGCACAGCCGTGTTGAGCACACCCGCCTTGCGAATGCCGGCAATCTGTTCTGGAGTCTTGATCAAATCACGTGTGGGGACTAAGTGACCCTTGTTCTGAAAACTCAAAATCTTCTTATCCATCTCCGTGAGTGGCTGTCCACTCTTCACACTCCAATTTCTTGGATACTTTTTCAATAGTCCCATCTTTCTTTTACCATAATATAATGAATGCCACATAGAGAAATCATCTTGCACACCAATGCCGAATTGAAGCGTTGTTTATGATGACACAAGAATGGTTGAACAAAAGAACCATAAAGGTCGCTTTGTGTAAACTCACATGCATCCATGATTTCCAAATGCAAAGTTACAATCTTTTTTGCACACAATACACCAAATGTAGGTGTTTATTCAATTATTTTCATGTTTCATTTGATTAATTCACTTTCTTTTACGAATTTTGCATGAAGAAACCCGCAAAACAAAAAACCACATTATTTATAATAGAATTAAAGATGAAATTATTCAGCATAGCGTTCATCACGCTACTTACCTTGGCGGCAACATCATGCAAAGAAGAAAAAAAAGAGATGACAACGCCACATGTAGTGGAAGAAACTGATTCTCAAACAGGTGTCACATCACTGTGCGACTACACGATTGATGACACCATTCACATCAACGGCAAACTGTATCGATATACTTGCAAGTTTGAGCATGTTGATACCATGCCCGTGCTCATCAACTCCCAAGGGCTTGAATACCATGAGAGTAGAGTAAGGATTGACATCAGGCGAGACAGCACAAAGGTCTTTAGCAAAACGTTCTACAAAAGCAACTTCAGCAATATTGTACCAAGCGACTTCCTGAAGACATCCACCATGATAGGTGTGAACTACAACTACATCAAGCGCGACAAAGACCGTTCTGCCCTTTATTTCATTGTGACAGTAGGTGATCCTGACGAGACCTCAGATGGAATGGCTTATCCGCTTGAATTGAAGGTAAACCCTGATGGTTCTCATTCCTTCCAGAAAGCACAAGATCTGGAGACAGGGCCACTCAGCAATGAAATGAGCAAGGACTTCAGTGATGAAGGTGTATAAAGCCACTCTCTCATCCCCAAGGCGGTCATGAGGAACTGCCTAAGTTTGGGACTTCAATCCACATGAGTACGCCAAACTCAGAGTTTGTCGCAGGACCACCCACCCAAGAAAGCGAATGATGTCAGCATAGACCGAAGGGATCTTTATATCCTGTCTATACACAACGATTTATAGACACTCAAGAACTTCATGCTTATAGGGACAAAAACGCACGCATGGTTCATGGGTCATCGAACAATTATTCATTGGCACTTGAAGCATTGTTCATCGGCACTTGAATAATTGTTCGTTAGCCATTGAACAATTGTTCGTTGAGGCATGAAGAATGCTTCAATCACGTGAGGGGGCAAATGGAAGGGAAATCCCACCATCTCATCCTCTCAAGCACTTGCTTTTATTCAGCCTCTTTAACCATAGAAACAGAGCGTGAAATCGTTGTTGAACTCACGCTAATTATCCCATACTCCTATCGAAGCCTTATCGAAGGTATATCGAAGGCTCGCAGAAGCATGGGGAGAGTGTTATCCACACACTCCTTCCTGAGAGAAATATTACTGCCTCAACACCAATGAAGTGATCTTCATGTTTTCGTTGAGAACAGCAGTACCGATGAAGCGTTTGACATTGCCCGAAGATGATTTCTCTTCAGCATTGCCATACTCTGTGTCAAGACCATTATGACGACCCGCAGCCATCGCCTCTTCTTCAAGAACGAACTGAGCATTGAAAACAGACCTGTCACCCACCTTCACCTTTGTGACATTACCTGTCTTAACATTGAAGACAATCTGGCGGGAGGATGAATGCATACCGCTCATATAGGCATAAATATCTTCCATCTCAGGATTTGCCTTACCAATATAGGAGTTGATTCGGGAAGCAAGAGTGGAAGCAATGGAGGTCTTGTCATTGTCTGCCAAAGCATCAAAATGAGTTGAAAGCACCTTCTTGACAGACAACTGTTCCTCTATCGTGAGTTCTTCCTTGTCGAGGTCAGATATTTTCTTGTGAGCCTCTTCGGCAAACCTGCCGTTGTTAAACTCGCTGAGATAGCGGTCATAAGCCTCTTTGGTGTCTTCATTCTCCGCCTCAACAAAGGAGAGAGAGTCCAACTTCTCATCAGCATTTTTGTGGAAGAACCCATCTGGGTGCATATCCAGAAAACGACGCACTGACTGCAATGACATGACACCTTTGACAGCCTCCCAATCAGAGCGTTCGGTAGAGAAACGGTCACTCAACTCCTTGATCTGCGAATAGTGGAAAGCATCAGAATTGTAGGTGTCGATATATTCGTTGAGAGCCACATCCAGTGAATCAAACTGACGTTCTTTTTCAAAACGCATAATCCGATCGTAAGCCGCACGCTCATCCATATCAGAACCTCTACCAAAGAAGAGAAACCAAACAGCTGCGCCTGCAAGTGATAAGATGACCAGAGACATGACAACTATTGTAGCGGTTGCTCTTGTCTGTTTCTTGGGAGCAGGTGAGTTTTGATTCTTCTTTTCGCCTGAAGTCCTATCTGCCACAAGACGAGCCACATGCTCATTGATAGGACATCCACAGTGAGGACAGGATGCGGCTAAATCACTCACCTCTCTACCGCATTCAGGACATTTGATTAATGACATAATAAAATAGTTTTATACAATCTAATATTGAATGTAATAATAAATATCTTTTGATTTCACAATCTGCTATTACCCGATCATAAAATGATCTTTTATTTCATTGCCTCTTGACCGAATCAGCAGCAGGAGCAAGGTCTGCTCCTGCGTGGCTTGCAGAAACCGTGTCAATCAACGCTTCCATCATGACAGCTGAGTCCTTCTCCAAAGTGTCCACCTCTTCTTCTATCTTAATAGGCACAATAGGCTCTTCCTCCACAACCCTTTCATCACGGATGGTATCGCCCGTACCCTCAAAGGCGCGCACAGCAGGACGTGCGTTCTTGTCGAACAAGAGGATGCCCACAATGGCTAATGCAGAGAGTGCCAAAAAGGCTGTCGTGGCATGTTTCACCACAACACTCTCCGAGCTGTAACGCTTGGAAATGAAGAAATAGACGCATGAAAGAATGAGCCAGATAATACTTACCCAAGTGAACCCAAAGAGCAAGCATTTGATGAGAAGGCAAATGAAGACACCGACCGCTATAATCAACCCCAAATCGCTATAGGAATTTCTGTGTTGCATCAAATTGTATGATAATTAATTTAATTACATGAATTTCTTGGCAAAATTAACTATTATTGTCGAAATAAAATGTATGTAGAACAGAAAAATTGCTACCTTTGCGCTCGATTTACAGAAATGAGCAATGAAAAGGTCAATTAGATACTATATATATTGGTTTTTAGGATTCACTTTCACGGCATTGATATTGGCATGCGGTTCGGGTGAGGATAGAAAACAAATCACATTCTATAATGTGGAGAAGCAAGAGTCTCTGGTGGAGAAGACAGGTGATGACACCTTGGATGATACGGAAGAGCCGGATGACTTTTATGCCGAGAAAGGTCGTAAGATGAATGTGCAGGTAAGCATGCAGTTTCTTGAGTCGGAGGTAGAGGAAAAGAAGAAGGTGTGCCAACTCATTAACAGTCATCTTCTGGAAATTTTGCTCAATCAGTCGAGCGAGCAAACCATTGAAGAGGCAGTGAGCCAATACGTGGAAGACAAGAAGTCGGAGTTTTACAGCAGTGAGGTTGCCAACACTTATTATAATGAAGTGAAGGGCATTGCAGAATATGGCTTAAAGAATGTATTGAACTACAGGTTGCAGGAGGACGTGTTTACAGGTGGAGCACATCCCTACAAACTCATGACAATCCTTAGATTTGACACGAAGACCGGGGCTTTTATGTCTCTCGAAGATGTCTTTCCTACTTATCAACAGAACAAACTGAAAGAACGACTCCTCAAGAAATTGATGGAGTATAATAGAGTGAAGACTCTAAAGGAACTGCAAGCCAAGGGCTTTCTTGAGATGACTGATTTGTTCATCCCATCTAACTTTGCCCTGAGAGAAGACAGTATTGAATTCTACTATAACGAATATGACATTGCCCCTTATGCTTATGGGGCGACCACCATTTGCTTAGGATATGACGATGTGAAAGACCTGATGAATCCTAAAATGGAAATCCATAAGTGAGTTTGAGAGTGTCCATCACAAAGGTGGAACGCACATGAAACACATGAGGGAATGCGCCCAATTTTTCCAGAATAAACTGCTGGTATTTCTGCATACTATTGACACAAACCTTTAGAAGATAGTCACCATCACCCGACACATTATAGCATTCAGTGACTTCATCCCACTCTCCTACTGTTTCACAAAAGTCCTGAGCAATATGCTTGTTGATTTGATTCATGGTGACACTACAAAAGACCATGAAGCCACGCTCCATCTTGTGAGCATCCAGTATTGCCACATATCCCTTGATATAGCCCAGACGTTCCAATCGTCGCAAACGCTCGTAGGTAGGGGTGACTGAAAGATGAATCATCTGTGAGATTTCCTTGTTTGTCAAACGACCATTTTTCTGCACAATACGAAGAATCTGAAGGTCGGTGTCATCCAATTCGTGTGAAAAAGTATTCATATATGTTCTATTGAGTTTTCTTGAAGATTGAATCTGCCTTGGTTTACCTGTATCCGGGATTAGAAACGCTTCAGTTCTGTATAGAGTCGCTGTATGGGCAATCCCATCACATTGAAATAAGAGCCCTCTATACGGGTGACTGCCACGTAGCCAATCCATTCTTGCACGCCATAAGCACCAGCCTTGTCGAAAGGACGATACACATCTATATAATAGTTGATTTCCTCATCGGTAAGGTCAGCAAAAAACACATGAGTGGTAGAAGCAAACTGTACTGACTTCTGTTTAGTAACTATTGACACGCCTGTCATCACGTCATGCGCACAACCTGAAAGACGGCGAAGCATCCTGAAAGCATCCTCTCTGTCCTTGGGCTTACCAAGCACCTCTCCATCCAAATACACAATGGTGTCGGCTGTTATATAGAGTTCGTCGTCTGCCATCGAAGCGTGATAGGCTTCTGCCTTTTTTCTGGAAATATAAAGAGGAATCTCTTCTTCACGAAGCGAGGCGGGATAACTCTCATCTATATCCTGAAGGGTACGAACCTCAAAGTCTATGCCCAACCCTCCCAATAGTTCTCTTCTGCGAGGAGAATTGCTGGCCAAGATTACTTTATATCCTTCTACCAACCGAAGGCCTTGCTGTTGTGCATCCATAAGTTTTGGGCTTTCAATATTTGTTCGAGTATATCACGCACACATCCCATCCCTCCACACTTGTGAGAGACATAGGTGCAGATGTTCTTGATTTCGGGTGTTGCATCTGCAGGACAGCAAGGCAAGCCACAGGCCTGAAGTACCTCATAGTCGGGAATGTCATCGCCCACATAGGCTATCTCATCATCCTTCAACTGATACTTTTCCTTGAGTTCATTGTAGGCTTTAATCTTCACCGCAGACCCCAGCACCACTTCCTTCACCCCAAGGCTCTCATAACGAATGCGTATCGCTTCTGTTCTTCCACCAGTGATGATGGCCAGAACCAATCCGCACTTCACGGCATGCTGCATGGCATAACCATCCTTGATATTGACTGTTCGCATGGGGTCACCATTGGGGTGTTGCGGAATAGTTTCGCATGAAAGCACACCGTCCACATCCAAGAATACTGCACGTATTTTCGTCAAATCATAATTAATCATCTCTCTCTTCTTTTTTCTCCTGTCTCGTATGATTTCTCTTTATTCTTTTTTATTCTGGTAATCACGAATGCCCTGGCTCATCATCTGATAGATGTTCTTCATGTCATTCTGCCCAGAAAGCAAATCCATCTGTCGGTCCATCACATTAGTATCCCATCTCACAGCAGGGCCTGTCTGAGCCTCTGCAGGTGTGAACTGATAGAGTTTAGCCACTGTTTCTTCTATGAGTGGCATCATGACAGCAAATGGAATATCACCATGTTGCTTGAGCAACTGAGCACCCATATTGTAGCAGTGGTTGGCAAAGTTGTTGCAGAACACGGCAGCCAGATGCAGATACTGACGATCGGCAGTATTCAGTTCATAGACCGTATCAGACATTGTAAGGGAAAGGCGGTGAAGAATGCCATAATCACTCTTACCAGATGTTTCTATAAAAAAGGGAATCACACTGAAATCCACTTTTCTTTCCTTCGTGAAGGTTTGCATAGGATAGAGCACTCCTCTACGTTCAAAAGGCAACACATCCATTGATATGCTTCCTGCCGTGTGGACAAAAAACTGCTGTTCTCTTCCTTCTTTCAAAGCAGAAGCCACTGATGGCAATACTGAATCTTTCACGGCTATGATAAAGAGGTCTGCTTTCTTCTCCACTTGAGTCAGGTCGGCAGTATAAGGACTGTTCAACTTAGAGCCTAAAGCCGATGCAGAATCTTCTGTATGACTATACACTTGTTTAATGACATGTCCAGACTGGAACAATGCCTTTCCTAAATTTGTGGCTAAATTGCCAGCTCCAATCAACACTATTTCCATAAGGTTGAAACTCTATTTTGTCAGTAAACTTGTTCTTTCATCATCACGATTCAGGCAGTGGACCAACGTGCACATTCTCCCATTTCAGTTTATCCTCATCTTGAGGCTTGCGCTCAATGGCAGGATACCCAAAGCCTATCACGCACTCAGCCGTGAGGTTTTCAGGATAGCGAAGCAAGAAACGAAGCACATGATCGGAAGGTTCTCCGTTTTCCATAAAACGGTTGCGCACTTGACACCAGCATGAACCAATGCCCAAGTCTGCCGCCTGATACTGCATGGTGACTGCCGCTATAGACGCATCCTCACACCAAGCATCTGTCACTTCCCTATCGCCCAACACTACAATGGCAACTTTAGCACCTGCCACAAATTGACTTCCCATAGGTCTGCAGAGTGAAATCTTCTCCAGCAAATCCTTATCGTCTATCACTACAAAGTGCCAAGCACGGGTACTCTTGCTGGTTGGAGACATCAAAGCAGCACGAAGAATGGTCTGCAAATCCTCTGCCGCAAGTTCTTGGTCTGTAAACTTCCTTACGCTTCGGCGCAACTGCACTAAATCCTTAAAACTTCCCATGATGATTGAATTAATAATGAATTTTCGTGTAAAGATACAAATCTTTTGCAACACAAGTATCATCTTCGATACTTTTTCACTATCTTTGCCGTATTATTAATAATAAGAAAGCATAAAGGTCATTATTTCTGCCATACTCATGGCAAAATACATGTTTTTAGCTATTCATACCGAAAACAAAGAATATATGTCTAAGAAGGAAAAGGGTAATTGGATATGGGTGCTCTTCTGCAGCCTCATTGTTGTGGCAGGTGTCATTGGCTTCTGGCTTTACAGAAGTGGATTTGAGACAGAGAAGCCTGTATATATATATATTGATACTGATGACAATATAGATTCCATCAGCATGAAGATAGACAGAGACTGCAAGGCTTCCAACATGCGGGTATTTCATCTCTTTGCAGGAGTCCTCAATCTTAAAGACCGCATCCACACAGGCAAATATGTGGTGAACAAGGAGATGACCATGCTACAGTTGGTACGTAACATCCGCAATCACCATGAAGAACCCATCAATCTCATTGTCCCCTCTGCAAGAACCATGAACGACATGGCAGGGAAACTTGCACGACAACTCATGGTAGATTCTGCCAGTATTGCTGAATACCTCAACAATACAGATAAGATTACGGAACTGGGCTACACCAAGGAATCTCTCCCGGGATTATTCATCCCCAACACCTATGAAGTCTATTGGGATATGAGTATAGACAAGATGATGGAGCGTATGAAGATAGAGCATGAGCGATTCTGGAATGAAGAGCGCATGAGAAAACTCGATGAGGTGAGCAAGTATGCAGGCGAGAAGATGACGAAGGAAAAAGTAATAACCTTGGCTTCAATCGTAGATAGTGAGACTGCCAACAATGCAGAAAAGCCCATCATCGCCGCTCTCTACATGAACAGAATGCGCAAGCCTATGGCTTTGCAAAGCGATCCCACAGTCATCTATGCCGTAGGCGACTTCTCCATCAAGAGGGTCACTCACGAGCACCTAAAAGCAAATTCCCCTTATAATACTTATAAGAACATGGGGTTACCTCCTGGTCCTATCCGCGTGCCAAGCATTGCGGGCATTGATGCTGTGCTCAATCATGACAACAATGACTATATATATATGTGTGCTAAAGAAGACTTCTCTGGCACTCACAACTATGCAGTCTCCTATGGCGAGCACCTTCAGAATGCGGCTTGCTACATTCGGGCACTCAATGAAAGAGGCATTCGTTAATTCCATGAAGCACGCATTTGGCATTCCTACAAAAGACTGAACTCATCAATCCAACAAAGGAGGCACACCTACATCATGCTCCATCTTGTCAGTTCGCACAGACCCTAAAGCCTGCTTCTACAGATGCCTAACCTCTGTCATCACAGAAGACGTCACTTGATTGTCATATACGCCTCATTTCCTCAAACGCTTGACCTTATTGCTCCGCAATTGTAAATATTCCACCTAAAAGTGTGAATCCCTCAATTTTTATTGTTATCTTTGCCATGTCTTTCAGTTCTTTTGCCCAATTTCTTTTGCAACACTAAGTTGGGTAAAATCTGATATGACAGCATCCGAGACAACTATAATTGCTCAAGAACTCTTCAAATCATTCATCCATAGTGTTGCAGAATGAAGAATCACCTATTATGGCCATTCATTCACTCATCTTAAGAATTCTGCTGTTGATAGGCATCTCTGCATCTACCCTAACAGCATCTGCACAACGAAAGGAAATCACCCTTCGTGATGGCTGGACTTTCTCTCATGGAGAGAAGGATGGCATAACTCCTGCTCAAGAACTATACGATGACAAAGACTGGCAGACTGTACAGATTCCACACGATTGGGCTATCGATGGACCTTTTGATAAAGAGATAGACAAACAAACAGTGGCTATAACACAAAACGGAGAGGAAGAAGCCAGTGAGAAGACAGGACGAAGCGGTTCTCTACCTTGGATAGGACAAGGCTGGTATCGTAACACGTTCACGGTCGATTCTCATTGCAAACATGCTGTACTCAACTTCGACGGTGCCATGGCTGAACCAGAGGTATATGTGAATGGACAAAAGGCTGGTGAATGGAAATATGGTTACACACCATTTTTAGTGGATATAACGCCCTATCTTCATCAAGATGGCTCTCCAAACACCTTGGCAGTACACCTGCAAAACGTAGAAGAGAGCAGCAGATGGTATCCTGGAGCAGGCTTATACCGTCCTGTCAAACTCATCACCACAGGTTCCTGCTATATTCCCGAATGGGGCATCAATGCTGAAACACGTTGTTTAACAGACCGGACGGCTCTTCTGCACTTCAGTGTTCGGGTTGAGGGTGAAACACATGACGCTCATGTCCGCTTTGTCAGCCAAGGACAATCACACGATGTCCAACTACAGAGACTATCTGATTATGCTTTTGCTGAAATAGACTTCCCCCCTCTTCATGCCATTCAACCGTGGTCGCCAGAGCATCCAGAACTCCATGACCTGACCGTCAGCATTGTCTCTGCATCAGGAGACATCTTAGATTCTCGTACCGTCAAATATGGCATACGCACTGTCGAAGTCAATGCCGAGAAAGGATTCCTTCTCAACGGACAACCTCGCAAAATCAAGGGTGTGTGCCTACACCATGATTTTGGCATGCTTGGAGCAGCCATCAACAAGTCAGCCCTCATTCGTCAGGTGGAACTTCTCAAGAGTATGGGCTGTGATGCTATACGCACCGCCCACAACACTCCCTCGCAGATGCAGATGGAGGTATATGACTCACTTGGCATGATGGTCATGGCAGAAAGCTTCGACATGTGGCAATACCCTAAATGCAAGAATGGCTATGCACGTTTCTATCAAGACTGGTGGAGACGCGACATCCACAACCTTGTCATGGCGCATCGTCTTCACCCCTCCATCATCATGTGGTCTATTGGCAACGAGATCCCTGAACAGGGCTCAAAAGAAGGCAACCGCATGGTGCGCGAGATGCAGGATTATCTGCATAGCCTGGACAAGACCCGTCCTGTCACTTCTGGCATGGATCGCATAGACAATGCCCTTTCCACAGGCTTTGCACAAGTATTGGACATCCCTGGCATCAATTATCGCACACACCGCTATGAGTCTGCCTATGAGCGATTGAGGCATGGCTTTGTCTTGGGCAGCGAGACTGCCTCTACCGTGTCCTCACGTGGTGTCTATCATTTTCCTGTCACACGTGCAGATGGCAAGACCTACTCCGATGGTCAATGCTCCAGTTATGACATGGAGGCATGCTGGTGGTCTAATATTCCTGAGGAAGACTGGCTTCTACAAGAAGACAAGCCTTGGGTGATAGGTGAGTTCGTGTGGACAGGCTTCGACTATCTTGGCGAACCAACTCCTTATGATGAGTATTGGCCCAGTCGCTCTTCTTATTTTGGCATCTTCGATTTGGCAGGTTTGCCCAAAGACCGATATTACCTCTACCGCTCGCATTGGAACAAAGAGGAAAGCACGATTCACCTCGTTCCTCATTGGACATTTCCTAACCGTGAGGGAGAAGTAACCCCTGTGTATTGCTACACCAATCACCCCACAGCAGAACTCTTTGTGAATGGAAAGTCACAAGGTAAGATTTCCAAAAACACCCAAGCCACGAAAGGCACAGGCAAGGAAGGAAGAATCTCCGACATCAACGACCCTGCCATCGACCGCTATCGTCTGCGCTGGAACAATGTGGTATATGAACCAGGAGAACTCAAGGTTGTGGTTTATGACAAGAACGGAATAGAGGCTGGTTCTCAAACTGTCAAGACAGCAGGCACTGCTTCATCCATCCAACTCACAGGCGACCTCGGTGCTCCCGTCAAGCCTCTTCGTGCAGATGGAGAAGACATGACCTTCATCACGGTCAATGTACTTGACAAGGAAGGCAACCTCGTGCCTGATGCCAATCAGTCCGTCCAAGTCAATGTGTCAGGAGCAGCACGCTTCAAGGGAATATGCAATGGCGACGCCACAAGTCTTGAAGTTTTCACCAAGCCACACATGAGAGTGTTCCACGGACAGCTCGTCATCGGCATTCAAAACAATGGAAAGAAAGGAGAAGTCACAGTCAAGGTGAGTGCCAAGGGACTCAAGACTGCCACACTCCAACTCAATGCTGAGTGAGGAGAGCATATCTACCCCCATCATCAATAATTATCAATTTATTACATATATGATTTCGAATTACGGTTTTGTCAAAGTTGCATCAGCCATACCTTCACTGAAGGTGGCAGACTGCACATACAATATTCAGCAGATAGAGAGCCTGATTGTTCAGGCTGAAGGAAAAGGAGTGGAAATCATCACATTCCCTGAACTATGCATCTGTGGATACACTTGTCAAGATCTCTTTGGACAGCAACTGCTTTTGGAGAAATGTGAGGAGAGCCTCTTCAAATTGCTCGACTTCACACGCTCACTTCAGATCATTGCCATTGTCGGCATGCCTGTCATGGTCGATTCACTGCTCATGAACTGTGCCGTGGTGGTGCAGGGAGGCAAGATCTTGGGTGTTGTGCCTAAGACTTACCTGCCCAACTATCAGGAGTTCTATGAAAAGCGTTGGTTTTCACCTGCCACAGCAACGCTCAACACACAGATTCACCTCTGTGCACAACAAGTCACCATGGGGCGCAACCTACTCTTCCACACCCAAAGCACAACCTTTGGCATTGAGATTTGCGAAGACCTGTGGTCACCCATCCCTCCAAGCTGCAACTTAGCCCTGAAAGGTGCTGAAATCATCTTCAACCTGAGTGCCACAAACGAGGTAATTGGCAAAAACCAATATCTCCTCTCGCTCATCAGTCAGCAGAGCGCACGTTGCATTTCAGGTTATGTGTATAGCTCATGCGGTTTTGGTGAGTCCACCCAAGACCTTGTATTTGCAGGCAATGCACTGATATATGAGAATGGAAGCCTGCTGGCACGCAGCAAACGATTTTGCCTCGAGGAACAAATGGTTATCTCAGAGATAGACACCGAGCGTTTACTCTCAGAGCGCAGAAAGAACACCACTTTTGCAGAGAACGTGAGAGAGATTGCCGCCACCAACAGCATAGACATCCAGTGTCAGACTGTCAATCCTGCCTACAACTTCGAGTTCACTCGTTATGTCGATCCACATCCTTTTGTGCCCAGCGGAAAAGAACTTGACGAGCGGTGTGAAGAAATCTTCTCCATCCAGACAGAGGCACTTGCCAAACGAATCGTCCACACCAACGCACGCAGCATTGTGATTGGCATTAGTGGAGGTCTTGATTCCACCCTTGCCCTCCTCGTCTGTGTGAAGACGATGGATATGCTCAACCGACCTCACAAGGAAGTGATTGGAGTCACCATGCCAGGCTTTGGCACTACTGACCGCACCTACAATAATGCAATGAGTCTCATGCAGTCGCTCGACATCACCATCAAGGAAATCAGCATTAAAGATGCCTGCATCCAACACTTCAAGGACATTGGTCATGACATAAACATACACGATGTCACCTACGAGAACAGTCAGGCACGCGAACGCACACAAATCCTCATGGATGTGGCCAACCAGTGCAATGGTTTTGTGGTAGGTACAGGCGACCTCAGCGAACTGGCACTCGGATGGTGCACCTACAATGCTGACCACATGTCCAACTATGGCGTGAACGTTTCCATACCAAAGACTCTTGTCAAATATCTCGTCAAGTGGGTTGCCCTCACCAGTGTGGACGACACCTCTAAAACCACTCTACTTGACATCATAGAAACACCTATCTCTCCCGAACTCATCCCTGCCGACGAGAACGGAGAGATTATGCAGAAGACAGAAGACCTCGTAGGGCCATACGAACTTCACGACTTCTTCCTCTACAATCTGCTGCGCCTTGGCTTCCGACCTGCTAAGATTTACTTCCTCGCCCTTCAAGCCTTTGTCAAGCAAACCTATCGCGAAACCCCTGAGAACGGTATGGCTGTTGGCACATACGACGAAGACACCATCAAGAAATGGCTTCACACCTTCTGCCGTCGCTTCTTCACCCAACAGTTCAAGCGAAGTTGTCTGCCCGATGGACCGAAGGTCGGCTCCGTGTCACTATCCCCACGTGGTGACTGGCGCATGCCAAGCGATGCAAGCAGTTCAGACTGGATTGCAGACCTCTCTGAATAAGGGAGCACCGCTATCCAGCAACACCCGAAAACATAGCAAGTTCGACGAATCCACAGAAACCCTATTCTGGATTCGTCGAATTTCTTTTTGTGATAGTCTGATACCTGTAGCGTTGATTCCTTCTGGTGAATGACATATATGAAAACCCCACTCCTCTTCCTCTTTCAGAAAAAGTTGGGGTGGCCACAAAAGAAGTGAGAAAGAAGCGGTGAAAACAGTAGGATATTCCATGCAATCATACACATCTCATGACCGAAGCATACTTCATCAGCCAACGAACAATGCTTCGAGCACCAACGAACAATATTTCAAGTGCCAACGGACAATGGTGCGATAGTCCATGAACAATGGTGCATTTTCATCGCCACAAGCATTTAAGCAAAAAGTATCTATAATTCATTGTATATAAACAAGATAAGAGCAATAAAAGAAGTCATGGAAATATCACTCACGTTCTTGTGTAAGCCATCCTGCATCAAAACTTGTCCAACTCGCTTAACCATTATTCCACAACAAGTGAAAACAGCACGAATCACCAACGAATTTTATACGAATCTTCCATAAATTTCGGTAAGGAAATTAAAAAAGAAGGAATGGAGAAGAAGATGCACACACATCAAGAAAGTAGTAATAGGGAGTGGTTCAACATAAAATTAGCGTGAGTTGGATGGACTCACGCTAATGACCTATTTGGAGTAAAACAACATCTATGCCTCTTCATCAATGAATAGAGGTTACAGCACCTAATTCATAATCGCAAAGTAATCCACGATACCGACCAACTTCCCATGGTCTGTCACCAGAAGAGAGTGAATCTTATGATTTCTGAACATCTGCTGAATGGTCGTCAGTTTAGCATCAGGCGAGATGGTCTTAGGACTGCGGGTCATCGCCTCGCACACTGTGAGATTGATGAAATTATCGCGCGCACCTTCCACAGCACGACGAATGTCGCCATCGGTAATGATACCTAAAATCTTTTCATCTTCCATCACCACGCCAAGTCCCAACTTGCCTGCACTGATAGCCATGATGGCTTCCGAGAGACGCACGTGTGGAGGGATGATAGGAAAATTGTCCGTGTACATCACATCCTTCACTCTCACCAGCAACTTCCTACCCAATGTGCCCCCTGGATGAAACTGTGCGAAGTCTTTAGCACGGAATCTCCTCACCTCCATCAGTGCACATGCCAGCGCATCACCCATTGCCATAGCAGCAGTGGTGCTGGATGTGGGTGCCAAGTTGAGCGGACAAGCCTCTTTCTCCACACTGCACAGAATATGATAAGTAGAGTGCTGAGCCAAAAGCGAGTGAGCATCACCCGTCATCGAGACAATAGGGATATGGCGTTCTTCAAGCGAAGCCGTGATACGAAGCAATTCATCGGTGTTACCCGAGTTGCTGATCATAAACAAAACATCGTCATTCATGATCATGCCGAGGTCTCCATGAAGCGCATCCAACGTGTTCAGATAGATGGCAGGAGTGCCCGTAGAGGACAATGTGGCCGCTATCTTAGCACCCACATGACCAGACTTCCCCACACCTGTCACTACCACATGACCTGTGCATCGATGGATAAGATCCACGACCTGTTCAAACTGGTTATCTAATTGTGGAATTAAGTCAAGCAGGGTCTGAGCCTCATCACGCAAACACCTTTCAGCATAAATCTTAGCATCCATCTTTACAAATTCATCATTTATTGTTAGTTCGTCCTGTCCTTCGGCCTCCTCAAAAAGCCGAAGATCTGTCAATTAGTCAATGAGTGATGCTATCACACGATCCAATTCACTCAAGAAAAGCATGTTAGGACCATCGGAGAGTGCCTCATCAGGATTGGGATGAACCTCAAAGAAATAGCCATTGGCACCAAAAGCCTTAGCAGCCAAAGCCATTGCTGGCACAAATTCACGATTGCCTCCAGTCTTGCCACCTGCAGCACCCGGACGCTGCACACTGTGCGTGCAGTCCATTATCACCGTGTCAGTGAAACGGTGCATGTCCGCTATATTGCGGAAATCCACTGCCAGATTGTTATAGCCATAAACGTTGCCACGTTCCGTCAGCCACACATTGTCATTACCGCTCTCCCTAACCTTCTGCACAGGAAACTCCATATCCATACCAGAGAGGAACTGAGCCTTCTTGATATTGACGATTCTGCCGGTGTGGGCAGCAGCCACGAGCAAATCAGTCTGTCTGCATAAAAAAGCAGGAATCTGCAACACGTCAGCTACCTCTCCAGCGGCCTGTGCCTGACAACTCTCATGGATGTCTGTCAAGATGCGCAGCCCATACTTCTCCTTTATGTCAGCAAGCATCTGTATGCCTTTCTCCAGTCCTGGTCCACGGTAGGAGCGGATGCTGGTGCGGTTGGCTTTGTCAAACGACGACTTGAAGATGATGTTCAAGTCATATTTCTCATTGAGTCTCACCATCTCCTGTGCCACCTCTTCTAAGCATTCCATAGATTCTATCACACATGGTCCGGCGATGATGGTAGGTTTTACAGTCGTATTATAAAAAGATTCGTCCATAGTTCTTTGGGGTATCAAAAAGGATATTGATCTTCGTTTTCCGAAGGAGTGACCACAGAAGGAGTGGAAGGTTGAGCAGGTTCTGCCGTCTGGTTATTGGACTGGTGAGAAGATTTGGGAGAAAGAAACTCCATGCTCTCCACCATAATATCAATAGTCCTCTGTGTCACACCCTGGCGATTGGTCCAGTCGCGGGTCTGAATCTTTCCCTCCACATAAAGTTTGTCGCCTTTATGCACATACTTCTCCACAATTTCCGCCTGCTTTCGCCAAAAGATACAGTTATGCCATTCCGTCCTGTCAGGCACCTGCGTTCCATTCTGCAAGGTGTAACCCTTCTCTGTTGTGGCAAGTCTCACCTGAGCCACACACACTCCCTGATCAAGGTATTTCACCTGCGGGTCTGCTCCCACATTACCGATAAGCATTACTTTATTCATAATTTCACAGTTTTATTCATTAGATAATGGTCTAATACCGTCATTGCAGCCATAGCCTCCACCACAGGCACAGCACGAGGCAACACGCATGGGTCGTGTCTTCCCTTCATCTCCAGCATCATTTCCTGGCCCTGGTCATCCACTGTAGCCTGTTGGCGCAACTGCGTAGCCACGGGTTTGAACAGCACACGGAAATAAATATCCTGCCCATTGCTAATACCGCCCTGAATGCCACCTGAATGATTGGTGCGTGTGTTGATGCGTCCGTTATCATTATAGAAAGAATCATTCTGCTCAGAGCCTCTCTGCCCCACACCTTCAAAACCCGCACCATAATCAAAGCCCTTCACAGCATTGATGCCCAACATTGCCAGACCCAGCTCGGCATGCAACTTCGAGAAGGCTGGTTCGCCCAAGCCTACAGGACAGCCCCTCACCACACAAGTGATGATGCCGCCGATGGTGTCACCTTCCTTCTTCACATCCAGAATCAGTTGTTCCATCTCCTTTGCCTTCATGGGGTCAGCACAGCGCACAGGATTCATCTCTATCTCTCTAAAGTCCAAATCCTGGTAACTACGCTCCACGGCAATATGACCTACTTGTGATGTATAAGCCGTCACCTCTATGCCCAGCTGCTTCAAAGCCAACTTGGCCATTGCGCCACCCACACATCTGGAGATAGTCTCACGTGCAGAAGAACGCCCTCCTCCGCAATAGTCGCGAAAGCCATACTTCTCCGTGTACGTGTAATCAGCATGGCTGGGCCTGAAGGTGTGTCTCACATTCTCATAGTCACCAGAGCGCTGATTATTGTTGCGCACAAGAAAGCCTATCGGACATCCCGTGCTCTTTCCCTCAAACACACCCGAGAGAATCTCCACCTGGTCGCCTTCCTGCCTTGACGTAGTCAGTCTGCTCTGCCCCGGTCTTCTCCTGTTCAGTTCCTGCTGAATGAAATCCACGTCAATGGTTATGCCTGCAGGCATGCCATCCACCACACCACCTATGCCCACTCCATGACTCTCGCCAAAAGTGGTCAGCGTAAATATATGTCCCCACACGTTTCTCATCGGATCATTTTTTTTAATTAACTATTGCTTAGCAATGGCATCCGCCACCACAGCCACCTTCACATCCGCCATCGCCACAGTTGCCACAACCACCGCCACAGCCACCAGACTCACCGAGTGAGTTCAAGGTCTCAGAGATTTCCTCATTAGTAGCCAAACGGCTCTCCACAACCTTACCCACAAAGTGGAGGTCCTGACCCGCACGAGGATGATTTAAGTCTATCGTCACCTTGTCTTGCTTGATCTGAATGATTGTTGCATTAAAACGACTTCCGTCCTCACCCTGCATAGGCACTACAGCACCCTCATACACGTGATTGGTGTCAATCTTGCCATCTACCTTGAAGATGTTTGCATCCACATCAAACATCAATTCGTCGCTGAAGTCGCCATAAGCATCTTCACACTTAATCGTAAAATCAAACGCATCACCTGTGTTCAGGTCGGCTACATTCTCCTCAAACTTAGGCAAAACCAATCCCAACTTGCTGATAAACTGAAATGGGTGAATCTCATTACACTCTTCCATTGGTTCTTTGTCCTCCAATCCCTCTTCGATGGTGAAGAGTCTATATGCGACAGTAATGTACTTGTTGTCTATTTCCATAATATTTAATAATAATGTATTCTTATTTTCTTTTCAGATTGCAAAGATATAAAAAAAAAACGGTTCATCAGTCATTTCTATTCATAAACTTTGACGCTCGTCCAATCAAACACACAATGGAAACTTATATTTTTCACTTTACACTTTTCACTTTACACTTTTATTGCTAACTTTGCAAAAAGTAAAAAACAAACAACAGAAATGAAACGCTTGACTACCCTCCTCTTCTCCACTCTTCTTCTTTGTGGCTGCGGTCAGACTGCACAGAAGAACCAGGCAAAGAATGAGAATAAAAAGACTGCCAACAAAACAGAAAGTGCTCGTCCTGCAAACATCGTGAAGAAGCACATCAATGTCCCCAGCAACTTCAGTTACATCACCAATCTGGGCAGTGTGGACATCTATTACAGGCAGGGAGAATACAACATAGAAGTGGAGGGAGACAGCCTCACGCTCACCCACCTTGTAGCCGACTTCGACAGTGGCGTGCTCACCGTCAGCACCCGACTTGACAACTATTCCGACATCAACCGCTATGGCAACACCTCCAACATCAAGATGTACGTCTCCACACCAGAACTTAAGTGTGTGAGCATCTGTGCTAACGGAGGCTTTGAAGCCCTATCTCCCATTCAGACCAACGATCTTCAGTTGGGTGTGATAGGCACAGGACACCTCAAGTTTGACGAAGTGAGGTGCACCACCATCAGTCTGCAATCGAACAACTCTGGCCCTATCGTCATCAAACAACTCTATGCAGAAGATGTCACTCTCCTCTCTCGCAGCAATGCCACCATCTCCTTAGGTCTGGATGTCAATAATCTCGTTGTCATGAACGAAGCAAAACAAAAGATAACCCTCACAGGCAAAGCCCAAAACGTTGCCATCAAGAATCCGACAGACCAGAATCTAAAGAACCTGCTGGAACAATAAAAACATCACATACAATACGAGTTCAACAAGCGATTCCTCTCTGCAAGTTTGATGACACTATACGGGAAAGACACATGCTGAAAGCCTAAAAAGGATGAAAAAAGAAAGGAGGAAAGTGAAGGAATTATGTTAGACTCGTATCGAAGGCTTATCGAAGGCATATCGAAGGCTCACAGAAGACAGGGGCAGGTAAAAAGCATGAGTAATGAATTGCGTGATTTGCGAAAAGCATGAAAACAACCTCTTGAAACCGCGAAAATGATTTCTTGAAGTGGCGAAAACAACTTCTTGAAGCAATAAGAACAAGGAAGATTCTGGAGGAAGAAGCACGCAACATCTACAGGTAACGAAACTGAAAGAATCCACACCATCATTAAGTATCTCTATCTACAGTATTAAGTATCTCTACCCATAGGCAAGGAGGGGAGAACGCAATTGCATTCTCCCCTCCTTGTCTGCGAATAAGACTTCTCCAGTCCATTTATCGGATGAAAAGAAGTTCACGGTATTTTGGAAGTGGCCAAGCCTCATCGTCAATGATGGTCTCAAGCTCATCCACATGATAACGAATCTCTTCAAGAAGAGGAGCGACAGTGTCATGATAGGCAATAGCCTTCTCACGCACCGACTCTATACGATTGGCAATCTTGCGAGCATTTACCATCTTCTCAACATTCTCGATGATGAAGGACTCATGATCAGAGATTTTCTCGATGAGATAGAGGTTTTCCTTGGAAATCTTCTGTGCCTTTTCTGCAGGGAAAATGCCCTGCACCTTATGAACATTGTCAATCAGCATAGACTGATATTTGGTCACTACAGGTATGATATGGTTGAGGCAGAGATCGCCAAAGATGCGAGACTCGATCTGCACCTTCTTGGTGTAAGTCTCCCACTTAATCTCGTTGCGAGCCTGAAGTTCATTGAGATGCATGACATTAGTGGATTCAAACATCTTGATGGACGACTCGGAAAGATAGTTGTCGAAAATGAGAGGAGCAGATGTCTCACAATCAAGACCACGCTTGGCGGCTTCGGCTTTCCATTCATCACTGTAACCATTGCCATTGAAGATAATGGGCTTGACATATTTAATATCGTCACGCACAATCTTGAGGATAGCTGCCTCCTTGGCATTACCATCGGCAATGAGTGCGTCCACACGCTCTTTGAAACTTGTGAGAGCTTCAGCCATGGCACTGTTGAGAGTGAGCATGGCAGAAGCACAGTTTGCCTCAGCACCCACAGCACGAAACTCAAAGCGATTGCCTGTGAAGGCAAAAGGAGAGGTGCGGTTGCGATCTGTATTGTCTATGAGAAGCTCTGGAAGTGACGGCAACTGAAGATTGAAGGAAGTCTTGCCAGCCATTGAGAGATTGCCATCGTCAGCCTTCTCCACATGGTCGATGAGGTCGGTGACAGTTTTGCCCAAGAAAGAGGATATGATGGCTGGAGGAGCCTCATTTGCTCCCAGACGATGGGCATTGGTGGCACTCATGATGGAGGCCTTGATGAGTCCATTGTGGTCATACACGGCCTTCAGCGTCTCCACCGTGAAGGTGACGAAACGGAGGTTGTCCATATCAGTCTTGCCTGGAGCATGCAGAAGCACACCCGTATCGGTAGCGAGCGACCAGTTGTTGTGTTTGCCCGAACCATTCACGCCTTTGAAAGGCTTCTCATGGAGGAGACAACGAAAACCGTGCTTGCGTGCCACATTCTTCATGATAGACATCATGAGCATGTTGTGATCGACAGCCAAATTGCACTCTTCGAAAATCGGAGCAAGTTCGAACTGGTTAGGTGCAACTTCGTTATGCCGAGTCTTGCAAGGAATGCCAAGATGAAGAGCCTGAATCTCTATATCCTTCATGAATTCTTCCACACGAGCAGGGATAGAGCCAAAATAATGGTCATCCATCTGCTGATTCTTGGCTGAATCATGCCCCATGAGAGTGCGACCTGTCATGACAAGGTCTGGACGTGCTGCATAAAGCGACTCATCAACAAGGAAATATTCCTGTTCCCAACCAAGGTTGGTGAGAACTTTCTTCGTATCAGGATAGAAGTATTGAGCCACGGCTGTAGCAGCCTTATCAACTGCATGAAGAGCCTTCTTGAGAGGCACTTTGTAGTCGAGTGCTTCACCCGTATAAGAAATAAAGATGGTCGGAATCATCAATGTGTCGCCAATGATAAAGACAGGCGAGGTGGGATCCCATGCTGAATAGCCACGAGCCTCGAAGGTGGATCGGATACCGCCCGAGGGAAAGGAACTGGCGTCAGGCTCTTGCTGAACCAACAACTTGCCTTCGAACTCCTCTACCATGCCCCCCTTCCAGTCGTGCTCCACAAAACCATCATGTTTCTGTGCAGTACCCTCTGTAAGAGGTTGAAACCAATGGGTGTAGTGTGTGACTCCATTCTCTATAGCCCAGGTCTTGATGCCTTGAGCCACAGCATCGGCAATAGTGCGGTCGAAAGGTGCACCATTGTCAATCACATCACACATCTTTTCATACACCTTGGCTGGTAGATACTTATACATCTTCTGCTTGTTGAAGACATACTTTCCGAAATACTCGCTTGGGCGCTCTTTGGGTTGTTCCACAAATACAGGACTACGCTTGAACGCCTCGTCCACCACCTTGAATCTTAGTCTTGCAGCCATTGAGTGAAATTTAGATTTTGAATTTTGAATGCAAAGTTATAACATTTTAAGAAAAAAACATTGCTCATTTCAAACATTTTCCTTAATTTTGCCACAAAATCATCATTCCGTGGAGAATCAGCGTGATAACACATTCACAGAAAAGGAGAGGGAAGTCGATTTATACCACTGCGACCGCCTGCTCAAACGTTCTTCCATTGGTGTAATGGTTTTCCATGTTTTCACTCTTTACCAAACATAAACATGTTACACATTATTATATAATAAAAGCTTATGAAGAAACTATTACTTACAACGGCTTTTGCACTCAGTTGCATAGGCGTATCGGCTCAGCAGACATTGACTTTGAGCACTTACAAAGGAACTGATCTGGAAAAGTATGCAGGTCAGACATTGAACGTGTCCATTAGCCGCTATCTCTTTAACCAGTGGAACACGTTATCTCTCCCGTTTGCCATGAGTGCCGAACAGGTGGACGAGGTATTTGGCAGTGACTGCAAACTGGAAAAGTTGGTGGGTGTGGAGAACGACGGGCTGAACGTGAAACTGAACTTTCAGAACTGCAAAAAGGAGGGCATCAAGCCTAACACCCCTTATATCCTCTATTATGCTGGAGAAAGTGGATCTAAGAAATTTGTGGTGGAAAATGCACAGATTATAAAAGGTACGCCACAGTTGGTCTATACTGCAGAAGGTAGTGGTGAGACTGTTATTATGTCGGGGGCGCAGACACATCTGGACTCAGAAGGTCTGTATGGTATCTTGGCAAAGAACAATGGCGAGGCTGCATTTGTGAATGTGGATGAAGCCACCAACGGATTCTATGCCACTCGCTGTTATGTGAAGATGTCTAAAGGCAACTCTACCCTGCTTAAGACCAACCATATTGACGAGGATGTGACGGGCGTGACCTCTATCGTGAAGAAGGGAGAAAGAGTGGATGTGTATAACCTCTCTGGTATGACAGTGGCGAAACAGGTGACAGTAGATGACATTCAGCGCATGCAGAAGGGTACTTATGTGACAAAAGGAAAGACTTTCTTGATAAAATAAAACGAAAGAGTATTTTTTTAGGTAAAAAGTTTGGTCATTTGCAAAAAATGACATTACTTTGCAAGCGAAATGAAAATTTCGGAGAAATGACACAGATGTTTAACACATATTGGCGTTGGCATAGCTTGGGATTCAATAAAATCGCGAGAGAGATGGTCATTTCCCCTATGCAAAGATAAAATATACAGCATAGCATATAAATGAGAGCCTATCGTACTTGCGGTAGGCTCTTTTTGTTTATTTACTTTCACAATAAAAATAAAAATTACTAACAATAAAAGAATTATGAGTTATCAAGTGGACAACAATGGCTTCTATGGAGAATTTGGAGGTGCTTACATCCCAGAAATTCTCTATAAGACAGTAGAGAATCTGAAGAAGGCATATCTTCCCATTCTGGAGAGTGAGGAATTTAAAGCCGAGTATCATGCACTACTGAAAGACTATGTGGGTCGTCCTTCACCACTCTATTTTGCCAAGCGCATGAGCGAGAAATATGGTTGCAAACTCTACCTGAAGCGTGAAGACTTGAACCATACAGGCGCACACAAGATTAACAATGCACTGGGACAAATTCTTTTGGCGAAGAAGATGGGCAAGACACGAATCATTGCTGAGACTGGAGCAGGACAACACGGTGTGGCTACCGCAACTGCTTGCGCACTGATGAACATGCCTTGCACGGTGTATCAGGGAGCACTCGATGTAGAACGTCAGCACGTGAATGTAGAAAGAATGAAGATGTTGGGCGCAACCGTTATACCTGTAGAGAGCGGCAACAAAACATTGAAAGACGCCACCAACGAGGCTATCAGAGACTGGTGTTGCCATCCAGAAGACACCTTCTACATCATTGGCTCAACTGTAGGTCCTCATCCTTACCCCGACATGGTGGCAATACTTCAGAGCGTGATTTCGGAGGAAATCAAATGGCAACTGAAAGAAAAGATAGGCAGAGACTACCCCGATTGTCTCATGGCATGTGTGGGAGGAGGCAGCAATGCTGCTGGAACAATCTACCACTACATAGATGATGAGAGAGTGAAGATCATACTGGGCGAGGCAGGCGGTCTGGGTGTAGAATCGGGAGAGACCGCAGCAAGCCTGCAAGTGGGAACCGTAGGTGTGTTGCACGGTAGCCGTATCAAAGTGATGCAAACAGAAGACGGGCAAATCATAGAGCCTTACTCTATCTCCGCAGGACTGGACTATCCAGGCACAGGACCTCTCCACTGCAATCTCTACGACAAGGAAAGAGCCTTGGTACTGGCGGCAAATGATGATGAAGCCCTGGAGGCAGCCTTTGAACTAACCCGAATGGAAGGAATCATTCCTGCTCTCGAAAGTGCTCATATCTTGGCACTTCTGCCCAAAGTAAAAGACCAATTCACAAAGGATACAGTAGTAGTGCTCACTGTGAGCGGAAGAGGTGATAAAGATTTGGACACCTATCTTCATCATAAGAAGTAGCATCGTGAATCGGGGATTCGCTTCTCACTAAAAACAATACTGTATAGAACACGTGGTACTTCAAAATAGCCACAATACATCAACCAAACAAAAACGACACAATTATGTATAACTATCATACAGCCACGAGAAAAATTCTTGGCGACCTCAATACCCCTGTGAGCGTTTATCTACGCGTTCGTGACGCTTACCCACAAAGCGCACTCATGGAAAGCTCGGATTATCATGACGGAAGCCACAGCCGCTCGTTTATCTGCCTACATCCTATCGGAAGTGTATCGGTAGAACACGGAACAGGTGTGATGAGATTCCCTGACGGAAAGGAAACTCGCAAAACCATCTCCAAGGACTATGACACATCCTGTTTAATCAATGAGTTCTTGGGGAATTTCAAGGTGGAAGGTGAACATGCGGAAGATTGCGGTCTTTATGGCTACACATCGTTCAACGCTGTACGCTATTTTGAAGATATCAACGTGAAGGATGAAACACAGGACCAGAATGACGCTCCTGACCTTCTATACATTCTTTATAAAGATTATGTGGCGTTCAATCACTTCAAGAACGAACTGACTCTCATCGAACTTCTAACGGAAGGGGAAGAGGATGACTTAAAACAATTGGAGCACGATGTGAACCATCGTCCTTACCAACAGTTCGAGTTTCACCCTGTGGGTTGTTATCAATCCACACTAACTGATGATGAACACAGAGAGAATATCCGAAAAGGCATCCAGCACTGTCTGAGAGGAGATGTTTTCCAGATTGTGCTCTCAAGACGCTTCGAACAGAAATATGAAGGTGATGACTTCAAACTCTATCGTGCATTGAGAAGCATCAATCCTTCACCTTATTTATTCTACTTGGATTTTGGCGGCTTCAGAATCTTTGGATCAAGTCCTGAGACTCACTGTAGAGTGGAAGAAAGGAGAGCATATATAGACCCAATAGCAGGGACAACCAAACGTACAGGAAATGCGGAACAAGACAAGAAGAATGCACTTTATTTGCAAAACGATCCGAAAGAGAATGCTGAACATGTCATGCTGGTAGATTTAGCTCGCAATGACCTTTCACGCAATTGCCACGATGTAAAAGTAGATTTCTATAAGGACATGCAATTCTACAGCCACGTTATTCATCTTGTATCAAGAGTGAGTGGTGAACTGAATAAGGATGCAGACCCTATCAAGACTTTTATTGAGACTTTCCCGGCAGGAACTCTCTCTGGAGCTCCGAAAGTAAGAGCCATGCAACTAATCTCTGAATATGAGCCACACAATCGTGGAGCTTACGGAGGATGCGTAGGTAGCATCGGTTTTAATGGAAATCTGAATCAAGCCATCACAATCCGCACATTTGTAAGCCGAAATAATCAACTATGGTTTCAGGCAGGAGGCGGTATTGTAGCCAAGAGCAATGTGGAATATGAACTTCAAGAAGTAAACAATAAATTGGGGGCACTCAGAAAAGCCATCATCATGGCCGAGGAACTTTAGTTTTCACCATAAAAAATGAAAAGAACATGAAAAAGATCGTAATTATCGACAACTACGACTCATTTACTTATAATCTAAGTCATCTTGTAAAAGAACTGGGTGCAGAAGTGACTGTTTTGAGAAACGACCAATTTGAGATGGATATGCTGGAGAGATTCGACAAGATTATCCTTTCTCCTGGTCCAGGCATACCAAGCGAGGCGGGTCTGCTGCTCAATGTAATAAAGGAATATGCTGGCAAGAAGCCTATCTTGGGAGTGTGTCTGGGACATCAAGCCATAGGAGAATGCTTTGGAGCAAAACTGACCAATCTTAGTGAAGTGTATCATGGTGTGGCCACCCCTAGCAATATCACCAAAGACGACAAACTGTTTGAAGACCTTCCTAAACAAATAGAAGTGGGAAGATACCACTCATGGGTGGTGAGCCAAGAGGATCTTCCAAATAGTCTGGAAGTAACCAGCGTGAGTGAGGAAGGTTTTATTATGTCACTAAGACACAAGGAATATGACATCAGAGGCATTCAGTTTCATCCTGAAAGCGTGCTGACTCCAGTGGGAAAGAAAATCATTGAAAACTGGTTGAAAAGATAACATACCATTAAAGGGAAAAACAAATTTAGAACCATAGGCTTCATTACCTAATGGCATTATAAAATTTCTAACAAATAAAGAATGAAACAATATCTTTTGAAACTTATTGATGGTAATACTCTTTCAATGGAGGATACTCATCAAATCATGCTCAACATCGTTGAAGAAAAATATAATGTACAGCAAATTGCTGCTCTGCTGATGGCCATTCAAACTCGTGGTGTAACGGTGGACGAACTATTAGGCTTTCGTCAAGGTCTATTAGAGACAGGCAAATACATGGACTTCTCTGAATATAACACGCTTGATATAGTAGGCACGGGAGGCGATGGAAAGAACACCTTCAACATCTCCACATGTTCTGCTTTTATCATTGCAGGAGCAGGGTATCAAGTGACAAAGCACGGTAATGGCGGTTCTTCATCAGTAAGTGGCGCCAGCAATGTCTTGCAGGGACATGGTGTGAAGTTTTCAGACGACATCCATCAATTGAAGCGTTCATTGGAAGAAACTGGCATCTGCTATTTCCATGCCCCACTCTTTGCCTATGGCATGAAGTTTGTGGGACCTACCCGTAAGGCACTTGGCACACCTACCTGTTTCAACCTATTAGGGCCTCTTGTCAATCCCTGCCACCCTAAGAACTCTCTACATGGAACAGCCAATCAATCACAACTTCGCCTCTACACCCATCTGCATCAATACTTGGGTGACAACTATGGCGTTATCACTTCCTATGACGGGTATGACGAAATCTCATTGACCAGTGGCTTCAAAATCTGCACCAAACACTTTGAAAAGGTACTTACTCCTGTGGATTTAGGACTGAAATACGTTGAGCAAAAAGACATCTATGGAGGAGAAACTCCTGAAGATGCCATCAAGATTTTTGATTCCGTACTGGAAGGAACTGCCACTGAGGCTCAGAAGAATGTGGTCATTGCCAATGCAGCATGTGGCATCAGCATCATGAATCCCAACATTACCATGTCAGATTCCGTAGCCGTAGCACGCGAATCTCTCGAAAGTGGAAAAGCACTTGAGACCTTCAAGAACTTTGTAACTATAAACTCTTAATCCATCAACAAAAATGGCACACGACATTCTTGAAGAAATCATTGCCTATAAGCACATTGAGGTGGAGAACCAGAAAAAACAAATCACTCCATCTTTCCTTTATAGTAATGTAGCTAAATTAATCACAGAGAACACAAAACCTGTCATCTCCATGAAGACATCCCTCGCATTAAGCAATTCAGGCATCATTGCAGAGTTCAAGCGCAAGAGTCCTTCTAAAGGATGGATTAAGGAAGATGGCAAACCAGAGGAGATTCCTGCATTATACTGTCAGAATGGAGCAAGCGCACTTTCTATCTTAACCGATGAGAAGTTCTTTGGTGGAAACATGGGATTTATCCGTATTGCAAGACCGATGGTCAAGTGTCCCATCTTAAGAAAGGATTTCATCATTGATGAATACCAACTCTATCAGGCAAAGGCAATAGGCGCAAATGCCATTCTTCTAATAGCAGCGGCCCTAAAGAAGGAAGACTGCAAAGCATTGGCATATACTGCTCACGAATTGGGGCTGGAAACACTCTTAGAGGTTCATTCTGAAGAGGAACTGGAATATGCAGGAGACAATATTGACATGGTTGGAGTAAACAACCGACATCTTGGCACATTCCACACTGATATTGAAAACTCCTACCGTTTGGTATCTCTTTTGCCAAAAGACTATCTATTAGTAAGTGAAAGTGGTATCTCTGATCCAAAAACAGTAAGAGAGTTGCGCAATATTGGTTTCAGAGGCTTTCTGATTGGCGAGACTTTCATGAGGGCCGACAACCCTGGAGAAGCCTTACAGCAATTCATCAAGGAGGTGGAAGCATGATTGTGAAAGTGTGTGGCATGCGAGAAGCAAAAAACATTCAAGAACTCGACCATATCAACGGGCTCGACTGGATAGGCTTTATCTTTTATCCTCCATCACTCAGATATGTGAAGGCTGTTCCCTGCTATCTTCCACAGGAGAAGAAGCGAGTGGGTGTGTTTGTCAATGAGTCCCCATCCATCATCGCAAAACATGTGGAGGACTTCGGACTTCAGATGATCCAACTACATGGGAATGAAACCCCTGATTTCTGCCAACAACTACGCAACATATTGGGCACAGAGATAAAACTTATCAAGATGATTGCCATCGCAACAGAAGAGGATCTGGAGAAGTCACAAATGTATGAGCACTGCGTGGACTATCTACTTTTCGAGACAAAGTTCTCTGGTTATGGAGGTAGCGGAAAAGTATTTGACTGGAACATCCTGCACCACTATCAAGGAAAGAAGCCTTTTCTCATTACTGGAGGCATTCAACCATCCGATGTTGAGAAAGTGCAAGCCTACAGCCACCCAATGTTTGTGGGCATTGACCTCAACTCAGGCTTTGAGATAGCCCCTGGACTGAAAGATTCAAATACAATCAAGGATTTCATTCAGAAACTGAACAACTAAAAAACACAAAAACAAACTCATGAATAGAATTAATCAACTTTTTGCTTCAAAGAGCAACAATATTTTTTCCATTTATTTCTGCGCTGGCCATCCTACACTGGAAGGCACAGCATCCACAATCAGAACTCTTGAAGAGAAAGGCGTGAACATGATTGAGGTAGGCATTCCTTTCTCTGATCCAATGGCAGATGGTCCTGTAATCCAAGACGCAGCAACCAAGGCTCTTCGCAATGGCATGTCGCTGAAGAAACTCTTTTCTCAGTTGGAAGGCATCAGAGAACCACAGACTGACGAAAACGGAGACACGATGTCTGCTGTTGATATACCCCTAATCCTCATGGGCTATCTCAACCCCATCCTCCAGTTTGGTTTTGAAAACTTTTGCAAGAGATGCACAGAGGTGGGAATAGACGGTGTTATCATCCCAGACCTTCCCTTCAAAGAATATCTGGAAGAGTTCAAACCTGTGGCAGACAAATACGACATCAAGATCATCATGCTCATCACACCCGAGACAAGCGATGAGCGTATCCGCTTCATTGATGAAAACACCGATGGCTTTATTTATATGGTCAGCACAGCTTCGACTACGGGATCTAAAGAAAAATTCAATGACACTCAACAAGAATATTTCTCTCGTATCAATCAGATGAACCTGAAGCATCCACGCATGATTGGCTTCGGCATCAGCAACAAACAGACTCTGGAATCAGCAAGAAAGAATGCCGCTGGCACCATCATCGGAAGTAAGTTTGTGAATCTCTATGAGGAAACCCAAGATGCCGCAACAGCCATGGACCTGCTCTATGAGGCTCTGAAGAAGTAACAACATTTGCAATAAAAAAAATGAAAGGATTCCTATTGATTCTCTCACTCCTTCTCTGTTGTATGCAGGGATATGCCCAGAAGACGACAACAACCGTCAAGAGAGTGACAGTACAGAAGACTGACAAGGCTGCTTTCAACGAGAAGACCGCCAAACAGCAGCAAGCACAAAAGGCGGCTGCAACCAATGTCGTAACCACTGGGTATATGTGCAATCCACCATTGCCTTACATGCCCGACAAACTTGACATACTCTTCATTGGCAATTCCTTCTCTATAGACACCAGTGCCGCTCTGCCCTCAATCCTCAATTCTTTAGGAATCACCAATGTAAACGTGTATGTGCTTTATAAAGGAGGATGTTCCATGAAGCAGCATTACGAGTTCTACAAAAGTACGGAAAAGGTATATGAGCTTTACCGCTACAACAGCCAAGGAGAGCAACAACTGGAGAAGTCCACCAGCATCAGCGATGTGATGGCACGCTTTCCCTATGATATTGTTGTCTTCCAGCAATACTCGCTCGAGTCGGGAGACTATAGTACCTATGAGCCCTATTTGTCAAAACTAATTCAGGCATATCACATCAACAAGCGAGCAGCCCGCACTACTTTTGCCTTCAACGAAACTTGGGCTTATGCCTCCAACAACAAGAACATTGCCAAATACAAAACACCTGTCGAAATGTGGAAAAGCATCTGTGCTTCAGTCAAACAGATGAAGGAGCAAACAGGTATCGATATTATAATCCCTTGTGGAACTGCGGTACAGAATGCACGACAGATCAGCGCATTGAATGTGGACAATGAACTTACACGAGATGGCACTCACATCAATCTCCACTCGGGACGCTACCTATTGGCATGCACATTCTTCGAGAGCCTGATTGCACCTTGTCTAAATCGCAACCTACGAGATGACAACACTGTATATGGAAAGAATACAGACAAAGGACCTGTGAACAACTCAAACAGAACACTCCTTCAGAACTGTGCTAGACTGGCTGTTGCCAATAATTACGAAATCAGCGAGTTTGCAAGGTAACAATGTTAAACTACATTAATAAATTAGCGTTTACCCCCATATATTTCATATACTTATATAATAAAAGAGTAACTTTGCAACATTATATTGATAAAGTATAATTGATAAAGTATAAAAGAAGACATATGAAAAAATTTATTCTTCCATTGCTTGCACTGCTACTTTCAGTGACAGGCGTTCAGGCTCAGAGCCTTTTCAACACTGTGCGTGAAAACGCAACAAAGGTTGTAAACAATCCTAAATCTTCTGATGAGGAAATACAGATCAACCAATTCAAGGTGACAGCCCTCAACTACATTGGCATGATGGTACAAAAGCGTGGTTTGAAGAAAGACACATATTTCTTTGATAGCCAGGCTGTCAATCTCGCTTCTTTCGTTACAGACTTTCAGGTAAATCTTGAGAAGGCTCGTTTGATTTCATCTGCCAAGCGCACCGAGATTATCAAAATCTACACCGATGCAAGCAAGTTCAATCCACTCTTCAAGGACACAGACAAGGAAAGAGCCAATGCATACGTGAATGATCACAAAACACTGACCCCATTCAGCCTTGACACCGACTGGGAGAAAGCTTATGATCAGGCTACCACATTGGCAAAAGCAGCCCTGAAATAGCATTTAGTAGAACTTACACACATAAAAACATCATAAAACGGGAGAAAGACATACTTTTCTCCCGTTTTATGATGTTTTTTATATAAATTTGCCATCCATTAGGACAACAACGGTTTTACAAGAAGCAATAAAACCTTCTTCAATCAAACCTATACAATCATGGTCAATACATCCAACAGGCATCAGGCAGAAACAATAAAGGTAGATCTCTCTCATTTTCCAACCGACGAGCGCTTTGCCCAAATACCCAACAAGCTGGTATTAGCAGACAATCTCAATGGAGAATCTTTCGACTCAGAAGAGAAGAACCGCCCTAACTTTCCCGTACAGTTGAACATGGCAGTCATTTTCATCTGCGTGAAAGGACAGATAGATATGAGCATCGACCTGCGACAACACACTCTCACTGACGGAGCGAGCGCCATTGTAGTTCCTGGCAGTTTCTTCCAGATGAAACACTTGAAGCAAGGAACAACATGTCTATTTATGGCTGTCTCACCCGACTTCCTCAACTATTCAGGCGATGTAAAACTGGGCATCGACTTTGGAAGAGCATTGAGAGAAATGCCTGTCTATCAACTTTCCGAAGAGGAATTGCAAGAAAGCCTATCCATCTACCAATCGCTCAAACGCAAACTCCTAACCCCACACTATCTATACAAAGAGGAAGTGGCAAAGAGCTATCTACACATTCTTCAATGCAACGCCTTTCAGATATTTAGACTTGAAACCAAACAAATACAGGATCAGAAGCCCCCCAGCAGAAAAGAAGAGTTGTACATCAGCTTCATGAGACTGGTGAGAGCTCACTACATGACAAATCGCAACATCGGCTTCTATGCCGACCAACTGTTTGTTTCTCCCAAATACCTGTCAAGCATCATACATGAAGTCAGCGGGAATTATGCAACAGACTGGATCAACCAGTATGTCATTCTTGAGGCAAAGAGCCTCTTGAGAACCAAAGGCATCTCCATCAAAGAGGTGAGCAACAAACTCAACTTTGCCAATCAAAGTTTCTTTGCAAAATACTTCAAGCAGCATACGGGTTACACCCCAAAAGAATACAAAACTCTATGAAAACTATCAGAATCAACCCTGCCGACAATGTGGCAGTAGCCATCGAGCCACTCAGAGCCGGTGAAAAAATATCTATAGACGGACAGGTCATTACCCTCAACAATGATGTGCCAGCAGGTCATAAGATTCTGCTCACCCATCTCAAACAGGGAGATAACATCATCAAATATGGCTATCCCATAGGTCATCTGACAGAAGACCACAAGCAAGGAGACTATATTTGTCACGAACACATCAAGACAAATCTCTCAGGATTGCTCCATTATGAATACCAGCCTGTAGGAAAGGAAGAACTCACCAATTCCACCTACGAGAAGTGGTTTCCCAAGGAGCGAATAACCTTTCAAGGCTATCGACGAAAGAATGGAGACGTGGGCATCCGCAACGAAATATGGATTGTGCCCACTGTAGGATGCGTGAATGGCGTGGTCAATCAACTTGCGTCGGCTCTGAACAAGGAGATAGACCAACTTTCCCAAAACGGAGTACCCAAGCTTCGTGCGGTAGCATTCCCACACAACTATGGATGTTCTCAACTATCAGAAGACCATGAAAACACCCGAAAGGTGCTGAAAAATCTGGTGCTCCACCCCAACGCAGGTGCTGTACTTGTGGTTGGTTTGGGTTGTGAAAACAATCAGCCAGACCAATTCGAGGAACTGCTAGGGACATATGACAAGGAGCGCATCCGCATGATGGTTACCCAAAAGGTAGAAGGCGACGAAGTGGAAGAAGGCATGAAGATTCTCCGCAATCTCTACGCCATTGCTTCAAAGGATCGAAGAGAAGAGATTCCACTCAACGAACTGCGCGTCGGATTGAAGTGTGGAGGCTCTGATGGATTTTCTGGCATCACCGCCAATCCACTCTTGGGTGTCTTCAGCGACTTCATTGTGAGCCAAGGAGGCACTACTGTCCTTACAGAAGTACCCGAGATGTTTGGTGCAGAAACCATTCTCATGAACAGATGCGAAACGGCAAAACTCTTCGACCAGACCGTCAGCCTTGTCAATGACTTCAAGCAATACTTCCTCTCACACGGCGAGCCTGTAGGGGAAAACCCCTCTCCTGGCAACAAGGCTGGAGGCATCTCCACCCTTGAAGAGAAAGCCCTGGGATGCACACAAAAATGTGGCAAGAGTGCCGTGACAGGCGTATTACAATATGGAGAAAGACTTTCCGTGAAGGGACTCAACCTTCTCTCCGCTCCAGGAAATGACCTTGTGGCATCAACAGCCCTGGCGGCATCAGGATGCCACATCGTGCTCTTCACCACTGGACGAGGCACACCTTTTGGCACTTTTGTGCCCACCATGAAGGTCAGCACCAACTCCACCCTTTTCCACCAAAAGCCCACATGGATAGACTTTAACGCAGGCACCATCGTGGAAGGTGAAAAGATGGAAGACGCCTTCAAGCGTTTCACGCAGAAAGTCGTGGAGATAGCCAGTGGAGAACTAACATGGAATGAGAAGAAGGACTATCAAGAAATCGCCATCTTCAAGACAGGAGTAACATTATGAAAGCACTCTCACCACTCATTGTTTTTCTCATTCTGTACCTTGCCACCAGCATCATTGCGCAAGACTTCTATAAAGTGCCCATCGCTGTGGCATTTCTGGTCAGTTCCGTCTATGCACTGCTGACCATCAAAGGAACAATGAACGAGCGAATCAAAGTGTTTGCCAAAGGGGCAGGAAACTCCACAATCGTGCTGATGCTTGCCATCTTCATCCTCGCAGGAGCTTTTGCCACATCTGCAAAAACATTAGGAGCAGTGGATGCCACTGTCAATTTCACACTTAGCATCCTGCCCGAAGAAGCCATCCTGCCTGGCATATTTCTGGCATCATGCTTCATTTCTCTTAGCATAGGAACAAGTAGCGGAACCATTGCCGCACTCACCCCCTTAGCCGTAGGCATTGCACACCAGTCCGACATCAACACTCCACTGATGATTGGGCTGGTAGTGGGTGGCACATATTTTGGCGACAACTTGTCATTCATCAGCGACACAACGATTGTGGCTACCCAAACACAAGGATGCAACATGAGCGACAAATTCAAGACCAACATTCGGATTATTGCTCCCGTTGCCCTCATCATGCTTGTCATCTACTTCTTTTTAGGGAAGAATGTGTCAGCACCTGCCGAAATCGGAGCAACAAACTTCTGGCTGATTCTTCCCTACATGAGTGTCATCCTCTTGGCCATCTGCAGAATAAACGTGTTGCTTGTGCTGGGCATAGGCATTGCACTTACTGGCATCATAGGACTCTCACTGGGAATCTACGACGTGTTTGGCTGGTTTGCCGCACTGAACGAGGGAATGATGGGCATGTCTGAACTGATTATTGTCACCATACTGGCAGGCGGAATGCTTGAAGTCATTCGCCATAACGGAGGCATCGACCTCATCATCAAGGCTTTGACACGAAACATCCACGGTGCAAGAGGAGGAGAAGCCAGCATCGCTGCACTCACTTGCCTTGTCAATGTATGCACTGCCAACAACACCATTGCCATCATCACCACAGGACCTATAGCCAAAGACATTGCACAACGCTTCCATATAGACCCGAGGAAATCAGCGTCCATCCTCGGCACAGCCTCCTGCTTTGCCCAAGGTCTCTTACCCTATGGCGCACAAGTGCTTATCGCAGCAGGGCTATCGGGAGTGAACCCCATCCACATCCTTCCATACCTCTACTATCCCCTTCTTATCGGTATAGCACTGCTGTTTGCCATTCTATTCCGATACCCACACCTGAAAACCCAGAACTCTCTGTAGTGCCAAGCAAATGAAAAATATTCACATCTTCATCACAGCCTTGTTTGTCCTCCTCACATTCTCATCATGTGAGAAATACAAGACCTACGAGAACGGGCGACTTCCCTATCTCGTGGAAATTCCCACCGACTGGAACATGGGCGAGTCAAGTCCTGTGCTCATCAAATTCTACAATGCAGATAGAAGCATTGTCATCTCATGCGACATCGGCGAACTCTCCCTCATTCGGGACTATCAGTTCAACGAATTCTACGACTACCTCTACCAGAAGCATGAGAAGAACATCTATGACAAAGAGGCAATCGTGAAGACAGACAGCCTCTATGTGCTCAATTGGAGAAAAGCGGACAATACCTATGTGATTGACGGTTCAAAATGTATGAACGGGTATCTTTGTGGCATTCAGGTGACATCAAACTCCAAATCAAAAGAGAAAGGAAAGAAAGTCTTTGAACGAATCTTTGAGAGCATTCACCCCAACCCCAATTTCATTGCGCCCCAAAATCACGAAGAAGAGTAAGCCTGCCATCCCTCCTGTGGGGTGATTAAATACGATCTGTGCGGACAAAGGCAAAACCACAGGATTTCTACTGAAATTTTGTGCATTGAATGACCGAAGTGTACCTCAACGGCAAACGAACAATGTTTCAACGGCAAACGAACAATATTTCAATGGCAAATGAACAATGCTTCAATGACCAACGAACAATGCTTCAATGACCGACGAACAAGTATTCCTTTTTTCTCTCACAAGCATTCCGTTCCAAGAACGAAAATAATCCTTTATATATCAAGTAGATATAAATCAATCTTCATCCTTCCAGAATCATTTCATCAACCTTCCTGAAAGAGTTTCCTCGCAACAATATCTACCCTAATGATGAAACAACAATCACAATAGACAAGGAACCTCAAAAACCATCATACTGATATACAATCTCCGAATGGAGATAACCTCTCCTATTTTGACACCTCCTATTCCGAAGCGAGATGTTTTCTACGTGAAGAAAAAAACACTTACTACACGAGGAGGATGACATGAGTCACAGCCTGCCCCTCTTCTTCTCCATCAGAAAATGAAAAAACTCTTTTTATCGTGTCTGTATTCACCGAACGCACGTTAAAAACCATTTTTTTTTCTTTTCCTTTTGAAGTGTGGTCAATTTATACTAACTTTGTACGATTTTTAGACAGACAACAATAATCACGCATACGATTATGGAAAATAGAAGCATTGTTTCGATTGCCGACTACAGGAAGGACAAAATACAGTATCTGCTGGATATGGCGAGAGAATTCGAAACCCATCCCAACCGTGAGTTGCTGAAGGGTAAAGTGGTTGCCACTTTGTTTTTCGAACCATCAACACGCACACGCCTCTCTTTCGAGACAGCCGCCAATCGTCTGGGTGCTAAGGTGATTGGGTTCAGCGACCCTAAAGCAACAAGTTCTTCAAAGGGTGAAACTCTGAAAGACACCATCAAGATGGTCAGCAGTTACGCCGATGTGATTGTGATGCGCCACAAGCTGGAAGGAGCGGCACTCTATGCCAGCGAGGTGACTAATATACCAATCATCAACGCAGGTGATGGCTCAAACCTCCACCCTTCACAGACCATGCTCGACCTCTATTCCATCTACAAGACTCAGGGCACGCTTGAGAACCTGAACATTTATATGGTGGGAGACCTGAAATATGGTAGAACCGTGCACTCCTTGCTGATGTCAATGAGAACATACAACCCTACTTTTCATTTCATTGCTCCCAAGGAACTGGAGATGCCTGAAGAGTATAAACTCTACTGCAAGCAAAATGGCATCAAATATATAGAGCAACAGGACTTCACAGAAGAAACAATAGCAGATGCCGACATTCTCTACATGACAAGAGTGCAGCGCGAGCGTTTCACCGACCTGATGGAGTATGAACGTGTGAAGGATGCCTATGTGCTGAAGGCAAACATGTTGGGCAAGTGCAAGGAAAACATGAAGATTCTCCACCCACTGCCCCGTGTGAACGAGATTGAATATGATGTGGATGATTCCAAGCACGCCTACTATTTTGAGCAGGCACAGAATGGCTTGTATGCACGTGAAGCACTTATCTGCGACGTGTTGGGCATCACACTGGACGAGGTGAGGAACGACCGAACAATCATCAAATAGAAGTTGTGACGGGCAACATCAACCTTGTCATTTAGCATATTACTCTTATGGAACAGAACAAAGAACACATGATGGTGGCAGCACTGGAAAGCGGATCTGTCATCGACCACATACCAACAGACAAACTCTTCACGATTGCCCAGCTCCTTGAACTGGAGAACTTCAAAGAGGAAGTGGTGATTGCCAACAATCTGGACAGCCAGATCATGACTCGCAAGGGACTTATCAAAATTGCAGGAAAGTTCTTTTCCGAGGCCGAAATCAACAAACTTGCCGTGGTATGTCCCAACATCCGACTGACTGTCATCAAGGACTATCAGGTGGTGGAGAAGAGACAGGTGACGCTTCCCGACACGCTTACCAACATTGTGAAATGCGCCAACCCTGTGTGCATCACAAACAACGAACCCATGAAGACAGTCTTCTATCGCATGGACACACAAACACTCAAATGCCGTTATTGTGGCAAAGAACAGAAACTGAAAGATATTAAATTGAAATAAGAGGTCTATCAATAATGAAATTTAAAGAACGTACGAAACTGAACCTCTCAGATATCAACAAGGAGGTACTGGAACATTGGAACGCTGAAGACATGTTCCACAAGAGCATAGAAGAACGCGAGGGTTGTCCTCAGTTTATCTTTTTTGAAGGTCCTCCTTCTGCCAACGGACATCCAGGCATTCACCACGTGATGGGCAGAACCATTAAAGATACTTTCCTCAGATATAAGACCATGCAGGGCTTCCAAGTGAAGCGCAAGGCAGGCTGGGACACTCACGGACTGCCTGTTGAACTTTCTGTGGAGAAGTCTCTCGGCATTACCAAGGAAGATATTGGCAAGAAGATCAGTGTGGATGATTATAACAACGAGTGTCGCAAGAACGTGATGATGTACACCAGCGAATGGTCTGACCTTTCGCAGAAGATGGGATATTGGGTGGATCTTGAACATCCCTACATCACTTATGACAACAAATACATAGAATCCCTATGGTATTTGCTGAAGCAACTCTACAACAAGGATTTGCTCTACAAAGGATATACCATCCAGCCATATTCACCAGCAGCAGGCACAGGCTTGTCCTCTCACGAATTGAACCAGCCTGGTTGCTACCGTGATGTGAAGGACACCACGGTGACTGCACAATTTAAGGTGAAGGGCGAAGTCCCCTTCAATGCGGACCTTCCTGTGTATATTCTTGCATGGACCACGACGCCATGGACTTTGCCTTCCAACACAGCACTCTGTGTTGGACTGAAGATAGACTACGTGGCTCTAAAGAGCAAGAACCCATACACTGGCAAGGAAGCCATCTACATCATGGCTGAGTCACGCCTCTCTGCCTATTTTCAGATGGAGAAGGATGAGGAAGGCAACGAGATTCCACTCCAAATCATTTGGAAGGGCAAGGGAGCAGACCTCATCGACTTGCACTATGAGCAGTTGTTGCCTTGGATAAAGCCATGTGCACTGGAAGGCAACCAAGTGGTTGTCAAGGAGTCTGAAGCCTTCCGTGTTATCTCTGGCGATTATGTCACAACGGAGGATGGTACAGGTATTGTGCATATCGCTCCAACTTTTGGTGCTGACGATGCCAAGGTGGCAAAGGATGCTGGCATTCCATCGCTCTTTGTTATTGACAAAGCAGGCGACACTCGTCCTATGGTTGATTTCACAGGTAAGTATTTTGTGAAGGAAGATATGAATGAGGATTTTGTCAAACTCTGCGTCAATGAAAGTTATTGGAAGCATAGTGGCGACTTTGTGAAGAATGCGTACAATCCTAAATATAACCAGGAGGGGAAATATGACGAGGCTGCCGCAAACAAGGATATGGATCTCAATGTCATCATCTGTCTGGAGATGAAGGAAGAGGGCTCTGCTTTCAAGATTGAGAAGCATGTCCACAACTATCCTCACTGCTGGCGCACGGACAAGCCTGTGCTCTACTATCCTCTCGACTCATGGTTCATCAAATCTACAGCCAAGAAGGAACGCCTCTTTGAACTGAACCAAACGATTCAATGGAAGCCTGAAAGCACAGGAACAGGTCGTTTCGGCAAATGGCTTGAGAACCTGAATGACTGGAACCTCTCGCGTTCACGTTATTGGGGAACTCCACTTCCTATTTGGCGCAACAGAGACACGCACGAAGAGATCTGTATTGGCAGCGTGGAAGAACTGTATCAGGAGATTGAGAAATCTGTGGCAGCAGGTGTCATGGAATCTAATCCTCTCAAGGAGAAAGGATTCATTCCTGGCAACATGGACCAAGAGAACTATGACAAGATTGATCTCCACCGTCCTTATGTGGATGATATCAAGTTGGTGTCTGAGCAGGGTAACACGCTCACACGAGAACTTGACCTCATCGACGTGTGGTTTGACTCTGGTGCCATGCCATACGCACAGATTCACTATCCATTCGAGAACAAAGAACTGATTGATAACGGAACGGCCTACCCTGCTGATTTCATTGCTGAAGGTGTTGATCAAACTCGTGGATGGTTCTTTACTCTCCATGCCATTGCAACGATGGTATTTGACTCTGTTGCCTACAAAGCAGTCATCTCTAACGGATTGGTGCTCGACAAGAATGGAGTCAAGATGTCAAAACGTTTGGGCAATGTGATCAATCCATTCGATTGCATCTCTACCTTCGGAGCAGACGCTGTGCGTTGGTATATGATTACCAACTCCTCTCCTTGGGATAACCTGTCATTTGACCCAGAAGGAGTGAAAGAGGTGACAAGCCAGTTCTTCATCAAACTTCAACAGGCTTACTCCTTCTTCACCATGTATGCCAATGTGGATGGATTTGAATATAAGGAGGAAGACATTGCATATGCTGACCGTCCGGACTTCGACCGTTGGTTGCTCTCTGAACTCAACACTTTGGTCAAGAACGTGAAGACTTATTTGGACGACTACGACCCAACTCCAGCAGGACGTCTTATCCAGTCATTTGTGATAGACAACCTTTCTAACTGGTACATTCGACTCAACAAGCCACGCTTCTGGGGTGGAGAGATGACAGACGACAAACTATCTGCTTATCAGACGCTCTACACCTGCTTGGAGACTCTCAGCCGTCTTATTGCTCCTATTGCACCATTCTACGCAGATCAACTCTTCAGCGATCTCAACAATGCTACGGGCAAGGACAAGCATGGAAGTGTGCATTTGGCAGACTTCCCAAAACATGACGACAAACTGATTGACACTGAGCTGGAACAGGCAATGGAGGCTGCCATGAAGGTCACTTCTATGGGTCTCTCCATTCGCAAGAAGGTTAAGATTCCCGTGATTCAGGCTCTTCAGTCTATTGCTATTCCAGATACAGATACTGTTTTCAGTGGACGCATTGAGCGCATGAAGGACATTATCACCAAAGAAGTGAACGTGAAGGAACTTCAATTGATGGATGGCAAGATGCTTGTCAAGAATGTGAAGTGCAACTTCCGTGTGATGGGTAAGAAGTTTGGCAAGATGATGAAGGCGGTCAATAATGCTGTTGCAGCCATGTCGCAAGAGCAGATTGCCACACTTGAAGCAAAGAGGCAATTAACCATAGAGGTTGAAGGTCAAGATGCACTCATTGAATTGGCTGATGTTGATATTATGTCACAAGACATTCCAGGATGGAGTGTTGCCAACGAGGGTACAACTACTGTGGCACTTGACATCACTATCACTCCTGCATTGAAGAATGAGGGAAATGCCCGCAAGATTATCAAGCAGATTCAAGGTCTTCGTAAGTCGCAGAACTTTGAAATTACTGACCGTATCAAGGTAGTGATTACAGATACTCCTGAGACCAAGGTTGTGCTTGATTTCTTCAAAGAAAATATTGCCGCTCAAGTTCTTGCCAACTCTATTGAACTGGGCAACCCTGAAGGTGAACCAATTGATTTTGAAGACTTCAAGGCAAGTATCTCAGTACAAAAAGACTAATATTCTCTATTATAAGGATTCAAGAACTTCAGATGTCAAGAAAAAAGCACTATATCCTTGCCATCACTCTATTCATTACCATTCTTCTCATAGACCAAATCATAAAAGTCTGTGTGAAGACTGGCATGTACATAGGAGAGCGCATTGAAATCACCAGCTGGTTCAGTTTGGTCTTTGTGGAAAACAATGGTATGGCGTTCGGATGGGAACTATGGGGTGGCAAACTCTTCCTCACGCTGTTCCGCTTGGTTGCAGTCACACTGATTGGATGGTATATCTATAGGCAGATTAAACAAAAAGCACCTACAGGATATATCATCTGCATGACTCTCATTGCGGCAGGGGCGGCAGGCAACATCATTGATTGTCTCTTCTACGGATTGATCTTCAACAATCCTCCCTACCCTCAAGTAGCACATTTGCAAACTTGGGGAGAAGGCTATGGAGATTTTCTTTACGGACGAGTTGTTGATATGTTCTATTTTCCACTTGTTGAATGGGATATGCCAACATGGATGCCAATCTATTCTGGCGAGCATTGTGTATTCTTCTCTCCTATCTTCAACTTTGCCGATGCCGCTATCTCATGTGGTATTATAGCGATTCTTCTCTTCTACCACAAGTTCATCAGTCATTATCATGAAAAGGTCTAATCCATGAAACGTCTGCTTCCTTTCATATTCATGTCTTTGCTTTTCATCGTGGCATGTGAGAATCGCCCTAAAGGCGTGCTTTCCACAGGCAAGATGGAAGATGTATTGTATGACTACCACATCATGCAAGGTATTATAGATCAATTACCCGATAATGAAAAGGAAGATAAAGCACAAAACTATATCAATGCTATATTTGCCAAGCATGGTATTACAGAGGATGAGTTTGAATCGTCTGTGATCTATTACAATCGTCATGCGAAAGAACTTCATGGCATCTACGAGAATATCAAGAAACGTTATACGGCCATCAATGAAGAAATTCAACTCGTAAATGGGAATAACGATATGGTGGCCATTTATGCTACAGGAGGAGATACTACCAATCTGTGGAGTTCTGCAAAATTGCTTACTTTACGCAACAAGGAACTACAGAATCGGGAGAGCTTTACCATACATGCCGATACCAGTTTCCATCGCCGTGACCAGTTCATTCTTACTCTTACGCCTATCTTCTTCAAGGAGAATCGAGATGATTACGACATCAGTCTAAACGTAGGCTTAAGCGTGATGTATAAAAATGGGAAACATGTGGGCACAACACGCCTTATCACAGGAAACGGTATCCAGCAGATTACATTGAAGGCTGAAGAAGGCCAAGACATCAAGAGTGTCACTGGATTTTTCTACTACAAAGGGAAGAAGACGATGCGCAACCTCTGTCTCATAGACAACATCTCATTGGTGCGTATGCATGAAGTGAATTCTGCTTTAGAGGTAAAGTTGGATAGCATAAAGACAAGTATTCAGGAAAAGGATTCTCTCCCTGTAGATTCTCAAGAGCGACGCCTCACCCCTGAAGAATATCGCTTAAAGAATCAAAGCGGAGAACTGATTAAGATTCAAGCAGCACCTGCTGTACGAACTCCTAATAAGTATGGAACTCGACGCCGAAGCAGATAGACGATGATGGAAGAAGGCTTGCGCAGGATTGCTGCTTCAAAAGTGTATATCTTGAACACAAATAATTTGAGAGATTTCACTGAAAAAGCATTCTCTTCAAACGAAGAGGGCATCAGCACTCTTTATACGGTTCATACTAATCATGTAGTGGAGCTTTACGAACACAGAGTAGTCAATCACTATCCACTTGAAGGGGAATTACCGATGACTGAATGGTTGGGGGGAACTATCATCATTCATCATGGGGAAGCTTTTCATTCTCGCCTTGTCTTATCTCCTGCGGAACTCAGCACATATAATAGCGGTAGCAATGGCTACATTGAGCGACTCTGATGTTTTTCTTCCTTCAGGATAATTAGGAATGAACAGGCGTTCATTCACAAAAGACTCAACCACTTCCGACACACCCTTCCCTTCATTTCCCATCACAATCAGTCCCCTATTCTCTAATTCTTTTTGATAAAGATTCTCTCCATCTAAGAATGTGCCATAGACAGGAATCTTCTTGTCAAGATTCTTCAACATTTCAGGAATATCCACATAATGTACTTGCACTCTTGCCATTGCACCCATTGTGGCCTGCACAGTCTTTGGATTGTATATATCAGCACAACCTATCGAACAGAACACATGCTCTATACCAAACCAATCGGCCATTCTCACAATCGTTCCCATATTACCAGGGTTCTGTACATCATCTAAAACTAAGCAAAGATTCTTGTTTGCTTCCTCGTTTACATCCACAACATACTCTGGCTGTTCAAATATAGCTAATACCTGTTGAGGCTTTTCCTGAAAACTCACCTTGCGCAATTCATCTTCTGTTACCTGATTCATCTCTACATGTTTCAAGGATTCTTCCAAAAGATTCTTATTTTGTTCCAGCCATTCATCTGTGGCCATCAGATACTTACAAGCAAAAGAACCAGATTCCAACAAATCGCCTACTAATTTATGACCTTCAGCCACAAACACGCCTTCCTTCTTGCGATATTTCTTCATCTCAAGCGAATGCACATATTTAATCCTGTTCTTACTTATCATATCAAATTTTTCTACAAAGGTATGAAAAGAATCCTAATTTTTCACTAACTTTGCAAAGATTTTGTAATTCACGCACGTGAAACTCTTTAGCATATATATTTATATCACCACATTCTTATTGAGCATGTTCATCACATCATGCTCTGTAGATAAATATATCCCAGAAGGAGAGCACATGCTCACAGGAATAACTGTCACATGCGACGACAAAGAAGTGTTGAAAACATACGCTTTAGGAGACTACGTGAACCAGCACACTAACACTAAGTGGTTTGGAGCACGTGTTCCACTTAAAATGTATATGCTTTCGGGAAGTGACACAACGAAGAGTTCATACCGCTTTTGGAGGAAACTGGGTGAAGCACCTGTACTCTTTAACAGCATCAAATCTGAACAAGCCATAGAGGACATGAAGAAAGTGCTCAACAATGCAGGCTACATGAAAGCGGAAGTGGAAGAGTTCAAGATGATAAAAGGTAAAAAGATGAATGTGCTCTATAACATCCGTCCCAAAGAGCGCTATACCCTCCGAAATGTTTATAGAACCGTGGAGGATAAAGGTCTGCGTAACTTCATCACAGAAGAAGACACGGCCAATTCTCTCTTGAAGCCAGGACTTCCTTTCGAGGTGACAGCGCTCAACAATGAACGCAATCGCATCTCCACCTCTCTAAGAAATCACGGTTATTACAAGTTCACAAAAGAAGACATCCGATTCAGCGCCGACACAGCCATCAATTCCACCCTTGTAGATGTTCAAATGCGTGTCAAAAGACAACAAGACGATGGAAGAACAGAAGCTCATGATCATCAGCGATACACGATAGGAAGTGTTACCTTTAAAACAGATGTGACCCAACCAGACGAACCTACAGATAGCATGAATTATCATAGCTATGGATTCGTCCACCAAAATCGTTTACATTTCCGCAAGCGATTACTCATAAGTCACTCACTAATTAAACCTGGGCATTATTACAACGAAAATCATTTCCGTCGTACCTACACCAACTTCTCACGCCTCGGTGCTATTTCTTTTTCAAATATCAGCATGAAAGAAAGACCAGGCACTGACACACTCGACTGCATCATCGTCGCCAACCATGCCAAACCACATTCTTTTGGAGTTGATGTAGAGGCAACCAACTCTGCAGGAGACCTTGGTGCAGCCCTATCCACCTCTTACCAGAATCGCAATCTTTTCCGTGGTTCAGAATCCTTCACCTTTAAGATCCGTGGTGCATATGAAGCCATTACAGGATTGGAAGGATATGACGGAGACAGTTATGTTGAGGTGGGAGCAGAAGCAACCTTAGGCTTTCCTGCATTTTTATTCCCTTATGTAAAAAGAGAATGGGGAACAGAACATAATGCCTCCTCAGAGATTTCGCTACAATACAACTTGCAGAATCGTCCTGAGTTCCAAAGACGAGTGCTCACAGCAGCATGGCGCTATAAGTGGAACACTCGCCAACAACATGAGCAACACCGTTTCGACCTTATAGAGGTTAACTATGTCTATATGCCATGGATTTCTCGTACATTCAAAGAGCAGTATCTTGATTCGTTGGGCAAGACAAATGCCATCTTGAAATACAACTACGAGAATCTCCTCATCACCATGACGGGCTACACCTATTCCTACAATTCTCTTGGAGCAAAAATGCAGACCTATGGCAAAAATGCCTATACCATTCGATTTAACATCGAGACCTCAGGCAATCTGCTCAATGCTCTTACACATCTTGTCAATGGAAAAACCAATGACGAGGGGCAATACACTTTCTGCGGAATTGCTTATGCACAATATGTGAGAGGGGATTTTGACTTCACCAAGAGTTTCCGAATTGACGCCAACAACTCTGTGGCATTCCATACAGGATTTGGTATCGCCTACCCCTACGGAAACTCTTCTCAATTACCTTTCGAGAAAAGATACTTCTCTGGAGGTGCTAACAGTGTGCGTGGATGGTCTGTACGTTCATTAGGACCAGGAACTTACAATGGCAAAGATAAAGGTATTAACTTCCTCAATCAGTCGGGTGATATAAAACTTGACATCAATCTGGAATATAGAACCAAACTCTTTTGGAAATTTAGTGGAGCGGCTTTCATAGACGCTGGCAACATCTGGACTATACGAGACTACAAGGATCAGCCTGGAGGAGCATTTCATTTCAACACCTTCTTCAAGCAGATTGCAGCCAGCTATGGCATTGGCTTTCGAATGGATGCCAACTTCTTCATCGTGCGTTTTGATGCAGGTATGAAGGCTATCAATCCAGCCATGACTGGTCTTGAGCATTATCCAATCATTCGTCCTAATCTCAATAGAGATTTCGCATTTCATTTTGCTGTAGGACTTCCTTTTTAATTTTCTTTTTAAAAAGATTCTTTTCTCTGTTCTCACAAGATTTGATGTAAAAAAAGGGAAGACACAAGAGACATGTGTCGGAAACACCTATATCCAAAGAAATAATTCTTTGTCCGTTGTCAAATCTAAATTAATTTCACTAACTTTGCATAAAATTAAAACAAACAATATATGTACAGATCACATACAAATGGAGAGTTGAGAATCTCCGATGCAGGCAAGCAAGTAACACTTGCTGGATGGGTACAGCGCTCACGCAAAATGGGTGCACTGACTTTTGTGGACTTGCGTGACCGCTATGGTATCACACAGTTAGTATTCAACGAGGAGGCAAACCAAGAGTTATGCGACCGTGCCAACAAACTGGGCCGAGAATTCGTCATTCAGATAAAAGGAACAGTGGCTGAACGCTATAGCAAGAACAAGAACATTCCCACAGGAGATATTGAAATAGAAGTCAGCGAACTCAATGTGCTCAACGAGTCGCTTACACCACCATTCACTATCGAAGACAATTCCGATGGTGGAGATGATCTTCGCATGAAGTATCGCTATCTCGACCTTCGTCGTTCCACTGTCAGAAAAAACATCGAACTCCGTCACCACTTTTGTATTGCAGTACGCAATTACCTCTCCAACCTTGGATTCTTAGAAGTGGAGACTCCCATGCTTATAGGTTCAACACCTGAGGGTGCACGTGACTTTATCGTGCCCTCACGCATGAACCCCGGTCAGTTCTATGCACTCCCACAGTCTCCTCAGACCTTGAAGCAATTACTCATGGTGGCAGGCTTCGACCGCTACTTCCAGATTGTCAAATGCTTCCGAGATGAAGATTTACGTGCAGACCGCCAACCAGAATTCACACAGATTGACTGCGAGATGTCGTTCGTCAGCCAAGAAGACATCATCCAGACTTTTGAGGGTATGGCAAAACACCTCTTCAAGGAACTCATCGGTGTGGAGATAGAAGGAAGTTTCCTCCGACTACCATGGATTGAATGTATGAAACGCTTTGGTTCAGACAAGCCCGACATGCGTTTTGGCATGGAGTTTGTGGAAGTTCACGATGTGATGAAGAAGGGCACATTCGCTGTTTTTGACGAAGCTGCCTACATTGGTGGTATATGTGCTACAGGTTGTGCTTCATACACCAGAAAAGAAATAGACACACTCACCGAATGGGTTAAGCGTCCACAGATTGGTGCCAAGGGATTGGTCTATGCTCGCATACAAGAAGATGGCACCGTCAAATCTTCTGTCGATAAATTCTACTCACAAGAAGACCTTCAGGCTCTGAAGCAGAAGATGAATGCCCAACCTGGCGACCTCATTCTCATCCTCTGCGGTAATGATGCGATGAAGACTCGTAAACAGTTGTGTGAACTTCGTCTTGAAATGGGCGAACGCCTTGGTCTTCGTGACAAAAACAAGTTTGCACTTCTGTGGGTCACAGAATTCCCCATGTTCGAGTGGAGTGAGGAGGAACAACGTTTCATGGCCATGCACCACCCATTCACCCACCCTATGGAAGAAGACATCCCTATGCTTGACACCGACCCTGCAGCAGTACGCGCCGATGCCTACGACATGGTTTGCAATGGCATCGAAGTGGGTGGAGGCTCTATCCGCATCCATGATCCCAAGCTACAGGCTAAGATGTTCGAGATTCTCGGCTTCACGCCAGAAAAGGCACAAGAGCAATTTGGTTTCCTCATGAATGCCTTCAAGTATGGTGCGCCACCTCATGGAGGTCTGGCTTATGGTCTCGATCGTTGGGTAAGTATCTTTGCGGGTCTCGACTCCATCCGTGACTGCATCGCTTTCCCAAAGAACAACAGTGGTAGAGACGTAATGCTTGATGCACCATCATTTGTGGATCAAAAACAACTCGACGAAGACTTCATCTCAATCAATTTGCCTAAAGAATAAGATTTCATGCAACCGATGAACGTAGCAAGAATGGAAGAGGAAATCACTCATACCATCCCTTGCAAGGAAAAAGAAGGCGAAAGCCAACTCACATTTTTCAGTCTCGGAAGCGGAAGTTGTGGCAACTGCTATTATCTGGCTACAAGCACAGAAGCCATCATCATCGACTGTGGCATTAGTCTTCGAAGTTTCAAGAAGAGCATGATGGAATACGGCATGAAGATCGGTAAGGTGAAAGGCATACTCATCACTCACGACCATGCTGACCACATCAAAGCAGCAGGAAAAATCAGCAAAGAATGCGCTATTCCTGTTTACACCACATCCCTCATTCATGAAGGGATGGATAGAAGTTGGCAAAGCTCAGTCAAGATACCAGAAGAGAATCGTCACAACATCACCAGCGACGAATCATTCCAAGTAGGTTCTTTCCGTGTCACAGCATTCTCACTACCCCATGATGCTTCCGAGAATATGGGATACCACATTGAGATCGGAGATTATCGTTTCACCGTGATGACCGATGTGGGAGATGTGACAGAGAACGTGAAACAATACATTGCCAAGAGCACTCACCTCATTTTTGAAGCCAATTATGATGAAGAAATGCTTAAGCAAGGACGCTATCCGCAGATTCTGAAAGATCGCATTGTGAGTGGCCGTGGACATCTATCCAACAAGAAAGCCGCCCAAGCCTTGGCAGAGAACTTTCACACCGACATTAAAAATGTGTGGCTTTGCCACCTCAGCGAAGAGAACAACCATCCAGAATTGGCACGCAAGACCATTGAGTCCATTCTGCGTAGTTATGGCATCATTGCAGGCGTAGATTTTTCACTCGAAATCCTACGTCGCAAAATACCCACAGGTCCTTTCATTCTTTAGGAGGACTACTCTTAAAACGTGGAAAGTTATCAATGAAAAGTTAAAACAGCAGGGAGAAGCCTACCAGCAACCTGTGAGAAAGAACTTTTAACTGATAACTTTTCACGTTTTCATTTAAAATATGTATCTTTGCAATAAATTTCCGAATCCATCGGAAAGAAGCAAAGAATGAAAGCAAAGAAAGTATTATTTATCACCACAGAAATTGAACCACTTGTGGCAGAAAGCGAGCATTCACTCAAAGGTCGCATTCTGCCTCAGTCCATTCAAGAGGCTGGTCACGAAATTCGAACATTCTCTCCCAAATGGGGTAACATCAATGAACGTCGAAACCAACTTCATGAAGTTATTCGCCTTTCAGGCATGAACCTTATCATCAATGACACAGACCATCCGCTTATCATCAAGGTAGCCACTTTGGCCTCTGCAAAGATGCAAATCTATTTCATTGATAATGACGATTATTTCATGAAGCGAGAAATCCTTGCCGACAAAGAAGGCAAGGAATATGATGACAACAGCGAACGTGCCATCTTCTATGCTCGTGGTGTGCTTGAAACAGTCAAGAAACTCGGATGGTGTCCTGATGTCATCCATTGTCATGGTTGGATTTCCGCTTTGGCTCCATTCTATATCAAACAAGCCTACAAGGACGAACCATCATTCCGCGACACTAAAGTCGTGATGGAAGTATCCGCAAAAGAATTCAACAACGACCTTGGAGTTGAAAAGGCCAAGTTTGTTGAATACAAAGACGCACACTACAGCGATATTCAAGACATCTGTGAAAACGCCTACGGACACACTGAACTTGAAAAAATAGGAGTCAAATTCTCTGATGGAGTCATCGTGGAGAGCAAAGATGTTGATTCTTCCATCATTGAATATGCCAAATCATTAGGACTTCCAGTGCTGAGACCAGTGGCACAAGACGCAGATTCATTCAAAAATGAATACAGTGATTTCTACGAAACATTATTTTAACAAGATGAACCTCAGACATCTATTAGCATACGGATTGGGCATCTTCATGCTTGCTTCGTGCGATGACAACACGGCAACATTAGGCATTGACATGATGCCTTCCACTGATATTGTCTCCAAAAACTTCAAAACCTACGATGTGACCACAGAGTCCTATGCCGTGGGCGACGCAGTGCTGGCACGCACCAACAAATCATACTTTGGTCGTTTCACAGACCCTGAGACCAACACAACCATAGCAAGTGACTTCATGGTACAGTTTCACTGTGAAGAAGGATTCAACCTGCCTGAAATCATCCGCAACGATGATGCCTGCACACGCCTTGACGTACGTCTCTTTATCGACAACTTTGTTGGTGACTCACTCCAGTCATTCAAACTCAGCGTGTATGAACTCAACAAATCACTCGATCCCAATGCAGACTACTACACGAACATCAATCCAGAAGAGTACATTGATGCAACAGCCCAACCCATAGCAACCAAGTGGTTCACCATCAGCGACCGAACCATCTCGGATGCAGACCGATGGAAGACAGACTATTCCAACAATATTCGTATAAGCCTGCCTGTTGATCTTGGCACAAGCATACTTCGTGATTATCGTCAGCACCCTGAACACTTTGCCAACACATCCGCATGGCTCAAGAGCGAGAATCCTTGCAGCAAGGGACTGTACTTCAAGCTTGAATATGGCGATGGAGCGATGGCTTACATCGACCTCGTGCAAATGAATCTCTTCTTCAGATATTACGATGGCACGTTAGCAAAAGACACCATCGGCATGTGCACCTTTGCTGCCACCGATGCCGTGGTCGAAGCCACACACTTCGAGAATACCAACCTTGACCAACTTGTCAATGACGAGAGTTGCACATACCTGAAGAGTCCGGCAGGGATCTTCACTATGGCAACCATCCCAGCAGACCAGATTCATGTGGAAGACACCATCAACTCTGCAAAACTTACGCTCACACGCTATAATGATGAAGTTGAAAGCAACTTCAAACTCAATATTCCTCAAACAGTACTGCTCGTTCGTCTTGACGACTATCTCAATGGATTCTTCGAGAACTATCAAATACAAGACGGCAGAGAGTCTTATCTTGCTTCATTCAATAGCAGTACCAACACCTACACATTCAACAACATTGCTCGCCTCATAACCGGAATGGCAAAAGAGAAGAAAGCAGGCAAAGCAACAGCAAATTGGAACAAGGTGCTCATCATTCCTGTAGAAACCACCAAGGACTCAAGCGGTGGCATTGTCAAACTCAACCATGATTTTGGCATGAACAGCGCCCGTCTGGTGGGAGGCAAGAACAATCCTATCAAACTCGAGGTCATCTACTCAAGTTTCTAACCATTATAAAAAGAGGGAAACGGAGTAGGTTCTGATTGGTGTCACAATGATAACAAATCAAGAACTGAATAAAACAACATCAATCACAATACAATAACAAATGCGGTTTGGAAAGATTTCCAAGCCGCATTTGTATTTTAACGGGAGTACCATAACATCATAAAACCTCACCCCTATTACCATCGAGGAGGGAAAAGAAAAGCATGCGTGTGCAAAGATAAGATGGTTGGTTTTCCCTGCTATTTGACAAAGTACTGGATTGAACCATTCTTCATGCTCCAACGAACAATGGTTCAATGGCTAACGAACAATGCTTCAAGTGCCAATGAACAATGGTGCGATGACCCATGAACCATGCGTGCGTTTCCCCCTCATCTGCATTGAGTTCTCAGCCACCCATAAACCATTGTCTATAAAGAAGATATAAAGAATCTAAGGAATGGAAGCAACATCATTCACATGCTTGGAAGAGTTGCTCTGCGACAAAAACTGCCAGAATCACTTCACCCTTCTTCCACAACATGTAAATTCAATCTCTTTACCCATGAATTATGACCAAAAAGGAAGGGGAGAGCGTGACTGAAAAGATGCGCTAACAATCAAAACAAAGTGCCTTATCTTGCAAATTCGCCAGACTCACGTTATTTTAAGTGGACAGGTAAAGCAGTCCTTAATCTCCGAAACTCCTGAAATAAGGACCATAAGTATTTTCTTTTACCAGCACCTTTTCTTTCCACTGTTCCGCAGTCTCTTTGCTCACAGACTTTCCATCCATTTCATACTGTGCTTCCTCTCTCTCTTCATCTTGATAGTAGTGAACTTCTGTCAGGACATGCTTCTTTCGGCTTTTTTCCATCTTGACTATTTCCACACGCTCACAGCCACTTCCACAAGAACCCTTGAGCATGATAGCACCACTCATGTATTTCTTTGGAGTCATTCTTGTGTCATAAGCCACTATCAACTTAGGCTCTTCGTCCACAAGACTAAAGACAGCACCATACCCATCCTCCGATTCTATCCAGACTTCCTCCTCCGCATCATTATCTATATCCCAATATGCCCACTTCGTCATCTTCACATTCTCAAACATGGAATCATGTCTTCTCAAAATCTTCACAAGCCTTGCCATATCCACATGATAAAAAGGCAATGGTTCATCCACATAATTATAGTAACTAGCATTGGGGAAAATGTTCAGTTTCTTGTCTTTACCTACTGAAATCCATCCTGTTTCTGTGCTCTCCGCAGCATGACGAACATAGCAGAGATGTAGCCCCTTAGCACCTTCAAAAGCCGCCAAAATATTACTTGGCACATACTCACCCCCATCATCCACATTCCAAATAGAACTTTCGTCCTCGTCCACAGTCCTTTCTTCTTCACTTACATAGATTTCCGTGCCATCAGTCAGCACCTGCAATGCCATAACCTTCTTGTTCTGAGGTTTGAACTGTACCACACCATAGGCATATCTTCCATCCTCCATCTTGCATGTCATCACGGAGCGTTGTGCTTTCATCTGATATTGCTCTTCCAACTTTTCAACAACAGAGGCATCCATCTTACGTCTATTCTCCCACCCAAAACTCTCCACCTTCAACTGTTTATGAGTCTTCAGATAATCATCTGTAACCAAAACCAACATCTGCGCGCCATACTCACCCTTCATGTATGACGTGTCTGAGATATTTTCAAACGCATATCTAATACCACACGAAGGCACCTCTTCACGATGGAGAGCCCATATCATCAGGTCCTTTCCATCTGGATCCTTCAGTTGTTCATCCCTGAACTTCACATCCACCCACCTGCCATCACTCACAAGCAACTTTGTATATTCCTGCTCATATTTCCGTGTCTTTACCTGCAAAGTCCAGGCAGAGTCTGGTTCATAGGGTTTTTCCAAAGAAGTCCAAAACATAATCTGCATATTGTCAGGATTGTGATAATACAGAAACATAGGCAACAAGTCTTCTGATGTAGAATCCAATGCCAACGAATCCACATCATCCGCATGCCCCGATTGTCCTTTTTTACAGCTGCCAGCAAAGGCAACAAGAGACAATGCTACCATGTAAATCAAGATTTTCTTCATATAATAAGTTGAATTTAAAGGTGAAACCGCCACAAAGATAAGCCTTTTCAGTGGGGATGCAAGTAAAATGCCATCATATTTTCTGAATAGAATCAAAACGACTTCAAAAAAATAATTTGGACAACTATACATCAATCGTCAGCAATCACGAAGAAAAGCAGAGCAGGAAGTGCACTACATTCACAATGCGCAAACCATCAACACTCGTTCTTCACAACTACACACTCTCTAAAAATCACACCACGTTTGCACCCAACAAAAGACAACTCCACAAAAGACCAAACCCATGTGGTCATTCGTTGCTAACATATCTCACTGAGTTCACCAGTCTCTGAATCTATGATGAAACCACGTACATTGACATCATGAGGCACTAAAGGATGAGTCTTGATGGTCTCTACGGTACGAATCACAGAAGTAGTCGTGTCCTTGAATCCTTCCAGCCAAGCATCAAGATCAACACCGCATTTACGGATAGTGGCAAGCGTCTCTTCTGTCACACCACGAGCAATCATCCCATCATGTATGTGGTCATAGTTCATGTGGCATGCTCCACAATGAGTATGGGCAATCACCATAATTTGTTCCACTCCAAGTTCATAAATAGCCACTATCAAACTGCGCATGGCAGAATCAAAAGCAGAGATGACAAGCCCTCCAGCGTTCTTGATGATTTTAGCATCACCATTTTTCAGCCCAAGTGCTGCCATGAGAAGTTCGGAGAGGCGGGTGTCCATGCAACTCAACACTGCGAGTTTCTTGTCAGGATATTTGTCTGTCGCATACTGTTCATAGCCTTTTTGAGACACAAAGGATTTGTTGAAAGCCGAATTTTGTCTATCATCGTGTTTGAATATGAAATGTTGTTGGCAAAGTTAGTGTATTTTCATTGACCTGCAAAACAAAAGGGATTTTTTATGCACAAATCATCCAGAAGCGAGGCAAGAAGTATGGTTAATAAGGATAAGATAATGGGGTATAGATAAAAAATCGTAACTTTGCAGAAGTTTTCAAGGTTTACATGCCTTGCAAAAGGAACTATAGTTCTGGAAACAGGGATTTCTCATGAAATATGAGAGATTAGACCTGAGAAGATTGACTTTAGGATTATCATAACATGACGTACATTAAGCAATTCTTGATCATCATTGCCTTTTCATTTATAGGTGAGGTGTTGCACAAAGTACTTCCACTACCCATTCCCGCAAGCATCTATGGTATAGCACTGCTGTTTGTTGCTCTGGAAATGAAATGGGTGAAAGTGAAAGACATTAGGGAAGTGAGTTTCTTTTTAGTAACCATCATGCCTGTGATGTTTATTCCTGCAGCGGTAGGACTGATTGACGCATGGATACTGGTGCAGGATTCTTGGCTGACGTTTGTTGCCGTATGTGTCATTAGCACATTTGTGGTGATGGCTGGTGCAGGCTGGGCTACACAATGGATGATTAAAAGAAAGGAGGGAAAGTCATGAAAGATTTTTTCCAAGATTCGGTATTTGTGGGTCTCTTGATTAGTCTGGGTTCGTATGGCATTGGCATGTGGCTGAGAAAGAAGACGAAGTTGAGTCTGATCAATCCGCTGGTCATATCTATTATCATGGTCATTGCCTTTCTGCTCATCACAGGCATGGACTATCAAACATATTGTGAAGGGGCTGACGGATTGAACTATCTATTGACTCCTGCCACTATCTGTTTGGCTCTGCCACTGTATCAGCAGGTGGAACTTTTGAAGAAAAACTATAGAGCTGTGATTCTTGGCATCACGGCAGGTGTGCTGTCAAGCCTTTGCACCATCCTGCTGCTGGCATTGGCTTTCCAATTCAATCATGAGATTTATGTGACGCTACTGCCTAAGAGCATCACGACAGCCATTGGTATTGGCATGTCGGAAGAGTTAGGTGGCATTGTATCGCTGACGGTGGTCAGCATTGTCATCACAGGTGTGTTGGGCAATGTGATTGCTGAGAAATGGTTGCAGATATGTCGCATCAAAGACCCCATCGCAAAGGGAATTGCCATTGGTTGTGCCTCACATGCCATGGGTACTGCCAAAGCGATGGAGATGGGTGATGTGGAAGGAGCAATGAGTGGACTTTCCATTGTGGTAAGTGGAGTATTAACTGTTGTGGGTGCTACCCTCTTCTCCTATATCTAGGCGCACCCGACAAACCCTGTGGGGAAGATGTACGGATGCTACCCCAAAACTGTCGACAAACGATACATGAAGAAAGGGATGTCTCTGACTCCTTTCAC
>Ga0209510_1000260_pt1 | contig 78389 bp, 58 predicted proteins | sample BiotimSIPDNA_FD_185749 | JGI IMG/M metagenome (GOLD analysis project Ga0209510, IMG submission 185749) | Anaerobic biogas reactor microbial communites from Washington, USA - Biogas_R1 time_0 SIP DNA (SPAdes) (version 2) | ecosystem: Engineered > Bioreactor > Anaerobic > Unclassified | place...
TGATACGGCATCTTCCGCCTGGCCGACATCATCGGTATTGAGCGACTGGTCACACTGATGGAAGCGATGTTCAACGATTTCGGAGAGAAACATTACAAGCCCAATCCACTGTTGTGGAAGCTGTATCGTTCCAATCAGTTGGGAGTACGCACCGGCAAGGGTTTTTATGTCTACGATGAAAACGGAGAGCCGCTTTCACCCAACAAGTCTCTCTACAATTAAAAGCAAAAAAAGAAATGAAGATATTGGTTTTAAACTGTGGCAGCTCATCGATCAAGTACAAGCTTTTCGAGATGGAAAGCAAGGAGGTTGTAGCCCAGGGAGGCATTGAAAAGATCGGCATGAAGGGATCCTTTCTCAAGCTAACCCTGCCCGACGGACAAAAGGTGATGCTTGAGGGCGAGATCCTGGAACATCGTGCCGGTATTGAGTATATCCTTGGTGTATTGCTCAGCGAGAAGTATGGCTGCATCAAATCGCTCGATGAGATTGAGGCGGTGGGCCACCGCGTGGTACACGGTGGAGAGCGTTTCAACAAGAGCGTGTTGATCAATGAAGAGGTGATCCAGATGCTGAATGAGTGTATCGAGCTGGCACCCCTGCACAACCCGCCCAACCTGAAAGGAATCTATGCCATTCAGGAACTGATGCCAAAGACCCCGCAGGTGGGTGTTTTCGACACTGCGTTTCATCAGACCATGCCCGACTACGCCTACATGTACGGCATCCCCTACGTGCTATACGAGAAGTATGGAATACGCCGCTACGGCTTCCATGGCACCAGCCACCGCTACGTTTCAAAAAGAGCCTGCGACTTCCTGGGTCTGCCCTTCGAGGAGCAACGCATCATCACCGCCCACATTGGCAACGGGGGATCGGTGACAGCCATCAAGAACGGACACTCAATCGACACCAGCATGGGGATGACCCCTGTTGAGGGGTTGATCATGGGAACCCGCTGTGGTGATCTTGACCCGGGGGTGATCTCTTACATCATGGAGAAGGAACACATGGGCACCAAGGGGATTTCTACCCTGCTCAACAAGTTCTCAGGAGTACTGGGCATCTCCGGCATCTCTTCCGATATGCGGGAGATCGAAGCCGGCATCCGGGAAGACAACAAACGGGCTATCCTGGCAATGAAGACCTACAACTACCGCATCAAGAAGTATGTGGGATCTTATGCCGCAGCACTGGGTGGCGTAGACATTCTTGTCTTCACCGGTGGTGTGGGCGAGAACCAGGCTGTCACCCGCAAAGAGGTATGCCAGGACATGGCCTTCATGGGCATCGAACTGGATGAGGAGTTGAACGCAAGCGTACGTGCCACTGAGGTTGTGATCAGCAAGCCCTCCTCGAAGGTAAAAGTGGTGATCATTCCAACAGATGAGGAGCTGACAATCGCCCGTGACACCGTGCAGATATTGAAAGAATTCTAACAATCTGCGGTTGAACCAAAAAAAAGAGGCTGTCTCAAACAAGAGGCAGTCTCTTTTTTTGTGCAATATCGCTCCTCCTGATAGATATTATCACCAAAAAAGTGAACCATTTCAAATATATTTGGAAGCTATTCCTTTATTCTACCCTTATTGTACCCTTATATCAACCTCAATAATTTTTGGAGTGGGTATAAGGGTAGTATAAGGGTGGTATAAGGGTGCAATAAGGCTAGAGACTCTGAGATCCTTGCCTCATCTAAACAAAAAGGCCATCTCATACGATGAGACAGCCTCTTTTATTATCTAACTTCTAAATAGATTACTCTGCAACCACTTCGAAGGGAACGTCAACCGATACCTCCTTGTGCAGCTTGACAACTGCATTGTAAGTACCAACCTCCTTCACCTGATCCTTGATCTGGATCAACTTGCGGTCTACTTCAAAGCCTTTCTCCTTCAGCGCTTCAGCAATCTGGATGGTGGTCACGGAACCAAAAATGGTACCGGTAGAGCTGGTTTTGGCACCGATTGTCAGTGTTACACCTTCCATCTTGCCGGCCAAAGCCTCAGCATCCGTTTTGATCTGTGCCAGCTTGTGGGCACGCTGTTTCTGATTCTCTGCCAGCACTTTCTTTGCCGATTCACTTGCGATCACCGCTTTTCCCTGGGGAATCAGATAGTTACGGGCATAGCCTTTCTTTACGTTGACTACATCATCCTTAAAGCCCAAACTGATTATATCTTCTTTCAATATTACTTCCATATCTATTCCTCCTTCTTATTTCATTAAATCGGTTACGTACGGAAGCAGAGCGATGTGACGTGCTCTTTTAACAGCTTGCGCAATACGACGTTGAAACTTAAGTGATGTGCCGGTAATTCTTCTCGGCAGAATCTTACCCTGTTCGTTGAGGAACTTCTTCAGGAATTCGGGATCCTTGTAATCGATGTACTTGATGCCGTTCTTTTTAAAGCGGCAATATTTTTTCTTCTTGACATCAACCGACAGGGGAGTCAAATATCTGATTTCTGATTGCTTTGCCATTTCTTAGTCCTCCTTTTCATTTGATTCTACTTCAGCTTTGGCCTCACGGGTTTTCTCTGCACCATGAACTTCCTGCTTCTTGCCACCTCTGTTGTTCCTTCTCTTCAGGGCATACTCGTGTGCAAACTTATCCTGCTTCACGGTGAGGAAGCGAATTACACGCTCATCACGACGGAAGTTGATTTCCAGCTTGTCAATCACTGTCGGTTCGGCATTGAATTCCAGGAAGGTGTAAAAACCTGTGGTTTTCTTGTCGATGTGATAGGCCAGCTTGCGCAGCCCCCAGTCCTCTTCGTTTACAATCTCAGCTCCTTGATCTGTCAGGAGGTTTTTGAATTTTTCAACCGCTTCCTTCATCTGAGCATCAGACAAAACGGGAGTCAAAATGAAAACGGTTTCGTAATTGTTCATACCTAGTTAATAATTAATTCGTTAAATAAAAGCACAATATTTTCGGTCGGCAAAGATACAACAAAATATCTTATTATCAAACAACTGATGATGATTCCTTTCTATCACCGGTCGATTTTTTCATTCACCCTGGTTCGTTCAACTTTTTATCATTAGATTTGTTTACTGAAATATCCAATCAACGCGAAGAAATGAACAAAACAGACAACCAGGCACTGGTCATCTTCGGTGCCTCTGGCGACCTCACATACAGAAAACTGATCCCGGCCGTTTTCGATCTTTTCATGAACAAATCCCTTCCTGAGGGATATGCTGTGCTGGGAGTAAGTCGTTCGCCCTTCACCGATACTCAGTTCCGTAAAAAGATGAAGGAGGGGATCCAACAGTTTGCCCATTACAAGGATGCACCGTCGGAACAGGTGGATGCCTTCCTTTCCAAACTATTTTATCTCAGCATTGATACCGGCAAAGGGGAAGAGTACAGCGAGGTGAAAGTGAAGCTGGACAAGCTGAACAAGCAGTTCAATCTTGGCCAGAACTACATCTTTTATCTCTCCACCCCACCATCACTCTACACGACAATTCCAAAATTCCTGTATGGACATGGTCTCACCCTGCAACAGAAAGGGTTTCGCAGAATCATCATCGAGAAACCGTTCGGGCATGACCTGGAATCGGCAATCAACCTGAATGATGAATTGTTGGAGTTCTTCGAGGAGGATCAGATCTACCGCATCGACCATTATCTGGGGAAGGAGACGGTACAGAACCTGATGGTGACACGCTTTGCGAATGGCATCTATGAACCGCTGTGGAACCGCAACTTCATCCAGCACGTGGAGATCACCGCTGCCGAGAGCCTCGGCGTGGAGGACCGGGGTGGTTACTACGACCAGTCGGGAGCGCTGCGTGACATGATCCAGAACCATTTGTTGCAGATCCTGTCGCTGGTAGCCATGGAACCTCCGGTCAAAATCACACCGGAAGATATCCGTTACGAGAAGCTGAAGGTATTTCGTTCATTACGCCCCTTCAGTGAAGAGGATCTGAGGAATAATGTGATCAGGGGCCAGTACACCGAAGCAACCGTACGGGGCAAGCACTACAAGGGCTACCGCGATGAAAAGAACGTAAAGGAGAATTCCCGCACCGAGACCTATGCCGCAATGAAGATCTTCATAGACAACTGGCGCTGGCAGGGTGTACCCTTCTATGTGCGCAGCGGGAAGAGGCTCCCCACAAGTGTCACGGAGGTGGTGATCCATTTCAGACCCTCACCCCAGGAGCTGTTCAAATCTTCCGACAATGCACCCCACTCTGACAATCAGCTTATCCTGCGCATACAACCGGACGAGGGTATCCTGCTGAAGACAGGGATGAAGGTACCCGGCAGGGGGTTTGAAGTGAAATCGGTCAACATGGATTTTCACTATTCAGAGCTGAACGACCACTACATCCCCAGTGCCTATGAACGGCTGATACTGGATTGCATGACCGGCGACAACACCCTCTACATGAGCAGCGAAGCAGCAAAGGAGACCTGGCGGTTTGTTCAACCCGTGCTCGATTACTGGGAGCATGACAACGATGCCCCCTTGCACGGATACCCTGCCGGATCGTGGGGCCCCGATGTGGCGGACGAACTGATCGAGGGTAGTGAGAATACCTGGCGCTATCCCTGCAAGAATCTGGCAGAAGATGGTGTTTATTGTGAATTGTAAAAACGCCAAGAGGTTTTGGTAATTTAAAAAATAACGGGCTGTTGAATGCTGAATACAAAAGGAATGAATATACAGATATTTGAAACAGGGGATGAGTTGAACCGCTCTTTCACAGAATGGATGAAAGAATTGCTGACAGAAATGGGAACCGTCACGATTGCCCTTTCAGGAGGCTCCACACCCAAATCACTGTTCAACTACTGGGCATCACTTCCCGAAGGGGAGATCGACTGGAAAAGTGTGAAGTTTTTCTGGGGAGATGAGCGGTGTGTTCAACCGAGCCATGAGGAGAGCAACTTCAGGATGACCAAGGAGCATCTCTTCAATCGGATCACTGTTCCCAAAGAGAATATATTTCGAATTCATGGCGAAAACGACCCGTCGGAAGAGGCTCTCCGCTACGACTCATTGCTACAGAGGGAACTTGAATCAGAGAACTCAATTCCCACATTCGACATCGTGATGCTCGGCATGGGAGATGATGGGCATACCGCTTCCATCTTCCCCCATCAGATGGAGCTGTGGGAGAATGATTCCAATTGTGTCACCGCCACCCACCCTGTGAGCGGTCAACAGAGGGTAAGCCTTACCGGCAGGGTAATAAATAATGCCCGCAACGTTGCTTTTCTTGTCACTGGAAGCAACAAGGCCGACAAAGTGAAGGAGATCATCTCCAATCCTGAATTGGCAGAAAAAAAATATCCGGCTGCGCGGGTGCAGCCGGAATCGGGAAATCTATATTGGTTTATCGACCGGCAGGCAGCACAGAAACTGACTGGTGTCGGCTGATCATCTCTTTATCTGACAGTTCTGATCTTGTAGTCGCAAGCCACTTTTCCCTTCTCCATGTTGGCCAGCTTATTTTTCACCATCCGTTTGCGAAGGGGAGAGATGCGATCGGTGAAGAGGATGCCATCCAGATGGTCATACTCGTGCTGAATCACGCGGGCCATGAATCCGGAGTAGCGCTCTTCACGAGGCTGCAACTCTTCATCGAGGTAGGCAATGATCACTTCTCCCTCGCGGGGCACCTTCTCATGGATGCCCGGGATGCTGAGGCACCCCTCCTCCACCAGCTCCAGGTCACCGTTTCTCTCAGTGATATGGGCGTTGATGAACACCTTCTTGAAATCAGCAAACTCGGGATGCTCCTCGCTGGCCATGGGAGAGAGGTCCACCACGAAGATGCGCTCCTGCAGCCCTATCTGGGGAGCAGCAAGTCCCACACCGTCGGCATGGTACATCGTCTCATACATGTTCTCGATTAACCCCTTCAGATTGGGGTAGTTCTCTGCATCGATATCCTGTGCCACTTTGCGCAACACCGGTTGTCCGTAAATATAAATAGGTAAAATCATAATCTCATTCTTTTGCTTTCCATATACCCCTGCAGGATGATGGTGGCACTGATCTCATCAACCAGTGCTTTGTTCTGACGGTCTTTCTTCTTCACACCGCCGTCAATCATTGTCTGCATTGCCATCCTCGACGAGAACCGCTCGTCGAAGTACTCCACTTCTATATGGGGATAGAGTTTCCGCAACCTGTTGACAAACGGCTCGATACGTTTCATGTTCTCCGACGGCTCGTTGTTCATCTGCCGCGGCAAACCCACAACGATGCAAGAGACCTCTTCCTTCTTCAGATACTCCTCTAGGAATTCAAACAACCTGGGGGTCTCTACGGTAGTGAGCCCGTTGGCGATGATCTGCAGTGGATCACTCACAGCGATGCCGGTGCGTTTCTTTCCGTAGTCGATGGAGAGCAGTCGGGCCATTGGTTTATTGATTGGGTGCATCAAATACCCGGCGACGCAGTTCGAAGTCGCGACCAAGATATTTTTCACGCACCACGGGATTGGCAGCCAACTCTTCGGCAGTACCCTGGAAGAGTACCTTTCCTTCAAAGAGCAGGTAGGCACGGTCGGTGATGCTCAATGTTTCATCGACGTTGTGGTCGGTAATCAGGATCCCGATGTTGCGATACTTGAGTTGTGCAACGATCGACTGGATGTCCTGCACGGCGATGGGGTCGATACCGGCGAAAGGTTCATCGAGCATGATGAACTTCGGGTCGATGGCAAGACAACGGGCTATCTCGGCACGACGCCGTTCACCTCCTGAGAGACGGTCACCACTGTTCTTGCGCACTTTCTCCAGTCCGAACTCGTCGATCAGGCTCTCCAACTTATTCTTCTGCTCACGGGGTGTCATCTCGGTGAACTCCAACACCGATTTGATGTTATCCTCTACTGTCATCTTGCGGAAGATAGAGGCCTCCTGTGCAAGGTAGCCAATGCCGTGTTGTGCACGCCTGTATACCGGAAAGTTGGTAATATTTTGTTGACCAATGAAGATCTCCCCCTCATTGGGAACAACCAGACCCACCGTCATGTAAAAGGTAGTGGTTTTACCTGCCCCATTGGGTCCGAGCAAACCGACAATCTCTCCCTGTTTCACGTCGATGGAGACATGATTTACCACAGTACGTTTCCCATACCGCTTCACCAGGTTCTCAGTGCGTAACATCAACGTGTCACTCTCCGGTACGCGTTCATCCATTGTTGAAAATATTTCTGCAAAGATATAAAAAAGTTGCGATTTAATCTCCCTCCACCTCAGTCGGTAAGTGTGATTTCAGCTGCCTCCATCATCCCACTTATAGGTGGATGAAGCTTGGAGACGGTGACCGTGAGAGATCCAATCTGAGGATAGTGTTCCTTAATCTTACTGCGTATGCGACCTGCAAGATGTTCGATTAATCGCGATGGAATCTCCATCTCACCTTTCACAAGATCATACAGTTCAGCATAATTGAGGGTATCATCCAGATCATCTGAACCACATGCTGGCAACAAATCGGCTTCAAGTTGCAAGGTCACCCTGTATTCGCCCCCCACAATCTTCTCATGCGGCATCACACCATGATAGGCATAAAATTGCATGTTGCGAAGGGTCATCATTGTCTTCATATCGTTTGTATTATGAGTCATCTTTATAAGAAACGGATGATGAGTAAAGTAGTTCACCCCACACCAACTGTTTCCCGTTATACAGGTCAAATATAAGAACAAATTGGTATATTTGTTGTTTAAAAATAAAAAGATACCTTATGAGGACGAACGAGATTCCTGAAAGATTGACCGCCATGCGCCAGTTCATGGAGGAGAAAAACCTGGATGCATTTATCATCCCCAGTACCGATGCCCACCTGAGTGAATACCCCCCACAACATTGGGAATCAAGAAAATGGATCAGCGGATTCACCGGATCGGCTGGTACTGCCGTGGTAACAAAAGAGAAGGCAGGCGTCTGGACCGATTCACGCTACTTCCTGCAGGCAGCCGAAGAACTGCATGAAACAGGATTTGATCTCTTCAAGATGGGACAACCGGAAACACCCGAGATGACCGACTGGATCATTGCACAGACCGGCCAGGGTGGCAGGGTAGGCATCGACGGGTTGGTTTATGCGGCTTCCGATGCGCTGGCACTTAAGAAACGACTTGAAGCAAAAGGGATAGCGCTCGACACCTCATACGACCCGTTCACAGTGATCCGTGCAGATCGCCCTGCGATACCAACCAACAAGGCATTCACCCTCCCGGTGGAAATTGCAGGGGAGTCGGTAGCCGACAAGATCAAACGTATTAACGAACAACTGAAAAAAGCAGATGCCGACGGGATCCTGATCGTTACGCTCGATGCGGTTGCATGGACCTTCAACCTGCGCGGCAACGATGTGGAGTACAATCCGGTAGCCGTGGCCTATGCCTACGTCTCGGAGAAAGAGAGCGTACTTTTCATCGATCCGGAGAAGCTGACCGACGAGGTTGCAAACGCCTATCTGGAGCAGGGCATACGCATCACCGGCTACGACGAGATATTCGAATATGTTGCGCACCTGCCGGAGAAGAGCTCCGTCTGTATCACCGGCAACAAGATCAACTACAAGCTGTTGCAGGCAATACCTGCACACTGCCGCATCGTGGATATCCCCTCACCGGTGGACCTGATGAAGAGCATGAAGAATGAAACCGAACTGAAGGGTTTCCGCAATGCCATGGTGAAAGATGGTGTGGCGCTGGTGAAATTCTACATGTGGCTTGAGAAAGCTGTTCCCGCCGGCGAAGTTACCGAAATGAAGGTGGAAGAGAAGCTGCGGGAAGTACGTTCAGAACAGGATATCTATGTGGGCGAAAGCTTCGGCACCATTTGCGGCTATGCCGGCAATGGCGCCATCATCCACTACCACGCATCGCCGGAGAGCAGCCTGCAGGTTGAGCCTAAAGGACTCCTGCTGATCGACTCCGGGGCACAGTTCCGTGACGGCACAACCGACATCACCCGCACGGTGGCAGTAGGCAAGCTGACCAAACAGATGAAGAAGGATTACACCAACGTCCTGAAGGGTCATATCGCACTGGCAACCGCCATCTTCCCGGAAGGCACCCGTGGCTCACAGCTCGACATCCTGGCTCGGAAAGCCTTGTGGGAAAACAAACTCACCTACTGGCACGGCACCGGTCACGGTATCGGTCATTTCCTCAACGTGCATGAGGGTCCGCAAAACATACGACTGGAGGAGAACCCCACGGTGCTGAAACCGGGAATGGTCACCTCGAACGAACCGGGACTCTACCGTGCCGGCAAGTATGGCATCCGCATCGAGAACCTGATCGTCACACAGGAACATGCCCGCACTAAGGAGTTTGGCACCTTCCTCGATTTTGAAACCATCACCCTTTGTCCCATCGACACCCGTCCCATCGCCAGAAAGATGCTGACCAAGAAGGAGCGGAAGTGGCTCAACCGTTATCATCAGATGGTCTACAAGCAGTTAAGCGAACATCTCAAAAACGAAGAGAAAGCCTGGCTGAAGAAGAGAACCAAAGCAATATGACACACAGTTATGGGATCCGGAGTTTCGGATCCCATATCATGAAAGTCTGTTCCCATTTCCATTTTCCCTCAACCCTATTCAAAACAACCCATTTCCCAATTCAAACAACTTCAATTACATGGCTCTTATCAAATCAGTACGGGGTTTCACACCCCAATTCGGTAAAAACTGCTACCTTGCAGACAATGCAACCATCATCGGCGACGTGGAAATCGGCGACGACTGCAGCATCTGGTTCAATGCGGTACTGCGGGGTGATGTCAACTCCATCCGCATCGGCGACCGGGTCAATATCCAGGATGGAACCGTCATCCACACCCTCTACCAAAAATCGGTATCAGTCATCGGAAACGACGTATCCATCGGCCACAACGTGGTGATCCACGGTGCCGAAATCAAGGAGGGTGCCCTGATCGGTATGGGTGCCATAGTACTGGATCATGCCGTGGTGGGTGAAGGAGCCATTATCGCCGCCGGCTCGGTAGTGCTGACCGGCACAAAAGTGGAACCGGGCAGCATCTATGCCGGCGTACCGGCCAAATTCGTCAAGAAGGTCGATCCCGAACAATCGAAAGGGATGAACCAGAAGATTGCCAACAACTACCTGATGTATGCCGGTTGGTTCCAGGATAACGAGGAGGAGTAAATCAAAAATCCTGCTTGTCAAAAAAAAGATAAGGGCTGCCACCTAAGTGGGCAGCCCTCTTTGTTTATTGATTCCCTTTCCTGCCGGAGGGCACCATCTTGTATAGTTGGTCGTTGGGACGAATCTTCTCATTGGTCTTCATGGAGAAATGATCCCCTTTCACCGCCTCGGGAACGGACTGCAAATTGACTCTTAAGTCATCGGCAGTAAGAAACAATGCACCGGTAGTGGGGCCGGTGATCAGCAGCTCATCACCCTGCTTTACCGACTGGGTCTCCACCAGGAATTCAGTCACCCCAAGGTTGCCGAAATGCTTGATCACTTTTCCTACATACACCTTGCGCTTTGTGGCACCAGAGCCATACCGGTGCGTCCATTCACCCAACCGCTGACCCAGGTAATAGCCATCCCAGAAACCCCGGTTGAAGACAGTGGCCAGGCGTTCGTTCCAGTCGTTGATCTTCTCCTCCGTGAAACTGTTAATGCAATAGGCCTCAACAGCCTCTCGGTAGCATGTGGTGACAGTACGCACATATTCAGGACCGCGCGCCCTGCCCTCGATCTTGAAGACCCGTACACCGGCATCCATCATCTTGTTCATGAAGTGGATGGTTTTCAGATCCTTGGGCGACATGATGTATTCGTTGTCGATTTCCAGTTCGATCTCACTATCCCTGTCCTTCACGACATAACCCCTGCGACAGATCTGATTGCAGGCACCCCGATTGGCAGAGAGGTTCTTCTCGTGCAGGCTAAGGTAACACTTGCCGGAAACCGCCATGCAGAGGGCTCCGTGGGCAAACATCTCAATGCGGATCAATTCCCCCGAAGGTCCCTTGATCTGCTGCTCGAGGATGTCGCGATGGATGGCAGCCACCTGGTCGAGGTTGAGCTCTCTTGCCAGCACCACCACATCGGCAAACTGTGCATAAAACTTCAACGACTCGCTGTTGGTGATGTTCAGCTGTGTGGAAAGGTGTACCTCCACCCCGATGCTGCGCGCATAAGTCATCACCGCCACATCGGCAGCAATGATGGCGGAGAGCTGTGCTTCACTGGCGGCGTCCACGATCCTGCGCATCAGTGCCAGATCGTTGTCGTAGATGATGGTGTTGACCGTGAGATAACTCTTCATATTGTTTTCACGACAGATCTTTGCAATCTCATGCAAGTCGTCTATGGTGAAGTTATTAGAGGAACGGGCACGCATGTTGAGGCCTTCGATGCCAAAGTAGATGGAGTCGGCACCACCCTGAATGGCTGCCGTCAATGATTCGTAGGATCCGGCAGGGGCCATTATCTCATAATCGGTAGAATTATTCATTGAGAAGCTGTCATAATTTTACACAAAGGTACAAAAAAGGAAGCAACATGAGCCATCACCCATCGGTTCCTGAATCGTTCAATCCATCGGAAAATATCAAAATGATTCTATCCTCACCAACAACTGAGAGTAAAAGGAGAATAACCCGATTGCTGATGCAAACAAAGATGACGAACAGATTATAAAAAAAACGGGTCTGTTCCACAGTGAACAGGCCCGCATACTTTTTCCGTCTTTGCAACGGTACATGTACCGGCTACTTTTATTCCGCCAGTTTGCTGATCATCTCTTCTGCATCATGATAGGCAGCAGTCATCACCTCCTCAGTCACGCCACCCAGCTGTGCAGCCATCATCGCGGCATTTAGACGGGAGATATAACAGTTACCGTCACTTTTCTCATAAACAGAGATGCGGCATGGCAGCATATTGGAATAGATGCGCTGGGTGTCATCCGACAACAAGCGGTAAGCGTAGTCCGGTTTACAGAGTTCAACCACTTTCACTGGCAGAATCTCTTTGCCGTTTTTCTTCATGATTGCCTGCAGATCGAGCACCGAGATCTCCTTCCACCCGCTCTCCGGAATCAAATCGGAGAGTTTCTGAAGTGTCTCACTGAAGCCGAATCTGCTTTTGCTTTCAAAAAACATCTCTTCCATAACAGTCAAATTTTATGATTTTTTCAGCAATACTTCTTCGATGGCCTGCTTGAATGCATCCTTCGGAAGTGCACCCTGAGCCATCTGGGGTGCTTCACCCATGGGACAAAAGAGCAGCGAAGGGATGCTGCGGATGCCAAACTCTCCAGCCAGCTGCTGCTCGGCCTCGGTATCTACCTTGTAGATATAAATCTCACCTTCATATTCGGCTGCCAGCTCTTCCAGAATGGGAGCAACCATCTTGCAGGGACCACACCAGTCGGCGTAGAAATCGATGATACAGGGTTTGTCGCCCAGATACTCCCATTTTTCAGGGTTGGCTTCGTAGTTTGCCACTTTGGTAAGAAAGTCGGCTCTTGTCAGTTTAATTGTTTTTGTCATACTATTGTCAGAATTTATTATTGTGTTTGTTGTTTCTTTTGCTGCGTTCTCATTAGAATCGCTTTTTTGGGTACTGTTGCCACATGATGCTACTACAAAGATCAGGGCTACAGCCATCAAGGTTTTGGTCAGATTTCTCATTGTTATATTTGTTATTCGTTAGGGGTTACGTTCTCTTGTTTCTTTTTGCTACTGCCATCTTTTGAAAAAATATCAAACAGCAGATATCCAATCAGTGCCCCGTAGATCATCATACGGTAAGGATTGGAGGTGATGGGACAGGTACCTGATACACACCCCACATAATAGTAGTAGAGATATCCTCCAAGCACACCCACGGCAACACCGGCAATCTTTAACCAATGCTTCAGTAAAAAATTCTTACTCTTTTCTTTAAGACTCATATCTCATTCAATTAATGATGTCACACTTTACCATCTGCATTATGACCGTCTCCACAACTGACCAGACATCGGAGCACATTGGAGAATCGCCTGTCTTTCAATGAATAATAGTTATTTTTTCCACTTTTCCGACACTGAAGAATCCCTTTTGCCCGCATATCGGTTAGATGATGTGAAAGCAATGACTGCTCGCAATTCATCCCCTCCATCAACTCCGAAACGGTTTTCTCTTCCGCACGGGTCAGCTGCATCACCACACAGAGTCGTATTTCGTTTGCGACAGCCTTTAACATATAGGCTGCCTCCTCAAAATAGGTGCGATCTAAATCTATTTCCACTGTTTCCTGTTGTTTCATCACTTTTTTCATAATACCAATATATGAACATATATACATATATCAATGTTCAAAAGTAGTACATATTTTTTAATTGACAAAATTTTTCAGAGAATTTTAAAGTACCAGGTAAGTTTTCCCTCAATGATGCGATGGGCAGAACGGGAGAAGTAGGCATTTTCACTGCGTCTGTTGGTAAAGAGATCGGCCAGTCCGAAGTAGTAGCGTCCCTCCAAATTGAGATCACCAATGTCAGTTTTCAGTTCCAACCCGAGACCGCCAAGCAATCCGTAGTCGAACCGTTTCATCTCATCAATGGAGCCATATTGCACACCGATAGGAGCTTCTGGATCAGCTTCGCGACGTATGGCAAGGTCATCTGCCAAGGCACTGCTCATCTGCTGATTCTCACCCAGCAGATAGCTGATTTTGGGACCTGCGTTGATGATGAAGCGAGTCTTGTTTCCAAAGTAGATGTGTGTCAAGAAAGGCATTTCCAGGTAACTGAGGGTTCTCTGATAGGAGAATTCCGAATCCGGCTCAAATGCTTCCGTCCATCCCTTCTGTACGTAATTGAGTTCAGTTATCAGACCGAGGTGCTTTTCGGTAATGTATTTCAATGAGATACCGCCCAAAACACCCATATGCTCCGTCTGTTCAATGGAAGGCATAAAATCGATGTTACTGAAAGCCACACCTCCTCCAACACCAATATAAAGTTCATTAAGGGCTGATTCTTTTTGTGCAAAAAGAGCAGTGACAGATACAAACAGGGTTAAGAATACAACTAGCAGCCTCATCACTTAATTTCGGTTTTTGAAATGCTTCCATTTTGATCATAGTGCACCAGATAAAGAGCTCCATTGATCAAACCACCCCAATTGTTGAGTCGTTCAAAGTAATATGGAAACTGGATCGTCGACACGTCTACATCATTGATTTTTTGTTCGAAATTCAAACCATTGCGTTGCAGTGCAGTCAGGAAATAGAGGGCGGTATCGTACCCCCACATGCCATAACTGGGGTATGTTTCCATCGGCTCGCGACTATACCATCTCTTGAATTCATCCATAAATCTTTTCGCCTGGTATGACTGCTGATCGACAAAGAAAGGAGTGTAGAAGTATGTCCCAAACTGAGTCAATTCATCTTTTAGCTCTCCATAGGTTTGCCAGTCAGGGTGTCCAAAGAGATGGGTTACGATCTCCGGAGTGGCCTCATGAACCTTTTTCAGTTCTGATGTCACCTTCCGCAGGGTAGCAGCATCACTGCTGAGCGGCAGAATCAGATTCTCCTGTCCAATACGCAGCACGTTTTCACTAGAGGTAGTAAGCAATCCGGCTTCTGCAATGGTTTTAAAGGGAATGCCCTGTTGTTTGAGCGATGACTGTAACAACGTTACAAACTCCTTCTGGGGATCACCCCCCCCTTCCACAAAAATGATATTGGCATTCCTGAACTTTTGGGTGAAATAGGTTACTGTCTTAGTAAAGACAAGGCTACTCATGGGATTCACCTGGAACATGAAACCATTGTTGAGCACCTCTTCATTGCTTTGCGAGAACGGCACCACATATTTGATGTTATGCGATCGTGAGAAATCAGACAACACTTTTATCTGGGCATCGTTCACTCCTCCAATAATCAGGTTGAGCGACTGCATCTCAAGGGTTCCAAGCAAGCTCTCGAGCTTCCCAATGTCGTTCCCTTTACCGATTTCAAATACGTAAAGTTCGAAGTTTGCTCCACGTTCTTTCATCTCGTTGACAGCCAGCAGAAATCCCTCATAATACTCCTGAAGTCGAAGGTGTCCCCTACTGGTTTGATCCAGAAAAGGCAACAACAATCCGACCTTCATCATGTCAAGCCGCTGTGACGGGCTTTGCTTGGTGAGCAAGCGATTTGCCTGATTTTCTTCCCTGGGATCAAGATTATCAACCTTACTCCTCGCCACTGCAACAATCAGCTCCATGTTGGGTTTCAATCCTCCCGCAAGCATCGGGTTCATCTGCTCAAGCGTGGATACTTCAACATCATATTTCCTGGCAATGCTATAAAGAGTCTCACCCCGTTGCACGGTATGGATGATGTTTGCAGTTTGCTTCTCGAACGGTTTCACAACTTCATAAGATTCAAAGAAGGGAATCCGAATGGTCTTGCCGATCTGGAAGCTCTCAACCGACAATCCGACATTGGCACGAACCACATCCTCCGGTTTCAGACGGTAAGTTTTGGCAACCGAGTAGAGAGTCTCCTTCGGAAGGATGGTGTGATAACGATAATTTTCCTCTTTCTCACTGCTAATGACACGCCGCTGAGGGATGGTGAGTACCGACCCGATTGCAATGCCGTTGGCAGCACTGGGATTGAGCCGGATGATCTGGTCGACAGTTGTATGATACATTTTGGAGATGCTGTAAACGGTCTCCCCTTTTACCACGGTATGCTTGAAGCTGGTGTTCTGATCTGTCGGATCATTGTGGGAAATATCCTGTGGTGCAGCATCTGATGATATTCTTTCCGACACCTGGGTAACAGGAATCAACAACTCCTGACCATTTTGCAGTCCGCTATTCGATCCGGGATTGTAGCGCAATAAGTCGGCTACGGAGATGGAAAAAATACGTGATACGGCATAGAGTCCTTCTCCAGGTTGCACCTTATATTTGTAATATGACTGGCCGTCAACCGTAACAATCTCATAAGAAAGCTGTTGTGCTTGCATTGAATGTATGCCTGTTAACAGGCATATCATGATGACAAAAAACCTGCCTTGTTGAATGAGGTGACCCATTTTTTCTTGTTTAAGTAAATAAAAAACAGTTGTTGTTGCTACAACCGGTAGACAAAAATAGGGAAAAAAATCGGGATATGATTTATTCTATTATTGTCTGAGCATTTGTTTCACAGGTTTTAAACATTTTACGCATAACAACGGTTCAGGTTGCCTTAAATAATTCAACAATCACATGCAAGTTGATACACCTTGCACATACCTTGAAAGAAGCATGCCTTTTCAATTAAAAGGGGAGTGGATCCCTGCTATGTGCATTAAAGTCGGATGTTGGGGAAGTCAGATTCCCGGCAACTTCATCATTTGATACCTGTTTGTTCATCCGTGAAGGACGCTCTACATAGTTCCGGCCAACGGCATAATCATCCAGGTTCTGGAATCGTGCATATTCATTGTCGAACCGCATGCTCGCAATGCCGGTAGGGCCATTACGATGCTTGGCAACGATGATCTCGGCGATGCCCACCAGTGAGTTACCCCGCTCATCTTCGGTAATGCGGTAGTACTCAGGACGGTGAATGAAACAGACGATGTCGGCATCCTGCTCAATGGCACCCGACTCACGCAGGTCGGCCAGCTGGGGTCGTTTTCCCTCGTTTCCCTGCCGCGACTCAACCCCACGGTTCAACTGGGAGAGCGCAATGATGGGGATGTTCAACTCCTTCGCCAGTCCCTTCAGCGAGCGGGAGATCATGCTCACCTCCTGTTCGCGGCTTCCGAAGCTCATCCCGCTGGCATTCATCAGCTGCAGGTAGTCAATGATCAGTGTCCGCACACCATGCTCACGCACCAGCCGGCGCGCCTTTGTACGCAGTTCAAAAACAGAGAGGCTGGGCGTATCGTCAATGTAGACCGGGGCGTTGTAGAGAAACTTGTGATTCTTGTCGAGCCGTTCCCATTCATCGTCCGACAACCTTCCGCTTTTGATGCTCTCACCCTTGATCTGGCAAACGTTTACTATCAAACGATTGACCAATTGCACGTTCGACATTTCAAGGGAGAAGATACCTACGGGCTGCTTGTAATCGAGGGCCATGTTCTTGGCCATGGAGAGCACAAAGGCGGTCTTACCCATTGCCGGACGGGCAGCAATGATTACCAGGTCGGAGTTCTGCCACCCGGAGGTGAGCTTGTCCAGCTCCTTGAAACCGGTAGGAAGACCGCTCATACCATCCTTGCGGTTCGCCGCCAACTGTATATTTTGCATCGCCTCCTTGATCACCGGATTGATCTGGATCACATCCTTCTTCACGTTGCGCTGCGAGATTTCGAAGAGTCTCCCTTCGGTCTCCTGCATCAGGTCGTCCACATCTACCGTTTCGTCGAAAGCCTGTTGCGACACCTCTGAGGAGAAGGAGATCAACTCACGGGCAAGATACTTTTGGGCGATGATGCGGGAATGGTATTCAATGTGGGCGGCTGATGCCACCTTCTCGCTCAGTTCAGCAACGTAGACCGCGCCACCGGCTGTTTCCAGCTCGCCACGACGCTTCAGTTCCTCCACCACGGTGAGCACGTCAACAGGCTTCTGCTGCATTGCAAGGCCCTGTATCGCGTCGAATATCAGTTGATGAGACGGATCGTAAAAACTCTCCGGCTTGAGAATTTCACTGATCACAGAATAGGCATCCTTCTCCAACATCAGCGCTCCCAGTACCGCCTCCTCCAGTTCCCTTGCCTGTGGTGGCAGTTTCCCCATATCGGGAGCAACAACTGCTTTTTCTACTACTTTAACCGATGGTTTACGTTTCTGCTTTTCCATTGAATTGACCTGATATAGCTTTAAAGTTTGTAAAGGTACAGAGATATTCATTGTGGACAGAATTTTTATCCCGCTTAAATCGGCAAAAGTTATAAACAAAACTGTTGATAACTCCTGAACATTCTTATTGAATTATTGTTATATAAGAACCATTCTCATCTAAATATAATGGAACAATGAAAAGTAAAGGGAGCATAACCCAACTGCATACTAGTCTGAAATACAAAGGACTAAGAGTCACGCCTCAACGGGTTAGCATTCTGAATGCCATACACTCTCTTGGGAATCACCCCACTGCTGAGATGATTAAAAGCTTCGTACACCAAAAGAACCCGGCAATTTCTACCGCAACTGTCTACAAGACGCTAGAAACGTTTGTGCAGAAAGGGATTCTCCGTAAGATCCGCACTTCAGATGAGGAAGCGGCACGATATGATGCGATACTTACAGATCACCACCACCTGCACAGCAGCCAGGACCATCGCATGGTAGACTATGAGAACGAAGAACTTGACAACCTTCTTCGTGAGTTTTTCCACGATCACCGTATACCGGATTTCAAGATAGAATCGATACGGCTCGAAATTCACGGAACATTTGAGAACCACCAATAACCTTTTAATAAACATTAGTATGAACGCTGAAGAGTTAAAGAAACAGAAAGACAAGGAGAACAGAAAGCAGATGACTACCGTTGCAGGTGCTCCGGTAGGTAACAACCAGGACTCAATGACAGCCGGTCCACGGGGACCGATGATGTTGCAGGATGTATGGTTCCTGGAGAAACTGGCACACTTCGACCGTGAAGTAATTCCTGAAAGACGCATGCATGCAAAGGGATCGGGCGCCTTCGGCACCTTCACCGTGACACACGACATCACGCAGTACACCCGTGCGAAAATCTTCTCCGAGATCGGGAAGCAGACCGAAATGTTCGTCCGCTTTTCAACAGTAGCCGGAGAACGGGGTGCAGCCGATGCCGAAAGAGACATCCGTGGTTTCGCCATGAAGTACTACACCGAAGAGGGTAACTGGGACCTGGTGGGCAACAACACCCCGGTATTCTTCTTCCGTGATCCGCTCAAGTTCCCCGACCTGAACCACGCGGTGAAACGTGATCCCCACACCAACCTGCGCAGCCCCAACAACAACTGGGACTTCTGGAGCAATCTGCCCGAAGCGTTGCACCAGATAACAATCACCATGAGCGACCGCGGCATCCCGCGCAGCTATCGCAACATGCATGGTTTCGGCAGCCACACCTACAGCTTCATCAACAGCGACAACGTGCGTCATTGGGTGAAGTTCCACTTCGTCACCCAGCAGGGAATCGAGAACCTGACCGATGCAGAGGCTGAAATGTTGGTTGGGAAAGATCGGGAGAGCCACCAGAGGGATCTCTTCGAGGCCATCGGCAATGGTAATTTCCCCAAATGGAAGATGTTCATTCAGGTGATGACCGAGGAGCAGGCTGAGCAGATGCCCTACAACCCGTTCGACCTGACGAAGGTGTGGTACAAGGGCGACTTCCCGTTGATTCCGGTAGGCGAGTTTGAACTGAACCGCAATCCGGACAACTATTTCCAGGATGTAGAACAGGCAGCTTTCAATCCTGCCAACGTAGTGCCCGGAATCGGCTTCTCACCCGACAAGATGTTGCAGGGGCGTCTATTCTCCTACGGCGATGCACAGCGCTACCGCCTGGGAGTAAACCACCATCAGATCCCCGTAAATCAACCCAAGGGTGTGAAGGGAGGCTATAACTCCTACCACCGCGACGGTCAGATGCGGGTCGATGGCAATCAGGGTGCCGCCCTCCACTATGAACCCAACAGCTATGGCATCTGGCAGGAACAGCCCGAGCATGACGAGCCGGTTCAGAAGGTAAATGGCGACATCAAACGGTGGAACTTCCGCGAAGATGACGACAACTACTACGAACAGCCGGGCAAGCTCTTCCGTCTGATGACAGCAGAAGAGCAACAAAGACTGTTTGAGAACACCGCCCGAAACATGGGTTGCTCGGATGAGATCATCAAGATCCGCCATATCGGCAACTGTTTCAAGGCCGATCCCGCCTATGGGCGTGGAGTGGCTGATGCACTGGGTATCTCCTACGAGAAAGCAGGAATTATCTGATTTGCAATAGAAATAGAATGAATGGCCGTCTCATGATTTCACATGAGACGGCTTTTTTTGTGAAGTCGCCTCATATGACTTTAATTTACACCTTAATTCAGTCGTAACTGGTTCTTAATTGCTTCGAATCTATTAGAGCGAGATTAGAACGAGATTAGAACCATATTAGAGCGAGATTAGAACGAGTTCCGAATGAAATGTGTCTCATCATGGAATAGGTGGCACTTGTTCAATTAATTCATGAGCTCCAAAAATTAGGCATCAAGCGTTCAGTAATTGTTGTGCGATCAGATCACTCAATCCGATCTTATCTCCTCAGGTTGACAGGTTACAATGAACTTTTTCATACCTCTTGGGGTTATTTCACAATCTGCAACCGGTCATTTTCACTGATTTCACTACCTTTGCAGATTAATCGACAAGATTACAGAACAAAGAATATGAAAAAAATAACGACACTGCTGTCGCTGGCCCTGCTCTTTACTACGCTCACCTTTGCTCAGGATGAGATGCGCTGGAGCTTCTCACTCGAGGATCGCGGCAACGGAGAAATTGAACTGGTGGCTGATGTATTAATCAAACAGGGGTGGTATCTCTACGACACAAAAATACCTGATGGAGGCCCTACCCCCACCCAGATCAGCTTCGACAACATCACCGGCGCAGAACCTGTTGGTGAGTTCCATGCTTCCGGCAAAGAGGCAAAGGTGAAGTTCGACGCCATCTTTGGCATGCAGATCGGCATCTTCCAGGAGAATGCCCGCTTCGTACAAAGATTACGGGTGACCGATAAAAACAACTTCGCGATTGCAGGTGATGTGCGGGCACAGGCCTGCGACGACCAGAGTTGCACTCCTCCCCTACCCAACGACTTTGCCTTCAGCGCTGCTGATCTGCCTGCAACGGTAAAGGCGTTGGCCTCAACAACAACGACTGCAAGCGAAGCTGAAAACAGCTCACCTCTCACAACACTGCAGCCGCTGGGAGGAGCCGCCAATGAAACAACTGTAGCAGCGACACCAGTATCTGTTTCAGATCTCGACAGCGATCTGCTCTGGACACCGGTGGTGGAAGAACTGCAACAGTTTGGCATGAAGGGCAGCACTGCCGGCATGTCACTCTTCTGGATCCTGCTCTCCGGCTTTGCGGGGGGACTGATCGCACTGGTGACACCTTGCGTCTGGCCTATGATCCCCATGACCGTCAGCTTCTTCCTGAAACGGAACAAGTCAGACAAAAAGAAGGCAGTGGGTGAAGCACTGGCTTACGGTGCCGCCATCATCGTAATCTATGTAGTACTGGGATTGATCATCACCGCCATCTTCGGCGCCAGTGCACTGAACAACCTGGCCACAAGCGCCCTGTTCAATCTGATATTCTTCGCCCTGCTGGTCTTCTTCGCCATCGCCTTCTTCGGTGGTTTTGAACTGGTACTCCCCTCAAAATGGACCAACAAGATGGACCAGAAGGCAGACACCACCACGGGGCTCCTCAGCATCTTCTTCATGGCCTTCACCCTCGTGCTGGTCTCCTTCTCCTGCACCGGCCCAATCATCGGGACCCTGCTGGTGGAGGCTGCTACCGCCGGCAGCATCATCGCACCTGCTATCGGGATGCTGGGCTTTGCACTGGCCTTGGCCATCCCCTTCGTCCTCTTCGCCATCTTCCCCTCCTGGCTCTCCACCATGCCCAAGTCGGGCGGATGGCTCAACTCGGTGAAGGTGGTACTGGGATTCCTGGAATTGGCACTCGCATTGAAGTTCCTCTCGGTGGCCGACCTGGCTTACGGGTGGGGCATCCTCGATCGCGAGGTGTTCCTGGTATTGTGGATTGTCATCTTTGCACTGCTTGGAATCTACCTGCTTGGGAAAATCAAGTTCCCCGGTGACAGCGATGTGCCACACCTCACCATCCCGCGACTCTTCCTCTCCATCATCTCGCTCGCCTTCGCGGTCTACATGATCCCGGGTCTGTGGGGAGCACCCCTCAAGGCTATCAGTGCCTTCTCTCCTCCCCTCTACACGCAGGATTTCAATCTCTACGAAGGTGAAGTGCATGCGCAGACGCTCGACTATGAAACCGGGGTGGCAATGGCCAAACAACAGAACAAACCGCTGCTGATCGACTTCTCAGGCTACGGCTGCGTGAACTGCCGCAAGATGGAGGCTTCGGTATGGACAGACCCACGGGTGAAAGATCTGCTGGACAACGAGTATATCCTGGTCACCCTGATGGTGGATGACAAGACACGACTCCCCGAGATCATCGAGGTGGAGGAGAACGGACGCACCACGCGACTGAAAACAGTGGGTGACAAGTGGAGCTACCTGCAGCGCCACAAGTTCGGTGCCAACGCCCAACCCTATTACATAGCACTCGATCATGAGGGCAAACCGCTCAGCCCCTCCTATGCCTACGATGAGAACGTGGAACGATACATGGAGTTCCTGGAAACGGGACTGGCCAATTTCAAAAAATAACAACCTTTATGCAGAGGCGACCCGGTGTCGTCTCTGCCCTTTTTGACATGCATACGAGAGAAGAAAAAATGGAAGCGTTCGGGCGGCTGCTCGACGTGATGGATGAACTGAGGGAGAAGTGCCCCTGGGACCGCGAACAGACCAACGAGAGCCTGCGGGCCAACACCATTGAGGAGACCTATGAACTGGCTGAAGCAATCATTGCCAACGACAACCCAGAGATCAAGAAAGAGCTGGGCGACCTGCTGTTGCACGTGGTCTTCTATTCGAAGATCGGCGAGGAGAAAGAGGCGTTCGACATTGGCGATGTCTGCAACGCTATCTGCGACAAGCTCATCTTCCGACATCCCCATGTCTTTGGCGACCAGCAAGCCGACTCCGCCGGCATGGTGGAGAAGAGCTGGGAACAGATCAAGCTAAAGGAGAAAGGTGGCAACAAGACTGTTCTCGAAGGTGTTCCCTCTGCCCTGCCTGCTTTGGTGAAAGCCTATCGTATCCAGGACAAGGCGCGCAATGCAGGTTTCGACTGGAACGAAAGGCAGGACGTGTGGGAAAAGGTAAAGGAGGAGTTGGGAGAACTGGAGTCTGAAATTGAAGCGTTGGATGCCGACCGGATGGAAGCCGAGTTTGGCGATATGCTCTTCAGCATCATCAACGCTGCCCGTCTCTACAAGGTGAATCCCGACAACGCCCTGGAACGTACCAACCGAAAGTTTATCTACCGTTTCAACTACATGGAGCAGAAGCTCCGTGAACAGGGACGCCAATTGAAAGAGGTAACGTTGGAGGAGATGGAAGCTTTCTGGCAGGAAGCAAAAAAAATTGAAAACGCATGAAGAACCTGCTCTGCCCACAATGTAAGGTACGCCGTTTCTACCTGCTTAATGCAGCAGGGGAACGACTGGTGGTAACGGTTACTCAAGAGAAAGAGATCCAGCCGATTCATGAAAATGAATCGCTCGATGGGTATGATACCTCGTTGCTCTACTGTCTGGGTTGCTCCTGGAAAGGTACGGTCAACAATCTGGTCTGACCTACTTCCCGAGCCGCCATTGCGCCAGGATCGACTTTCGTTTCGGGAAGATTCCGTTTTGACGCGTGCGCACATCTTCCACCACGTAGAATATATTTTTATCAAACTCATTGAGCGTGCGCTCCATCTTTTTCATCTCCTTACGATCGATCACCGTTTCAATGATGTCGACGGTATCGGTAGATCCTTCACCATGCGTCAGAGTGGCTCCGAAATTGAGTTTATTGAGTATTTTCACCAGGTGAGCTCCATTCTTCTGGGTATAGATGCGACAGAGCACGATCCCATAGGCGATGCGCTGCTCGAGCAATATCCCTACGTAATTACCTGAGGCATAACCGGCGGCATAGGAGAGATAAGCCAGCATGTCATTGGCACGGGAGAGAATCTGAGAGATGATTACCACCCAGATGAACACCTCCACGAAACCGATCAATGGTGCCTTGTATTTTTCTCCTTTTGAGACGAAGATAATGCGCAATGTACCCAGCGACACATCTACCACGCGACCGAAAAAGATGATCACGGGCAACAACCAGGGGTAAACGTCTATGAAATCGAACATTGTAATAATATTTAGCTGTATGCAATAAGTAGTAAGCTATCAGCGGTCAGCGGTCAGCTTAAAAAGATAGTCTGAAAATTGTTTGATGTCCTCATCGGTGGTGTCCCAAGAACAGACCAGCCGCATCTCGTTGCGGCTCTCATCCCAGTCGTAGAAGAAATAACGCTCGCGCAGACGGTCGGTGATGCTTTTGGGAAGGATGAAAAAGATCGCATTCGACTCCACCTTCTGCGTGATCTCAATCCCTTTCACCCTGCTCATCTCGCGGTACAACATCTGTGCCGCAGCGTTCGAACTACTCGCGTTCTCCAACCAGAGATCCTCACGAAGGTAGGGGATGAACTGTGCGGCGATGTAGCGCATCTTGGAATAGAGCTGGGTGGTCTGCTTCCGGTAATAACGGATATGCTGTGCCAGCTCCTCCCGCAGTGGTACCAGCACCTCTCCGAACATCAGCCCGTTCTTTGTACCCCCCAACGTGAAGATATCCACGCCACAGTCGATAGTCATCTCTCTAAGTGACAAACCCAGCATTGCACAGGCATTGGCTATTCGGGTACCATCTACGAAGAGCAACATCTCATGGGCGTGTGCGAGCTCTGCCAGTGCCTTGATCTCATCAGGAGTGTAGGCAGTACCTAGCTCGGTGGTCTGTGAGATGGCAATCACCCTTGGTTGCGAGTGATGTTCAAAGCCGAACCCGTGGAGGTGGGGACGAACAAGCTCGGGGGTGAGCTTGCCGTCAGGGGTATTGATCTCCTTGAGCGATGCCCCCGTCAGTTTCACCGGTGCCCCGCACTCATCAACCGCGATATGAGCAGTGGCAGCACAGAGGATGGAATGAAACGGTAGCGTGCAAGCCTGCAGTGCCACCACGTTCGCACCGGTGCCGTTAAATAGGAAAAAAGGCTCTATGGAATTCTCACCCAGCAGCTCCCGCACCACGCTGGCAGCCTCAGCCGTCCAGGGATCATCACCATAGGCAATGGCATGATCGCTGTTTGCCACTGCAAGGGCTTCCAGGATTCGGGGATGAACACCCGAGTTGTTGTCACTTCCGAAACTTCGCATATTCTTTTTGGTTTTGGGGATGCAAAGATACAAACTTAGACCAGATTTGCCAGCAGGAACTTGCGGATCATCTCAGCATCTTTACCCTTTCGTCGTGCATAATCGGCCGCCTGCTCTTCCGATATTTCGCCTACGGCAAAGTACTTGGACTGAGGGTGGGCAAAGAGGAGACCGCTCACGGCGGCATTGGGATACATCACTCCATTCTCGGTGAGGGAGATGCCGATCTCCTCGCTCCCCAGCAGGTCATGTAACAGGAAGTTGACAGTCTGGTCCGGAATGGAGGGATACCCAACCGCCGGGCGGATGCCTGTATACTTCACGGCAAACATCTCCGCTACCGTAAGTGCTTCGTCCGATGCATACCCCCAGAATTCACGCCGCACCTTTGCATGCAGCCACTCAGTAGCCGCTTCCGCCAGCCGATCGAGCAGCGACTTTACCAGCAGGGAAGCGAAGGTATCACCCTCCTCGTCATACTGCTGCATCAAGGCGTCGGCACCGGCACCACCAGTGACGGCGAAGGCACCGATCCAATCGGTGATGCCACTCTCACGTGGTGCAATGAAATCGCTCAGACAGAAGTAGGTCTGTTGCTCGTTCTCTTTCTGCTGACGCAGGAAGGGGAAAGGCTTTCCGTCAATCACGATGGTGTCGTCGCCACTCGTTGCCTCGTAGAAGCCCAACACCGCACGGATATAGTCGGCATCCTCCTCCTGGAAACGTTGCAGGATATCAAAGGCATCATCATAGAGACGTGCAGCTTCCAGCGCTTTCTCTTTTTCCTCCTCACGGTAAGTGGCCACCCACTCGGTACGACAGCGCTCGCAACGGTCGATGCGGGTCACGGTGTGGAACTTGGCCGAAAGGTTCCAGGTATGGAAGAAGAACTTCCAGTCGATGTAAGGAATGATCTCTGCCACCGGGATCTTATGCAACACCGTACGTCCCGGCTTAAGGGGTACTGGTGGTTGCCACTTCTCCCAATCTATGCGGAAGGGGTTTTGCCTTGCCTCTTCCAGTGTGACCAGCTTTACCTGTTTCTGTGCCCTGTGTTCGCGCAACAGTGCATAATCTTCGCGAATCTTCCTGATGTAGGCATCCCGGTTCTCAGCGTTCAGCAGGTTAGCCACAGCAGAGGGGCTCTGGGAGGCATCTTTCACATATACCACCGGTCCATTAAGGTATTTGGGTTCAATCTTCAGTGCCGTATGCAGACGCGAAGTAGTAGCACCACCAATAAGCAGTGGCAGGGTGAAACCCTCTTTCTCCATCTCGGCAGCCACCACCGCCATCTCCTCAAGCGAGGGAGTGATCAGGCCGCTGAGACCTACCATGTCGGGTTGTTCCCTTTTCACCGTTTCAATGATCTGCTCGGGGGGAACCATCACGCCCAGGTCTATGATCTCGTAGTTATTGCATGCAAGGATGATGGAGACGATGTTCTTGCCGATGTCATGCACATCTCCCTTCACCGTAGCCAACACGATCTTGCCTGCCTTCTGTGATCCGCCACTGGAGCTCTTCTCTGCTTCGATCACCGGCTGCAGGATCGCTACCGCTTTCTTCATGGTACGGGCTGCCTTCACCACCTGGGGCAGGAACATCTTCCCTGAACCGAAGAGATCGCCAACGCGGTTCATCCCATCCATAAGCGGCTTGTCGATGATATCCACCGCCCGTGGATAAGCCTCCAGTGCCTCTGCCAGATCCTCCTCCATGTAGTCGCCGATTCCTTTTACAAGGGCGTGACTCAGTCGCTCTTCCAGCGTCAGCTGACGCCACTCTTCCGATTTGACAGCAGCGCCGTTATCAGATTTGTCACCTTTGATCTTCTCTGCATACTCCATGAGCCGCTCGGTGGCATCCTCTCTTCGGTTGAGCACAGCATCCTCCATCAGATCCCGCACATCGGCAGGGATATCCTCATAGATTACCGACTGGCCGGGATTCACAATTCCCATGTCCAGGCCGGCAGCGATGGCGTGATAAAGAAAAACGGAATGCATCATCTCACGCACCGACTCGTTGCCGCGAAAGGAGAAGGAGAGGTTGCTCACCCCACCGCTCACCTTGGCGTGGGGCAAGTGCTCCTTGATCCAGCGAACGGTGTGGATATAATCCACACCATAGTTGCGGTGCTCCTCGATGCCGGTGGCTATGGCTAGCACGTTAGGGTCGAAGATGATATCCCTGGGATCAAAGCCATTGTCGAGGAGCAGCTTGTAGGCACGGCTGCAGATCTCCGTGCGCCGTTCGAAGGTGTCGGCCTGTCCCTTCTCGTCGAAGGCCATCACCACCACCGCGGCGCCATATCGCTGCGCCAGCAGTGCCTCCCGCAGGAAATCCTCCTTACCGTTCTTCAGGGAGATGGAGTTGACGATTGACTTGCCCTGCACGCATTTGAGTCCCGCCTCCAGCACCTCCCACTTGGAGGAGTCAATCATGATTGGTACCCGCGACACGTCGGGGTCGGAAGCTAACAGATTGAGGAAACGGGTCATCTCTTCTGCTCCCTCGAGCAGTCCCTCATCCATGTTGATATCGAGTGCCTGGGCTCCATCCTCCACCTGACGGCGGGCGATGTCGAGCGCCTCCTCATATTTCTTCTCCTGTATCAGTCGCAGGAAACGACGAGAGCCGGCCACGTTGCAGCGTTCACCGATGTTCATGAAGTTGATGAGTGGCGAGACCTCCAGCATCTCCAACCCCGAGAGTTGCAGATAAGCAGGTGGCTCTGCCTTCCGGTGGGGAGGGGCACTCTCCGCCATCGCTACATAGCGGGCGATGTGGTCGGGGGTGGTGCCGCAGCAGCCACCGATAATGTTGACCAGTCCCTCTTCCATAAACTCCCTGATCTGCAGCGCCATTTTCTCGGGAGTCTCGTCATACTCACCCAACTGATTGGGCAACCCGGCATTGGGATAGGCACTGATGAAAAAGGGGGCTATGCGCCCCAGCTCCTTCACGTAAGGTTTCAGATCGGCTGCACCGAAAGAGCAGTTCAGCCCTATGGAGAGAGGTTTCGCATGACTCACGGAGGCTACGAATGCCTGGAGAGTCTGTCCCGAGAGGGTTCTGCCCGCCCGGTCGGTGATGGTCACCGATAGCATGAGGGGCGTGTTGATACCGGTCTCCGCAGCCACCTCTTGGGCAGCAAAGATGGCTGCCTTGGCATTGAGTGTGTCGAAGATAGTTTCGATCAGCAGCAGATCCACCCCACCCTTCACCAGGGCGGTGATCTGTTCGTGGTACGCTTTGCGGAAGTCGTCGAATGTAGCCGCACGATACATCGGATCCTCCACACGGGGACTCATCGACGCAGTCTTATTGGTGGGACCGATGGACCCGGCCACGAAACGGGGCTTGTGGGGCGTTTTGAGGGTATACTCGTCGGCAGCCTCTCTTGCCAGTCTTGCGGCGGCGAGGTTGATCTCGGCCGCCAGGTGACTCATGCCGTAATCCTGCATCGAGATGGCAGTGGCGTTAAAAGTATTCGTCTCGATGATATCGGCACCGGCATCGAGATATTGGCGGTGGATGGCGCCAATCACATCGGGTCGGGTAATCGAGAGCAAGTCGTTGTTGCCCTTGAGCAACTTCTGTGAATCGGCGAACCGCTCACCACGGAAATCGGCCTCCGTAAGGCCATAGCGTTGTATCATCGTGCCCATCGCCCCGTCAAGGATCAGGATGCGTTCGGCCAGTAATTGTTCAATCTTGTTCATGGGAATAACATCTAAAACAGTTCTCTACTTTATTGATAACCTCAAAAATAACCATTCATTCCGATATATCGGCAAAAAGGAGCCTAAAATGTGATTCTGCGACTTCTCAGAATGAGCCAGAACCGTCTTAGCCACACCACGGCAAAAGCAATCGTGAACCGTACGGCCAGGATCCACCAGAGGGAGACTCCCAACGCCACAAAGAGCAGGTTGTCTTCCAGAACGGAGTGTGAAACAGCCAGGTGGTGGTTCAGCAGGCTCGCTTCCGAACGGGTCACCTTTCCCTCCTTCATCTGGTCAATCATCAGTGCACCTCCGTAGGCCAGTCCTACTATGTAACCGATCAACCAAAGGAAAGCGGTGCTCCCGGGCAGTCCGAAGAATGTGAGCATCGGTTCGATCGCCCTGCTAAGTTTAGGGATGAGCCGATAGGCTTCCAACATGCTGTATAAAAAATTCAACAGGAAAACAATTACCAGTATGAGCAATGCTATATGGAGTGAGCTCTTCAACCATAGCATCAGGAGTGTACCCAGCGAGGTGGCCGTTTCAATGTTTCCCTGTGCGAAGAGGGGCATTCCCATCTCTGCAGGTAGAATCAGGTTGAGCAGCACCCCCACGATGATGCTCATGGCGATTCGCAGCAGTGTCATTGCCCAGAAGGAGGTTCCTGTCTTGGCTTGTATGGCGCTCTCCACAGGGAGGTTGTGGGAGATCTGACACATAAGCGCCAGGATGGTTAGCTCACGCAGGGTAATCGGAAGGGAGGTGATGATTGCCAGGGGAGCATATAACGGAAGGAAGATGCTGGTGATAAAGACAATGGCTGTACTGCCGGGGAGACCCATGTTTACAAAAAGCGGATCAAGGAAACCGGCCAGCCAAGCAAGTGCCCCAAAGTAATCGAGCAAGCGCACCAGCAGGGAAATGGGTAGGATGATGCGCAACAGCCAGAAGGTGGTGCGGCCCGACTTGCTGGCAGCCTGCAGCATCAACTTTTTCCAGGAGAGCTTTTGCATTGCTTACTGTTTGAACATGCGGTCCATCGCCCGTTTATCTTCTTTCTCTTTCAGCGACTGACGCTTGTCGTACTGTTTCTTGCCTTTTGCCACGGCGATCACCAGTTTGGCTAGCCCCTTGTCATTGATGAAGAGCCTGATAGGAATGATGGTGAAGCCAGTCTCCCGGGTGAGTCGCAACAGCTTCTGCAACTCTTTCTTGTTGAGCAGCAGCTTGCGGTCGCGCCGTGCATTGTGGTTGTTGTAGGTGCCGTAAAAATATTCGGCTATGTGCATGTTCCTCACCCAACATTCTCCTCTTTCCAGCAAACAGTAGCTGTCCACCAGGCTTGCTTTGCCCAACCGGATCGATTTGATCTCGGTACCGGTAAGCACCATCCCTGCGGTGAAGGTCTCCACCAGTTCGTAATCGAAGGTGGCCCTTTTATTTTTGATGTTGATGGATGATTGGTTCATTATTGGATGAAAAATGAAAAGAGTGCGTGAATAGATGCCGGCATCAAAATCACCAGTGCCGATGCGGTAACGATGAAAGCCCCTCTTTTACGGGCTGGCACCTTCAGAAAATAGATGGTCCCCATATGCACCAGATGGATCGAGTAGAGAGCCAGCAGCCACAGGATGAAAAACTCGGGTAGAAATGGAATCAGGCAATACAAAAGGAACATCACGACGGAAGAATATCCGGTGAACTGTTGCAAACGTTGTTTATCCTGTTCCATATCAAATCGAGCAGCGGTCTCGTTCAACACATATGAGACAATGTAAAAGGCCCCAAAGACAGCAACAACCGATACGATGCTGTTTTTCAGAGCATTTTCCAGGTCACCTTCACGTGTGAACCAGAGACCTCCAATAAACGATGCAAGTGCGATGAGGCCAAAGATTGGGTATAGAAAACGATTGAAAAAATCGTTTTGATTTTTCTTCTCTCTATTCAGTTCCTTCCATGCCATCGGTGATGCAACCAGCAGTTGTGCAACAGCCAGAAATAGTTCTCTCCACATTTCTTTCCGATTTTGGTGTGCAAAGTTAACCAATTCCTGATAATATTGCGAATGTGAGCGAGATAAAAAAAATGGCAGCCCGTTTCAATAAGGACTGCCATTGACACTATCGGTTCAGCGGTTATGAATTGTCGCCAATCGTCAACAGGTAGATCCTGGGAAGTTCAACAGGTTCATCCATCCCTTTCTTGTAATACTGAATGTGAATCTTCAAGTCTCTTTTACTATCTGAGATGCTCTCCTGATAAGCCCTCAATGGCCCCATGTTGAAAGCAATGATATCGGTTTTGGAGGTGAGCGAGGCTCCTGATTCAGGTTCGCCTCCCATCACCAGCCGAACCTCCAACAACACCTCGTTATCAGCCAGTTCAGGATCATCCACATTGTATATCTGCACCTCGGCAGTCTCTCCCTTTTTGGATTCATATGCATACTCGAAAAGCCAGTTGTCTCCCAAAAACAGGTCGTTGTTCACATAATATGGCTCACTCACGGCCAGGAACTTGTCGGGATCCTCTACATCGGGAGGAGAGGAAAGCATTACCGCTTTACGCGTTACATCCTTGGGTTCACCCGTAATAACCACATTGTCCATCAATGTCTCGGCAATCGGGGTTGTGCCATAAGCTTCATCCCAGCTGTAGGATAGAAACTTGAATGTTCCGGGTTGCATCAGTAGCATCTCGTTTGCTACGATCAGTCGGCCCGTAAGGCTTTTGCCGTATATTTTTCCAGAAGTCATATCCTTATCGATATAGACAACCGAACTTTCTGCATAGTTGCGGTTGCCTTCTTTCAGACAGGAGCTCAAAAACAGTGTGAGTGTCAACACACTCAACAGCAAGTAACTTTTCTTCATATTCAATTGTTGATTTTGTTATAATTAAAATTCATATCTGAGTCCGAGGTTCAGATCCATCACGATCTTACGGTCGGAGTAAATTGTTTTGTATTGATTGCCGGCATCAAAATAATAGGCACCTCCCACTTTGCCATAGATTCTAAGATTGTCAATCAGCGGATAGGAGAGCCCCACTCCGGCATTGACCGACAACTGCGGGTTGCGCTGTGATATTTTAGTCAACTCTTCTTCCTGAGCAGTGCTGTTGAAGTCGGCTGATTCTCCTGTCCCCAGCTTTCGATACTCACCATAGATATCCTTTTCGAGCATCCCACCCACTGAGGCATATACATTGAACCTGTTCAGTGAGAAGAGGGTATAGTTCAGATTGACAGGGATACCCAGGTAATGGATCTTCTGAGTCTCTTCAACCCGGAAGTTGGCATTGGCGTTTCGCAAACGGGAGGAGAGATAGCTATAGGTGAGCCCCGACTCTATCGAGAGGCTTTCGGAGATCGACTTGGAGAGGGTAAGTCCAAAGGAGAAAGGCTGGTCATGCTCCATATCGGAGGTGTTATCCGATGCTCGCGTGGCGGCTAGCAAATTTTTGGAGATCTCATTGTCATGTTGGTTTTCAGCAGAGAAGGAGGCACTGCGAAGCGTCATGGGCGAATTGACACTCTGCCGATAGGATGACAAACCTCCCTTACCACTCAGCCCCACTATCAAACGTTCTTCTTCTGGCATGGCATCATCATACTCTGCCAGGAGCTGATCATCTCCTCCGATCACAGTGATCCACTCTTCTTCCCTCTTTGCCACGGCTTCAGCACTCGCACGTTCCGACTGCAGGAGAAGGGCTCGCAGCGATGACCAGCTATCCACCGGTTGCCGGTTGAGACCAATGCCTTCCCGTTGCATCCATCGGGTCAACATTTCTGATGCACTGTTTCTTCGCACCGGCAACTCATCTTGTTTGCGGCGACTGGCGAATGTAGCTCTTGTGGGAGCAGTTGCAGGTGAACTGTATGTGTGCTGTTTCTCAACAACGGCAGATTCGGCTGTTGCAGGTTGCTCAGGAGCATAACCGCTCTCGGGCTGCAACCTGTCGCGCTCAGTGACAATCGTCTCTTGAACGGTCATCGGGTCACGAAGGAAGTAGATTGAGCCCACAAGTAGGAGGAGCAGTGCAGCAGCCGTACCGGCATACCACCGACGGCGCATCACCCTGCGATGTGCACCTGCCCGAGTCAGAGAGTGCTCAATGCGCTCCCACCCATCTGCAGCCAGTGGCGGTTGGTATCCACCGAGCTTCTCCTGAAAGGCTCTTCTTATATCATTATCTCTGTTCATTGTATCTTCTGTTGCAATTGTTCAGGATGGCCGTTATTTTTTTCTGTAACAGACTCTTCGCACGGAAAAACTGTGAACGGGAGGCTGCTTCGGTGATGCCCAGCATCGCTGCTATCTCCCGGTGCGACATCTCCTCGAAGATGAAGAGATTGAAAACGGTCCTGTATCCGGGAGAAAGGTCGCGAATCATTCCCATCACCTCCTCACGGGGAATGTCCCCAATGTCGAGCGGATCATCTTCATCAGTCACCACCACTTCATCTTTTTTAAGAGAACCATACTCTTCCATAAAGCGGTTTTTCTGCTTCTCTTTCCTGTAATTCTCCAGTGCCAGATTGACAAATATCCGTCTGAGCCAGCCTTCAAAAGAACCATTACCCCTGAACGAGTCGATTTGTGTGAAAGCACGGATGAATCCGTCGTGCAACAGGTCGCGTGCTGTTTCCTCTTCCTTACTGTAACGCAGACAGACTGTCATCATCACGGGGGCATACCGTTCGTATAACACCTTCTGGGCATTACGGTCCTGTTTCTTACACGCTATTATCAGTTGCGAATCATCCATTCTAATCGCACGTTCAAAAGATAGACGGGATTGAGAACAAAAAGCTGCGTGGCCAGGGTTTCAATTTTAGGGTTTTATTGATTTTTAAGAATTGAATTTTCACCTCCACCTTGCTGCTGCATCAATACCAGCCATCAAAATTAACACCCTATAAAGTAGAATCCAAGTGAAATAGATTAAGAATATCAAATTAATTTTTGTGAAGTATCTCTTTTTTCTCTAATTTTGAGCTATGAATCAACAAAATTACGCTCTATGAAGGATTTTCTAAAAATCATGCTGGCATCAGCATTGGGATTTATCATCGCAAACATCATCTTCTCGCTGATTGCCATGATCTTTTTCTTCGGAATGATGGGATCGCTTGCCGGTTCCTTCACAGCAGAAAAATATGTACTGGAAGAGAATTCCATCCTCAACCTCAAGCTCAACGGTCCAATCAATGAGCGTGTGGCAGAAATGGATCCCTTTACGGAGCTGTTGGCTCCCGAAGGCACCACTGCATTGGGATTGAACGATATCATCAGTGCCATCCGCAAGGCGAAAAACAACGACATGATCAAGGGGATCTACATCGATTCTCGATCGATGTCTGCCTCCATGGCCACACTGGCAGAGATTCGCAACGAACTGGTGAGCTTCAAGGAGAGTGGCAAGTTTGTCGTGGCCTATGCCGACACCTATACTCAAAACGGATATTACCTGGCAGCAATTGCCGACAAGGTAGCCATCAACCCACAGGGAAGCCTCGACCTGCACGGACTGGCTTCTGTGCCGATGTTCTATAAGGATGCCCTCGACAAGCTGGGCATCGAGATGCAGATCTTTAAGGTGGGCACCTACAAATCGGCTGTCGAACCTTTCACGCAGAACGAGATGAGCGATGCCAACAGGGAGCAGGTCACCTCCTACCTGAACGATGCCTGGAGCTTCCTCCGCGCCGACATCGCCGAAGCACGCTCGCTGACTGCGGATGAAGTTGATGCACTTGCCAACCAGATGCCGCTGGTCCAGCCAACCGAGTTCCTGCTGGAAGCCAACCTGGTCGACACCCTGCTCTACGAGACGGAGATGAAGGATTACCTGCGCACGCTGCTCAGCCTGGAAGAGAGCAAGGAAATCCCCTCCGCCACTGTCGCCAACATGAAATCGGTCACCACCAAGACGGTGAAGAAGACTGACAACACCATTGGCATTCTGTATGCCCAGGGCAATATTGTCTCCGGTACAGGAGCAGCAAACATCCAGGACAAGTACATGGTCGATCAGATCGAGAAGCTGCGCAAGGATGAAGATGTCAAGGCGGTGGTCTTCCGCATCAACTCGGGTGGCGGCAGCGCCTATGCCTCGGAGCAGATCTGGAAAGCTATTACCGACTTGAAGAAAGAGAAACCCGTAGTGGTATCAATGGGTGATGTGGCTGCCTCGGGCGGTTATTACATCGCATGCAACGCCGACAGAATCGTGGCGCAACCCACTACACTCACAGGCTCCATCGGCATCTTCGGCATGATCCCCAACATGGAGGGAACAGCTGAGAAGGTGGGCATCTCTACCGACGTGGTTAAAACAAACGAGTTTGGCGACTTCGGCAACATCACCCGTCCTTTCAACGACCAAGAGAAACAATTGATGCAGAACATGATTGAAAGAGGCTACGACCTGTTCCTCACCCGCTGTGCCGAAGGACGCAACATGCCGAAAGACAGCCTGGCACTCTATGCCGAGGGACGGGTATGGACCGGCAACCAGGCAAAGGAGATCGGACTGGTAGATGAACTGGGTGGCATTGAAAGAGCCATAGAGATTGCCGCCGAGATGGCCAACCTGGGCAAGAGCTACGTGGTGTTCGAATATCCCAAGATGCGTACAATGATCGAAGAACTGCTGGATCGTTCTACCGAAGACCTGGCAGCACGTACCGTCAAGGAGTATCTGGGTGAAAGCTTCGAGCTCTTCATGCTTCTCCATGACATCCGTAATCAGGATTACATTCAGGCACGCATACCCTACGAACTGAACATCCACTGACCTGAATGGAGATGCCCCCCGTACATACGCGCAAATCATTGCAACCATTGGCTTGGCTGTACGGGGCTGGTGTGAATTTCCGCAACTTCCTGTTCAACAAAAATATCCTCAAGAAAAGAAGCTTCCCCATTCCGGTCATCTGTGTGGGAAACCTCACGGTGGGCGGCACAGGGAAAACGCCTCACATCGAGTACCTGATCAGGCTGCTTGCACCGAAGTACCGCGTGGCAGTGCTCAGCAGGGGATACAAGCGGAGCAGTCGCGGCTTCCGCATCGTGGAGAGCAACTCCAGGGTCACGGAAGTGGGTGACGAACCCCTACAACTGAAGCGCAAGTTCCCCGACACGATGGTGGTGGTGGACGGCAATCGCGTGAAGGCTATTGAGAAGCTCCTCACAATCGAAAAGGAGGAGCGCCCGGAGGTGATTCTCCTCGACGATGGTTTTCAGCACCGCTACGTGCAACCCTCACTCACAATCCTGCTGGTGGACAGTAACCGGCCGGTGTTCGAAGACAAGCTGCTGCCAGCGGGTTCACTGCGTGAACCGCTGAAGGGGAAGGAGCGCGCATCGATGGTGATCGTCACAAAGTGCAACCCCGACATGCAACCCATCGACTTCCGCATCTACACCAACGGTCTGAATCTCTTCGCCTATCAGGATCTCTTCTTCACATCATTCCAGTACGGGATGGCACGACCGCTGTTCCCCGAATTGCAGGAAGAAGAGTATGTGCTGGACGACCTGCGCAAGAAGCACGTCTTCCTGGTGACCGGCATCGCATCACCACAACCGCTGGCCGACAAGCTGGAGCACAAGACATACAACCTCTACACCAGGTTCTTCCCCGACCATCACGCCTTCTCCGAGGAGGATATTCTTGAGGTACGGGAGATGGTGGCCTCCGTCGATGTAGATGAGGACGAGAAGATTATCCTCACCACCGAGAAAGATGCCACCCGACTGCGGGAGTTGCCTTTCCTGGAGGAGGAGATGAAAAGAATGCTCTACTACTTGCCTATACGGGTATCGTTCGTAGAGGAAAACGACAAAGAACTATTCAACCAAAAAATACTTAAACATGTTAGAAACCATCAAACAAACAGCCGATTACCTGAAAGGTAGAATCGGAGAAATACCCAACACCGCCATCATCCTGGGCACCGGCCTTGGAGAACTGGTTCATGAGATTGACGACAAGAACGAGATCCCCTACACCGAGATTCCCAACTTCCCAGTCTCAACAGTGGAGGGGCACAGCGGCAAGCTGATCATCGGTACACTGGGCGGCAAGAAGGTGCTGGCCATGCAGGGCCGTTTCCACTACTACGAAGGATACAACATGAAGGAGGTGACCTTCCCGATACGCGTCTTCCAGGCTCTCGGCATCGAATACCTCTTCGTATCGAATGCCGCAGGCGGCATGAATCCCAGCTTCGACATCGGCGACATCATGCTGATCGAAGACCACATCAACATGTTCCCCGAGCACCCGCTGCACGGCAAGAACTTCAACGAGCTGGGCACCCGCTTCCCCGACATGAGCGAGGCATACAACAAGGAGCTGCGCCTCAAAGCTATGGACATTGCCCGTGAGAAAAACATCAAGCTACAGCATGGTGTCTACGTGGGCGTCTCCGGACCCACCTTCGAGACACCTGCCGAGTACAACTGGTTCCGCATCATCGGCGGTGACGCCGTGGGCATGTCCACCGTACCGGAGGTGATCGTGGCCAACCATGCCAAGATGAAGGTGCTCGCCTTCTCCATCATCACCGACCTGGGTGTGATCGGTAAGATCGTGGAGGTGTCGCACGAAGATGTACAGGAGGCAGCCAAGATTGCCCAGCCGAAGATGGCTGAGATCATGCGCACACTCATTCAAACGATCTGATGAACAGAACAGAGATAGCAACCCTCGGTGAGTTCGGACTGATAGAACGGCTCACCGGGGATATTCTACCACAACAACAGAGCACAGTGAAGGGGGTCGGTGACGATGCCGCGATCCTCGACTACACCGGCCGGCAGACACTGGTCACCACCGACCTGCTGCTGGAGGGGATTCACTTCGACCTGGTATATGCGCCGCTGAAGCACCTAGGATACAAGGCAGCCGTGGTCAACTTCTCCGACATCTATGCGATGAATGGCAGGCCTGAGCAGATCACCGTCTCGCTGGGCATCTCCAAACGGTTCTCGGTGGAGGATCTGGAGAGCTTTTACAGCGGCATCAAGCTTGCCTGCGAAATTTATGGAGTGGATATCGTAGGAGGCGACACCAGTTCTTCGCTTACAGGCTTCACCATTAGCATCACCTGCATCGGCAGCGCCGCCGAGGGGCAGGCGGTCTACCGCAATGGTGCGAAGGAGAGCGACCTGATCTATGTCTCGGGCGACCTGGGGGCTTCCTACATGGGGCTCCAGCTGCTGGAACGTGAAAAAGCGGCCTGGGATGGATCAGGCGATTTCCGCCCCGACTTCGAAGGGAGGGAGTACCTGCTGGAACGTCAACTGAAGCCGGAAGCAAGAAAGGATGTAGTGGATGCACTGGCAGCGCAGGGCATCATCCCCACCGCGATGATCGACCTCTCAGATGGCATTTCTTCCGACCTACTGCACATTTGCAAGCAGAGTAAGGTGGGCTGTCAGCTCTATGAGGAGCGCCTGCCCATCGACTACCAGACCGCCATGATGGCCGAGACCTTCAACATGAACGTCACCACCGTGGCGCTCAACGGCGGGGAGGACTATGAACTGCTTTTCACCGTGCCGCTGCACCTGCACGAGAAGATGAAGGAGGTCAAGGGAGTGCACCTCGTCGGCCATATTGCCAAAGAGGAGCAGGGCTGCTACCTGGTAACGCGCGACGGCCAGGAGATGCAACTGCGTGCGCAGGGATGGGATCCCATCTCCGGGGAATAAATTTCCATATTTTTTAGGTACTTATTTTGGAAATCCCGAAAATGCACTTATCTTTGCACTCGCAATTTAAGCAATGTTGGTGCCATAGCTCAGTTGGTAGAGCAAAGGACTGAAAATCCTTGTGTCCCCGGTTCGATTCCTGGTGGCACCACAAAAAAAAGGTAAATAGTTGAAATACTGTTTACCTTTTTTTATTCAATTGATCGGTCAATCAATCACTTCGAATGTCAATTTTACATTTACACAAAATTCCTGAATCTTACCATCGCGTACGGTGGCCGATTGTTCGTTGATGTAAACAGAACGAATTCCTTTCAACGTTTCGCTTGCTTTAGCAACTGCTTTTTTTGTTGCATCTTCCCAACTCTCGGTTGAAGAAGAAAGAATCTCAACGACTTTTAATACAGACATAATGATAGGTTTTTACAAGGTAAATAAAAAATGAAGTAAATATTTAGGTTATTTTGTAACACAATATCAGTACAATAGTTCAATCAAATCTGTATAAAACAGCTCATCTCATTTCGGCTTTCCATTTAACAATCACAATCTATCATCGCGACCAACCATCGGGGTCTGCACTACCGGCATTGTGGCTTTCTGAAAAAAACGACGCAAGATACTTGTCAATGTACCGCTCTTTCTCTTTCGACCTGTATTGCTGAATGTAACGGGGATGCTCAAGTACCGTCAGCTTCTCGAACAGCTTCTCCTCACTGTTCAGCCTGTTGATGAAATCGGCATTCTTTTTTCCCAGCACGAACACCTCGGTTGTGTCCAGCCCCATCAGGATGTGCTTTTTTAGCGTGTCAATCATGAACCCTCTCACCGCCTCAAAGAGCAACGGATCATCGTAGTAATTCGCATTGACCCACTTTCCGCCGGTTTTTTGCCGGATGATGGCCAACGGGAAAGGGGAGTTGATGTAAAAATCCCCGTAAAAACGCTCTGCACCCCCATAAGCCTCAATCATCTCGTAGACGAAGAGGGAAGATACCTCGTGGGTGTGTGCCGAACACATCGGAATGCCACAGACGCTTTCCAGTCGCTTGGTATCGGTGAAGGGGATGCCTGTCACCCCTGCCCCGTGCCTGCCAGGGTTGATCCCAATGAGAAACCTTCTTTCACAGTTGTCATTGTAATACTTCTGATAGAAAGCCTGCATCACCTCCATCGTCTCCGGGTTGTCGAGGAAGGGGTTGACCACATTGAACCCCTCCGGCAAATCACCGGTGAAGGAGAGTTGCCGGTTGAATGCGATTACCTTCTCTGCAAATGTCTGTATCATTTTATTCTTTTATCTTTAATACCGTTAGTGTTTCATTCAGCGTCTCTCTGATCCTGTCTCTCGACTCCTGTTTCATCCTGATTTATTGCATCTGGTCTAAACCTATTTTCAAGACCAAACAAGAACGAGACAGGATTCTCGGTGCCTCTAGCCTTATTGCACCCTTATTGCACCCTTATAACCACCTCAATAATTATGGGAGTGGATATAAAGAGACTATTACGTTGGAATAAAGACAGAGACCTTATGAACATGCGAACAAATCGCAGGAACCCATCGATGAAGATTTTCCGGAAGAAATATTACAAGAAAAATGATTATCCCGGTACGCTTCAGTCAATGATCAGAACATGCTTTGCAACGCTTTCCGGTTTTGAATGGTGATCTCCCGGCGGTCGACACCGATGATCCCCTCATCGGCCATCTCCATCATCACCTTCACAAGGGCGGGACGGGAGACACTGAAAAGACGGGCCATCTCCTCTTTCGAGCTTTTCAGCAGGAACCGGCTCTCGCCGGCGGACTCTTTCAGCAGGTAGTAGGCCAGCTTGGCACGGATGGTACGCAGTGACACCAGGCGCAGTTTCTCCGATAGAAAGGAGACCTTGTTGGAGATATAGGACAGGAACGCCATCATGAACTCCTCATACTTACGCATCAGGAAATAGACATTCTCCCGGGGAATCACCACCAGCACGCAGGGCTGGCTGCATATGGCCGAGACGGGCGAACGGTTGTCGTTCGAGAAGAGGAATCCGGTGGCCATGGGGTTGGGCGCCCTGAGCTGCTCCACCTTCATGAAATCCCCCTTCTCATCGGCCATCTCGGTCACGATCTCCCCCTTCACCAGGATGTAGAGCGATTCGTAGCGCGACCCCTGCGTCACCACCACATCCCCCTTCTCATACCTTCTCACCGAGTAATGGAGATCCTGCAGGAAATCCTCCCGTTGCGATTCCGGCACGGAGCTGCAGAGGGGACACTGAAAGATGGCACGGGAGTGGTCCGTGGAGGGTATCATGGGATGCATAGTCTCAACCTGTTTGTGCGATCATTGCTGATGGGGCTGCTCTTTCGTTTACTGTGAAAAGGGATGGTGAACAGCTTAACCGAACTAAAAATAGACATTTTTTTGCAAACGTCATAATTATTACACTTTTTTTAGCTTTTAACTCTTTTCTTTGTTAAGGTGAATTATCAAAAATGCACGCACCATGGATAAACTGCGAAACCTTTGGAATGAGATCAGGCCCCGCGGTGGCTGGAAATATCCGGCCATTATCATCAGCGGTGCTTTCGTGGGTCTGTTTATCTATACCTTCTTTACTGCCCGCGCCCACAGCTACCTCTCAAACGACCCGGCTACCTGCGTCAACTGCCATATCATGGGTCCCTACTATGCCACCTGGATGCATAGCTCCCACGGCAGGAACACCACTTGCAACGATTGCCATGTGCCACAGGACAGCAAGATCAGGGGATATTACTTCAAGGCGGTGGACGGGTTGCGTCACTCGGCTGTCTTCACCATTCGCGGGGAAGATCAGGCACTGCAGGCAATCCCCGCCAGCTCGGAGGTGATCATGGAGAACTGTGTCAGGTGCCACACACAGCTCAACAGTGAGTTCATCCGCACCGGCCGCATGGGCTTCAAAGAGATGAAGGAGATGGGCGGTCACGCCTGCTGGGACTGTCACCGCGATGTACCACACACCCGCAGCCGATCACTCTCCTCAACACCCAACGCACGCATCCCCATGCCGGAGACGCATGTTCCGGAGTGGCTGCAGAACTTGATGAACGAAGAGAAAGATTGAGTGACAATAAATCGATTAAAAAAAACAATAGCACTATGAACAGGAACAGAAATCACAAGGGAATGAAACCCTGGGTAGGATGGCTCCTCTTTTTCGTCACAATGGGTGTCGTATTCCTGCTGGGGATGCTGGCAGCATCGATCACACAACGCAGGGCCGAGATTGCCAGCGTGATGAACAACAGGAAGATCGAGATCACCGGCATCGAGTCGAGGAATGAGATCTTCGCTGAGAACTACCCCCGCGAGTACGAGACCTGGAGACAGACTGCCGACACCACCTTCCAGAGTGAGTTCAACGGCAGCAGCATGGTGGATGTACTGGAGGAACGTCCCGAGATGGTGATCCTCTGGGCCGGATATGCCTTCTCGAAAGATTACAGCACACCGCGCGGTCACATGCATGCCATCGAGGATATCCGTCATACCCTCCGCACCGGTTCACCGATGGGTCCTGATGAGGGACCGCAGCCGGCCACCTGCTGGACCTGCAAGAGTCCCGACGTGCCCCGTCTGATGGATTCCGTGGGCATCGCCGAGTTCTACAACAAGCCTTGGTCGCACTGGGGCCATGAGATCGTCAACCCGATAGGGTGTGCCGACTGCCACGAGGCGGAGACCATGAACCTCAGGGTCAGTCGCCCCGCCCTGATTGAAGGATTTGAGGCAATGGGCAAGAATGTTCAGGATGCCACCCACCAGGAGATGCGCACGCTCGCCTGTGCCCAGTGCCACGTAGAGTACTACTTCACACCGGAGGGGAAATACCTCACCTTCCCCTGGCACAACGGCACCACAATGGAGGGTGCAGAGCAATACTACGACGAGATCGGCTTTGCCGACTATACCCACGCCCTGAGCAAGGCCCCCATCATCAAGGCGCAGCATCCCGACTACGAGATCTACAGCACCGGTATCCACGCCCAGCGCGGTGTCTCCTGTGCCGACTGCCACATGCCCTATGTATCTGAAGGAGGTGTCAAGTACAGCAGCCACCACAAGAGAAGTCCCCTGGCCAGCATGAACAATACCTGCCAGGTGTGCCACCGCGAAACCGAGGAGGATCTCCGCAACAATGTTTACGAGAGACAGCGCAGCGCCGACCAGATCCGCAACCTGGTGGAAAAGGAACTGGCAACAGCACATCTCGAGGCACAGTTCGCCTGGGAGAAGGGAGCCACAGAAGCACAGATGAAGGAGGCGTTGCAACTGATCCGCCAGTCGCAGTGGCGCTGGGATTATGCGGTAGCTTCACACGGCGGATCATTCCACTCACCTGTGGAGTTCCAGCGGATCCTCTCCCTGAGCCTCGACCGTGCCCATAAGGCCCGCTTCGAGATTGCGAAGGTGCTCGCGCTGAACGGCTTCACCGGCAATGTACCGCTACCCGACATCTCCACCAAGGAAAAGGCACAGAGTTACATAGGCCTCGACATCGCGAAAGAGAGAAGCAACAAGCAGCGGTTCCTGGAAGAGAAGGTTCCGGAATGGCTGGAGAGCGCACGTGCAAACAACAGACTTGTCAGCCTGAAATAAACCACAATAGCGGATCAAGAGGATGAAGAACAGCTCCCGACATATCTGGGAACAACCCTGGGGCTACAGGGAGGGCATTCTAATCGCTGCAGGCATCGGACTCTCCGGTCTTATCCTGCAGCTGTTCCTGGGCAACATACACCCCACTCTCTTTGCCGCACCCCTCAACCTGATCATCGGAGCCCTGTTCATGACAGGGCTTCTTGCTGTGTATCTGCTCGCCCGCAAGCGACCACTGGGGCGCTGGCTCACGAGCGTCGCTGCTACCCTCCCGGCATTGGCATTATTCTTGTTGCTCAGCATATTCCTTGGGGTTATTCCACAATTCCCGTCCGGGAGCGAGACAGCCTTGCCCGACAATCTCTTCACTTCGCTGGGATGGTATCGGATGACCACCTCCTGGCCATTTGTCCTGATTTGCTTCTACCTCCTGCTAATCCTGGGACTCACCACGTTGCGCCACACGACACGTAAACAGGAATGGCGTGACATCGGATTCTACCTCAACCACTTGGGTCTCTTCATTGCCCTGCTGGGGGGAGTGCTAGGCAGTGCCGACATGGAGCGGCTCACCATGCGCGTGCAGGAGGGGCAAGTGGAGTGGCGGGGCACTACTGCCACCGGTGCGTTAAAAGAACTTCCACTGGCCATCCAGCTCGACAGCTTCCTGCTGGAGGAGTATCCGCCCAAGCTGGTGGTGATTGAGCATGAGAGTGGCCGGATGCTTCCCACCGAACGACCGGAAAGCTATATGTTTGAAGGAGTTGGAAAAACAACAGACCTGGCAGGCTATACAGTCGAAATCCTGGAATTCCTGCCCCATGCCGCCATCTTCAGCAACGACAGCATCACCCGGGTGGTGCCGATGCTGATGGAGGGAGCCACCGCTGCCCTGCGGGTGAGGGTGACCCCGGAAGGAGGAGCTGCACCGAAAGAGGGATGGGTCAGCAATGGCAGCTACCTTTACCCTCACAGCCTGCTTCGCATCGACGAGACCCGTAGCCTCGCCATGCCCCTGCAGGAGGTAAAACGCTACACCTCACACGTGACCCTCTACACAGAGGAGGGGCATACCCGCAAGAGCCTGATAGAAGTGAACCATCCGGTGATGATGGAGGAGTGGATGATCTACCAGTACAGCTACGACGACACCATGGGGAAATATTCCGACACCTCGGTCTTCGAGCTGGTACGCGACCCCTGGCTGAAAGTTGTTTACACCGGCATCTTCATGTTGCTGGCAGGGGCACTCTTCCTCTTTTTTGCAGGACCTAAAAAAAGCAGATCATGAGCTGGGATCAATTTATCTATTTCGCAATGGGTGCCCTGTTGTTGTGGGGCACAGGTGCGGCACTCGCATACGGACCAAAACGTAAGATCATATCGACACTCTTTACACTGGGGGGACTGATGCTCTTTTTCGCGTTTATAGCGGGGTTGTGGGTTTCACTGGAACGCCCCCCGCTGCGCACCATGGGAGAGACACGCCTCTGGTACTCCTTCTTCCTGCCAGTTGCGGGATTGCTCACCTACCTGCGCTGGAACTATCGCTGGATCCTCTCCTTTACCACCATCCTCTCGGCGGTCTTCATCATGGTCAACCTACTCAACCCCGACATCCACAACAAGGTACTGATGCCGGCACTACAGAGTCCCTGGTTCGCCCCCCACGTAATCATCTACATGTTCTCATACGCCATCCTGGGGGCCGTGACCCTCATCGCCATCTACTACCTGATACGGGGAAAAAGAATCAAAGAACCTGCACGCATCATGGAGATGACCGACAATCTGGTCTATGCAGGTACAGCCTGCATCACCCTGGGAATGCTGATGGGCGCCATCTGGGCCAAGGAAGCCTGGGGGCACTACTGGAGCTGGGATCCCAAGGAAACCTGGGCCGCCATCACCTGGATCGGTTATCTGATTTACATCCACTACCGTCTGAAACGCTCCTCATCCAACAAAATCGCCATGGTGATTCTGATCATCGCCTTCGTGATGCTCCAGATCTGCTGGTACGGAGTCAACTACCTCCCCTCCGCAAAACAGAGCATCCACACCTACTCCTCCTAAGCAAAAGGTAAAAATCCCTTCAACAGTGAAAGGCGCTCATCTTACTTAAATACTGAAACCAATACACCGGTAAATAGATGAGCGATTTAACCAAACGGCACTGATTTGGCAGGATTCCGATCCATTTATTCAAAAGAATCCAAACTGCATGTTCTTTTGAAAGTTTTTATGTCGTTTTTCGACCTTTATGTTAATTTTTTGACCCTAATGTGACATTTTTATCATTTTTATTTTGAGATTAAAACATTTTGTCTAAATTTGCATCGGAATACAATTCAAATTAATATAACAACTGGTTATCAGACCGCGATTCACAATCAATTCGTGTAGTATGTCAACATTACGATTTAAAGCAGTAGAGGAAGCCTCAAAAAGAGCACCCGTGGAAGTAGCCTCTCCCGGACAGTTACCATCGGAGTATTATGGCAAGTATGTCTTCAACCGGACACAGATGTCGAAGTATCTCTCAAAGGAGACGATGAAGATCGTGCTGGAAGCCATTGACCAGGGTACCACCCTGCACCGGGAGATTGCCGATCATGTGGCAGCCGGGATGAAGATGTGGGCCATCGAGATGGGGGCAACCCACTACACCCACTGGTTTCAGCCCCTCACCGAGGGCACGGCCGAGAAGCATGACTCATTTATCGATTATGTGAACGGACCTGACGGTGGCATCATCGAGCGTTTCGCCGGCAAGTTGCTGGCACAGCAGGAGCCTGATGCTTCCAGCTTCCCCAGCGGCGGCATCCGCAATACCTTCGAGGCTAGAGGATATACTGCGTGGGACCCCTCCTCACCCGCTTTCATCATCGATGACACCCTCTGTATCCCTACGGTCTTCATCTCCTACACCGGGGAGGCACTCGACTACAAGACACCACTGTTGAAAGCCCTCTCGGCGGTAGACAGGGCAGCCACGGCAGTATGCCACCTCTTCCATCCCGAAGTGAAGAAGGTATACTCCTACCTTGGTTGGGAACAGGAATATTTCCTGGTAGACCAAGCACTCTATGCCGCCCGTCCCGACCTGAGTCTCACCGAACGGACGCTGATGGGACATGAAAGTGCCAAGAACCAGCAGCTGGAGGACCACTATTTCGGTGCTGTCCCGCCCCGTGTGGCTGCCTTTATGAAAGAGGTGGAGCATGAGGCCTACAAGTATGGCATTCCTCTCAAGACTCGACACAACGAGGTGGCACCCAACCAGTTCGAACTGGCACCCATCTTCGGAGAGACCAACCTGGCTGTGGATCAGAACCTGCTGGTGATGTCACTGATGCACCGCATTGCTGCCAAGCACCATTTCAAGTTGCTGCTGCATGAGAAGCCCTTCGCCGGTGTGAACGGTTCGGGCAAGCACAACAACTGGTCGCTCGGCACCGACACCGGCATCGGTCTCTTCACCCCCGGCAAGAGCGCCAACGAGAACCTGCTCTTCGTCACCTTCCTGGTGAACACGCTGATGGCGGTCTACAAGCACAACGCACTGCTGAAGGCATCCATCATGTCGGCCAACAATGCCCATAGGCTGGGTGCCAATGAAGCACCCCCGGCCATCATCTCCGTCTTCCTCGGCAAACAGATCTCAGCCGTACTTGACAAGATTGAAGAGAGCTCTGAAGACGATGACATTACCGTAGATGAACTGAAAAAGATGAAGCTGGGCATCGCCCACATTCCGGAGGTACTGATCGACAACACCGACCGCAACCGCACCTCACCCTTTGCCTTCACCGGCAACCGTTTCGAGTTCAGGGCGGTGGGATCATCGGCCAACTGCTCTTCGGCAATGTTCGCCCTCAACGCCACGGTAGCCGCACAGCTCACCGATTTCAGGGAGGAGGTAGAACAGAAGATGAAGAAGGGAATGAAAAAGGAACAGGCGATCTTCGACACGTTGCGGCTCTATATCAAGGAATCCAAGCCGATCCGCTTTGAGGGCAACGGTTACAGTGACGAATGGAAAGAGGAGGCAGGGCGCAGGGGACTCGACTGTGAGACCAGCGTACCGGTGATCTACGATGCCTACACCTCCCCCCAGTCGGTCGAGATGTTCGAACGGATAGGTGTGCTCAGCGAGAAGGAGCTTCATGCCCGCAACGAAGTAAAATGGGAGACTTACACCAAGAAGATCCAGATCGAGGCTCGCGTACTTGGCGATCTCTGTATGAACCACATTATCCCGGTAGCCACGGAGTACCAGTCGATGCTGCTCGACAACCTCTTCAAGATGCGTGCAGTATTCGACAAAGAGAAAGCGGACTACTTGTCTAAGGAGGATGCGGCACTGATAGAGGAGATAGCAGCCCATATCTCCGCCATCAAAACAAACGTAGATGACATGGTCGATGCCCGCAAAGCGGCCAACAAGCTGGAGGATGCCCGCGAGAAGGCGGTGGCCTACCACGACACCGTCTGTGCTTACTTCGACACTATCCGCTATCACGTAGACAAACTGGAGCTGATCGTAGACAATCAAATGTGGACCCTGCCCAAATACAGGGAGCTGCTATTCATCAGCTGAGAGACATTCTCTATAAATCAGATAGCTGTTTAGAAACAGTTTTTGGAATAGCGGGTAAGTGATTATCTGCTATTTTTTAGCGAAAATTTTAAAATTCAACGAGATGAAACAACAAGAAAATATCTTCCGACAGCTCAGCGAGACGCAGCAACAATCGCTATATAGCTTTGACAACGAGCACGATGCTTGTGGCGTAGGGATTGTGATGACCCTTACAGGTGAAAAATCGCACGACATCGTGGAGAAAGGGATGCAGGTGCTGGAGAACATGGTGCACCGTGGCGCGGAGAGTGCCGACAAGGTAACTGGCGACGGTGCCGGCATCCTGGTACAGATCCCGCATGAGTTCATCCTGTTGCAGGGTATCGCCGTTCCGGAGGAGGGACGTTACGGTACCGGACTGATCTTCCTTCCAAAGGAGGAGAAGAAGAGAGCCCTCTGTTTGCAGGTGGTCAGAGAGGTAGTTGCCTCCACGGGACTCACCCTGATCGCCCTGCGCGACCTGCCTGTCAACAGCGACTGCCTGGGCGAGATCGCCCTCTCCAATGAACCCCATATCGTACAGGTCTTCCTTACCGGCTCCGGCAGTCGGGAAGAGTTGGAAAGAAAGCTTTACCTCACCAGAAAGAAGATTGAAAGAACCATGCTTCAATCGGGATTGGGAGAGGATCGGGAATTTTACATTGTGAGCCTCTCCACAAGACAGATGATCTACAAGGGGATGCTCTCGTCACACCAATTGCGCAGCTACTTCCCCGATCTCTCTCATCCCCACTTTACAAGCAGGGTGGCGATGGTTCACTCCCGCTTCAGCACCAACACCTTTCCCACATGGGACCTGGCACAACCTTTCCGCATGGTGGCCCACAACGGCGAGATCAACACCATCCGCGGCAACAGGCAGTGGATGCAGAGCCGCGAGAGCGTGCTCTCCTCGCCACACTTCCCCGAAATTGAGCAGCTCTACCCGGTGATACAAGCGGGTATGAGCGACAGCGCATCGTTCGACAACGCACTTGAGTTTCTGGTGATGACCGGCAAGTCACTACCGCATGCCATGGCAATGATGGTGCCGGAAAGTTTCAACGACAAGAACCCCATCTCCGATGGACTGAAAGCGTTTTATGAATACCACAGCATGCTGATGGAGCCGTGGGACGGTCCCGCCACCCTCCTCTTCAGCGACGGTCGCTATGCTGGCGGAATGCTCGATCGCAACGGTCTCCGTCCGGCACGTTACACCATCACCCACGACGGAATGCTGATTCTCGCCTCCGAGACCGGCACCCTGGAGATCGAGGGAACCAACATCAAAGAAAGGGGTAGGCTTAAACCGGGCAAGATGATGATGGTGGACACCCATACCGGGCACATTTACCGTGATCAGGAGTTGAAAGAGGAGCTGGCCTCCGCTTACCCCTATCGACAATGGCTCGACAGCAACTGCCTGCGACTGGAGGAGATCGCCTCCGGTAGGAAGGTGAACAACGAGGTTGTAAACAGGGAGCTGCTGCTCAAGGCGTTTGGCTACAGCACGGAAGATCTGGAGATGCTGATCAAACCGATGGCCATGGAAGGCAAGGAGCCGGTCTCCTCAATGGGTAACGATGCCACCCCAGCCGCCTTCTCCGACAAGCCGCAACGGCTCTTCAACTACTTTCGGCAGCAGTTCGCACAAGTCACCAATCCTCCCATCGACCCCATCCGCGAGGAGTTGGTGATGTCGCTAACCGGCTATATCGGTGCCATCCACCAGAACCTGTTGCAAGAGATACCCGAGCTGTCACCCATCGTCAGAATTAAAAGTCCGATTCTCACCAACACCCAGATTGACATTCTCAACAACCTGCGCTATAAGGGTTTCTCCGCCGCGGCGATTCCCATGCTATTCAAGGCGGAAGAAGGTCACGAGGGGTTGCATCGTGCCCTCGACACCCTCTGTCGATCGGTTGAACAGGCCGTGGATGAAGGGAAACACTTCATCGTGCTGAGCGACAGGGGCGTGGATGAGTCACACGCTCCCATACCCTCGTTGCTTGCCACCTCGGCTGTTCACCTTTACCTGGTAGAGCGTCGCAAGCGGATGCAGATCGACATCGTAGTGGAGAGCGCCGAGCCGCGGGAGGTGATGCACTTTGCCCTGCTCTTCGGCTTTGGTGCCAATGCGGTGAATCCTTATCTGGTTTTCGCCGAGCTGGCCCAGCAGGTAAAAACAGGCTCACTACAGCTCGATTTCGATACCGCCAAGAAGAATTACATCCAAGCAATCAACAAGGGATTGCTGAAAGTACTCTCCAAGATGGGCAACTCCACCCTGCGCAGCTATCGGGGTGCCCATATCTTCGAGGCACTGGGCATCTCCGCCTCCCTGCTCGACCGCTATTTCAGGGGAATCTCCTCCAAAATTGGCGGCATCGGACTGGAGGAGGTGGCACAGGAGGTGTTGCAACCGCACCGTGAGGCATTCTTTCAGGAGATGAACGAACCGTTCCGCCTGGTCAATACAGGACAGTATGCCTACCGTGTAGAAGGTGAGTACCATGCCTGGAACCCGGAAACGGTGGCCCGCCTGCAGATAGCCACCCGCACCGGCAACTATGCGCTCTTCAAGGAGTACACGCGGCTGGTGAACGAAAAGGAGAAACCGGCATTCATTCGTGATATGCTGGAATACAAGAAAGTTCCCATCGACATCTCGGAGGTGGAGCCGGTGGAAAAGATCATGAAGCGGTTCTGTACTGGTGCCATGTCCTACGGATCCATCAGTCGTGAGGCACACGAAGCACTGGCCATCACGATGAACATCATCGGCGGTCGCAGCAACACTGGCGAAGGAGGTGAAGATCCCGCACGCTTCCTGCCCCAGGAGGACGGACTCTCCCGCAGGAGTGCCATCAAGCAGATTGCCTCGGGACGTTTCGGTGTCACCACCGAGTACCTTGTCAACGCCGACGAGCTTCAAATCAAGATCGCACAAGGTGCCAAGCCCGGTGAGGGGGGACAGCTACCGGGCTACAAAGTGGATCAGATCATCGCCAAAACAAGACACTCCATACCCGGCATCTCACTCATCTCTCCACCTCCCCACCATGACATCTACTCGATAGAAGACCTGGCGCAACTCATCTTCGACCTTCGCAACGTGAACCCGCAGGCGGTCATCAGTGTAAAGCTGGTATCGGAGAGCGGTGTAGGCACCATCGCTGCCGGCGTGGCCAAGGCGAAGGCCGACTTGATAGTGATCAGCGGTGCCGAGGGAGGAACCGGTGCCAGCCCTTCTAGCTCTATCAAGCATGCAGGCCTCCCGCTAGAAATAGGTCTGGCCGAAACACAGCAGACGCTGGTGATCAATAACCTGCGCGGCATGGTGACCCTGCAGACCGACGGCCAACTGAAGACTGGACACGACATTGTAGTGGCCGCGATGCTGGGTGCCGAGGAGTATGGTTTCGCTACCAGCGCACTGATCGTTCTCGGTTGTGTGATGATGCGCAAGTGCCATCTCAACACCTGTCCGGTGGGGGTTGCCACACAGGATGTGGAGTTGCGCAAGCGGTTCGTGGGGAGGTATGAGTACCTTGTCAACTACTTCCGCTTCCTGGCAGAGGATGTGCGTGAGCAGCTGGCGGAGATGGGATTCCGCTCCCTCGACGAAATCGTGGGAAGGGCTGATCTGCTGCAACGGAAGCATTATCCCGATCATCCCAAGTCGGAGAAGATTGATCTTTCACGGATTATCTTCTTCCCGCGGGAGGCGTCACACAATGCCATCCGCAAAGTAGGCGGCCGGCATCAACTGCCGGAGGAGATCACTGACAGGAGACTGCTTGCAGAAGCCCTTCCGGCGATCGAGTTCAGTAAGCCATTGGGCATCAAATCGAAGATACACAACACAGACCGTACCACCGGCGCGCTACTTTCGGGCGAGATTGCCCGCCGTTACGGACATGAGGGGCTGCCCGACCACACCCTCTCCGTCTGGTTCGAAGGATCTGCAGGTCAAAGTTTCGGCGCTTTCCTGGTGAAGGGGGTTACCTTCTATCTGCACGGTGACACCAACGACTACCTGGGCAAAGGGTTGTCGGGCGGTCAGATTGTTGTGACACCCCCTCGGGGCAGTACCCTCAAGGCCGAAGAGAACATCATCTGCGGAAACACCACCCTCTATGGTGCCACCTCCGGTGCAGTCTACATCAACGGAGTGGCGGGTGAACGCTTCTGCGTGCGCAACTCGGGAGCCCTCGCCGTGGTGGATGGTGCCGGTGACCATTGCTGTGAGTACATGACCGGTGGCTGCGTAGTGGTTCTGGGCCGGGTGGGTCGAAACTTCGCAGCGGGCATGAGCGGTGGCGTAGCCTACGTGCTCGATTTGGAGGGCAATTTCGACTATCACTGCAACATGGAGATGGTAGAACTTTCACTTGTAGAGGAGCTCTCCGACATCCGAGAGTTGAAAGAAATGATCGAGAGACACCATCAATACACCAATAGCGATTATGCCGGGCGCATTCTGGCAGAATGGAATTTTTACCAGGAGAAGTTCATCAAGGTGACCCCCATCGAATACAAGAAGGTATTGCAGGAGCGCAAGATTGCAGAGCTGGAACGGAAGATCGCAGTGGTGGAGAGAGATTATTAACATGTTCCACAGCTAAGGAGCACAACAAAAAAAATTGTATGGGAAATCCAAAAGCATTTATGACGACAGGCAGGAAAGTAGCCGGCTATCGTCCCGTGAGTGAACGAATATATGACCAGGCAGAAGTGGAACAGACCCTCAATAGGGAAGACCGACGTGAACAGGCTTCCCGCTGCATGGACTGCGGTATCCCCTTCTGTCACTGGGCCTGCCCCCTGGGCAATAAGATGCCTGAGTGGCAGGATCACATTTACAAGGGTGAGTGGAAGAAAGGAGTGGAAGTGTTGCACGAGACCAATAACTTCCCGGAATTCACCGGTCGCGTCTGCCCTGCTCCCTGTGAAAAGTCGTGTGTACTGGCACTGCACGAAGCACCGGTCACCATCCGCGAGAACGAAGCCTCGGTAACCGAGGTGGCATTCGCGGAGGGGATGATCAAGGCACTGCCACCGAAACAACGCACCGGCAAAAGGGTGGCTGTAATCGGCTCGGGGCCTGCGGGACTGGCTGCGGCACAACAGCTGAACCGCAAAGGACACAGCGTCACCGTATATGAACGCGATAAAAGCCCGGGAGGACTGCTCCGCTACGGCATCCCTAACTTCAAGCTGAGCAAGAAGGTAATCGACCGACGGCTGGCACTGCTTCGCGAAGAGGGGATTGCCTTCGTGACCGGTACCGAGATCGGAAAGGATATCCCTGGAAAAGAGATCATGGAGCAGTATGATGCTGTATGCCTGGCCGTGGGAGCCGGCAAACCGAGGGACATCACCCCTAAGGGACGCGACCTGAAAGGAATTCACTTCGCGATGGAGTATCTCTCGCAACAGATCCGTCACCTTCAGGGAGAGACAGCAGCTAACGAGGAGCGTATCAATGCAGCCGGGAAGCATGTGCTGGTGATCGGCGGCGGCGACACCGGTTCCGACTGTGTGGGTACAGCCATACGGCAGGGCGCCCTGAACGTCACACAGATCGAGATCATGCCCCAGCCACCGATGGGTCACAATCCTGTTACTCCCTGGCCCAACCCCTATCCGCAGGTATTAAAGACATCCTCCTCACACGAAGAGGGATGTCAACGACGCTGGCAGATCAATACGCTCGCTTTCCATGGAGATGGAGGAATGGTAAAAGAGGTCGATGTGGAAGAGATTAGATGGGAGAAAGATGCCAACAATCGTTTCACAATGGTCTCCTCCGGCAAAACTGAAACCATACGGGCAGAGCTGGTGCTGTTGGCACTCGGTTTTGTGCACCCGGTACAGGAGGGATTGCTCAACGAACTGGGGGTGGCATACGATGTACGTGGCAACGTATCGGTAGGCAAGGATCACGCGAGCAGCGTTGCACGCGTTTTTGCCACAGGCGATGCCATGATGGGAGCCAGCCTGGTAGTGAAGGCAATTGCATCCGGGCGCAAGGTCGCCGAAGATATACACCGGATGCTGCAAAAGAGCGATAAAATATAAGCAGTAAACATTAATTGTTCTTGGCTCTTGGTTTAGACACTTCGAACCGGGAATTTCGAACAAAAAACATTGAAGCAGGAACTTCGAACGAATTAACGAATCAGCCAATCAACTATTATGTGTGGAATCGTATGTACTTTCAATATAAAGAGAGAAGAAGAGCAGTTGCGGTCGCAACTGCTAGAGATGTCGAAAAAGGTGCGTCACAGGGGACCCGACTGGTCGGGCATCTACAGCTGCAACCAGGCCCTCATGGCTCATGAGCGACTGGCCATAGTCGATCCTGCTTCCGGGAAGCAGCCACTGGTTAGCAGCGACGGCAACCTGATACTGGCAGTGAACGGTGAGATCTACAACCACCGGGAGATCCGCAAGCGGTATGAGGGGAGTTACAACTTCAAGACGCAGTCGGACTGTGAGGTGATCCTGGCACTCTACAGTGAGATGGGTCCCCATTTTCTGGAGGAACTGAACGGCATCTTCGCTTTTGCCCTCTACGACCGTGAGAAGGGAACCTTCCTGATTGGCCGCGACCATATCGGTATCATTCCACTCTACCAGGGGTGGGATCGCGACGGTGCCTACTGGGTGGCTTCGGAGTTGAAAGCACTTGAGGGTTACTGCAGCATCATCGAAGAGTTCCCCCCCGCGCATTACTATTACAGTGCCGATGAGGGATTGACAGAGTGGTATCGGCGAGAATGGCGCGACTACGATGCCGTAAAAGATTTCCGTTCGGATGTCAATCAACTGAGAGAGGCTCTGGAGGCTGCCGTGCAGCGGCAACTGATGAGTGATGTACCCTATGGGGTACTGCTCTCCGGGGGACTCGATTCCTCCATTATCTCTGCCGTAGCCAAGCGGTACGCTGCCAGGCGGATCGAGAGTGATAACCGGGAGGAAGCCTGGTGGCCACAACTACACTCTTTCGCCATCGGCCTGAAAGGATCACCCGACTTGGCGGCGGCCAGGAAGGTGGCAAACCATATCGGGTCGGTACACCATGAGCTGGAGTACACCATTCGTGAGGGACTGGATGCCATCCGTGATGTGATCTACCACATCGAGACCTACGATGTGACCACCGTACGAGCCAGCACCCCGATGTACCTGATTGCGCGTTTCATCAAGTCGATGGGAGTGAAGATGGTGCTCTCGGGCGAGGGTGCCGATGAGATCTTCGGCGGCTACCTCTACTTTCACAAGGCACCCAATGCGGAGGAGTTTCACAAGGAAACGGTGCGCAAGCTGGACAAGTTGCATCAGTACGACTGCCTTCGCGCCAACAAGTCGCTCGCAGCCTGGGGTGTTGAGGGACGCGTACCCTTTCTCGACAAGGAGTTTCTCGACGTGGCGATGCGTCTCAACCCGAAGGATAAGATGGCCGGAAATGGTAAAATTGAAAAGTACATCCTCCGGGAAGCGTTTGCCGACTACCTGCCCGAAGAAGTGGCTTGGCGACAGAAAGAACAGTTCTCCGACGGAGTAGGTTATGGCTGGATCGACACGCTGAAAGAGATCGCCAACCGTGAGGTAAGCGATGAACAGATGCGGAATGTACACTACCGCTTTCCCATCAACCCGCCACTGAGCAAGGAGGAGTATCTCTACCGCTCCATCTTCACGGAACTGTTTCCATCCGACAGTGCCGCCCGCTGTGTACCATCGGTGCCATCGGTAGCCTGTAGCACACCTGTAGCGTTGGAATGGGACGAAGCATTCCGTAAAAATGCAGATCCATCAGGCAGAGTGGTGTCATCTGTACACATAAATCCATCAACAAATGTTGTTATTTGATTTTTTTTCCTAACTTTGGCCACTCAATGACCATAGTTTTTTAGTAGAAACACAATAAATCGTAATACAATCAAATTTCAACTGCAATGAATAATTCTGGATTTCAGACGATTGACTTTGTCATTGTCGGGATTTACATGGTACTTCTTGTCAGTTTGGGTCTTTTTCTTTCCCGAAATAAAAAAGGGGAGCAAAAGACTGCAAACGACTATTTCCTGGCTGGCAACAAGCTAACCTGGTGGGCTGTGGGCGCTTCACTGATCGCAGCCAACATCTCTGCCGAGCAGTTTATCGGCATGTCGGGTTCCGGTTATAAGATCGGAATCTGTGTGGCAGCCTACGAGATCATGGCTGCGGTAACCCTTATCATCGTAGCCAAGTTCCTGCTGCCGGTGATGTTGAAACGACACATCTACACCATCCCCCAGTTCCTGAGGGAACGTTACAACGATGGTGTAGGTATGGCCTTCTCAGTGTTCTGGCTCTTCCTCTACATCTTCGTCAACCTCACCTCTGTGGCGTGGCTCGGATCCATTGCCATTGAGCAGATTCTCGGACTGGAAGGGTATCGCATGCAAATCGTATTGATATTATTCATCATCGCCGGTATCTACTCTATCTACGGAGGTCTGGCGTCAGTAGCCTGGACCGATGTGCTGCAGGTCGTCTTCCTGATCGGAGGCGGTCTGGTCACAGCTTACTTTGCGCTTGAAGCCGTATCGGGTGAAGGCAAGGGTGCTTTGGAAGGGATGTCCATCATCTTCGAGAAACTGAAAAGCATCCCCAACGACACCCACTTCAACCTGATCGTGGATAAATCGAAATCGCCCGATGCGTTCCGTGACCTACCCGGCATCGCTGCCATCGTGGGAGGTGTTTGGCTCACCAACATTGGTTACTGGGGTTTCAACCAGTACATCATTCAGAAAGGACTTGCTGCCAAGAGCATCAACGAGGCACAGAAAGGACTTATCTTCGCCGGTTTTCTGAAGATATTGATTCCCTTTATCGTGGTGATTCCCGGTGTAACCGCCTTCATCATGTTTAACTATCAGCAGGATATCCCGGGTATCCAGCAAGGCTACTTCGATCTTTCCGGATCTATCAACGTCTCCGATGACGCCTATCCCTGGCTGATCCGCAACTTCGCACCAGTAGGTATCAAGGGACTCTCCTTCGCAGCACTGGCGGCGGCGGTCATCTCATCACTGGCTTCGATGCTGAACTCCACCTCCACCATCTTCACGATGGATATCTACAAACAGCATATCAAGAAGAACGCCACAGACAGGCAGTTGGTACGCATCGGTCGCCTTACCGCATTATTGGCACTGGTAATCGCCATCATCGCCGTAGAACCACTGCTTGGTGGACTGGATCAGGCGTTCCAATACATACAGGAATATTCCGGATTCATATATCCCGGTATCATCGTAGTCTTCGGTTTGGGACTTCTCTGGAAAAGAGCATCTTCGAAAGCAGCTATCTGGACCTCGATCCTCACCATCCCTATGGGAGTGCTCTTCAAGATCGCACTGCCCGACATGCCGTTCCAATTCAGAATGGGATATATCTTCATCATCCTGTTCTTCATCTTCGTAGCGATCACTTATGTGGATAACTCCAGGATTGCGGCAGAGAAAGCTACCGGTGATGACCGGAAAAAGATGCTCAAATGGGCCCGTTTCACTCTCTTCTTAGCAGTATTGTTCATCATTTCGGCAGCGATCCACAAGATCCTACTCGTGGCAGGCAGCAGCAACGAATTGATAATCTATCTCGAGAACATCGGGTTTGAAGCCTTCTTCTTCTTTGGATCACTGATATTTTCAATATCGCTATTCCTCTTCTCGAATGCCAACGACATCTACAAGGATGAGAAGGCAGTACCGTTCGATCTATCACTCTTCAAGACCGATAAGGGGTTTGCCTTAGGAGCCCTGGGAATTTGCCTGCTGGTGACATTGATCTACATCTTCCTGTGGTAAAGCAATAGGTTCATTTACCTCATACATCTTTGATCAAGCCATTTAGCGGTAGCTATCTGGCTTGATCTTTTTTAAGACATTCTCACCATGCAAAAAGAAATTCTTATCATCCTCTGTATCATTTCCACACTTTATGGTTGCGGAATGAAAGAAAGCAGGTCTTTTAACGACAAGGGAATCACCATCAACACCATTACAGAGGAGGGTGCCTGGTGCTGGTTTGCTGATCCTCGTGCACTGCACTACCAGAATGAGCAGGGTAGTATCAATAGCACCTATATTGGGTACATTGATGTGCACGGATCGATCAAAGCCACACAAATAGATCATCTCAAGAAAAGCCGAACTGAAGTATTGGTTCGTTCGCGTTTTCAACCGGATGACCACAACAACCCCACCTTCCTGGTGCTGCCAGATGAGCGGATCATGATCTTCTACTCGCGTCACACCGATGAGTCCTGTTTCTATTATCGGATATCACGAGAACCGGGAGACATCACCACGCTCGGGAAAGAAATGCAGTTACAGACGGATCACAATACCACCTACCCCTCCCCCTTTATTCTATCGGATGATCCTGAGCATATATACCTCTGCTGGCGCGGGATAGGCTGGCACCCCACCATTGCACGACTGACACTCCCCGATGAGCAGGACCAAGTGGCATTTAATTGGGGTCCCCATCAGATTGTCCGCTCCATGAAAGGAGCTCCGGGGGTAAGGCCCTATGCAAAATATGCCACCAATGGGAAGGACAGGATTTATCTTGCCTACACCACTACACACCCCGACAATCTGAGCAAGAACTGGATCTATCTCAACAGCATTGACATCCACTCGTTTAATCTGAGCGATATCACAGGCAATCACCTCTCAAGTATAGGCAGTTCACCGCTGCATGAGGTAGACATCACCCCGCAGTACCGGGAACAACACCCCTATGCGGTTGTAGACAGCACCCATGCTCGCAACTGGATCTGGGAACTGGTTCTCGACAAAGATGAACATCCCGTGATAGCGATGGCAAGCATCGATTCATCCAAATCTTCGCACGATTATTACCATGTGAAGTGGACAGACAACCAGTGGAAGAAAACATTCCTCTCCAATGCCGGAGGTCATTTTCACCAGTCGCCCGATATCGAAAAATGTTATAGTGGCGGTATGACCATCGACAAGGATGATCCACAAGTGATATACGGATCAGTGCCTGTAGAGGGAAAACATGGGGATGTGTACGAACTGGTAAAGTTCACCGTCGCTGAGGATGGAAGCGAACGCAGTGCCGAACAGATTACCTTCGATTCACCAGCCAACAACATCCGCCCCTATTCCATTGCAGGTCTGAAAGGAGCGGCATCACTCGCATGGATGCAAGGTGATTATTACGACTGGATTGTGAGCAAAGAGAGACCGGAAGGTTTTCCCACTGCTATCCGTACAACTGTCTCCTTGCCGGAAGACAGCACTGGTCTTGAAAAAGGGTTGCTTTATGAGTATTACCATGAAGCCACAACACAGATGGAGGACTCCATTCGGGTTGCTGCCACAGATGCTTTCACCCTGGTGTTGGACCTTTCGTTTCCCTCAGATAGCACAGGCGGAGAAATTATACAATTTGCCGGACTCACTTATGTGATTCCATATGAAGAGATGTCAATGCCCTACCTCACCGATGGCATCTCCAACTTTAAGAGCAGCAATATGCTGGCACGGTCAGACAATTGGAAAAATCAAGAGAGGGCTACTAACGGCAAATGGTATGCAGTTGAAAAGCTCCGCAAATTCAGACTTGTCATCACATATGAGGAGGGAACACTCCGCACCTATATTGACGGGTTGCTCGACCAGTCATTTCCCATTGAAGGCATCAAGCTCAGAGAAGTGACAACGGGCGAGTCAAAGGGAGTCATTGAGAAGCTATCAGTCTTCAATCGAAGACTCTTGCAGGATGAGATCAAGATGCTACGTTAACTTTCTACAGAACCGGAAAAGCGCTCCAGGTATTCCGTAGGACGCATGTTGAACTCCTTCTTGAAGCAGGAGCTGAAATATTTAGGATCGTTGAATCCCACCGCATAGGCCAGCTCGGAAATGCGTATCTGCCTGTTCTGATCCATGATTCGACAGGCAGCTTTCATCCGGATGTTGGTGATGAAAGCCGATGTATTCAGTCCGGTGAGTGATTTCAACTTGTTATAGAGGGTTGACTTGCTGACCCCCATCTCTTCCGAGAACTGTTGTTGATCGAAGTTCGAATCATCGAGATGCCGGTTGACACAATCAATAGCTTTCTGCAGAAAAGTCTCATCGAGATTGGTGATATTCATCTCCTTCATGTCGAACACCAGCTGGCTCTTGAAGTCATGTGCCACCCGTTCACGGCTCTTCAGCAGGTTTCTGATTCTGGCATGCAGCACGTTCAGATTAAAGGGCTTGCTGATAAACGCGTCGGCACCCGACTCATAAGCATCGGCACGATCTTTTTCATCTGTTTTGGCCGTCAAGAGGATAATAGGGATATGACTGTACTCGATGTTGTTCTTGACCAATCGGCACAGTTCCACTCCGTCAATTTCAGGCATCATGATGTCAGAAACGATCAGATCGACTTTCTCATGTTCCAGCATCACCAGCGCCTCTTTCCCGTTTGTAGCGGAACAGACCTGGTAATCATTGTTCAACAAACGCTGCATCAACTCAAGGATATCCTCATTGTCTTCCACTACCAGCACCTGCGGAAGATGCCCTCTTTTCACATCATTGAGCACATCTTCAACATCTGGTTGTGGCTTATCGGTTGTGGGCTCCTGCTCCTCACGGGTAACAGGACGATCAATTTCTGACTCATCAAAGTAGGAGATATCGATGGGGAGGGTCACAATGAATTCACTCCCCTTACCGGGTTCACTCGCCACCTCGATGGTACCATGCGAGAGGGTCACCAGATCTTTCACCAGTGAAAGGCCAATACCTGTACCGGTTGTTCTGTGCTGTCGATAGTCTCCTTCGTAAAACCGTTTGAACAACATCTGTTGTGCCTCAATAGGGATGCCGGTTCCGTCATCTTTTACAGAGATACGGATTTGATCCCTCTCCTCAGAATCATATAAGAGCGTGAGTCGCACGGAGCCGCCTTCACCCACATATTTGGCAGCATTGGAAAGAAGATTGTAGAGAATCTTGTCCAACTTGTCCGGATCGAAAAGACCCTCAATCATCTCCGGATCACTGAGAAATGAAAAATGCATTTTCTTCTTGCGGATCAGCGGGTGGAAAGCGTCGATAGAATTGCGGATAAACTCGGAAATGTTACCGTAGGAAACACGCAACTGCAGGTTTCCTGTCTCGGCTTTTCTGAACTCCAGTATCTGCTGCAGCAAGCGTGTCAGTCGGTTGATGTTCCTGGTGAGAGTCGCATAAAGACCCTCGTCACGGGGTGCTGTTCGTTTAATCTCATCAACCGTAGCTGAGATGATGGTGAGTGGAGTCAGCAGTTCATGGGTGATGTTGGTGAAGAACTGCAACTTGGCATGGTTGAGTTCTTCCGCCTTCGATTGTTCAATCTCCTTGTATCGCAATTGATTGCGCAGCATCACGCGGTTTGTCACATTCCGGTAGATTAGGTAACCGACGAGCACAAGCAACAGGAAATAGACCAGAAAAGCCCACCAGCTAAGCCAAAATGGAGGCAACACCTCAATCTTCAATTGTCGGGTCTCCTGGTTCCAAATGCCATGTAGGTTTGTAGACCGCAAGAGAAAGGTATATTCACCTGCAGGCAGGTTGTTGTAATGGGCAGCATTGTGACTCGCATCACTGTATCGCCACTCCTGATCAAATCCTGCCAGTTTGTAGGCATATCGGGTGAGTTCTGGATTGGTATAATTCAATGAGGCAAAATGGATGCTGAAATTGTTGTTGCGGTGTTCAATGGTGATCTCGTCGGTGAATGTGGGCACAAGTTCTGAAACAGAGCTGGCAATCTCAGGAGGTAATTCCGAGAATGAACGATTCATGATTTGAATATCAGTGATATAAAAAGGAGTGGGCACAATATCAGCATTGATCTTCCCGGGTGAGAAACAGGCCAGTCCCTTGTATCCCCCGAAATAGAACCTGCCCTTGTGACTGTATGAGGATTTTGGAATGAAAAAATTATCCTGTAGACCGTCGGCAGTGCTGAAGATCCGATAGCTCTCCAACTCATTCGATGCATCAAATGAGAGTCTGGCAAGACCAACATTGGTGCCAACCCACAGATTCCCCAGGCTGTCCTCCTGAATGGAATTGATCATGCTGCCCAGTATCGGTAAGCGGGGTGATTTATCAATGAAGCTGTCGGACGCACTGTCAAAAAGATAGAGCTTCCCGCTCTCTGCACCGGCCCAAAGACGATTTGAAGAGTCGAGGAAAAGGACATTGAATGTATTTGAGGTGACCAGCTCATTCTCCCTGGAGTAATTGCGGAAAATCAGTTCATCCGGTTTAGCCGGATCACCCTCAACACTGATCAGACCATGATTGATGGTGGCAATCCACAATCTGCCCTCTCCGTCTTCCATGATTTGGAGCATCGTAGCATTGGCCAGTTCGCGTCCCTCTACAGTGATATGATCGAACGTAATTCCATTTCCGTCTCTGAGACGTACACCCAAGCCGGTCTGGGTCCCTATCCACAAATTCTGTTTCCGGTCAATGTAAAGTGATCGTATCCGGTTTTCCCGGATAAAATCAGCGTTGTTGGTAGTATAAGTCTTTACCGGTTCACCTTTGCGATAGTGCCACAAGCCATCACCATAAGTAGCGAACAATAGATCATTGCCGTTGAACGAACGAATATCATAGACAGTTGTCTGTTTCAACCCCCTGAATTCCGGCATCTCCGATTGCGGAACAATCACATTACTTTCGGGATCATAGAATACAATACCATAGGTGCCCACACTCAGCCACATCTTATCATGGCGGTTCAGATAGATCGATCGGATCGCTGCAGTGGGCATCTCGGGAAGCTGCACCTGGAAAAACTCAAATTTCGGCTTCAGGGTATTGGTATAGATGACCCCTCCCCCAATGGAACCAATCCATATGTTTCCACTGTTGTCAGCCACAATTGAATTGATTTCATTGTTGGGCAAACGGTTGGTATCGTTGAAGGTACTGTAATTGATGAAACTCCCCGGTTCTGTTTCATTCATGATGCTGAGTCCGCTGCGGGTACCAATCCAGAGATCACCCGATTGCGGATCCTCACAGATGTCATACACAATGTTGTCGGACAGGCTGTTCTGTTGTGATGCATCGTGCACATAGGTTTTCCAGCTGAGAAGTTCGGGTTCGTACGGATTTTCCAACAGATGCAATCCACCTTCCCATGTTCCAACCCAAATTCTGCCTCTGCTATCCTGATAGATCACATGTGCCGAGTTTCTCAGATTGAGCCTGGGATAGGTATAAAGGATGTTACGTTTTTGGTCAAAGCGATAGAGACCACTGTTCCAGGTGCCGATCCATAGCTCATTGCGTTGATCTTCGTAGATTGATTTCACTGGAGCGTTAATCGGGGTGCTTCCCATATGGAGGGTTGTATGGTGTACAAAACTGTTGGATGCAGTGTCATAAACAAAAAGACCATCATCCAGCCCGATCAGGATACGTCCCTCTTCCGTAATCAGGATGGCAGCCACCACTTTGCCGGTACTGTTTTGAATGGGGATCTCTTCAAACTCTCCCCTGGCCTTGTCAAAACGGTTGACACCATTGGAGGTGCCAACCCAAAGGTTCCCCCTCCCGTCATCAGCCAAGCAGTAGATGTTGTTGTCGGTCAGATGGTGGGTATTGGGCAGATCGGATCGAAAAACGGTGATCCCATAACCGTCATACCGGCATAGGCCGTTGCGTGTGGCAAACCAGAGAAACCCTTCTGAGTCCTGAAATACTTTCTGAACTTCGCTCGTTGGTAAACCTTCTGTCGTACTCAATGCATGGAAGTTGTGCCGTGGCTTACTGTTTACACCCGCAGCAGAGAGTGGAAACAGAATGAGACAAATGAGGATGAGGATAGAAGATACACGACACATAGATTCAATCACTACAAATTAACTTTTATCATTTTAGCACCATACAAAAATAGTCATAAACTTCCAGATTTCATTTTGTATCCTGCATTTATCTGACATACAGGAGATATCCGAGCGTTCAATTCATTAAATTTCCACCTTTTTAAATGATAATTAGTGCGCCTTTAAGAGGAATTGGATTATCTTTATCGTTGACTTTATAGATACAACGAAGCATTGAAATGAAAAATACATTCCAAAAAATATTGAATCGAACATGAACAGAAAGAAGCTTTGGACAGCCATCTCATTTTTGGCAGTTTTATTTACATCAAACGCACAGACAAATGACTGGGAGAACCCATCATTATTTGAGATCAACAAGGAACCGGCGCGTGCAACAGCCTTGCCCTACAACGATCAATCAATTGCAGTGGCTGACAAATATGAGCGGTCACCCTGGTATCTCTCACTCAACGGAACATGGAAGTTCAACTGGGTGCTGCGACCGGCCGAGCGACCGGTAGACTTCTACAAGGACGATTACGACACCCGTCACTGGGGTGAGATTGAGGTTCCCGGCAACTGGGAGTTACAGGGATACGGTACACCCATTTACACCAACGTTCGATATGTCTTTCCTGCCAACCCACCGCACATCCCACACGAGGACAATCCGGTAGGAAGCTACAAACGCACTTTCACCCTCCCCGATGCGTGGGATGGCAGACGAGTATTCCTGCACTTCGAAAGCAGTGCCACAGCCATGTATGTCTGGATCAACGGCGAAAAGGTGGGATACAGTCAGGTGACAAAGATGCCGGCCGAATTTGACATCACCCCTTATCTGAAAAAGGGCAACAACACAGTCGCAGTAGAGGCGTATCGCTGGAGCGACGGATCCTACCTTGAAGATCAGGATTTCTGGCGCCTGTCTGGGTTCGACCGCGGCATTTACCTCTATAGCACTGATCAGGTGCGTATTCGAGATTTCTCGATCAATGCGGGACTCGATAACGCTTACAGGAATGGCACACTGGAGATTGAAGCCGAGCTGAAGAACTATCAATCTGCAAATACAGCGATGCAACTGGAGATGGTTCTCATCGACAACCAGGGCAAACAAATCCTCTCCCAGACGAAACCCGCTACTGTGCAAAGCAACAGCAGCGGAGTCGTGCAATACAGTCACAAGGTCTCTTCTCCTCAACTATGGAGCAACGAAACACCTGTTCTCTATACGGTTGTGTTGAACCTGCGTGACGCTGCCGGCAATCTGATTGAATCCACCTCTGCCAAAACAGGCTTTCGTGAAGTGGAGATCAAGAATGCGCAACTGCTTCTGAACGGCAAGCCGCTCATGGTAAGAGGTGTGAACTTGCATGAACATCATCAATACAATGGGCACACGGTGGATCGCGAGACCATGCTCAAGGACATTCAACTGATGAAACAGTTCAACATCAACGCCGTGCGGATGAGTCACTATCCACACAGCCCCTTATGGTATCAGCTCTGCGACGAATATGGGTTGTTGGTATGCGACGAAGCAAACATCGAGACACACGGCATGGGAGCAGAATGGCAGGGAGGGTTTGACAAGAGCAAGCATCCCGCCTATCTCCCCGAATGGGCTGATGCACACCGTGACAGAATCATCCGCATGTACGAACGGGATAAGAACCACCCTTCGGTAATCATGTGGAGTATGGGGAATGAGTGCGGCAACGGACCAATCTTTTATGAGATGTATGATTGGCTGAAAGAGCAGGATCCCTCACGTCCGGTACTGTTCGAACAGGCAGGACAGAACCAGAATACTGACATCGTGGCACCTATGTATGCCGGATTTGGCTCCATCAGGGAATATGCATCGCGCACCGATGTTACCCGTCCCTTTATCATGTGCGAATTTGCCCATGCCATGGGTAACAGCCTGGGTAATTTCCCTGAATATTTTGAGTTGTTCGATACTGCACCCCACATGCAGGGCGGCTTTATCTGGGACTGGGTAGACCAGGGTCTGGCTACCCGCGATGAGAACGGTCGTTTCTACTGGGCTTATGGTGGCGACTTTGGCGCTGCACACTACACGCATGATGAGAATTTCTGTATCAACGGTGTTGTAAGCCCGGCACGGGAGCCACACCCCGGACTCTATGAGGTGAAAAAGGTCTATCAGGACATCCTGTTCAAGAATAAGGAGGTCGAAAAGGGAATCATTACAATCACCAACCGCTTCCTCTACCACAACCTCAACCGGTATGATTTCCGCTGGGAGCTGATCCGTAATGGGGAGCAGGCTGCAGAAGGAATCCTGAAGATAGATCTTCCCGCCGGTAAGTCGAAAGATATCACGATCCCCCTACCCGATTTGACAAGCGAAGAGGGGGTAGAATATTTCCTTAATCTTTTTGCCACAATCCGCACCCCGGAACCGATGCTCTCCACCGGGCACGAGATTGCTCGTGAACAGTTTGCAATTGGCGAACAGAAATGGTTTACCGCTCTTGATGAAAACCAAGGGGAGGTCACTGCTGAAATCAGTAGGGAGAGAGGCATGATCACATACAACAGCGGTGATGTCACCATCCGTTTTCGCGAGAACAGCGGTGAACTGGTTGCATATCAACACAAAGGGAACACACTGCTGCGGGGAGCTCCACAGCCCCACTTCTGGCGTGCCCCCACCGACAATGATTTCGGCAACCGCATGCAGCTCCTTTCTTCGGTTTGGCGCAATGCCGGAAACAACAAGGAGGTGATTGCCGTCGATGTGAAAGAGATAGACAAGGTGCTTACTATCACTACCACCTATCGACTTCACGATGTGTCGTCGAACTACACAATGACCTATACCGCCTCACCCGGTGGCAAGCTTCGTGTTGCGGCCAGCTGGGAGGCAGGCAGGGAAAAACTGCCGGAGATGCCACGCTTTGGAATGCAGATGCGCCTGCAAAAGGATTATGACCTGTTCAGCTGGTATGGTCGCGGTCCCTGGGAAAACTATTCTGACCGCAAGAGTGCAGCGCTTATTGGCAGTTACAGCAGCAGTGTGGCAGACCAGTATGTTCCCTACGTCCGCCCCCAGGAGAATGGGTACAAAACTGATGTGCGCTGGCTCACCCTCACCAATGCAGAAGGTGAAGGAATCCGCATTGAAGGCTTGCAACCACTGGGGGTCAGTGCCCTGCACTACCTCACTGAAGATTTCGACCCCGGATTCACCAAGAAACAGCGACACCTCAACGACATCAATCCCCGCAACGAGGTGATCCTGCATGTCGATCTCAACCAGCGTGGTCTGGGAGGTGAAGACAGTTGGGGCAGGCTTCCCCATGAGCAATACCGACTTTTGGCAGATCAGTATGCGTATGGCTTTGTGATTAGCCCTGCTGACAGATAATTTTCTGTTAATTACTTTTTAACCATTGGCATGCATGCATCGACTGATGCATGCATGCCAATGGTTTTCAATTGACCAATTCTTATCCATTTTGCCTTCAAACTATTAAATCGAAGTGAGATTCACAATAATGTCTATTTTTCAACCATTATTAATGATAATTTGACTATCGAGAATAAATTTAACCTTATTTTTGAACCAGCAAGAATTCTATTATACAATATTGTTATAACATCTGTTTTCAAACATTAATTTACGTGATATCAACCTGATGCAACAATGCACTATATGTTTTTGTGAAACATTCAACTTGCACCATATTGCTTCCTCTGATTCAACATCAGTATATTCCTAGCAGGTTAATAAATTCAAAAGACAGAGTGTGTGTAAATCAAATCAGGTCCAAGTCTACCGTACCAATAGAAACTAACATTAAAATAATTAAACGAACATGTAAAAAACCTTCTCTTATGTTTTGTTAATATTGTAAAATTTGTTCAGCCTAATTAACTCATTTTGCCAACTCAGAATCGGCAATAAAACACAAAAAAATCTATGCAGAAATTAAAAACATTTATCATGAGTATGATCATCAGCACATGTTGTATGATGACTTACGCACAAACCAGAGTTACCGGAAACGTGGTTGACGCTTTTGGTGAGTCTGTTATTGGTGCAAGTATCCTGGAAAAAGGAACTTCAAATGGGACGATAACTGATATAGACGGTAACTTCTCCTTGAGCGTGTCGCAAGGAGCTATTCTACAAATCAGTTACATTGGTTACATCAGCCAGGAAGTAACCGTTACAGGACAACCATTGTCAATCATCTTACTGGAAGACACTAAAACCCTGGATGAGGTGGTTGTGGTAGGGTATGGTACCATGCGCAAGAAAGACCTTACCGGATCGGTCATACAAATCAACCCGGACAAGATAGCCGATCAAAACCCTTCATCTGTGCAAGACATCCTGCGTGGTACACCTGGCCTTCAAATTGGCTACGATGCATCCGCGAAGGGTACCAATGCCTCAATTCTGCTGCGTGGTCAAAACTCGCTGGGGACAAGTGCAAGCCCGCTGATCGTACTTGACGGCATGGCATTCTATGGAGAGCTTTCTGAAATCAATCCCGATGACATCGGCCAGATCGATGTACTTAAAGATGCCTCCTCAGCAGCAATTTATGGTGCCAAGGCAGCTGCAGGTGTTATTATCATCTCCACCAAGAAGGGTAAGAGTGGTAAACCTGTCATCAATGTAAGTACCAACTGGGCTGTAAACAACAAATCGGCCTATCGTGACTATTTCAACGCGAACGATTATATGCGATATCGCGAAGATTGGTATATGATGAATTTTACTTATGGTAAGGGCAACGATGGTTTTTACGGTTATTACAGAGCGGTGGACAAAAATAGCGGCGAGTTGGTTTATCCCTCCGGGTACTTTAACAACCCGGATAATCTCAGCGCTGGCGATAGGAACGCGTGGACTACTGCAACAGGAAAAAGTGGCTTCGGACCTTCAGAAGGAGAATCTCATCAAAGTTTGTATGCTCGTCGTTTGCAATTGAACAACTCCCAACTCGTATATGACAACTACCTGGCGGGCAAATCATTCGATTGGCACGATGCGACGTTTAGAACAGGCTTTAATCAAGACTACAATGTGAGCATATCGGGTGAAAATGATCGTGTCAATCATTATTTTTCGTTTGGATATGTGGATAATGAAGGTGCAGTGCAAGGCAACGATTACCATGCCTTCCGTTCCAATTTAAAATTGAATTCCAAAATTACAGATTGGTTAGAGATGGGAGTTAATGTGAACTTCCAGGACCGTTCCGATGGTGATATCCAGGTATCTCTTGGAAACAATTACTGGGACAACAATATGCTCCGTAACTCGCCCTATGCTTCAATGCACACAGAAGATGGGGGTTATCAACAGTATCCAATGACCGGCCAGGCAACCAATGGAGGTTATAACTACTACCTCGATCGCCAATATTATGACCTGGAGAAGGGTTATACGGTTTTGAACACCATCTTCAACACTAAAATCACATTGCCTCTCGGGTTCACATACCATTTTAATATCGCTCCGCGATATCAATGGTTCTACGACCGCTACTTCATGTCGGCTTCTCTTCCGAACTCTTCAGCAGCAGACCGGGGAGTGAACCGCGGTCACTCCAAAAACTTCGACTGGAACCTAAACAACACCCTGGTATGGGATCGTAGCTTCAAAGACGTACACCACTTTACGGTAACATTGGTTCAGGAGGCAGAAGAACACTTCTATTGGAGCGATAACATCCATGCCCGGAACCTGGATCCCACGGATGCACTCGGATTTCATTACACTTCAAGTGGCAACAAGGAGCAAAGTTCATTTTCAACGAATGACAGCCACTATACCGCGGCATCTTACCTGGGTCGCCTGTTCTATAATTACAACGACCGCTATATGTTTACCGGCACTTTTCGTCGCGACGGTTACTCCGGTTTTGGCGTCAACAACCCCTGGGGTAACTTCGGATCAGTGGGTCTGGGCTGGGTCTTCTCAAATGAGAGATTCATGGAAGGAACCCAGAACTGGCTGGATATGGCCAAGCTGCGATTGTCTTGGGGCAGCAACGGAAACCGTGAATTTGGGGATGTCTACAGAACACTTGCCAATCTCACACTCGGTAATTCAATGGTTTATTACGACGATGGAACATCAACGGTAGTGAATTCATTGTATATGGATCGACTGGCCTCTCCGAACCTGGAGTGGGAAAAGACAAATGCATACAACGTTGGTCTTGATTTCGTACTATGGAATTATCGCTTGACAGGTAGTTTCGACTACTACTTTAAAAAGACTACAGACATGATCATGGCTCAGCGTCTGCCAAGCTTCACCGGATTTGGATCGATCACCACGAACCTTGGAGAAGTGCAAAACAAGGGGTTTGAAATTGCGTTGACATCCAACAATATGCGGAAGAAAGATTTCACCTGGGACACCACTGTCGGTTTCTCGCTGAACAACAACCGGATCAATCATATCTATTATGACTATGATGAGGGTGGCAAAGAGAAAGACGACACCTCTAACAACTGGTTTATCGGCAGACCTATTGGGGAGATATGGTATTTCGAGACTGATGGTATATGGCAAAACACACCGGAAGATATTGCTGAAGCAGCTCTTGTAGGGCAGGTTCCCGGTGATGTGAAAGTCAAAAACCTCCATACAGATGATGACAAAATTCTCGAAGATGGTACGCGTGTACCTGTTTACAATGACAATGACAAGACATTCCTCGGTACCACAAGACCACCCATACATTTGAGCATGAGAAATGATTTCACATTTTTCAAAGATTTCACATTCTCATTCTCAATCTATTCATACATGGGACACAAGAGCCGCCAGGGATATTGGTTGAACCAAGACAATGGAGGTTCGGAAGTTACCAACGGATTCAATGTTCCGAAAAAGGAATATTGGACACCCGATAATCCTACAAACAAGTATGCACGTCTGAATGCACAGGGACCTAACACAGGCTTGGCAGGTGGTGTAGACAAGGTTTACAATAGAAGCTTTGCACGACTTGACAACATCACTTTAGGCTATTCATTGCCTCAAAGGTTTACAAGTAAATTTCAGGCTGAAAGGATTCACGTAACCGCAAGCTGCAATAATGTGTTCACAATCTCAGGCTGGGAATATGGAGATCCTGAAACAGGGGGACTTGCAACGCGCGCTTTTAATTTGGGTTTGAATATAACCCTCTAATTATTGAGAATCAATTAATACTAATAAAATGAAACTCAAAATGAAAAAAAATAGAATTAAATTATTCCTGGGTTGCATGGCGATTGGTTTATTTGCCACGCAGATAAGTTGTACCGACGCCTTTCTAAAACAAGACCCTCTGTCGTTTTATGAACCCACGGCAACTTATACGACCGAAGCCGGTTTGAAATCAGCACTTGCCATGTGCGATCTACACTATAAGACGATGCTCATGGATGGTAACTGGAATGTGCTTCCCATTGCTTCATTATATATCATGAGTGATATAGGCCTATATGCAAAGACAGATGCCGGCGGGGGAATCATGGATGATTTTGCCAACAAGATCACTCCCACTTCGGGTATGTCTTCAGGAGGCGACTCCAACGCCATGATGCGTTTCTGGAATGAAGCATGGAATGGAATCAAGTACGCAAACACCGTCCTTTCTTATGTAGATAAGGTTGAGGGGCTCGACGATGCTACCCGAAACGCTTACAAAGGTCGTGCCTACTTCCATCGTGCCTATAAATATTATCATCAGGTGCTTTTATTCGGGGATGTACCTTTGATTACGAAGATCATTGAAGTCCCCAAACAGAATTACAAGTCAACAAGCAAAGAAGCCATTTTTGAGATGTTGGCACATGACCTGGAGTTTGCGGTTGAACATGTGCCTTCACAACAGGAGATGCCCTATTATGGAGCAGTGAACAAAGAGGCATGCATGCAGCTCTTGATCAAGTGCTACCTTGTGAACGGAGAGTTCAAGAAAGCAGAAGACATGGCTACCGACCTGATTCAAAATTACGGTCTAGAACTAATGACAGCACCTTTCGGAACATCTGTCCCCTCCGGAAACCCTGACACATGGTCTGTTGAACGCAATGTACTCTGGGACCTACACAGAGGTGAAAACATCACATCTCCCGCCAACAAGGAGACCATCCTTCCCATCTTGAACTATAATGACCAGAACTTCACTGCATACGTTACAATGCGTGCATTGGGTGTTCACTGGTCGAACGGTGATATAATGGATCCTGCAGGATTGAGTGCTCCAACCTACAACTGGTCTCGCAACGATGGCAACTACAATAAGGAGCTTGACTGGTTACGTGTGCTGGGACGGGGCATCGGATGCTTCCGTACATCTCATCATTACAACAAGACGATCTGGATAAATGATGGTGAAGTTGATACACAAGACTTGCGTCATAATAGAGAAATTGGAAACTGGGTTGAGATGGAAGACCTAAAATACAACCGTCCCAACTCCAGGTTCTATGGAGAGAACATGCAGTTGTATGCTACTGAAGATTTTGTGGATGACAATTGTAATGTGCTCATCGCTAAAGGCACTCTCTTGTGCAAAGATACCATCCGCAGTTGGTATCCAATACCGTTGTACAAGATGTATATTCTGGATGTAAGTGCAGAGGAAAACAATGGAGCGAATCAATTTAACGGAGCTACAAAAGGCTCTTACCCCTCTAACGGGAACATGTATCTTTTCAGACTTGCAGAGACCTATTTACTCCGTGCCGAAGCCAGATTCTATCAGGGAAATGCTGCTGGTGCAGCCCAGGATGTGAATGCTATTCGGAGCAGGGCAAATGCCAAGAAGCTGTTTACTACCGTTACAATTGGTGACATTACTGACGAACGTGCCCGGGAGCTCTATATGGAGGAGTGGCGTCAACCAGAGCTGACTCGAATTTCTTGGTGCCTTGCCAAAAGTGGCCAGCCCGACGAATGGGGTGAAGTGTACAACATCGACACCTGGGATAAACAGAGCGGAACCGATCTTAATGGTGGCAGCTATTGGTTCAAGCGATTGACTCGTTATAGTCTTTTCAATCAGGGTACAATTCTTTCAAAGGTTAATTTAAATTACCAGGTTGACAAGCATAACATTTTCTGGCCTGTTCCTAACTCAGCCATTACAGCCAATATCGATGCCCCTCTACGGCAGAACTTTGGTTACGACGGTTATGATGACTCAGTGGAAATGTGGACCAACTGGGAAGATGCCGTTGCGGACGAAGATAAAATCGATTGATTAAGCAACTCATACTGTAGACTGCCACTTTGGGAATATTAAACCGGATAGCAGTAAAGACAAAACCTACTGAAATCGTATTCTTTTCATATCGCATCTCCCCCGCAGGGAGATGCGTTTTTATTGTGACATCGCTTCACATGACACCTATTTTGACCTAATCTTAGTCGTAACTGATTCTAATCTGCCTCGAATCTATTAGAGCGAGATTAGAACGAGATTAGAACGATATTAGAGCGAGATTAGAGCGAGATTAGAACGAGATTAGAACGAGATTAGAGCGAGATTAGAGCGAGATTAGAACGAATACCGTTCAAAATGGAAGTGAACCATTCAGATTGTATAAGGCTTCATCAATTTCAAAATTACAAATGTTCAAACCATGAATGATTGATTTATATCACTCTGTTTATGGATCTTTTCCTCTCTCTGAAAGTATCACTGAAGATATATCCCATCCTTATTATTCCCCCTTTTTTAATGATAATTGGAGTCCTCATTTTGGCACACAACCTATCTTTGTAGCATTCTCATAATCGACAACTAAAATGAATCACAATTTATGCAAAGAAAACCTTGAATACAAAATTTCATTTAAGATTAAATCTGTTCACCGTTTATAACTCAACTTGCCATAATCCAATCGGCAATCAAATTTCTAAAAAATCTATGAACAAACTAAAAGCATTCTTATTTTTCACTGTCATAAATCTATTCTGTTTTATGACATATGCCCAGCAGACAGTCAGGGGCAACATTTCCGATGAATACGGAGATGCGATCATCGGCGCCAGTATTCTGCAGAAAGGGACAACCAATGGTACCGTAACCGACATCGACGGGAATTTCTCCCTATCGGCTCCCAATGGTGCCACACTACAAATAAGCTATATCGGCTACATCACGCAGGAAGTAGAGGTGACAGGAGCAACCCTGCAAATCGTGTTGTTAGAGGATACCAAAACCCTGGATGAAGTTGTCGTCGTCGGTTTTGGGACACAAAGAAAGGTGAATCTGACCGGAGCAGTGGGAGTTGCCACCTCTGAGGACATTGAATCACGACCGGTAAACACGGTATCTGATGCCCTCCAGGGACTTATTCCCGGACTCCAACTGACACACAATGCCGGTGACATCGAATCTAACATGTCAATTCGTATTCGCGGTACAGGTACAATTGGTGAAGGCTCCAGCGACAATCCGCTAGTATTGATCGATGGCATGGAAGGCGACATCAATCTGCTCAATCCTGAGGATGTGGAATCGATCTCGGTACTCAAAGATGCATCGGCTTCTTCCATCTATGGATCCCGTGCAGCATTTGGTGTGGTTCTAATCACAACAAAGAAGGGCCGCGAAGGCAAGACATCAGTCAACTACAACAACAGCTTCCGTCTTTCCAGCCCTATAGGCATGCCGGAGATGATGGATTCCTACACTTTTGCCAACTATTACAATCAGGGTGCATTGAACGCCGGATGGGGAGCCATCTTCAACAATGAAACCATGAAGCGGATGATGGATTTTCAGGCTGCCGGAGGCACAAGCAGCGGTGGCTTGCTCACAGATGGAAATGTGTGGGGTAAACCGGCAGGAGACCCATTCACTACCGGATATGCCAATACCGACTGGTACAATGAGTTGTACCGCGACAACGCACTCTCACAGAATCATAACCTGAGCATCAGCGGCGGAAACGAAAAACTGAACTACTACGCCTCACTCGGATATCTCAACTACAATGGGATGCTGAACCATGGCTCTGACGGTCAGGATCGCTACAATGCCTCCGGGAAAATCAGCTCACGTCTTGCCGACTGGGTAACCTTCAACTACAGCATGCGTCTGATACGTCAGGACATGCATCGCCCCACCAACTTCGGAGGCGGTTTCTATGAGAAGATTGGTCGACAGACATGGCCCAACCTGCCTGTCTATGACGAAAACGGTAATTATCATAACAGCAATGCCGATACCCCTGCAATGATGCTTGCGCTGGGTGGAGAACGTTTGGCACAGACCGACAGAATCTATCAACAGGCAGCCTTTATCCTGGAACCCATCAAAAACTGGAAGACTCATTTCGAATTCAACTACAGCATCAACAACCAGGATATCCGTCAGACAAGACTCCCCTACTACAATCACGATGTGGAAGGGAACGTCATCGACACCCAGGGGACTTCAAGTCTCTATCAGGCATACCGAAAAGAGAACTACATGAACTGGAACATCTACTCCGATTATTCCTGGACCATGGATGAGTCGCACAACTTTAAAACGATGCTCGGCTTCCAGGCAGATGAACAAAAGCAGAGCTTTTTCTCTGCCACCGGCTATGGATTGCAGGCAGAAGACCTGCCGGAACTCGATCTGATTTCGGGTGTTGATGGCAAGGGTGTTGAACGTCCAGCCGAGATCTCGGGATATCGCAACCAGTGGTCGACAGCAGGTTTCTTTGGTCGTGTGAACTATGATTATGAAGGACGATACCTGGCAGAAGCAAATCTCCGGTATGATGGTTCATCACGCTTCCGCAGAGGAAACAGATGGACCTGGTCTCCCTCTTTCTCATTGGGATGGAACATTGCACAGGAAGGCTTCTGGGAAGACATGGTGGATGTAGTCAACCAACTCAAGCTGCGTGGCTCATATGGAGTGTTGGGCAACCAGAGCACCAATGCCTGGTACCCCACCTACCGCACCATGACCATCAACTCACAGGCAGGCAACTGGTTGCAAGGCGGGGCGCGCCCCAACACTGCATGGGTGAATAACCTGGTGAGCACATCACTCACCTGGGAAACTGTACGCACCTGGAACATCGGTCTCGATTGGGGTTTGTTCAACAACCGGCTCACCGGTTCATTCGATACGTTTGTTCGATTCACAGACAACATGGTGGGACCGGCAATGGAGCTACCTGCAACATTGGGTCTCTCAGCCCCCAGCTCTAACAACAGTGACTTGAAAACAGTGGGGAATGAAATCACCCTGAGCTGGAGAGACAACCTATCCAATGACTTCCGCTATGGCATCACCCTCAATGTACACGATGCAAGAACCTTTATCCGCAGCTATCCGGGTAACTCCACAAAGTCAATCTGGAACTTCAACAATGGACGTGAGATTGGTGAAATTTGGGGATATGAAACCGTTGGTATCGCCAAAACACAGGAAGAGATGGACGCACATCTGGAAGCAGTGGGCGGACAAACGGCTCTCGGTTCTGAATGGTCGGCCGGAGACATCATGTATGCCGACCGAGACGGCAAACCGGGCATCAATTCAGGTGCAGAGACACTCGACGATCATGGAGATTTGAAAGTGATTGGCAACAGTACTCCCCGCTATTTCTTTGGTGCAGATCTGTCAGCCAGTTACAAAGGATTTGACATGCGTGCATTCATCCAAGGAGTGGCAAAACGAGACTATTTCACCGGAAGTCCCATCTTCTGGGGTGTCACCAGCAGTCAGTGGTGGTCGGCAGCATTGGGTGCACATCAGGACTATTTCCGCCCCAACGATATCGGATTGGAGGGAAGAGTGATACCTGCCAACACTGATTCTTACTTTCCCCGCCCTGTATTTGGGACCAGTAAGAACCAACAGCGACAGACAAGATACCTGCAGGATGCATCTTATATTCGTTTAAAAAACCTTCAGTTGGGTTACACCATCCCGGTTCAGCTCACTGAGAAAGCAGGAATCTCCAACTGCCGACTGTTTGTATCAATTGACAACCTGTTGACAGGCACAAGCCTGCTCAAGGTATTCGACCCTGAAACAATTGATGGCGGATATGAAAGCTATGGAAACGCTTATCCGTTGACACGTACCTTCTCTTTTGGAATTTCAGCCTCATTCTAAAAAAACGCTAAACAATTCACAGATGAAACCATTTACATATAAATACCTATATCACATCATTCTGGTGGCAGTACTCTTTGCAGGCATCACCTCATGTGATGATTTTCTCGACAAGGAACCCATGTCGAACATCTCACCGGAAAAATATTACTCCTCTGCCTCACAACTGGATGCAATATTAATGGATCTCTATCCTCACATCTTGCCCAGCCATTCCAACTGGAGTTACGGCATTTACGGTGAAGACAACGGGACCGACAATCAAATCGGAGTGACCGCTAATAACCGGTATACCACCGATAGATGGTTGGTACCCAATAGTGAGTCAAACAATTGGGCGTTCAATCGTATCTATCATGTGAACTTTTACCTCACACAAACACTGGAGAAGTTCGGTGCAAGCATGGACGGTTCGGAATCAGTAATCAGCGGTAACAATACGCATGTAAAGCACTACATCGGCGAGATGTATTTCCTCCGTGCGTTGGAATATTTCAAGAAACTGCAGATGTTCGGTGATTTCCCGATCATCACAGAGCCGCTACCCGACGACATGGCGGTTCTCGCTGAAGCCAGCAAGCGTTTTCCCCGCAACGAAGTGGCCCGATTCATCATGGATGATCTGGACAAAGCATACACTTACATGGGTGATGTGGATTTCAATACCACCCGCATCAACAAAGATGTTGCCTTGTTGCTAAAATCAAGAGTCGCCCTCTTTGAGGGTACCTGGTTGAAAAACTTCAAGGGTACAGCCTTTGTGCCGGGAGGTGAAGATTGGCCGGGAGCAGTACAACATCCGAGCTACAGCTATCCTGCGGGAAGCATCGACAACGAAGTTACCTGGTTCCTGACACAGGCTGCCGACGCTGCCAAAACAGTGGGCGACAAGTACAAGGGATCACTCACGCCCAATACCGGCACCGTACAGCAATCTGAAGAGGATGCAGCCAATCCTTACTTCAACATGTTTGCTGATGAAGACCTCTCCGCTTATCCGGAAGTATTGCTCTGGCGTCAGTATGCACGCGGACTTGTCACCCACAATGTGAACGCAGCAGCAGGCAGGGGCAACTACCGTATCGGTCTCACCAGGGGCTATGTGCAGAATTTCCTGATGGCTGATGGCACTCCGGTATATGCCAATGGATCATACGAAGATGGCAATGGTTATTACATGGGTGACCAAACCATTGCAGATGTAAGAGCCAACCGTGATAACCGTCTTTCACTGTTTCTTAAAGAACCGGGACAGAAAAACATCCTTTTTGAAGTCGATAATCCGGAAGGCACAGAAGCGGTGATGACAGAACCCTACCCTGCCATCACACTGGGTGATTCTGAACGTGGTTATGCTACCGGTTACGCGCTCCGCAAGGGTGGTTCCCTCAACAGGAAGCATTATGCCAATGGAGGCGGTTACACTGCCTCAATCGCATTCCGCTCTGTAGAAGCACTTTTGAACTACATCGAAGCC